>Ga0180431_10001686_pt1 | contig 30420 bp, 15 predicted proteins | sample SS_ome_11_FD_132459 | JGI IMG/M metagenome (GOLD analysis project Ga0180431, IMG submission 132459) | Hypersaline lake sediment archaeal communities from the Salton Sea, California, USA - SS_1_MS_1 metaG | ecosystem: Environmental > Aquatic > Non-marine Saline and Alkaline > Hypersaline >... | reverse complement strand
TTCGTTGTCCGGGCGCCCCTGTTTTCGCCCAACTCGCTGCGCACAGAGGGCTCATCTGCTGCGCAAATGGGGGCGAAAAGTCACCTGCAAAATCATACAACCCAAGCCTCCGTGCCACTTGCCGCCATATCTACACGTGGAAACCTTGCAGACCCACAGATTTGCCCCCCGGAGCTTTCGACCCGCTGCGAAAGCCCGCGAATACGCAGATTTGCATCTGCGATAGAAGCGGTGTATACTGTCAAATTGTGGAATGGGTTCTATCGCACATTTACCTCCTGGGGGTGACACAATGGAAACCGGCAATTCCTCTGACTCCCGCAATTCGCGGAGTGACCTCGTGAATCGTTGTTGTTTACTCTGGATGCATAATCCATATCCGCTCCTGGCTGTTGTGTTGTTGATGCTGGCGCTTGCGGTTTCACCGGCACCGAGTGCCTGCGCTGGGCCAGCCGCCAGCCACTCCCCGGCAATGCACCACGTCGAGGGCGAGGTACTGGCTCTGGGCGAAAACAGCCTGGCAGACGGTGAGCCGGTGGACGACGTGATCTTGCTCCGGCGCTCGGCTGTTCCTCGGACGACCGCGGATCGCGCAGAGTCCCCCGTGCGAGTCCTGGAGAGCACAGAACAGGCGCAGTCCACCAGTACGCCCATCAACCTGTCGAACGACCCCGGCGAATCGATCTCGCCTGCCATGGCCGCCGACGGGGCCGGCAACGTCTACCTGGTGTGGGTCAACCAGGAGGGCCCTTCCGTACAACTGATGCTCACCCAGTGGGATGGGGTGGGGTGGAGTACGCCGGAGGCGCTGCCGTTCGACGGTTGGCCCGGCTCCCCGGACATCGCGGTCAGCGACGAGGGCGTGGTACACCTGGTCTGGACCGCCTGGGTAGATGACCCTTTTCATGACGGCCCGAGAGTGTTCTACAGCAGCGGCGGACCCGGCGGCTGGAGCACGCCGATCGAACTCAGCAGCGGCTTCACGCCTCCGCCCGGCGTAAGCGTGGTGTGGTTGTACGACGCCGTGTCTCCGGCTATCGCTGTCGACCACGGGGGAGTGGCCCACGTAGCTTGGGAGTTCCGGGGCCAGGAGGGAGAGGATCCGGTCTGGAGCGAACGGGTCTACTACGGCCAGGTCGGCCAGCCGGCAGCGGCCATCAGCGCCAGAGGGAGCGATCTCGGCCCGCCGGCCATCACCGTGGATAGTGCCGACGACGTCCACGTGGTGTGGGGCATGACCGACGATGATCTGGTGACCTGGCTTCAGCACTGGCAGACCGGGGGTGTGGCCTCCAACGTGACGAACGCGAATCATCCCCCGATGAGCCGCTACTTTGTCGGGGTGGACGACGCGGGCCAGGTGCACATCGTTTGGGACGACAGTTTTGGGGGTGACATGCCCGACCCTGGAATGCTGCGCCACTGCGTGGGCGATGGCTCCAGTTGCTCGGAAAGCCATTATGTTGCCTACCTGATCGGTGACATGGCCGCCACGCTGGATCCGTTGGGGCATCCCCACGCGGTGTGGTACGATTATGACGGAGTGCTGAGCGGCGGGTGGGATGAAATGGGGTGGCCGGAACCTGTCCTCGTCTCCGACTACCAGCATCCCCCTAACCACTGGGGGCCGTACTTCGCCATGGCTGCGGACATCAGCGGCACGGTGCACATGGCCTGGACGCAGGTCGATGAAGAAGGAGAAGGGGGAGGAGAGAACTGGGAGATCTATTACGCTTCCAAGGGCGAAGCGCTGCCTCTGGACGTGGAGGTGTCTGCGAATGCGCTGACGGTGAACGACGAGGGGTGGTACACAGAGAACCCACTCGTGGTCACTGTCACGCTCACCAATGACACGGACGAAATGGTTGATGCTGCATTTGATCTGAGTCTTGCCTCGCCTGAACAGACAGCCCGCTTCTATGTGTATGATGCTGACTTCTGGGATTCCGACCGGCTTGTTTGTCCGACAGGTAGTACCGAGGGCAATGATCGTTCATTCCGCTCGTACGATGCGTCGTGCTCTGTGATTCTTGAGGGGAGTGAAACGTACTCGGCACGCTGGTGGGTGTGGGTTCAACCCTCGGTCGCGGCCACTCTAGAGGTATCGGCGACCTGGGGGGTCTACAACGATGCGGAGAGCGTCACCATTCCCCAGGCGCAGATCCATCCCGTCGTCTTCGTGCACGGCATCCTGGGCTCCATGCCGCCGGGCCAGAAACTGTGGGCGCAGCGGCCTCCGTTCGGCGAGATTCTATGGCCAGGGGAGCCGGTGTTCGACCCGTTCTTGAAATCCTATTACCCGATGTTGGATCACCTGGAGGCGATGGGCTACGAGTGGGGTCAGACGCTCTTCGGCCTGGCCTACGACTGGCGTGATTCCAACGACGTGTCGGCGGGTTTCCTGAGAGATCGCCTGGGGAGCACGGTCATACCTCAGTCCTCCGCGCTCCCCTACGTCACTGCCGACGGCAAGACAGACCTGGTGGTGCACAGCATGGGTGGGCTGGTCAGCCGGGCATACATCCAGGGCGGTGGCTACAACGGGGACGTGCGCAAGGTGGTCTTCGTCGCCTCGCCTCACCGGGGCTTTGCGTCCGACTACCGCACCCGGGAGGGGCTCACCTGGTCCGACTACTTTGCCAACGAGGTGCCGCTGCTCTCTGATCTAAAGCTGATGACCATGTTGATGGACGGGATACTGTGGCCGCATCTGATCGAGGAGCGATACGACCCGAGCACGGACGAAATCGAGGAGGATTGCACCTGGGTAGTCGAGGATTATTATGGAGCGGGCCACTGGGACTGCCGAGGGGCCTACTACGCGTGGACGCACGATGACAGCAGAGGTGTTCCATCTCTCTACGAGATGCTTCCGACACAGAACATGGACATCTACCTGTTCAGCGAAGAAGGTCAGCCTTGGCCCTGCAGTGCTGGCGTGGTGCCTGAGCGCAACCACTGGCTCGAAGGCCTGAACGCGAACATCTCGAATCTGGAAGCGAGACTGGGTCTGGACAACATCTACGTCCTCTATAGCGAAGCTTACCCAAACCTGACCGACATAGGATATATCGTCAAGTGTAAACCCAGCTTCTTTGGCCATTGGCTCTATGGGAAGCCCGTCGACGAGGGGCACATCTCTGGTGATGACCTGATCCCGGTCAACAGCACGTCGCTAATCCAGAGTGGATTGCTGCCTGCATTGCCAACAGCGCACGAATTTGTCATAGCGGATACCTATGGGCACAAAGGAATCGTCTATGCCCCCGACGCGCAGTCAAAGATAACCGAGTTCCTGGCCGACGGGGCGTTGCCCGGCACGGCCGAGTACGTGGCCCCCTTCGCGGTGAACAACCTGATGCGCATCATCGCCATCATCGTCGGTTCCCCCGTGGAGATCATGGTGACGGACCCGGCGGGGCAGCGCGTGGGCTACGACCCGGCCACCGAGGAGATGGTGGCCGAGATCCCGGACGCCTATTACACCGGGCAGGGGGACGTGCAGTTCATGCTGCTATACAACACGCTGCCGGGCGAGTACCAGATCACCGCCACGGGGACGGACGCGGGCGAATACGAACTGGAGACCTACGTCGTGGAGGAGAGCGGTGTCCGCCTGCTCGATATCTTCACCGGCACCGTCACGGCCGGGCAGGTGGCGAACCACACGGCAGCCTACACCACGACCAGCACGACGCTCTTCTTCGACGACGTCGAATCCGGCCCCGGGAACTGGGCCGCCGAGGGGGGCTGGTCGCCGGGCACCGAAACCGCCCACAGCCCGGTCACCGCCTGGGGCAGCGGCGCGGTCACGCCGAGCCAGCCGCTTACCCTCACCCTGTTGCCGCCACTGGACCTCTCCACGGCGCGTATGGCGAGTCTCACCTTCTGGCACACCTTCAGCCTCTTGAGCGGGGGGCGGGCGCAGGTGGAACTCTCCACCGATGGCGGGGCGACCTGGCAGACCGTGGCTACGCAACAGGGCGGCGAGCACGGCTGGACGCCGGCCACGCTGAGCCTGACGCGCTTCGCCGGGCCGGAGCAGGAACCGCTGCGCTTGCGCTTCCGGCTGCTGCCGGGCGGGCCGGACGACTGCTGGTGGGTTGACGACGTGCTGGTGGAGGCACCGGAGCCCCCGTCCCTTTTCGATCTGCCCTTCGAGGACGACGTGGAGGGCTGGCGCAAGTGGGAGGGGACGGGCGACTGGGCGGTGGTGACCGACATGCCGCACGACGGAGAGCAGAGTTGGGAAGCCAGCCAGGATGGCAGCGCGCTGACGCTGGCCGGACGGCTTGATCTGCAGGAGGCCAGCGCGCCGCGGCTCTCCTTCTGGCATCTTCTCGACGGGGACGGGGCCACAGGTGTCGTTGAGGTCTCGCCGGATGGGACGACGTGGCTGGCGCTCACGACGGTCAGCGCGACGGAGGGGGACTGGTGGCCGGTGGAGGTCGACCTGAGCGAGTATGCCGGGCAGATGATCCATCTGCGTTTCCGGCTGAGCGTGCCTGATGGCGGGAACTGGCATCTCGACGACCTGGCCGCGTGGGAAGCCATCCCGCCGGTGGTGCACAGCCTGCCCTTCGACGACGACATGGAGGAGCCTGAGGCCAACTGGCGGGTGGCCAACGGTTGGGAACCGGTCACGGCGACGGCTCACAGCGGTGCAACCGCCTGGCGGGGGTACACGGGTGAATCGGCCCTGATCCTGGTGGACCAACTGGATTTGACGGACGCGGTTTCCCCGACGCTGACCTTCTGGCAGCGCTTCGATCTGCCGGAGGGGAGCGTGGGGCGGGTGCAGGTCACCACGGACGACGCACTGACCTGGCTCCCCGTGCTGGCTATCACAGAGCCTGTTTCCGACTGGACCCAGGTCGAGCTAGACCTGAGCAGCTACGCCGGGCAACGGGTGGGGCTGGCGTTTGTCCTGGAAGAGGTGACGGGCGAGGGAGCAGGCAGTGCGCGGCTGGAGCCGGCCGTGCCTGATGAGGGAGCGGGCAAAGCGCAGCCAGGGCCAGTCTTGCCCGGCGTGGCGGCGTTGCCGCTTGTGACGGCCGTACTGGCAGGCGTGACCGGGATGGCCGGCCGGCAGCGATACCGGCGTTTGGGCAAGCATCTGCTGGGGATGCTGGCTGTGTTGGCGATATTAGTGGTCGGCTGGCTTGGCTGCAACGTATGTGGACTGTGGCGCTACGTGCCGCCCCTGCGCACCTGGAAGATCAACCACCTGGATGTGGTGGAAGGTGGCAAGACTGACCTGATCGTGTCAGCCGCGCGGAACCCAAGCCGGGCATATCCTTCTCCCGATGGACGTTGGATGTCGGTGTACTGCCAGTCTGGCGAGTGGCTACTGCTGGATACGGCGAATGGTACTGAGGAAAGGATAGACAACCTTGTAGGCTGGTTAGAGGATGATCTCTTTGTGGGGGAAGACTCACGCGGCTACTTCCTGATGGCCGTGCCAGGACTGGAAAAAACGCGGTTAGGGACGTACCGTGGGGAAAACGGCATTGGAGAAATAGAACTGCTGCGCCGGGCTGACCGGCTATATGCAGTGGAAGACGCTGCTCATCCTGGTAGCTACGTCTACATTGTTTTGGATGAGGCAGCCCAGTACGTGACCAAACCTCCCGGACTCGTTACTCTGGAGGATGAGAAAGCACTGCTGGAGGAATTGCCGCAGGCGGTGATAATATCGCGTTGGCCCTATGCATACGCGACAACGGCGCAAGCGCAGTGGGGTGCCAGGACTATCGAGCATACACGCTACTACTCCCCCGATGGCACACTCTACGCGCAGGGTGAGAATCCATCCCCTGTGGATCGTACGCCTTACTTGGAGATTCGCACGACTGAAGGAGATGAGCTGATCGCCCGCGCGCGCAAGCGTAACTACGCGCCTGTTCTGCTGGGCTGGTCAGCCGACGGCCAGGGCTTCTACTTCCAGATGCACACCGGCGCCGTGTCAGGCGTTCTCACCCCGGAGTCGCCGGTCTACCTGTTGCGGCTGCCGGATACGCTGCCGGTGTCCACTCCCACCCTGGCAGTCGAGGGCCTCATCCCTGGCAATGCGCAACTGCTGCCGGTCTCCTACCTCGCGGCCCCCGCGGCGGACGAAGTGGCTGCCGGCTGGTACGTGGACGACGTGGTGGTGCAGGAAGCCACCGCGCCACCGCTTGCACCATTCTGTGGTGACCTGGTCCAGACAGTCAACTACGTGGACGGCGGGTACGCTGCGCCCTGTTCTGGAATCAGCCCTGTGTTCAGGACCCTCAAGCTCGTGGATAGCGCTTGCAACCCCATCGCTGGCGCGCGGGTCAACCTGCGAAACGAGAGCGGTGGCTACATCACCTACAAGAGGACGGACGCGGACGGCGTCGCCGACTTCAGCGACTACGATGGCAGCGCCGTGCCCAGCTTGTTCGAGGTGGACTACCACGGGGCAACGTACAGGACGGTGGCGGGCACCTACGCCACAGGCTCGGTCGTGCAGACGCGGGAGTACCACCTTCAGTTCATCGGCAGCGATTGCAGTCCCATCGAGAACGCCAGGGTCAACCTCAGAAAATCGAGCGACGCCTACGTGACCTACGTCAGGACAGACGGCGAGGGTGTGGCCTCGTTCCAGGTCGTGCCGGAGGCGCAGATGAAGCTGGAGGTGGACTACCACGGGGCCAAGTGGCTCTCTGAAGCCAACACGGCCAACCTGGACGTCGTCCTGGGAGCCGAGGGTTTCCGCCTGCTCTTGATAGACAGCACCGGTGACCCGGTGGAGAATGCACGGGTCAACCTGCGCAAAGCGAACGACAGCTACGTGACGTATACCAGAACCGGCGCTGATGGCCTGGCCTCGTTCGACGTCGTGCCGGGGGGAGAGCTAAAGCTGGAGGTGGATTACCACGGCGCGACGTACTCGACACCTGCGTCCACGTCACACGCGCAGGAAACCGTGCAGACGTTGGCCTTCAGTCTGCGCTTGATCGACAGCACGGGACAGCCCATCGAAAACGCCCGCGTCAACCTGCGCAAGGCGAACGGCAGCTACGTCACCTACGCCCGGACCGGGAGCGACGGCGTCGCCAGTTTCGAGGTGGTGCCGGAGGCGCAGATGAAGCTGGAGGTGGACCACCACGGGGCTACCTACGCCACGCCGGTGACCGAGGTGAGTGCAGACACGCAACTGGAGGTGCAGACACTGGCCTTCAGTCTGCGCTTGATCGACAGTGCGGGGCAGCCCATCGAAAACGCCCGCGTCAATCTGCGCAAGGCGAACGGCAGCTACGTCACCTACGCCCGGACCGGGAGCGATGGCGTCGCCAGTTTCGAGGTGGTGCCGGAGGCGCAGATGAAGCTGGAGGTGGACTACCACGGGGCTACCTACGCCACGCCGGTGACCGAGGTGGGCGCGGACACGCAACTGGAGGTGCAGACGCTGGCCTTCAGCCTGCGCTTGACCGATAGCGCGGGGCAGCCCATCGAGGACGCCCGCGTCAACCTGCGCAAGGCGAACGACAGCTACGTCACCTATGCCCGGACCGGGAGCGACGGCGTCGCCAGTTTCGAGGTGGTGCCGGAGGCGCAGATGAAGCTGGAGGTGGACTACCACGGGGCCACCTACGCCACGCCGGTGACCGAGGTGAGCGCGGACACGCAACTGGAGATGCAGACGGTGGCCTTGACTGTACACCTCACCGTGCAGGGCAACGACCTGGCCGATCAGCGTGTGGGTTTGCTGAAGTCCGACGAGGCCTACGTGACGTATACCAGGACAGGCAGCGACGGGAGAGCTTCGTTTGAGGTCTTGCCGGAGGCCGAGCACAAGCTGCGTTCCACCTATGAAGGTGAGACGTGGGTTTCAGATGGCATCGTCGGGCCGGCAGAAGTCGAGCACGATTTCAGTTGAGGAGAAGAATACCCTTCGAGGTGAATATGCAAGCTCTAGAATACGCACAATCCAACCAAGACCGTTTCCTGGCGGAACTGATCGAGTTCCTCCGCATCCCCAGCGTCAGCACGCAGGCGGCGCACAAGCCCGACATCGAGCGCGCGGCGGCGTGGCTGCGCGACAAGCTCCTGGACGCTGGCTTCCCGAGGGCGGACGTCGTGCCCACCGGGGGCCATCCCATCGTCTACGCCGAGTGGCTGGCCGCCGGGCCTGACGCCCCCACCATCCTGGTCTACGGGCACTACGACGTCCAGCCGCCCGACCCGCTCGAACTCTGGAATTCGCCGCCCTTTGAACCCACCATCGTGGGCGACGATCTCTTCGCCCGGGGCGCGGCGGATGACAAGGGGCAGTTGTACGTGCACGTGAAGGCGGCGCAGGCCTTCAAGGAGACCGCCGGCGCGCTGCCGATCAACGTCAAGTGCATGTTCGAGGGGGAGGAGGAATCCGGCAGCCCCAGCCTGGAGCCCTTCATCCGCGATCACGCCGAGCTGTTGGCCGCCGACGTGGTCGTCATCTCCGACACTCACATCCTGGGCAAGGACACTCCCTCCATCGTCTACGGGCTGCGCGGGATTACCTATGCCGAGATCGAGGTGACCGGTCCCGACCACGACCTGCACTCCGGTACCTACGGTGGCGCGGTCCAGAACCCCATCAACGCCCTGTGCCACCTGATCGCGAAGCTGCAGGACCCCGACGGCCACGTCAACATACCCGGTTTCTACGACCGGGTGCGCGATCTGGGGCCCGACGAGCGCGCCGAGCTGGCCCGCGCCCCCTTCGACCGCGAGGCCTGGCTCCAGGAGGCGGGCGTGAAGACAGACTGGGGGGAGGCGGCGTATACCATCCCCGAGCGGACCGCCGTCTGCCCCACGCTTGACGTCAACGGCATGTGGGGGGGCTACATCGAGCCGGGGGCCAAGACGGTCCTGCCCAGCAAGGCCTACGCCAAGGTCTCGATGCGCCTCGTGCCGGACCAGCAACCGGCAGAGATCTACCAGCTCCTGCGCGACTACCTGGCCCAGATCGCCCCGCCGGCGGTCGAGGTCCAGGTGCGCGACCTCCACGGTGGTGACCCGGCCGTCGTCCGCCGCGACAGCTCGGCTATGCTGGCGGCGTGCCGGGCCTACGCGGAGACCTTCGGCAAGGAGCCGGTGTTCGTTCGCGGCGGCGGGTCGATCCCCGTCGTGGCCGCTTACCAGGAGGCGCTGGGGATTGAGACCATCCTGATGGGCTTTGGCCTGCCCGACGACCGGCTCCACTCCCCCAACGAGAAGTTTCACCTGCCCAACTTCTACAGGGGGATCGAGACCGTCATCCGCTTTATGCAGTTCCTGGGCGCGCGCACTTCCTAGGCGCTCGCCCGGCGAAGCAGGACGCCCCGGTTCACCGGAGGTTTCTGGCGCGAGGCCGCCAGGCCGTCAGCCTGCCCCCGCTGAAGCGGGGCGTCCGTGGTGCCTGAAGCGCGTGCGCCTACGCCAACCCTGACTTCAGCGTATCCAGCAGCGCGTTCAGCATGCTCTCCCGGTAGTCGATCGCGGTCTCCACGTTGCTCTGGTGCAGGTCGAACAGCAACGTGTCCACCTCGAACTCGCCCCCTGCGCCTTCGCTCATGGGGACCACCGTCTCGGAATCCCCGTCCAGGCGGATGATCGTCCGGGCGGCCGGTTTGGCCTGATCGAAGTTCGCGTGGCCGTCGGGACCGACCTCCACGTACTTCGTCTCCACCGTCATCGTGGCCACGTCCGCAACGTATTCCGCGACCTTCGCCGCCGCGTTCTTGATCGAGTTCTCCAGTTCTGCAGCCATTTTCGTCTCCTTGCCTCTTGCATCTCCAGAAACCAGGTTTTCCATGCGATACGGACGCTGCGTCCGCCACATCGCCAAAGACCTGGTTTCGGCGCCTCTTGCCCCTATATGTCCCTCGTCACCCGCTGGTGCCTCTCGATTTCGTCCCGCACCTGGTTGATGAACTTCCACGCTGCCGGGATGGCCAGCAAGGCCCCGCCCGGCGCGCTCAACAGGACCGACAGCTTGGCCGCGCCCGACGCCACCACTACGAACGTCCGCACCAGCGTCTCCCGGGATGCCAGCGACAGCGCCAACGTGCGCTGGTGCAGCGCCATCTGCGCTGCATCCGGCCCCTCCTGCCAGGCCGTGTGCATGTTGCCCGTCCATCCGACCGACGTCCGGCCCAGGAGCTGCCCCTGCACGCGCGTCTCCACCCAGGCGTAGTAGGCGACCACCTGCCGCGCGCGCTCCATGAAGCCCTGGAACTGCTCCGTTGCCTCCTTCAGACCTCCCGCGAGCTCGTCGCCCAGGCCGTAGCTCACCGGAGCCCGGCCCGTCTCGGCCTCCTCCAGCAGGCCCAGCAGAGCCCGCTCCGCCTCGTCCATCTCCGCCCCGACCGCGAACGCCGTCGCCGCGGACGTGTCGAAGGCCACCTGGGCCGTCTGCCGCTTCACGAGGGCATCGATTCTCTCCGTGGCCGCGTCCAATGCCTGCTGCGACGTCTCCAACCCATCCTCGGCCCCGTGCAGGTACGCCTCGGCCTCGTCCGGGTCGGCCGGCAGGTTGACGCGCCACACCGGCTCTTGGGCGGCCGCTGCGCTCACGTCGAAGGCGACGCCTCCTGGGGCCGGTCGTCCGCCCGTGGCAGGGGCCGGGCCGGGGGACGCTGTCCACAGCCCCAGCAACTCGGTCCCGGCCTGCTCGCCTGTCCCGTCACTCAGCTCGAAGACGGCATCCGGGGTTCCGTCGCCCATGCTCGCACCGCCCTCACAGGGCCTTCAGCGCGTCGAAGAGCCCCGTCGCCGCCGCCACCGCCGTCTTGAGCATCTCCGCCCGGTTGGCCTGCGCCTGCTGCACCATGTCCAGGTGGATGGCCCACAGGACCTCGTCGATCTCCCGTCCCCGCTCGGGCACGCATACCTCCGTGTCCCCGTCCATGCGGATGCGCGTGAACGCCCGCAGCTTGGCCGTCGCGCGCATGTCGCGCGTCACCTGGCTCATGTCTTCGCTGACGTAGGTGCTCACCTCCAGCGTCGTCGTGTCGTCCACGGCCTTCTCCAGGACCTTGCCCACCTTGCGCGCGAAGTCCTGGATGGAGTTGGACAACTGCCGCCCGGCTTCCTTGAGCCCGGTGCCGTCCAGCAGGCCGTAGTCCACCGCGCCGGTGGGCACGGTTCCCGCGCCCGCGCGCGCCTCCGCTTCCGGGGCCGGCACGAGGCCTGCCCCTGTGATAGGAATGGCGGCGACCGGCTCGATGGTCGCGCGCGCGGCCTCTGCCTCTGCCTCGTCCGCCACGGGCAGCCGCACGGCCGGGTCCCCCAGGATCACGTAGCTGCGCGCGTCGTTGTTGGCCGTCCACATCCCAGCCAGCGCCGTGTCGTCGGGCGTGCTGCCGTACTTGATGTCCTCCAGCTCGATGCTCAAGTCAGACGAAAGCTCGGCGTAGCGCTCGTCGAAGTACTCCATGGCCGAGCCCACCGGATAGCCCTTCAGCAGTCGCCTGAGTGTGCTGCCGAATACCTCCGACTGCCTCCCCGCGCGGTCCCACAGGAACGAGTAGCCCCACGCCCGCTCCACGTGGCCCACCACGGCCAGCGCGCCCCCCTTGGGATGGCCTAGCAGCCGTCTCGGCAGGCTGGCGACGAAGGCGTGCGGCGCGATCGCCGCCCGCTCCCCCGGCGCTTGGTGGGCGAAATCGTCCAGCCGGGGCGTGCCTGCGCCATAGCAGGCGAAGAAGAATGCCAGCAAGCCCAGGAGCCGGGCGTCGTCTCCCACGTCATCCCCGGCGAAGTAGAAATCCTGCGGGATGGGCTGGTGCCAATCCTGCGGTCCGGGCCAGTCCTGGCACAAGAGCGCCCCCTGGTGTGGCAACTGGTTGGGGTGGCCGTTGGGAAACCCCATGCCGTGGCTGGCGCTGAACAAGAAGGCCGGGGTCTGGTCGCCGCCCAGCAGCCGGCCCAGTTGTGCCTTCGTAGCCTTCTTCGCGACCCAGCTTTCCATACCCCAGTCCGGCCATTCCTCGGCCAGGTCCTTGGCCAGCGGCGTGATCAGCTCGCTGGCGCTGAGCCGGGTCGCTCCATCGTCAGGATTCTGCACGCCGAAGAAGGCCGCCCGGCGGGGCAGCGTCGCCTGGCCCGTCTCGGCCGCGACCACGCTGCGCGCGTACTGGGCGTACTCCTCCAGTGTGTCGAAGTGGATGCGCCCCACCGCGTACTGCACGTCGAGCTGGTACTGTATCCGGTAGGGGATCGTCTCCGGGTTTCCGACGATGAGCAAGTAATAGGGGACCTTGTCGGGATCCGCCGGGCCGGGGCCTGCGCCGTGGCGGGCCAGGAACTTCTGCTTCGACTCGCCCGGGCGGTAGGCGTCGGCGCCCGTGTACTCCTTGTAGTAGCCCGCGTTCTTCTGCGAGGCCTGTTCCCGCCGCAACGCCAGCAGCTCGCCGAGCGCCTCCCGGATGGCGGGGACGTGCTCACGATCGTCGTAGGCGAATACGACGCCCCATCCCGTCTCCGCCAGTTTCCTGGGGTCGACGCCCTCCTTGACGCCCATCGTGGCGACGGTGCTCCACTGATGCCGTGCTTTGAGCTCATCCAGGTGCTCCTGGTCCAGCGCTTCCCCCCGGGCGATCTTGGAGATGGTCTCAACCGTCATAGAGGGTAGCAGATAGTCGCCCGTAGCGCCGTCAATGCCATTGAAAACCAGACGTTCCGTGCTCATTCTGTCCTCCATTCCCTAGCTTCTATGTCCAATCTCCGCAGAAACCAGGTTCTTTCCGAAAAACCTGGTTTCTTTCCTAGCCTCCAACTCCTCCAGCACCGCCTCGACCAGCTCGAGCAGGTCGTCGTCCAGCGGCGGTTCCTGCAACTCGAGCGCCTTCTCCAGGTCCGCGATGGCCAGCTCGTCTTCGCCCAGTTCGGCGTATGTCAGGCCGCGGTACGCGTAGACCCACGGGTTGTCCGATGCGAGACCGATGGACGTGTCGAAGTCCTGAAGCGCCAGCTCAATCTCGCCGCTCCGGCTGTAGGCCCACCCCCGGTTGCTGTATGCGTAGGCGTGTTCTGGATCTAGCGCGATCGCCTGCGTGAAGTCAGCGATGGCCAGGTCGTATGCCTCGACATGGACGTAGGCAAGCCCGCGGCTGTTGTAGGCCGAGGGGGACTCGGGGTCGAGCTCGGTGACCGTGGTATAGTCGGCGATGGCCAACTCGTACTCGCCCAGGCCGCGGTAAGTGTGCCCCCGGCTGTAGTAGGTTGCTATGCGATCGGGGTCGAGTTCGATGGCCTTCGTGTAGTCGGCGATGGCCTGCTCGTAGTTGCCCAGGCTCCGCTCGGCGTCTCCTCGGTTGTCGTAGGCGAGCGCGTAGTCGGGGTCGAGTGCGATGGCTTTGCTGTAGTCGGCGATGGCCAGCTCGTACTCACCCAGTTCCTTGTAGGCGTTTCCCCGGTTGTTGTATGCCAGCGCGTAGCCCGGATCCAATTCGGTGGCCTTGGTGTAGTCGGCGATGGCCAGCTCGTAGTCGTCTAGTTCTCTGTAGGTGATGCCTCGGTTGTTGTAGGCGAGCGCATAGTCGGGGTTGAGTTCGATGGCCGTGGTGAGGTCGGCGATAGCCTGCTCGTAGTCGCCCAAGCTCCGCTCGGCGTTTCCCCGGTTGTTGTATGCCGCCGCGTAGTCAGGGTCGAGTTCGATGGCCTTCGTGTAGTCGGCGATGGCGCGCTCATAGTCGCCCAGTTCCTTGTAGGCGATGCCGCGGCTGTTGTACGCCGCGGCGGAGTCGGGGTTGAGCTCGATCACCTTGCTGTAGTCGGCGACGACCTGTGCGTAGTCTTCGAGTTCCCGGTATGTGTCGGCTCTGTTCTTGTAGGCCAGGCTGTAGTTGGGGGCCAATTCGATGGCCTTGGTGTAGTCGGCGATGGCCAGCTCGTACTCGCCCAGGCTTCGATAGGCGTTCCCCCGGTTGTTGTACGGCTTGGTTGGGTCGGGATCGAGCGCGATGGCTCTGGTGTAGTCGTCGATGGCCAGTTCGTACTGCTCCAGCCTGGCGTACGCGATCCCCCGGTTGTTGTAGGGCCAGCTCAGTGGCTCGAATCCCAGTTCGATGGCCTCGCTGTAATCCGTGATGGCGTCCGCGTAATCGCCTCGATCGCTGTAGGCAGACCCGCGGTAGAAACGCGGCGGGGCGTACTCTGGATCGGCCCGAATGGCCTGGCTGAAGTCGGAGATCGCTTGTTCGGCGTTCCCCAGCCGCAGGTACACGTCGCCCCGGCTGGTGTATGGGTGGCTCAGGGGGTCGTGTTTTCGTTCTATGGCTGTGGTGAAATCGGCAATCGCTTGCTCGTAGTCGCCCTGATTCCGGTAGGCCAGCCCGCGGTTGTAGTAGACGGGCGCGTAACTGGGGTCCACTTCAATGGCCTTGCTGTAGCTGGCGATGGCCTGGTCGAAGTCCTCGATGTCGCGGTAGACGTTCCCGGCTTCGGTGTAGTCGTGCACCGCCTGCTTGACGTTGCGTATCTGGAGGTACACGTCCCCCCGGTTGCTGTACGCGCGGGCATACTGGGGATCTAGCTCGATGGCTTTGCTGAAATCGGCGATGGCTCGCTGCGTGTCGCCCTGATCGGCGTAGACCTTTCCCCGGTTGTTGTAGGGCTTGGGATCGTCCGGTGCCAGCCTCATCGTCTCGCTGAAGTCGGCGATCGCCATTTCGTAGTTGCCCAGCTTGTAGTACGCGTTCCCCCGGTTGAAGACGGGCCAGCTCAACGGCTCGTATGCCAGTTCGATGGCCTGGGTGAGGTCGGCGATGGCCTGCCCATAGTCGCCCTGCTCGTAGCGGGTGAGCCCTCGGTTGTAGTAGGCGGAGGCGTTTTCCTGGCTGATCTCGATGGCCTTGGTGTAGCTGGCGATGGCCTGTTCGTAGTTGCCCTGCTTCTGATAGATCTGGCCGGCGTCCGTGTAGTCTGCGGTGGCCTGTTCCGTTTCGTCCAGGTCGAGATAGGCATCCCCCCGATTGTCGTAGGCTGGGGCGTAGTTGGGGTCGATCTCGATGGCCTGGGTGTAGTCGGAGATGGCCTGCTCGTATTGCCCCATCTCACGAAAGACATTCCCTCGCGCCGTGTAGGGCTGGCTCACGGGGTTGTAGTTGAGCACGATGGCCCTGTCGAAATCGGTGATGGCCTTTGGGTAGTCATCCTGCTTGGGGTCACCTCGATCGTAATGCGCAATCCCCCGGTAGTAGTAGGGGACGCTCGCGGGCTCGTATTCCAGCTCGATGGCCTTGTCGAAGTCGGCGATGGCCTGTTCGTACTTGTCTCCGTCGGCCTGGCCCGCGTCCGTGTAGGCCAGCCCTCGGTTGAGATAGCTCGAGGCGCGGTCGGGGTCCAGCTCGACGGCTGCCGTGTAGCTGGCGATGGCCTGCTCGTATTCGCTCTGGTTCCGGTAGACCCTCCCGGCGCTGACGTAGTCGGCGATCGCCAGTTCGTAGTTTTCCGCGGCCGCGTATGCCCGTCCTCGATTGCCGTAGGCCAGGGCGTAGTTGGGATCCAGTTCGATGGCCGTCGTGAAGTCGGCGATGGCCTGCTCCGTATCGCCCAGCTTGCGGTAGGCGTTCCCCCGACCGTTGTACGGGTAGCTCAGGGGCGCGTAGTCTAGCTCGATCGCCTGCGTGAAGTCGGCGATGGCCTCTTCGTACTCGCCCTGGTTGTTGTAGGCGTTTCCCCGGCTGTAGTAGGGCGCGCTCAAGGGGGCGTAGCTCAGTTCGATGGCCTTGGTGAAGTCGGCGATGGCCGCTTCGTATTCGCCCAGTTCGTAGTGCACGTTCCCCCGCTCGTTATAGGCAATGCCGTACTCGGGATCGAGCCTGATTGCCTCGCTGTAGTCCGCGACAGCCTGCTCGACTTCGCCCAGCCTGTAGTGGGCGTTCCCTCGGTAGTAGTAGGCGGAGCTGAGCGGTTCGTACTCCAACTCGGCCGCCTGGCTATACAGGTCGATGGCCTGGGTATAGTCAGCGACCGCGTCTTCGTATTCGCCGGTTTCTGCGTAGGCCAGTCCCCGATTGAGATAGGCGGGCGCGTAGTTCGGATCGAGTTCGCTCGCTTCCGTGTAGCTGGCGATGGCTTTTTCGTAGTCGCCCTTCTCGGTGTGGAGCGAGCCCTCGCGTACGTATTCGCTGGCCGCCGCCTGCTGGTCGACCTTGGCCGTCTGTGTGATCGCGATGATCAGCCCGAGCATGACGACGCCGGCCACGGAGCCGCCGATCTGTAGCCACCTCTTGCGACGCTCGGCATGCCATATCTCGTTCGATTTCTGGATCGGGCCGATGAACCGGTCGTGGATCAGTTCGTACCACGTAGCGCCGCGCAGCCGCTCCTTCCGTACCAGGTGAGCGTCCACCAGCGGGGGGTCGATGGCCTGGTTATTCAGGCCTCCGCTCTTCTCGACCTCCCTCAGCACCAGGCCTCGAATCCCCTGGGGTGTGATCAGCCGGTTGCCGAACCAGTCCCGGATGGCCCGCTCAGACACGCCCGTCTCCCAGGCGATCTCCGTCACCTGCTCCTCGTAGTACTCGGCCAGGGCGCTGTCCACATCCTGCACCTGCTCCACATCCGCCTCGACGATCTCCGCGGCCTCCGGAGACAATCGCTCCCACAGGCGACTGCAGACCAGTTGGAGCTGAACGGGTTCGACGTACGGGCCCAGTTGCTCCTCTGTCGTGTCGTCCGGCAACTGCACGCGCACGCGACATAGATCGTTGATCAGTTGTTCGGCCGCCGTGTCGCTGAAGTCCACCCCCGCCTGGCGTGCTGGCTCCTGAATCGCCAGGCGTGCGGCTTCCTTGCCCAGTAACTCCAGGCGAAAGCGCGTCCGGAGACGGTCGGGTAGCTGCGCTGCGTGGGGGTCCATCCGGGCGATGTAGTCCTCTCGCATGGATATGAGGACGCCGAGTTGCGGGTAGTCGTTCAGGCACTCCTGCAGTTGGGCGAAAAACTCCTCCCGCTGCTCGATGTAGCCTGCCGGGTGAGTGGTGAACAGCTCCTCGAACTGGTCCAATATGAGCAAGTGGGGTTGGATGCGACCCTCGCCGCTCTGAGTTGAAAGCCGCTCCTTGAGTCCCTCGCTCAGCGTCAGGTTGACCAGTTCGCTGGGCTGGATGGCTTCGCTCGCCAGGCTCAGCAGCGTGCTGAACACGTATCTGTTTGGTACCTCGGTCCTCTCCACGCCTGGCGGCAGGTCGCTGCCCACGCGGCTGATTGGGAGGACCGTGATCTTCCCCCGCGCCTTGAGGTGGGGGATCAGCCCTGCCTGCAGCAGCGACGTCTTGCCAGCGCCTGAGCGGGCGTACAATAGGACGGCCCGGTGGGCGATGATCAGCGAGGCCAGTTGGCGCGTTTCTTCCTCTCGCCCGAAGAATAGGTGGCTCTGTTCCTCCTTGAACGAGCTGGGGCCTACGTAGGGGTTCGCGGTTAGATCAGCCATTGAGGTGCTCCTGCCATCGGGCATGCAAGTCGGCCACAAACTGATGGGCGCTGCCCCAGTATACGTCAATCTGCGAGTTGCCGAAGTATTTCTGGAAATAGCGTACTACTTCGCGGTGTTTCGCCTCATCTACCTCGGCGGCCTCGATTTGAACGGCCACGTGCAGCATGCTCCAGCGTCTCAGGTCCACGTTTGCCAGCAAGCCGCGCATGATGACTCTGAGATCCAGGTCCTCCAGCCGGTAGCCCAGGAACAGCAGCGTCGTCGACGCCAGGCGTGCATTGACGCTCGTGGGGATCAGGTATTGGTAGTCGCGGGAGATGCGGGCCAGATAGTCCAGGTAATCGTCCTGCGTCAGGACCATCGAGAGCGGATGGTTGTCGGTGCCGAACAGGTGCAGGACGACGGGGGGGGCGTCTGGATCAACCGGCGGGTTCAGGTCGTAGTGAGGGCTGCCGGCCTCCTTCTGCGGTGGCTCGCGCCAAGCCACCATCTCGCGGCGCGGATCCAGCTCTTTGGCTCGCAGTGCCAGCGTCATGAAGTTGTCGAAATTGGTGGTCACGTACAGGGGCAGTTTCAGGTCGGCGAGTTGGTGATGGATCTCGCTCTCGGTGAGCTGTTGGCTGAGTCCCGACCAGTTGGTCGTCTCGGCCATCTTCGACAGCCCAATCCGCCAGTTGGTGGGATCCAGCCTCAGTCCCATGCGCCTCTCGAAACCGGTGATCAGATCGCGCAGCACCTCCCTCCGCAGGTGGCGATTGTCGAACGTACCGACGAATTGGGCCACGCATGGCAGGTTGTCGCAGTCAGCGAAGGGGTAGTTGTGCGCCTGGGCCAACCTCTGGGCCAGTTCGGCGTGACTGGGCAAGAGCTCCCGCGTCACGCCAGGCCCCAGGAACGGCGTACATTCGCCGGCGGCGACGTTGTCCAGCAGCACGCTCCAGAAGCTCTCCGCGCGCTCTCCGAGCACCTGCCCGCGCTGGCCGAACAGCATCCCGGATCGCAGGCGCATATACAGGACCGGAATCGCAGCCCCTGGCAGCCTCGCGGTGAGCAGCGTGGCCCGCGCCTCGTTGCTGGCCAGGTCCACGTGCCCGTGTTCGAGCAGCCGCCGATAGAAGACGCCTGCGAAACGCCGGGCGGTATCGATGGGCACCGCGTCCTGCATCGCCAGGACGGCCGGTACCCCGGCGGCGATCAACCTGGGTGCGAAGCCTCGAAACGCATCCGCGGCGCTGCGGGTGGCCGTCTGGCAACTGGCCAGGAACACGAGCCGCAGCGATATCCCCAGGCGCGCGATCATCTCGGCGAACTCTGTATCCCTGACCCGCGCGACCTGATTTTCCTCGTCGGCCAGGAACAGCACAGGGCCTGCCTGCCCTTCTCCGGCGTGCCCGTGGGCCACGACGTGCAGCGCGTGATAGCCCTTCCTCAGCTCGGCCTCCAATGCCTCCAGCGTCACGGGCGGTTCCAGGAAGGTGATGTCGATCTGTTCGGCGTCCAGACCGGAGACCGCCCCGGCGATGATACCCTTCTCTGCATCGACGTCGAATTCGGCCAGGCTGTAGTACGCCAGGTTCTCGGGATGGACGATGGCCACCAGGAGCCTGATGGGGCGTTTGAGGATCGGGCTGCCCGGTCGCCGCTGGCTTGCCAGGTAGCGCGAGAATGGCGTGTCTACATCGGCTGCCAGCGTTCGAGGGGCAACCCCGGGGCTGGCGTCCCGCAGGAGTTCCCACGGGATCGTGTGTAGCTCGGGCGCCGAATCGTCAATCCGCAGCCGGACACGTCGCCGGGGGCTCTGCCCGCGCACGTTCGCCCAGGCGGTCCTCAGTTCCGCCGCCGAGAACAGCAACTGGAACAGCCGCTCTCCGTCCTGGGCGGCGGACGCGGTCGGTACCCACGGCACCACGTCCGGTCTCAGATACCCCCGCGGGAATTGCTGCTCGCCACTGAAGGTGATCTCCACCGGGTATCCCGCATCCTGAAGCGCCAGGATGCGGATCTCAAGATCAGGACAGGCCCCGAGGGCCATTAGCGTGGAGCGTGTCTGGTTCATAAGCTATTGCTCGCCGCCCAGGCTCATCCGCCAGTGAATCTCCTCGCTGGTCCAATAGAAGGCCCGCTCTAGCTGGGGTCCCCAATCGGTGCGGTCGGCCCGCAGCCGGGCCAGCGTGTATCGATCTCCGACGGTGGCCAGGGCCTGTATCGCCTTGCGCCGCAGGTACAGGTTCTCCTTGCCGCTCAGGTGCTCCCGCGTCGCGACACCGCTGAAGTCACCGACGGCGATCTGCTCGAATAGCTCTTTGTAGCTGCTCTCGTACATGCAGCCCAGTGCGTGGATGGCCTTCGCCTTGAGCCACACGCCGGTGTACTGGTACAGGCAGCGGTCCAGAAAGGCGCGGGTCTCCGGGTGCTGGGCCCGTATCCGCCCGATCAGGTAGGCGATCCGCTCGTACCAATGGTTGCGCCGGTTCCACGTCCTTCGGTCGATCCCCTCGCGCTCGGCGACCGTCTTGTCAAGCAGCGGCAGGATCGCGCGGCGCGTCACCACGGCCGGATCCATCAACGCCAGAGCGTCCGTCGCCGCCCAGCGCGTCTCCGACTCGATCTCGGGTTCGAGGAAGGTCTCCACCAGGAGATCCACAGCTTGTTCCGTCCGTATGTCGCCGAGGGCGAACGCGGCGATTGCCTGGATGCCTCCCTCTCCTGCGTGCAGCACTTCGCCCAGTCCTTCCACCTCCTTGGCCCGCCACAGGGCCATCGCATCACACAATTGGCTGTCGATGGCGTCCACGTGGTTCAGGGCCTCCGGCCCCAGGCGCTGGAGCGCGACGGCGGCGGCCATTCGCACGGAACTGTACTCGTAGGTCAGCTCATCGCGCCAGTTGAGCCGCACCTTCTGGTTGGCGACGCGCGCCAGGGGCGGGACGCCTGCCTCAGGGCTCAGCCACTCCGCTTGCCCCAACTGCCCCAGTGCCTGGGCCGCGCGCACGCGGCGTGTGATTGAGCGCTCGTGGTCGCAGTCCAGGTGCCACACCAGCGCGTCCACGACCTGGCTCACCATGTCCGGCGGCACCTCTGTGTGGCGGCTTTCCACCAGACAGCGCGCGGCCAGGAACGCCTGCTCGCCCTCTGCCAGCGCAGCACCGTACAGGAGCATCTTGATGAGCGCGGTGGGATCGGGCATCAACCCGCTCAGCAGGACCAGCGTGTCCTCCCACCAGCGGAGCCGGGTCAGCCGGCCCAGGGTGGCCGTGATGTCGTCCAGGATCTGGTCACGCCCATCCATGTCGAGGATCGCCCTGGCGCAGCAGTAGGCGCGGATTGTGGGGTAGACGAATCGCATCGTCTCCGGCCCTACCTGGGCCAGCAGGCCGCATCCCACCAGCGCTTCGTACAGAGCCTCCAGGCTATACTCGCGGTTCCCGCGTATCGTGGCCATCGTGCGAAGCGCGTCGCTCATGGCCCACGTGCTGCTGCGTGCCGACTGCATATCCCACGCCAGCGCGTAGAGCGTCCGCTCGGCCCGGCTCTGCATACCGCGCTCCAGCGGCACAGAGGTGATCGCGTCCTCGACCAGGCTCTGCAGCACTGCGGTGCGCGACTGCGGGTAGATCCCGTCCCGTGCCTGATCGAGCATTTTCACCAGCAGCCACGGGCTGGCCGCCAGATCGAAGAGCTGCGCGCGGGCTAGCGCGCCGTACAGGCGGCGGCCGGTGGGGCTGTCCAGGCCCCGGAGAAACTGCTCCGTCTTGCGCTGAGAAAGCGGCTGGATGACCAGCAGGTCGGTGACGTCCAATTGGTCTGGGTCGAAGTAGTCCGGGTCCACCGCCAGCATGTACTCGTGTCGCGGGTGCTCGCCGACCAGCGCCTGAATCGCGCGCCACGCCTGGCGGCGCAGCCCGCCGGGCAGGTCATCGCTGCCGTCGATCAGAACCCGCAGCGTGGGACCGCAGTCTTGATCGAGCAGATCGGAGAACTGCTCCCTCGTCAGTCCGGGCCAGAAATGACGCAGACCGTCGAATACCAGGCTCTCGACGGGATTCACCCGGCCTGAGGCAGCAAGCACGCGTCGATCTAGTTCCAGGAGATTCACGTAGATGGGGACGATCTGGCGTACAGCGTCAGGCTGCAGCGAGCGATCCGCAGTGGCCCAGGCGATGCGCCGAAGTTGGGTAGTCTTGGCCGTGCCGTGGTCACCCACGAGTGCTACCAGCAGCGGTTTCTCCCGCTCACTGTCCGCAGAAACCAGGTTTTTTCCGAAAAACCTGGTTTCTTCCCCGGCCATCCTGGTCGCATCTGCCTCGTCATCCCGCGTCTGTGCCGCAGCATACCTCGCGGAGAAGAGGTTGAGCGTCGCTTCGACCAAGTCAAGCGATGGGGCGGACTCCCGATGGATCTGCCTGAGGCTGCCCGCGTCCTGGCGTCCAACCAGGTGCACCGCCTCGATGGGCAGATACTCGTTCTCTGCCCAGGGGCGGTAGGGCTTGTGGGCCCGGATGGCCTGGAGTGCCAGGCCCACCGGATCGGCGGCGAAGAGCTGGCCCTTCTCCAGCCGCATGAACAGCACGGGAATCGCCCAGTCCGTCCGCTCCTGGTCGAACAACAGCAGCCGCGCCCGGTTCAGCGATTCGTCAATCGTGCCGTGCCGCAGCAGGTGTCGGTAGAAGCCGCGCGTCAACTGCTGCGCTGTCTCCATCGGCACCTTGTCCTGCATCGCCACGACCGCCGGTATCCCGACCTGGATCAGCCTGGGCCCCAATCCCACGAACGGGTGCTCGCCGTCCGTCTTTGCACTCTCGCAGGCGGACAGGAACACCAGATATGGCAGAGGGTCTGTGGCCGCGAGCTTGACGACCACTTCCTGGTCCGTGACGGCTTTCCACCTCCCGTCCCCTCGCTCCAGGTAGAGCGCCGCGCTCCCCCGGCCGTCCTCCCTCTCGCGGCGGAAGAACCCGTGCCCCACGAAGTGAAGCGCGTGGTATTCCGAGATCTGGTCGAGGATGGCGTTCAGTCCCGTCGTGCCATCCTGGACCCGGTAACCCTCGCGCTCCAGTTGTGCCCGCAGTCCGGACGGTATGCCGCTCTGGCCCGGCATGAACGTTACCTCGAGCTGTCCACCCCGGCGGAGGTCGCTCAGCGCTTCGCACAGGTTCTCGATCTCCTGCGCGACGTCAACGGGGGTCAGGTCTAGGTCGTCCTTCAATCGCTTGGGGTTGGAGATCGCGACCAGCAGGCGGATGGGACGGGCTGTGATAGGCTGGGGTTCGGGGATCGGCAGGCCGATGTAGCGCGAGAAGGGTGTCAGCGCGGAGGTTGACAGCGGGACCGTCTGGCCCTTGTGCACGTGGTAGAGCCGTTCCCAGGGGATGGCGTGGAGCTCGGCGGCGGCTGTGTCTATCCACAGGCGCACGCGCAGCCGGCCCTCCGTGTCCGCTTCAGCGCGGCCGGTCGCCGTGTCGTAGGCGCGGCGGACAGGTCCTGAGAACAGGGCGTAGAACAGCTCGAGCCCGTATTTCTCAGGGTCGAGATCTGCCGTCAACAGCGCCTGCCGGAGCTGCTGATCGAAACTCAGCGCCCCGTCCGAGAAGAAAGCTCCGTTGTCGAGTTCAACCTCGACGGGATACGTGCCGGCTTCGTCGTCCCAACGAAGGATGCGAATCAGTATATCGGCGTATTCCTCGGACATGGACGCCCTCCCCGCCCGACTCTCCCATGCCTGTCAGGTCATTCGATTGTCGTCAGGAACTCCTGCGCCATCGCTCCCACGTCGCTCTCGGTAGAGATGCCCGTCCAGCCGTCCCCTGGGCGGACCAGGTTGGCGACGACGATGCTAGCCCCGTTGAAGATCGCGCTCCGCGCTTCTTTGAGATCCACACCTCCGGCGGCCGAGATCAGGACGTCGAACTTGCTCCTGAGACGGTTGACGTGCCGGTATTGGATCACCTTGCCGCGCGTGCCCTCCTCGTCGCGGCCACGGTGGAGCACCACCACGGTCGGCGGTGCCTTCAATCGCATCACTGCCTTCAGCGGGTCCTTCACGCCGACCATGTCAATCATCGAGTCCATCCCCAGCTCCGCGCAGCGGGCGATGAACAGGTCGAGTGTCTCGGTGGGCGAGCTCCCGACGATGGTGGCGGCCGTTGCCCCGGCCGCCCGCGCCATGTTAACCTCCCCCAGCGCCCCGTCCACCGTCTTCAGGTCGGCGACGATGTGGCCGCGCCACAGGCTGCGAATCGCCCGCACGCCGCCCATCCCCGTCAGCTTGATGTAGGGCGTCCCGGCCTCGATCAGGATGCGGTCGCTGCGCCGGATCGTCGGCAGTACGCGGCGGACGAGTCCCACGTCGTAGTTAAAGGCAATTTGCAGATAGCGGGTCCTTGAGTCCAGCATGGCCGCTGCTCAGCTCGACTCTTCTCCGGTCAGAGACCCAATCGCGCGACCCAGGTCAGATGGCATGAAGAGGACGATCTTCTCTGAGGGGTCGGCGGCGATGTCGCGGATGGTCTGCAGCGTGCGCAGGTGCAACGCGCCTTCGCTCTTCGCCAGGTTCTCCGCGGCCTTTCGCAGGTTCTCCGATGCCGATAGCTCACCCTGCGAGGCGATGATCATGGCCCGCCGCTCCCGCTCCGACTCCGCCTGCTTGGCCATCGCCCGCTTCATCTCGGCCGGAAGTTCGACCTCCTGGATCTTGATGGACTCTACGTCGACGCCCCATCCGCTCGTCTCTGCGTCCACGATCTCCTTGATGCTCCCGGCGATCTCCTCCCGCTCGGTGAGGACGAAGTCCATCTCGCTGTTGCCGATCACGTCCCGCAGCGCGGCCTGCGTGTACTGTCGCACGGCGAACACGTGATCTTCGATCTTGTTGATCACGTCCTCCGGGTTGATGACCTTGAAGTAGACCACCGCGTTGACGAGCATGGGGATGTTGTCCTTGGTCATCACCTCTTGCCGGGGGATGTCGGCCGTCTTGATGCGCATCTCCACCTTGCGCATCGTCTGGAAGATGGGGACGACCAGCGTCAGCCCCGGCCCACGTATGCCGGAGTACTTGCCCAGCGTGAAGACGACGCCTCTCTCGTACTCGTATAGCATCCTGATGGAGCGCAGGATCAACAAGCCAACTACTACGATGACAGCCACAACGATACAACCGACGGATCCAAGTAGCCCTGCAACGCCTTCACCCATCGCGACTTACCTCCTGGATTAGGTTGGGGAAAGAACACTACGTCCTGGACCAGCCAGCACGCTTGTCCCCTATGATTATACCACCTTTTCTTTAACAGCGCATCAGAGGTGTGTTAATTCCCGTTAACAGTCCGGGTCAAGGCCGTGAGCGGGGACAGGGCGTTGGGGTTGGTTGGCGGGACGTGTGTTGTAGGGGCGAGGCAATCCCGACATCATCGCCCTCGACGGGGCATGATTTGGGATCACTGCCACCTTTCATTTCGATAGGCCGAACGGGGATTGCCTCGCCCCTACGGGCATCATCACCCGCAACAGGACATGATTTGGAATCCGAACCATCTTCCATTACGGTGGGCCATACGGGGATTGCCTCGCCCCTACGCCCACAACCATGTTCGTCCACGGGCGACGATGCATCGCCCGGCGACGGGGCGTCGGTGATGGCGATGATGCCGTGGACGTGGTTCGGCATGACCACCCAGGCATCCACCATCACGTGGGGGAAATGGCGCGGGATACGTGACCAATACGCGTCCACCACGCGCCCGTAGGGGTTCAAACACATGTCGCCCTCGACCACCTCGCCGAACGCGCACACGTGATCCTGGGTGCAGATGGTGACGAAATAGGCGCCCGGCGACGTGTAATCATACCCTTTCAGCCTAATCGACCGGCGGTGGTGTCTTTGCGGATCGTGGCCCATCACGCCCCCGGCTGCGCCTTGACCCGCGCCAGCAGCGCCGACGCCGGTTCGTCGTCCGGATCCTGGTCCACCAGCCGGCCCTCGAAGGCCTTCTTGAGGATGGCCTGGCGCAGCCGCTGGGCGTGGGATGCGCCCAGGTTGGCCCGGTCGCGCGGCTGCACCGACCAGCCGGCGGCGTTCATGAGATCGTCGGTCGTCTCACGGGCTTGCTGCTCGGGGGTGAGGATGGTCATGTATCGATCTAGCTGAATGAAAACAGATGTTGGCTTGGCAGAATGCAGCCCAGCCGTTTGCGCCGGGGCGAGACCTTGTATGGAGACCGGAGCCGTGCTATAATCTCGGTCGTGCCGCGCGTCTCCGCTGGCCAGCAAAGCCTTTCACTGATTGACGGACCTGTAGAATCGAAACCTGAGCACACATCGTGTATCTAACGCCTGCCGCTGTCGGCTATCTCACGCAGATCATCCTGATTTCGGCCATTGTAGGCTTCTTCGCTTACCACACGCTGCGCCGGCGGCACCTGGACGGGGCAGCCCATGCGGGGCTTCTGACCGCCTTTTTCGCGGTGACCGCCGCTTTTGTCCTGGAGTTGTTCTTCGAGGCGGCGTCACCCCCGGCCCGCCGTCTCCAGGTCGTCTACCTGGAGAACGCGACCACCGGACTGATCCTGATTCTCCTGTTGCAGTTTGCCTACCACTTTCCTGATCTGCTTTCCCAGCGGAAATGGGAAGCGCGCCTGGCGCTGGGGCTGAGCGCTCTCTATACGCTTTTCGAGGCCGGTTTCGCGGCTTACCGCTTTGCAGCGCTGGGGCAGGGTAGGGTGTACTACCGCCCTCCCTGGGCCGACTATGCCCTGGTCTTGGGGTTTCTGTGGGTACCTGTCGTCTTCATGCGACAGGCGGTGCGTGCTTCCCGGCAAGAACTGGCAGCGGGCGTCATGCCGGCAGGATGCCGGCGGTCCACTGATCCCGACCGTCTGCGGCCGGCGTCCGCCGCAGACGGCGGTCCGGAGCCCAGGCGATCAGGTCTTGCTCACCTGTGGCGACCCCAGGGGCAGGCCGCCCGGGCGACCCGCTCCTTTGCCCTGGTCTACCTGCTGCCGGTCGGGATGGCCCTGGCCAACCTGTTGCGCGGCTACCGGCTGATTCCGGCCGGTCTTTACCACGCCAGCCTGTCGGTAGGGCTTCTCCTCAGCCTGTTCTTCTTTGCCGTCGCCTACCTGAACGCGCTCCCGGAGACGACGGCGTTCATGGTCAAGCTGGTAGGCGTTACGCTGGTCACCCTGCTGGCCGTGTTAGGCCTGGTGGGATGGGAAATCACGCCCGCCTTTGCGAGAAGCTATCGCGTGGCCTCGCCCGAGGGACAGACGCTGCGCTTCACGCCCAACGATGGCGGCGGCTACGACGTGGCGCTAGCGCCGTTTCACTTCGATCGCGATCTGGGGTACGACCTGGGCCTGGCAGACACTCTGGCGGAAACCGCCAGCGTGGCCCTGGATTTCGACTTTCCTTTCTATGGGCAGACGTATGCCATGGTGTACGTGATGAACGATGGCGCGATTGGCCTCGGTGCACCCGTGGATCATCGCACCGTCCAGTACCACTATGGGGCGACGCCAGCCATCTTTCCCCTGTACATTGACCTGATCCCCCAGGCGGGGGAGGGTGGGATATTCGCCCGGCGCTACGCTGATCGGCTGGTGATCACCTGGCACCGGGTGCCCGCGTTCCACGTGCAGCAGACGACCAGCCCAATCCTAAGAAAACGGACGTCTGCGTCCGCGTATACCTTTCAACTGGTCTTGCATCAGGACGGCGTCTTCGAGATGACCTACGACGGCATTCCCCCTGAGCTGACCTTCCGGCCGGATAGCGATCCCGAAGACGACGTGTGGCTGGTGGGCGCTGTGCCCGGCAATCCTGCCCAGTCAGTGGACCGCCGGACGCTGCCTCGACAGGCAGATTTCGCCGATCTGCCTGTTGCGGGTGGGCCGCAGGGGGTGGTGTTCGACTACTACCTGGCCTTTCGCCGCCAGCTTCACGACCTGTTTGCCCCGTTGGCCCGCTTGATCGTCGTGAGCAGCCTGGCCATCCTGCTGGGTTTTCCCCTGTTGTTCCACGTGAGCCTGGTCAGGCCGCTCAAGGCGCTCTTGCGCGGCGTCCAGCGCTTGGAGATGGGGGACTATGCCGCGCACGTGCCGGTGCAGTACACGGACGAAATCGGCTTTCTGACGCGGGCGTTCAACGCGCTGGCTGCCCAGTTGGGTGACCTGATCCACAACCTGGAAGGACGCGTGGCGGCCCGTACCGAGCAACTGCGCATGGTCAACGCCCGGCTGCGGGCCGAGATTGAGGAGCGCGAGCAGGCCCAGGCGACGCTCGTCGACCAGCAGCGCGCCCTGGCGACGCTGGAGGAGCGGGAGCGCCTGGGCCGCGAGCTGCACGATGGCCTGGGCCAGGTGATGGGCTACGTCAACGTAGAGGCTCAGACGGTTGACACGATGCTGCGCGCTGGACAGATCGAGCCTGCGCGGGCCAATCTCCGGCGTATCGCGCGAACGGCGAAGAAAGCCCACGCCGACATCCGTAGCTTCATCCTGGGGCTGCGGACTGCGCACGAGGGTGCCCCCCGCCAGGACTTCTGGCGGGCCTTGCGCGACTACCTGCACCAATTCCAGACCACCTACGGTATTGAAACCGGCCTCAACCTGCCCGACGGCGCGCCCGCATCCTCGTTCGGGCCGGCCGTGGAGGAGCAACTCCTGCACATCATCCAGGAGGCCTTGACTAACGTGCGCAAGCACGCCGCCGCGCAGCGGGTCGAGGTGCTATTCAGCTTCACCCCCACGGCTGCCCACGTCATCGTCGCCGACGACGGTATCGGCTTCGACGTGAGTGAGCAAATCAGCAAATCAGCACGTCAGCAAGTCGGCGTTGAGCGTCAAGGGGCCAGCAGCCACTTCGGTCTGACAATGATGCGCGAGCGAGCAGAGGCGGTGGGCGGGCAGTTGGAGCTCCGCTCTGCGCCGGGACAAGGCGCCTGCGTGCTGATTCACATCCCGCGCCTGCTCGCTGCGCCTGACGGCGACGCGGAGATGTCGGACCTGGCTGGGTTGCGCCTGTTGTTGGTGGATGACCACCCGCTTTTCCTGGAGGGGCTGCGCAATCTGCTCACCGCGCGCGGCTTCACGGTCGTGGGTGTGGCTCACGACGGCCGCGAAGCGGTACGGCAGGCCCAGGCCTTGCGCCCTGACGTAGTCGTCATGGACATCCAGATGCCGGGCTGCGACGGCCTGGAAGCCACCTGCGCCATCAAGGCCGAGACACCCGATGTCAAGATCGTGATGCTCACCGTGGCAGAAGACGACGCGCACCTGTTCGAGGCCATCAAGAGCGGCGCGTCAGGCTACCTGCTCAAGAGCCTGGACGCCAACGAGTTCTGCGCGCTCTTGACCGGTATGCTGCGTGGCGAAGCGGCCCTGGCACCGGGAATGGCCGCGCGCATCATGGCCGAGTTCTCACGCCGGGGCGATCGCGAGGGTCGCTCCTACCTGGCCGAACTAACCCCACGCCAAGAGGAGGTGCTGGGCCTCGTGGCGCAGGGGTTGATCTACAAAGAGGTCGCTCAGCGCCTGCACCTCAGCGAGAAGACCATCAAATACCACATGGGCCAGATTCTGGAGAAGCTGCACGTCGAAAACCGCGCCCAGGCCATCGCCTACTACGTTCGACAGACACAAGAATAGCCCCGGTGAGTGTGGGACCGCCGCCATCTTGGCGGCATGGGTTGGCGGCAGTTCAGGTGACCGGCACTTCCAACGCAATTCCGGTGAGAGCTTGCTCCATAACTACCAGAATGCTCATCCTTGGCGAATTGATGTGGTAAGTGCCGGTCACCTTGATCACGTCTTGGCGAGGTAAGCGCTCAGGTGACCGGCACTTCCAACGCAATTCCGGTGAGAGCTTGCTCTATAACTACCAGAATGCTCATCCTTGGCGAATTGATGTGGTAAGTGCCGGTCACCTTGATCACGGTATACTGGGTGTAATGGCAGGAGCAAGGCGATGAAAATGTGCCAGCAGGATGCTGGCGGTCCACGCTCTATGTTCGCCCGTCGGATTCGATGTGGCGTTTTGGCGGGTTGTGTCTGAATTGGAATGTGATACAATGAAACTCGTAGCGATCATTGAGTGTGCAGAGGGGAATTGGTTAGGACATCTATAGGAGAGGGAGATGGAGGCGATTCGAGTTCAACAAGTCGTCGCAGAGGACGGCAAGGTGTTAATCACGGGCTTACCTTACAAGAAAGGACAATTTGTGGAAATCATTCTGTTGCCCCAACCCTCGAAGACCGTCTTGCGTTCTCGCCTGACGGTACGCCAACTGCGACAGTCGAGACTGATCGGTTTGTGGAAAGACCGTGATGACATTGGAGACAGCGTCGCCTATGCCCGTCAGCTACGGGAACAAGCCCAACAGCGAGGAGATCACTGACGATGGTCTTGCTGGACAGTGATGTGATGATTGATCTGTTGCGCCAATATCCGCCCGCGATGAAGTGGTTTGACACCCTCGATGACAAAGAAGAGATTGTGTTGTCTGGGTATGTGGTGATGGAGCTGATTCAAGGGTGCAGGAGCAAGGCAGAGCAGGCAAGGGTCCAGCGCGAGCTAGCTGCTTGCGGGACAGTTTGGCTATCACCTGTGGGTTGTGATGAGGCGTTGGAGGTTTTCGTTGAATACCATCTCAGCCACGGAGCCGGGTTGTTGGATGTCCTGATCGGTCAAACGGCCGTGGCGCTAGAAGTGCCGCTGTACACGTTCAATCAGAAGCATTACCGCTTCATTCCTGGGTTGCAGACGGTTCAGCCTTACGAGAGGCTAAATTGACTCGTTGTTCTTCTCTCCAATCTCATCCCAATCTCATCCTTGAGCCAGTCTTGTAGCCGCGATTTCCAAATCGCGTGTATTCTGCCGCGTGAAGCGCCCCGCGTGATTGCGTCGGATTGGGACAATTCGCGGCGGCTACTAGCTATCCACGTTCTCAATCTCATCCTTGAGCCAGTCTTGTAGCCGCGATTTCCAAATCGCGT
>Ga0180431_10001683_pt1 | contig 30456 bp, 18 predicted proteins | sample SS_ome_11_FD_132459 | JGI IMG/M metagenome (GOLD analysis project Ga0180431, IMG submission 132459) | Hypersaline lake sediment archaeal communities from the Salton Sea, California, USA - SS_1_MS_1 metaG | ecosystem: Environmental > Aquatic > Non-marine Saline and Alkaline > Hypersaline >... | reverse complement strand
TGCGGATCCCCGACGGCGCCCGGCGTCGAAAAGCTCCAGACGTCGCCTTTGTAGGTATCGACGGCGTCGAACTCATCGACGCGCCAGTAGTACACTTTCTCCGTTTCGAGGGTGCCGGCGTTATAGAGGGTCACGCCCGCCGGAGCGCCTCCGACGGCGTCGTTCACCTCGTTGAAGGACTGGCCGAGATAAACGGTGTGCAGCTTGGCGCCGTACCCCGCCGTCCACGTCAAAGTGACATCGTCCGGGCCGACGTCCTCGGCGCCGTCCGCCGGGACGGGCTCGTAGGCCGTCTTGGGTGCGATCGAGAAACTCCAGATGTCGCCTTTCCACGGGCTGTTGGGTTCGTCCGGATTCACCTCGTCGATACGCCAGTAGTAGGTCATCCCCGGCACAAGACCGTCCGGATACGGGAATCCGGGGAAGCCGATGACCAAGAAATCGCCTGCCTGGTTGCCCTGGAACGTTTCGCCGGTGGTGTCGTCATTACTTACAGCATCTACATCTTCGCCCAGATACACATCGTGCGAAGTGGCTAAATCGCCGGCTCTCCAGCTCAGGGTCACCCATGTCGCCATGAGCAGGGCGTCATTTTTCGGATCGGGACCGTAAGCTTTGACAATGGCGCCGCCCTGGTTCTCCATGCTCCCCCGGACGTCGTCGGCGCTCAGCGCGTGATTGTACACGCGCAAGTCGTCCACCGCGCCCGCATAGGATTCGCCCCCCGTGGGAGGATCGCCTCCAATGTAATACATCGTATTCGAGCCGTCTGTGGTCTGGAAGGCGGATTCCTGTGAAAGCTCTCCGTTGACGTAAACGCGAAAGTTTGTTCCGTCTCCCGTCACGGCGGCGTGCGTCCACTCGCCGGCGGGAACGACGCCTGCGGCGGTCTCGCACATACCTCCCGCCCACGCTGCATTCACGCGTCCTCGCCATGAGAGCCGGCCGTCGTTGTTAATGAACAGCGTGTCGTTGGAGGTGCCGGGCTCTATCATCGCCCGAAAAATCTGCTGCCACGTATTGCCGGCTCGCGTCGGATTAATCCAGGTGGACATTGTAAATTCGCCCTGGAACAGGTCACCGGTTAGCGTATCCGAGGCGGGGATGCCGACGCGGCTGCCGTCGAAGGCGAGCGCTTCTACGAATTGCCCCTCGACCACCACCGGGTCGTCTTCCAGCGTTCCGTCGTTGCCATTGCCCGAGGCGTCCATCGCGGTCGTGCCACCGCCGTCATCGAGCTTCCACTGCGCCACGAGTTCCGCCGAAGCATTGCCTGCGAGGCCCAGGACGAAAACAAGAGCGACTAAAAACGTGAGTTTCTTACGCATGATCGGATCTCCTCATAAATAATGTTTGAATCCCCGTGCTTCGGCCACAAACCAAAGCACCCTACAGACATCTTTCCTCCATGTTCTTAGACGTTTGCTTCTGTTTGAGAAAGGTCGTTCAGTGTGTTTTGCTGTTACCTCCTTCCTTCCAATGCCCGATAGGAGCCGCGAATTGGAGAAAAATCTCAAAACTTGAGCCAATCATTCATTGGCACGGCTACTGCCATTTATCTATACCAGATACGCTGTATGCTGTCAAGGGAAATTATCAAATGAATACGCTTATTCTCGATCGATTCCCGCCCTTTTTCTTTGATCCGCCGGCGACGCTGGAGTACAATCCGTAACCGATGTGTATCACCGACAATCTTGTCCTGGGAGGCTATTATGAAGATTCAGACGTGCAGAAACATGAAAATTTTATGTGTCCTCGTGTTGTGTATCGCAGGTCGCCCGATGGCGGGAGACGAGCCAAGGAAGACGATAAAGGGAACGCATTCCCCGATAACCATAGCGCAGGATCGGATTTTCGTGACCTTTACCCATCGGCTCCACCCCGACAACCGCATCGGCTACCGGCTTTTCGAGCATACGCCTATCGTTGATGGCCCTGTGCCGCGGGACGGTCGGGTGGCCGGGATTGATGTGGTGGAGTCGGCCGAACGGGAAAAGGCATTTGCCAAACGTCCGGGTATATTGACCATCAAGCACAAAATCGATGAGGAGCACTGGATTCGACAGGACTGGACGTTTTATATGGCGCCCGTGAAGGATGGTATCGACATACTTCTCATCGTAGAGACGTTCGATAAGGGGCTGCCTTCCTATTACGGGATTCAGCAGTGTTTCCGCATGAGCGGCCGGACCAATGCCGAGTGGCGGCAAAAGATCGCCAGGACACCCGCGTTCAGCGAGTATGATATGTGGGCGGGCGAAAAAGAGCCGCCCGAAGAAGCGAGCCTGACCTGGGTTCGCCGGAAAGGGCGGTGGCAAAAGCTTCCGGCGACTCGCGAGACCGTGGGCGCCCGTACGCCATTGGGCGTGCGGATCGACAACCAACGGACACAGGGCAAGCCGATGGACAAGGTCGGACCGTATGAAGCGAAGATGCTGGAGCCGATTGATGACGGATTGATAACCCGCTCGAATGTGGAAGGGACCTGGATCAGCGGGATTTTCTGGGAAGGGACATCTCATGTCACCGACCATCACCCGGCCGACTGTCTGCACTGTATCGTCAACGTTGGGGGTGTCCCTCCTCATACGAAACGTACGATTCGTGGCAAGATTTATTGGTTTCAGGGATCGAAGAACGATTTGGTCCAACACTTTAAACGGGATTTTGCGAAATGAAAAAGACTTACAACATTTGGATTGGCTTCATAGTTATTCTTGTCACTACGATGTGCACCGCCGGGCCATCTCTGGGGCAGGGGCCTCGTCTTTCGGATGAGGAGTTGCTTGCGTCACTCGATCCGAACTGTCGCGAGCTAAGCCGGGTGATTGCTTTGCGAGATCGCGGGGAGGTCTCAGCGGCCCTCTCGGCGCTGGTGGATTTCACGCGAACGAAAGAGGAGCCGGCCGACTTCGGGCAACGGGCCAAACGAGATCCGCGCGCCGACACCTCGCGGGCCGAACGGATTATGGGGCACGAGTTTGTCGTTGTCGGCGTTCCGCATACCTTTGGTAAGGACATTGACTGGGGATTCAACCCGACCACCGCGCCGGGCACGAAATTCGATCGGGATCACGAATGGACCTGGCAACTGAATCGCCATAGTGCCTGGATCACTCTGGCTCGGACGTACCAGGCGACCGGCGATGAACGCTTTGCGAAGGAATTCGATGCGCAGTTCTCCGACTGGGTGACGGACTGCCCCGTTCCCACAGGAGGCGCCAACCAGAGAGCCTATTCAAAATGGCGCACCATCGAGGCCGGCATTCGCATGTCCTGGACGTGGCCGGCGGTCTTCACGATCTTTCGCACGTCGCCGTCGCTCAAAGATGAAACACTCATTTCGATGCTCAAGTCGATGGTCGAGCATGGTCGTTATTTGCGCCGCTGCCCGACGACCGGCAACTGGCTGACGATGGAGATGAACGGCCTTTACCACGTGGGTGTCCTCCTCGGTTTTGTACGGGAAGCGAGCGACTGGCGCCGGTTCGCGCTGTCTCGGTTGCTCTCGGAGCTTGAGACCCAGGTTTATCCGGACGGCGCGCAAATCGAGTTGACGCCGGGCTATCATAACGTGTCGTTACGCAATTTCCTGGGACCGGTGGATACTGCCGGGGCGTATGGATATCGCTTGCCGGATGAGTACCTTGCGCGGCTTGAACGGATGTTTGCGTACAACATGTGGGTTATGCGCCCCGACCGGGATGCGCCCCGCTGGAATGATTCCTGGCACGTCGATGTCGTCGGGATACTCAGAAAAGGGTTGGCTTTGTTTCCGGACCGAAAGGACTTCGAATGGATCGTATCCGACGGCCGGGAAGGGACGCCGCCCGACCATACCACGCACTTCTTCCCGTATGCGGGTCAGGTCGTGATGCGTTCCGGCTGGGAGCGGGATGCGCTCTTTCTTGGTTTCGAGGTGGGGCCTTTCGGATACGGTCATCAGCATGAAGATAAGCTGGGGATTGTTTTGTTCGCCTATGGCAAGGAACTATTGGTCGAAGGCGGAAGTTACGCTTACGATGCGTCGAAGTGGCGGCGCTATGTTCTTTCCTCCTATGCCCATAATATTGTTTTGGTGGATGGTCAGGGTCAGTTACGTCGCGGCCTGCCCCGTCAGAAATATGTCAGCAAGCAACCGCTCGCTCTTGATTTCCGTTCGGATGAACACTATGACTATGCTCGCGGCGTTTACGAGCAGGGCTTCGGCGAGCGAGAAACACGTCCGGTCCGGCACGTGCGTGAAGTTGCTTTTCTTAAAAAAGCTCGCCTGTTCGTTGTTCGGGATACCTTAGTCTCTCTCGATGGGAGGCCGCATTCCTATCAGGCGTTGTTCCATCTCGATGCTGAAAAGGTTAACGTCGATAGAGATTCCGGAACGATAGAAACCCGGGATACAGAAGGCGCCAACCTTCGAATCGTTCCTTTGACTGATGGAGAATTAAAGACCGATATCGTTCGCGGCCAGGAAACCCCTGTTGTTCAGGGTTGGCTTCCTCACGGCCACGGCATCCGGGGTGTGAGACCGATCCCCATGGTGGTGTATGAGCGCCAATCAAAGGAGATGGTGCGTTTTGTCACCGTGCTCCAACCCCTTCGGGACGGCCGGGAAGATCGTGTGTCGGCGGTGGCCGAGTTTGAGGATAAGGTGATCATCCAGTATGCGAGTAACAAGTTCTTCAGTATAAGCCTGCCTCCAAAGTGAAACGCCTTCATATCAGAAGGAATGTTGTTAAGGAATCAATATGATTACGTATAAATATAAGAGAGTCCGGATATCCGTAGCGATATTTATGGTTTTAGCGCTTGCCGTTTCCTCCGTCGGTTCGAAATCGGATGAAAAAGGTTTGGCTTCGAAGACCGTCGGTGATAAGGGAATTGAGAAAGATTCGGACGTTATCCTCTTTACGGATTTCGAATCGGATGGATGGCGCGGCCATTGGTTGGGCTGGAAGCGTCCGACCGTCAGTATCGTTGCCGATGACAAGGAGCGAAACTTCGAACCTTTTCAGGGTAAGGCGCTTCGTATCAAAGTCAACAAGGGAGGACATTACGGCGCGAGCCTTCAATATAACTTTAAGAAAGAAATGGGGAGCGAGCCTGAAGAAATCTACTTCCGTTATTATCTTCGTTTCGGGAGCGATTGGAATCCGAGAAGGGGGGGCAAGCTACCCGGCATCGGGGGCACCTACGGCCGGGCCGGCTGGGGCGGCAGACCGAGTGACGGCCGAAACGGCTGGTCGGCGCGCGGACAGTTCAACGGGCAGCGGGAAGGCAAGACGCCCGTCGGCTTCTATTGTTATCATGCGGATATGCGGGGCCGGTACGGCAGCGCTTGGATCTGGGAAAAAGACAAGCTCGGCACTCTTGAAAATGGCCGATGGTATTGTATCGAGCAGTACGTGAAAATGAATACGCCGGGAAAGAACGACGGCGTTCTTCGGGGCTGGGTGGACGGCACGCTTGCGTTCGAGAAAACGGACGTGCGGATGCGGGATATACCGGACCTGAAAATCGAGTGTATCTGGATCAACGTCTATCACGGCGGAACCTGGTCGGCGCCGAGTGACGATCATCTCTTTATCGATAACGTCGTCATCGCAAAGCGGTATATCGGTCCCATGTTGTCACGATAAAGCTTTAAATGGTCGCGGACGATGGAACCGATTCACAAAAATAGAAAACGCCTTGAGCTCGAATACTATGGACGGGCGTCTGAGCGCGATACACTGAAGTGGTATCACATCATGGCCAAGTGGGTTCTCGAGTTGCCCATTTTTTTGAAGCCCGGTCGGCGCAACGCCGGGGACGTTCGATTGCGCCGGATCGAATGTCGCCTCAAGAATCTGCCGGCGGCATTTGACGGGTGCCGGATTCTCTTTATCTCGGATATGCATCTCGACGGGGTGAGTGATTGGGCCGAGCGCATTATGCGTAGTGCCGATGGTATCGATTATGATGTGTGTCTTCTCGGGGGGGATTATAGTTTTGGCTACGATGCGAGCGACGAACGCATGAGAGATCAGGTGCGCGAGGTCGTAACGTTTCTGGTTGGAAGGTCGGACGTTTTTGGAATACTCGGTAATCATGATGAATATCGAACGGCCGAACTTTTGGATGGGCTCGGCGTGGTGATGTTGCTCAACGAGAACGCATGCCTGGAAAGGAATAGCGAGAGCATCTATCTGGTTGGCGTCGATGATGATTTTTTCTTTCAGGCCGCCGAGTTGGAGAAGGCCGGGGCGACCGTTCCCGAAGGGGCTTGTAAGATACTCCTTGCGCATTCGCCGGATTTGTATAAGCAAGCGGCGCGATCGGATTATGCCTTGTATTTGGCGGGGCATACCCACGGCGGCCAGATCTGTTTGCCGGGCGGCATTGCGGTCGTCGCCAATGCTCGCGTACCCCGGCGCCTTATCAAAGGGACGTGGGCGTACGGCCGGATGGCGGGATATACGTCCTACGGGGCGGGGACGTCGGTCGTGCCGGTTCGATTTTTCTGCCCGCCTGAAGTGGCACTTCTTACTTTGACAAATGAAGATGGAAATGGATAAAATGAATTCAGATATTGCCAAAGATCATATGGAATGATGACAGAGGACGGCCATGACAAGAAAAGCCATCGTATTCGCAATCGTGACGATTATGTCGATTGTGTGTGTCGCTCAAACGAATTCGTCCACAGTATCACTGACTCTCCATCCGGATAAAGTAGCAGGGCGGATCGATGAGAGAATCTACGGGCACTTCCTCGAACATATTTATCATTCCTGTAACGGCGGATTGTGGGGCGAGTTGATCTGGAATCGCAGTTTCGAGCAGAACGAGTTGGGCTATTGGGCCATTGAAAACGGCCGGGTCGTTCAAGCGGGCATGGGAACGAATGTGCGACTGACCTTCGGGGACGAGGATTGGCGGGATTATGAGTTCACGCTGGAGGCGAAAAAGACGGGGGGCCAGGAAGGTTTCCTGATTTTGTTCCGGGTCAAGAATGAGAAAGCATTCTACTGGTGCAATCTCGGCGGCTGGGGCAATGGTCGCCATAGCCTGGAGCGCGGATTGGAAAGCCAGGGTCGATGGGGTGTAGTGGGGCCACAGAAAAACGGCCGTATTAGCACTGAAAAGTGGTATTCCATCAAAGTCCGCTGCCAGGGACGACGTTTTCAGGTCTGGCTTGATGAGGATTTAATTATTGATTATACGGACGACCGGCGTGCGCATCTGAACGGCAAAGTCGGCATCGGCACATGGTCCACCCAGGCGGAGTTCCGGAATCTTAAAGTAACCTCCCTGGACGGAAGGGTTCTATATAAAGGATTGCCGGAGATTCTTAGCCGGCCGAATCCGGCCCGGTTTTGGCACGCTTATGGTGAGGCGATGGTATCGTTGGATCGGATTGATCCTCTTAATAGTAACGCCTGTCAGAAGATTGCTACGAATGCTCAGGGAGGTGGAATACAACAGGCCGGCCTTCATATCAAGGCTGATAATGTGTATGAGGGTTCGATATGGGTCAGGGGGAATGCCCCGAAAGGCCTGAGCGTCCAGCTAATGGATAAGAACGGGCGGCAGGCCAAAGATGCTATCGATCCACCGTCGTTGACCTGGCGGGAATATCCCTACTCACTGACGCCGGGCTGGGCGTGTGAGAATGTGACACTCCGAATCGGTATCATAGGCGAGGGGCAAGTGTGGATCGATCAGGTCAGTATGATGCCGAGGGATTGGAAGAAACAAGGCGGTTTTCGCCCCGATCTTCTTAAGGCTATTGCCGAGCTTCGACCGCCGGTCATCCGCTGGCCCGGCGGCTGCTTCGCATCGTCATATCAGTGGAAGCAGGGCATCGGCCCACAGCATAAGCGTTTACCTCATCCGCGGGAGATATGGGATGATCTGGATGTGTATAGTTACGGCACCGACGAGTTTATCGAGATGTGCCGGCGCGTCGGGGCCGAGCCATTGATCGTTGTGAATATGGGTTTCAAGAACTGGAATAACAATGCTGAAACTTACGATTATGCACAGGATGTGCTCGACTGGATCGAGTACTGTAACGGACCCGCCGACACACAATGGGGCAAGGTCCGTGCGGCCAACGGTCATCCCGAACCGTACGATGTAACGTATTGGGAGATCGATAATGAAACGTGGCATACACCCGCCGAAGACTATGCCCGGCGGGTGCTTGAAATTGCTCCTTTGATGAAAAAAGTTGACCCGTCGATCAAGCTGATCGCTTGCGGCAGCGGCGGCATGGGAAGACGCAATCGCAACGGGATGGAATACAATCGCATCGTCATCGAACGCTGTGCCCGCGTGCTGGATTATCTCAGCATCCACCACTACGAAAACCCCGACCGATTTGCCGAAGGCCCGCTGGACTATGAAGCATTCTTCCGTGAGACGGGTCAACGAATCGAACGGTCGAAAAATCCGAATCTTAAAATCTATGTCTCTGAATGGAACGCGCAGAGCACGGATTGGCGCACGGGTCTCTACTGCGGCGGCCTGCTCAACGCCTTTGAACGATGCAGCGATATTTTAGAGATCGGAGGGCCGGCCCTGTTTCTGCGTCACGTCACGGCGACGGCCTGGGATAATGCGTTTATTAACTTTAATAACGGCGATTGGTTCGGCGCGCCGAACTATGTTGTGATGAAATTATGGCGGGATTATTATGCTCCATATCGCATCGACGTCACGGGCCAGACGAATGCGCTGAATGTCGTCGGAACCAAATCAGACGATGGGAAAAAACTATACGTTAAATGTGTGAATCCGTCCGGTGCGTCTCAGGCGATTCGGCTGAACGTCGAGCAAGAGTGTGATCTGATTTCGGCGAGCATGAGAATCGTTGCGCCCGGCTCTCTGGCATCGAGAAATACGTTGGAAAATCCGGAGCATGTCAGGGCTGAGAGATCGACGATTCAAGTTCATGGAAAAAATGTATATTTCGTTCTTCCGGCTTTATCCGCGGCTGTGGTGATCATTCAATCGGGGTGATAGGATTCGAACCTACGGCCTCCTGCTCCCAAAGCAGGCGCTCTAGCCAAGCTGAGCTACACCCCGTTGTGCGTCCTTAACATGTCGAAAGAATACCAGAATTTGTGGCGACAGGCAACAAATCAGATTGTCAAGACAGACGAAGTCGGGCAAAAACCTTTTTTTCTTGGGTATTTTGACTTTCGTACGCGCGAGCCCGGCTGAAAAAATACAGAGAATCTGTGGACTTGCCGATAAAAGGAAAGGTTAGACCCAATGATAAAGAAATACGATTCGTGGCAAGGGAAGGCTGTTTTTACTTGAGCCGTAGAGAAACATGGATGATATCTTCGAGGCTTTTGTGAAGAGCGTGAAAAAAAAGATCAGGATTGAGACAGCAACCGGCCTCTTAGGACAAGCCAATCCGCAGGCGATCCATATCGAAACAGGCTCCCTTAAAGGAAAAAAAGGTTGAAATTGGATTGGTTTCGTATACAATTATCCCCTTGAAGTGAAGTTCGTTTCCTGAAGGGGTTGTTTTTGGGGAACAAAAAAAATTAAAAAAAACGTGCTATCAGCGCCAATAAGTCCGAAAATGGCTCTCGTATTTTTCGGAGAAGTCCTGGTGGCGAAGTAAGGTTGAATGTGGATGATTATTTCCTTGAATTTCGTATGGGTATGTGATATGATATTCACTTAGGAGAGGTCGTCTTAAAAAGTAAGTCGGGAACTCTTTACATCGTTTTAGAAAGGTTTCAAGATGGGTTCATTACGGAAAATGTCGATCATTCTTATCTGCGTGGGTTGGCTGGCGTGTTCAGCTCAAATCGCCGGCGCCGCCCAGGCGGAAGAATTGAATCTGCCCGAAGACACAACCATGCGCCTGGTCGTAAGGGAATTGCAGATCAGAGGCAACAAATTGATCTCGACGTCTGAAATTCTGGAATACATGCCGGATGTCTATAATGCTTCGGATATGCGGATGGCCCGGGCGGACAGTCAGTATCTGTACGACTTACGACCCATTCGCCAGGTGGTCTCGACTCCCGGTCAGCCCGTCGAGGTGTCGTTGCGGACGATTCAGGGTTTGACGCAATATATCCTTTCTTTATACCAGAAGAACAATTACTCCGGCATCTATGTCTATGTCCCGGAAGGCGCGATTAAGGACGGCACGGAACTGGTCAACGGGGTTTTGCCCATCAACGTGCTCGAGGCCCCGGTGACGGATGTGCGGATCACCTATTACGATGAGGACCGGAACGAGGTCGAAGAAGGCTACCTCCGGCGTTCGGTCCTGGAGGATTGGTCGCCGATCGAGCGGGACAAGGTCGCCAGCCAGGAGTCGCTGGATTACCTGGTCAATCTGCTGAACCTCAACCCGGACCGTCACGTCGCGGCCGTGGTCTCCCGGGGCGCCGAGCCGAATACCCTGGCCATCGAATATGACGTGTACGAAGTCAACCCCTGGCACTTCTTCATCCAGGCGGATAACGCCGGTACGAATGACAGGCAATGGGCGCCGCGCGTCGGCCTGATCAACACGAACCTGTTGGGCTTCGACGATCGGTTCACGACCCTTTATCAGGCGGAACTGGATTCCATGACGGACAATTATTCGATCTTCGGCAGCTATGACATTCCCGTCTTTCACCCGCGGCTTCGCGCAAACCTTTACGGCGGATACAGCGAGTTTGATATCCGTCCCGAAGCGGGCGTGATTGACTTTCTCGGCGGCGGTACTTTTTACGGCGCCGTCTTGCGATACAATCTCTTGCAGTATCAGGGATGGTTCTTCGACGTGAGCGGTTCTTATGCCTACGAAGAAAGTGACATCAAGCCCACGTCGAATCTCCTCACCGCCGCTCAGCTTCAACCTTTTGAAAGTGACCTTAACTGGAATCTGTGGGGCGTCGGAGCGAACCTCCATCGACGGAATGACATGTCCACAAGCTCGCTGGCGGCTAACTGGACTCAAAGCTTCAACACGTCCAGCCAGGAAAGGTTTTGGGATTCAGTGAATCTTACGGGGGCGCGCACCAATTCAGACAAGGATTTTTCAATCCTCACCGTCTCGGGTAGTCACAGTCAATATCTGGACCAGAACAAAGTTCAGCAGCTAAGACTGTCCGGCCGGTGGATCAAACCCTCCGAACGGCTGGTCCCGGCAAAAATGACGTCCTTCGGCGGAATGTATTCCGTCCGGGGATATGACGAATATGAGTACGTGGCCGACGGCGGTTATCTGGCCTCCGCCCAGTACGAATACGATCTGGTCCGGCACAGCCAGGCCGTCGATGAACAGGAATTAGGATCGGATATCGATTTGAGAAAACTGGCGCCGCTGGTCTTCTTCGATTGCGGCAAAGCGATCATGGAAGATCGCGTCCCCGGCGAGAGGACAAAGGAGCTGTATTCGGCCGGTGCCGGTGTCATCTTCGAGATCGGGGATCATTTCAGTGCGGCGGTCTATTATGGCCATCCGTTGACGGGCGAGACGGGGCGGGTCAGCGCCAGCGCGATGGTCCGATGGTAAGTGTGTATCCCGACCATGTGTGGTGGGGAGGGTGATAGAGTACAAGGACTGATAGTGTTGTTCATGGAGGAGTCCAAAAGGAAGTGTATTGTTACTATTATTGAGGGGATGGATGATGAAAAGAATGAGAAAGAGTTTGAGAGGAAATTTTTGGAAGAGGGTCATTTCCTACGTACTGATGGTGTGCTTGATTATGAACACATCAGTGCCGACATTGCTGGCTCTCGGACCGGGAGACGTGGACAGTTCTTCGGGTGCCACTTTCCCTGTTGGACCATGGGGTGCTCACCCGACCATTGACGCTGACCACGGTGCCATCATCAACTGGAACAATTTCAATACGAGTACCGGCGAGAGCGTGACGTTCAACCAGCCGAGCGCTTTGTCGGCGGTGCTGAACCGGATCGATTCCGGGGCGATCACGCAGTTCAACGGGGCGCTCAATGCCAACGGGCGCGTCTTTGTCGTCAATCCCGCCGGCGTGATCTTCGGGAACGGCTCGACGGTGAACGTCGCACAGTTGGTGGTCTCAGGTTTGAGCATGAACCTTGACATTGATCCGCTGAAAGATGAATCTGAGGAATTTCTGGACATTGCGAATGGCGCCGATATGCACTTTACAGGCGGCTCGGGAGTAATAGAGAACCGGAAAGGTGCTATCAACGCGGACAGCGTCTTTCTTGTAGGTAAGAAGATTCTTAACATAGGGTCGATCAGTGCCCCGAACGGATTAATTGTCATCGCCGCGGGTGAGGAAGTGTTTATTGCCCAGGATGGCAGCAGCGTTCTCGTCAACGTTTCGGAATTTTTCTATGACGTAGCGGATACAGATCCGGATATTGAGAATAGAAGTGGTATCGCGGCCAACGGAACGAGCGGAAAGATTATTCTGGCCGCCGGCGATGTTTTTTCGAGAGCGATTAGCAATCCGGGTGGTCTCACTGCACGCCAGGGCTCGATCAGTGCGTATGCGGCAAAGGTCGAAAGCCATGGACGACTCAGTGTCGCCGCCGCGACGCCGGGGGGGGGAGGAACCATCCACCTGACCGGAACGGAATCGGTTGAACTCGCTGAGGGTACGGTGGCCCCACCGCTCGGGAGCTGGACGACGGCAGATGCCGCGCTTCATGGTCCGGGTGGAAGTATCACCTTAGAGAGTACGAACGCTGAAGGTACCGGTACGGTGACCATTGCTGACGGTCACTTCGTGACTGCACGGGGTGGTACTGATGACGGCGATGGTGGTAACGTAAAGATCACCGCCGATCACATTGTGGTTGCCGGTGACATTGATGCGTCGCCTCATAATCCGGACTTTGAGAACGGTACGTTAACGATTGATCCTCCGACCGTCACGGTCGCCAATGGCGCCAACGCCGGTGCGATGGATACTATTTATGAAGAAGATATCGAGGCGCTCTCGCAAGGTGACCCTTCCGGTGGCGCAACCAACCTTGTCGTTCATGCCGACGATAGCATAACAGTGCAGAACATCCTTGACGACCTGATTGAAGGCGGTCGCGGGGATATTGAATTTCATGCACCGACGATTCACTTCGAGGACACGGTCGCGACCGACACGCTCAGCACGACGACCGGCGATATCGTCATGGTCGGCGGTGCCGGCGGCATCAACACGGGCCATCTGCAAACCGGCGCTGCGTCTCTTGCCGGCGAAGCCGGCGCTATTGACCTGAGCACCACGGACGGCGGCGATATCACGACACGAGACCTGACCGTCCGAGGCGGTCAAACCGAAGGCTCCATCAGTGCGGTCGCGGACGGCGCGCTCGAGGTCGGTACGGTCCACGTTGGAGCGGACACGCCCATCGATAACGGCGGGTCCGGCGGCGCGGCCTTGGCGCAGGTGTATCTGGAATCCGGTGACGACATGATGCTCAACGGTCCCGTGACGGCGGAAGCCGAGACGGCGGATAGCGGTAATCCCACCGCCACCGTTCGGATTTTTGCCGGCGTCAACGGAGCCACCTCCGGCCTCGGCGATGCGACGATCAATGACGACCTGCTCGCCCGGGCGGAATCCACCGGCGGCGGCACATCGTATGCCTTGGTCGAGGTCGATACCTATGGCGAGATCGAATGGATTGGGGACGCCGATGCAACAGCGATCGGTGACAACGCCCAGGTCCTGGGAGTCCGTGAGACGCAAGATGATACCGATGGCGCCGACGAGGCCCATGTCATCATCAACGAGCAAGGGAATCTGCCGGACGTGACCGGGATGCCCGACGACGCGGCCACCCACATGGGTGACGCGGTCGGCGGCAACGTCTTGGACAATGATATCGAATCGGAAGGCGCCGACCTTGATGTCGCTTCCCATACGGATCCGGCCCACGGCACGCTCGAGATTGATCTCGAGACGGGTGAATTCACCTATACACCGGACGAAGGCTACGTCGGCGACGACACCTTTACCTATACGGCGACGAACGACGATGTCACCACAGGTCCGATCACCGTGACAGTCAGCGTGACCAATGACCCGCCGGGCCCCGTGGACGATGCGGCGAATACGCACATGAACCAGGCGGTCGGCGGCAACGTGCTGACCAATGACACCGATGCAAACGGTGATCCCCTGAGCGTGGCTCTCAACGGGACCGATCCGGCGCACGGCACCGTCGAACTGAACGAAGACGGCACCTTTACCTATACGCCGGACGAAGGGTACGTTGGAGACGATACGTTCACATACAATGTAACTGATGGCCAACTCGATGCAGGTAGCAACCCCGTAGTAGAAACAGGTACCGTTACAGTCACCGTTGGTAATGCTCCGCCCGCCCCGGTCGATGATGCCGCGGCAACGTTTGCAAGTACTGAAGTCGCCGGCAACGTGCTGGCCAATGATATCGATCCGGACGGCGATCCCTTAACCGTCGTATTGGACGGCACCCCGCCGACCAACGGTACGGTGGTGCTGAATCCCGACGGTTCCTTCACCTATACGCCGGATCCCGGCTTTACCGGTGAGGATACCTTCACCTATGAAGTGACGGACGGTGAGGCCGGAAGCGGGCCTGTTGTCGCCACGGTAACCATTACGGTCAATCCTTTCCCTGTGGCGGCTATGTCACCGGTCGCACCGGGCCTCGAGAGACGGAAAATCGAGTATTCCGGTTGCCCGGCGCTGGCCAAGTGGGTGGCGAAAGAGCTTGGTATTACTGCGGCTCAAATGAACATCTGGATGAGCAATACGCTCGCTTCTTCGAGAGACATCCAGCCTTACGAGACGTTGGCAAAGCTCCGGACCGCCGCGGTCATTCTGAAGGACATCAGCGGCACGCATATCGCCGCTCTGACCCAGGTTGTTAATGAATTCGCTTCGAGCACGGCACCGCCGACCGAAGAGCAGATGGCTTCCATTGCCGACGCGATTGCGAGCAATGCCGGCGCCGACAACCATTACGGTATCGCTGAGGAATACCTCAATGCTCTGGCCCAGTACATCAGCATCCTGAATACCGACTTGGGCTTCTCGATGAATGAAGCGGTACAGTTTGCCACGGCGAATTATGTGAACCAATTGGGCGACCGTGGGAATGCGAATGTCGCAGCGTACGTCTCGGCGAGATTGGCCGAACTCTAAAATGAACCGATAGGTCGATACGACCTTGGATAAAGCCTCTTAAATGTGCCGTTAGGGACGCTTCAGTGTTCCTAACGGCACTTTCTATTCCATATGATTGCCTATCCTCACTCCATGGATGTCACGATAGGCGCGTAGCTCACATGCCGTTGCCGACGAGCGTCTTTCGCCCGCTGTTTGAGTTGGGTCGCCCGGGCCGAGTCGCTCTTGTGGGTTCCCAGGATTTGAAGCGCCTTTTCAAAGGCCTTCTCGGCCTGAGGGTATTTCCCGCTCAACGCGTACCATTGCCCCAGGGTGTTCCAGATGTCACTTTCGATCCGGGGCTCCGGGGCGGCGCGATTCTCAATCGCATGCAAGGATCGATCGAGCAGCTTCCGTGCGCTCTCCAGGTCCCCTCGGGCCTGATAGATTTTGGACGCGGTCAACCAGAGGGGCACGAGAAGAGGATGGTCCGGTCCGTAAACCCTTTCCTGGATCGGAAGGGCTTTGGAAACCAATGTTTCGGCCTCGGCGTATGATTCCTGAAGAACGTACAGTTCCGCCATACTCGCGAGCACTTTGGCCGTATAAAAATGTTCGGGGCCGTAGTGGGTTCGGATGATTTCAATTGTCTCTTCATAATACGATTCGGCCTGTACATACTTGCCTTGCGCGACGAGCAATCGGGCCATATCCACTTTGAAGGGGGCCAGTTCCAAATCGTCCGCCCGACTTTCGTCGCGAATAATCGTGATGGCGCGTTCGAGCGCTGTTGCGGCTTCTTCGTGTCGATCCTGCCTGCGGTAAATCTCGCTCAGAATCCTCAGCGTATGGGCGACGTAGGGATGGTCGGGGCGGTAGGCCTTTTGCTGGAGGGCCAGACCGGACAGGCACATCGTCTCGGCCGTGAGCAGTTTGCCCTGGCTCTTATAAAGGTAGGCCAAATCGAGCATACAGGCGGATCTCTCCGTTTCGGGGACGCTCGCCTCCCGGGCGATGCGAAGCGCCCTCTCCAGGAAAGGCTGGGCTTGGGCGTAACCGCCGGATGCCATATAGATCCTTGCCATCGATCGCAGCGAGGCGCATGAGCTCAATGGTTCGGCCGATGGGCTCGTCCGGCTCAGGCCGGGAATAAGCACGCTACAGAATAAAATGGGAACGATGCGCTTTGTCGTTCGACGCTTGATAGATGTTAATGTTTCTCCTGCCATGATAGACGCTCCACCCTACACTCGAAGACTTAGAAAATCTCGCGGTTTGCAGGTATATCGGATGATTTGCCCGGTGAGTTTAGTCTCGGCTCAAACGGTGAAACGACGAGGGGATTATTTTCCGAAAAAGGCTGGAAAACAGGTGGCTCCGGGTGTATAGTGTCGGTGATAGAAGACTTGCGGGCGTAGCATAGTGGTAATGCACTGGCTTCCCAAGCCAGCCAGGAGGGTTCGATTCCCTTCGCCCGCTTTTTCCCTTCAGGGAGGAGGCATGTCTTGCGAAATTCGGAGATTCCCATAGGTATTTCCAGATTTCGAGCCATTATTCTGCTTTTTGTATCCATCTGATATTGCGCTTGACAAAAGAGGGGCCCATTTGGTATAAAAAGGTTATTGTGTCTTTGTTTAAATTGATGCTTTTAAAGAACTTAGAATGTAATCAACGGATCGTCCTGGATCGGTATTTGAAAGGAAGGAGGTGGTGGAGCGGTCACATAGCATCATTCGGGAGGGGATTCAGTGAGTCATTGTTTTCAGATAGGTATTTTTAGATGGAGGATTATCATGCAGAAATCAGTAATATTATCATTGCTCGCCTTCGTGCTTTTGTTGGGCGTCGCCGCACAGGCCTGGGTTGACGTTACTCGTCCGGGCGATGTTATCAAAGGCGTTCCGAACGACGGCGTCACGACCGGGGGCAATGACAACGGTTGGCCGCCTAACGAGCTGCCGAAGTTTGCCATTGACGACCAGATCTTAACCAAGTACCTGCACTTCAAAGGAAATTTCGAGCCTACGGGGATTCGTGTTACCCCTTCGGTTGGTCCAACCGTTGTAAGAGGGCTGGGTTTGACGACGGCCAATGATGCGGAAGCACGTGATCCCGTCGAGTACGAGCTTTCCGGCTCGAACGTCGGTATCGACGGACCGTACACATTGATCCATTCCGGCCCCATTGAGGACTTTGCGGATGCTACGGCGTGGCCGCGGCGTACGATCAACGAGACGCCGATCCGGTTCGACAACGACGTCGCGTACGCACACTATCAATTGATGTTCCCGACCGTTCGTGATGCGGCGGGGGCCAACAGTATGCAGATTGCCGAGATCGAGTTGTTGATTCCGATTTACAAGGCCTCCGTCCCGATCCCGGCCGACGGCGCCGTCCATGAAGATACGTGGGCGAACCTCGGCTGGACGGCCGGAGAAGCCGCGGTGTCTCACGATGTGTACATCAGCGCTGATCGGGCAGAGGTGGAATCGGGGGCGGCCGAAGCGTTCGCGGGCAACCAGACGATGAACTTTCTGGTGGTCGGATTCCCGGGATTTGCCTTTCCGGAAGGGCTCCAGCCGGGTACGACATACTACTGGCGGGTTGATGAGGTCAATCCGGATCATCCGGATAGCCCCTGGGTCGGCGATGTGTGGAGCTTTACCGTGCCGCCCAAGGAGGCCTGGAGACCCGATCCGCCCGACGGGGCGAAGTTTGTCGATGTGGATACGGATTTGAGCTGGATGCCCGGTTGGGGCGCCAAATTGCACACGGTGTACTTCGGTGACACCTTTGACGAAGTTAACGATGCCGCCGGAGGAGCCGCACAGGTTGGCACCACCTATACGCTCGATACCCTCGACATGGGCACGACCTACTATTGGCGGGTCGATGAGTTTGATGGGGCCGAGACACACAAAGGCGATGTTTGGAGTTTCACGACGACCAGTGGTGAAGGCGGCCTCCTGGGCGAGTACTTCGGTAACACGACGTTGAGCGGCGAGCCGGTCCTGACGCGCATGGAGTCTCAAATCGATTTCAATTGGGGCGATGGGACACCCGATCCGATTTTGTCGAATAATAACTGGTCGGCGCGGTGGACGTCGGATCTCAACGTTCTGTTTGGCGATACGTACACGTTCAGCGTGAACAGCGAAGGCGGCACGCGGTTGTGGATTGACGGCGAGCTCGTCATAGACGTATGGGTCTCCTGGGTCGCGACGCGGTATGCCTCACAGCCGATCTATTTGGAAAGCGGCATTCATTCGTTGCGACTGGAGTTCGCGGACTTCGATCGCGTCGCCCAACAGCAGTTGTACTGGTCGGCGCCGTCGGTACCCGAAGAGATCATTCCCGCCGGTCCGCTGCAACCGCCGTTCAAGGCGCGCAGGCCGAGTCCTCCCAACGGCGGCGCAGATGTCAGGCAGGCGCCAATTCTGAGTTGGGTAGCGGGTTATGCCGCGGCTTCGCATCAAGTCTATTTCGGTGCGGACGTCGATGCCGTCGCTAACGCCACGACGGGATCGCCCGAATACAAGGGCGCCAAAGACCTCGGCGACGAGATGTTGGATCCCGGCCAGCTCGAGCCGGGCGCCACGTATTACTGGCGTGTCGATGAGGTTAACGATCTCCATTCCGACAGTCCGTGGGTCGGCAGCGTTTGGAGCTTCACCATAGCCGATTTTCTTATCGTCGATGACTTCGAAACCTATACCGATAATGACGCGGCGGGCGAAGCCATCTGGCAGACCTGGGTGGATGGTTTCGGCGTGGCGAATAACGGTGCGCAGGTCGGTTATCTGCTCCCGCCGTACGCCGAGCAGGCCATTATCCACGGCGGTCTCCAATCGATGCCGTTGCTTTATGACAACACGCAGGGCGTTTTGAATTCGGAGGCGACGCTGGCCTTGGGCGGCCTGGACCTGACCCAGGGCGGCGGCACCACGCTGAAGGTTTGGTATAGAGGTCTTGCCGGCAATGCGCCCGCTTCGGTCTATGCCGCTCTTGACGGCGCGCGGATATATCATTCTGATCCTTCTGCGACGGAGATTGAGCAGTGGACCGCACTGGAGATCGACTTGCAGGACTTCGCCCAACGGGGCGCAAATCCGGCCAGTGTCAATCAGATCGCCCTTGGGGTCGGCGACGGCACCGCGGCCTCTGAGGGGACAGGGACACTGTACATCGATGACATTGGCGTGCATTAACCGTTATTCGGACGGAGTATGTCGAATATCGACGTACGACCGACGCGTTAAAAAGTATGGGGCTTATACTCATTTCATTCGGGTATAAGCCCCTTTTTTGCGCAAAAAAAAGGGAATTCACAGCTCCGGAGTGAAATGAGCGGGATGGTCGTGGAACCGTCCGATGTCAAGGGCCGTCGTTGAGTGGAGAGACGCATTTGGGTTGAAAATAACGAAATAGAGAGCCAAAGAGAAGGATTCGCGGATCCCAAGCCGTTTTTTGTGTTTTCATCCATCGTCTCCTATGAACTTCGTCGGAATTTTACACTTGACAAAATAATAATCTATGTGATATAAAAAGACGATAATATTGGAGAATCCCAGAAATTGCGGCAATTGGTTTTTTTGAATCACTTTGCCGAAGACGAGCGTGGGTCGTTGAGGTGATGGTTTTATCGTCGTGAGGGTGCTGCTGACGATGCAAGTGCATGCGACCTGGATCCTTATCCGAGAGCTCGCAGGAGACCAACCTTTCGAAGAAAGGAGGTGGTGCCACATCATACAACATCTCGTGCGGATGTCGCGAGAGGGAGATTCAGTAACGCAGTTTTATCGACCGTTCTTTTTTTAACCTTTTTGAAGGAGGATTATTATGTGTCGAAAATTAGTTTGCTTAGCTTCTCTTATTTTTGTGTTGAGCCTGGCCATAGGAGGTCAGGCCCAGGAAGCCGGTCTTGTCGGCTGGTGGACGTTTGATGAGGGATCCGGGGCTGTTGCCAATGATTCTTCCGGCAATGGGAATCACGGTACCCTCAACGGCCCGGTGGAATGGGCGGAAGGAAAGATTGGCGGGGCGATGAAATTTACCGGGCCCTACAATTACATCCAGGTCCAGGATAGTCCTTCGTTGGATATGACCCGGGAGATCACGATCGCCGCCTGGATCAATCCAAGCTGGACGGGCAACAACCGAATCATGCAGAAAAGTTCGGGTGGAGGAGACAACCAGTATCGCTTGCTCAAAGAGTGGGGCGACAATATGGTGTTCCATTTGCCCGGACTCTCACCTGACAGGCTTGAGTTTCCCGGTTTGCCGCCGTTGGGCGAGTGGACGCATCTTGCCGCAGTTTATAACCGCTCGAAAATGATCGTGTACTATGATGCGGAGGTGGTTGGCGAACAGGATTCCAGCGGAGACCTGGGGACGTCCGATGGAACACTTTGCATTGGGACAAAACATGAAACGGCGCCGGCGGGCGACGAGTTTAATGGTATGTTGGATGATGTGCGTATTTATGACCGGGCGCTGTCCGTGAGTGAACTCAAGATGCTTGGAGGTGAGCCCAAAGCGACGAGTCCATCTCCGGCTGATCGTGCCATCCATGAAGATACCTGGGCGACGCTTACCTGGAGTTCTGGAGCCTGGGCCGTTTCACATGATCTCTATTTAAGCACCAATCTGGATGACGTACAGTACGGTACAGCCGATGCGTCTCAGGGCAATCTGGCCACAGCGTATTATGTTATCGGTTTTCCCGGATTTGCTTATCCAGAGGGTCTTGTACCGGGCACAACGTACTACTGGCGAGTCGATGAAGTCAACGAGGCGAACCCGGACAGTCCCTGGAAAGGGGATATCTGGAGATTTACGGTTCCCCCGAAGAAGGCGTGGAAGCCCATTCCGCCGGATAATGCCAGACTCGTGGATCCGGAGACGGATCTGAGTTGGACGCCGGGTTGGGGTGCCAAGATGCATACTGTCTATTTCGGCGAAACCTTCGATGAAGTCGATGCGGCAAGCGGTGGTGCAGTCCAAATTGGAACCACCTACGCACTCGATACGCTCGAATTGGGCAAGACGTATTATTGGCGCGTCGATGAGTTCGATGGCGCTCAGACGCACAAGGGCGATGTCTGGAGCTTTACGACAGGCGACGCCAGCCTCGGCGGTATCAAGGGAGAATACTTCAACAACGTGAACTTGGCCGGCGAACCCGTGCTGACCCGAATCGATCCTACGATTGACTTTGCCTGGCTCGGCGATTCACCGGGACCGGGCGTCGATGCTCCCCTGTTCTCGGTCAGATGGACCGGCATGTTAAACGTGCCATACGGCGAGACCTATACCTTCTACGCCAATGTAAATGAAGCCGTGCGCCTGTGGGTCAATGACGAGTTGATCATCGACAACTGGATGGCGCATCACATGGTCATCGAGTACCAGGCCAAGATCGATCTTGAAGTTGGACCGTGTCCGATCGTGATGGAAATTGGAAATGTTGCGGGTGGCGGATACGGAGGCGGTGACGTTATGGAAGCGCAGCTATCCTGGTCCAATCCCGACCTGGAGAAGGAAATCGTTCCTCAGACGGCGTTGTTGCTGCCGGTCTGGGCTGCGCGGCCGAATCCGGCTAATGGCGCCGAGGGCGTCAGGCAGACGCCGATTCTCAGGTGGACCGCCGGTCATGACGCGGCATCGCACCAGGTCTATTTCGGTACCGACGAAAACGCCGTTCTCAGCGCCGACACGAATTCGGCCGAGTACAAAGGTGACAAAGAGCTCGGTGATGAGAAGTATGATCCCGGGCAGCTTGCATTGGCAACGACCTACTCCTGGCGCGTTGATGAGATCAACGGTGCCGGCACGGTGTTAACCGGAGAGGTCTGGAGCTTTACGACGGCGAGCAACCTCGTGATCGAGGACTTCGAGAACTTCACCGACGATGATGCGGCCGGCGAAGCCATTTGGCAAACTTGGGTTGACGGCTTTGGTGTCGCGGACAACGGCGCGACGGTCGGCTATCTTGTCCCGCCGTATTGCGAGCAGACAATTGTTAATGGTGGTATTCAGTCTATGCCGCTCCAGTATGAGAATACGCTCGGTGTACTGAATTCGGAGGCGACACTGGCGCTGGGCGGGATGGACTTGACCCAGAGTGGCGGCACGACGCTGAAGGTCTGGTACAGAGGTGACGCGGCGAACGCGGCGATTCCGATGTATGTGGCTCTCGATGACGCGCGGATCTATCATCCCGATGCTGCAGCGACACAAGTCGCCGTATGGATCGAAATGGATGTCGACTTGCAGGGCTTTGTCCTGTTAGGTGCGAATCCGGCAAATGCCAATGCGATTGCTATTGGTGCGGGCGACGGCACCGCGGCCTCGGAAGGTGCGGGCACCCTGTACATCGATGATATTGGCGTTCATTAACCGGGCCCAGAGGCCAAAGCTTATCAACCTTGTCCCCAAGAGACACGGTTGATACGGTAGATTTGTTTAGAGTTCGGGGCTTATGTCGATCCGTTCGGCATAAGCCCCTTTGCAGGCTTACAAACATAGCCGTTCTTGTCTATTTTCATAAAATAGCCGTCTGAGAATTTATTGAAGGAGGATTATTATGAGCAGGAGTTTAATCTATCTGGTTTGCATTGTTTTGGTGCTGGTCCTGGTCGGTGCGGCCGAAGGTGTGCCTGGCAATCCTGATCCGGCTGATAGGGCGATCATTCGAGATACGTGGGTGCCCCTGAGCTGGACGCCGGGAGACTCCGCGGCTTCACATTCCATCTACGTGGGAGAAAACCGTGACGATGTGAAAGCCGGGACGGGCGATACGTTCCGGACTAACCAGACCGACACGTCTTACGCTATTGGCTTTCCCGGATTTCCCTATCCCGACGGTCTTGCAAAAGGCGTGACATATTACTGGCGAGTTGAAGATGTGGAAGCCGACGGCGTCACGACACATAGTAGCCCTGTTTGGAGCTTCACGATTGCCCCGAAGACCGCTTATGTTCCGGATCCCGTTGATGGGACTGTATTTGTGGATCCGAACGTCGTCCTAAGCTGGGAGCCCGGGTACGGAGCAATTTTACACACCGTGTACTTCGGCGAGGACTACGACACAGTGAACAATGCCGCAAATGGTATCCCTCAGGGGGCTATAACCTATACGCCCGGAACCCTCGAATCAGGCAAAGTTTTCTACTGGCGGGTCGACGAGTTTCATGGTGTCGAGACCGTCAAGGGCGATATCTGGTCCTTCACCACTTCGGGCACCATCGGGAGCCCGAGACCGGCCCCTTGTGCCGTGAATGTGAAGGATTACCAGATTCTGAAGTGGTCGCCGGCGGATAATGCCGCGTCGCATCAGGTCTATTTCGGCACGGATAAAGAGGCCGTGCGAAGCGCCGGTGTTGGATCGCCTGAAAACAAAGGCAGTAAGAACCTCGGTTCTGAGAGTTATGATCCGGGACAGCTCGATAGGTACGCCACCTACTTCTGGCGGGTTGATGCCGTCGAGAGTGGAGGCGGCACGTTGAAAGGCCCCGTGTGGACGTTTACGACGGCTGATTTTGTTGTCGTGGAGGATTTCGAGGACTATACCGACAACGACGCGGCCGGTGAAGCCATATGGCAAACATGGGTCGACGGCTTTGGAGTCGGCATGAATGGTTCACAGGTTGGCTATCTTATGCCCCCATACACGGAGCAGACGATTGTCCATGGCGGCAACCAATCGATGCCGCTCGTGTATGAAATTGATCTGAAATATGCAGAGGCAAGTTTGACGCTTACCTCTGCACGCAACTGGACGGAAGGCGACGGGGATACGCTTATACTGTGGTTCCGCGGTGATCTCGCCAACGCAGCGGCACCGATCTACGTGGCGCTCAACGGCAGTGCAGACGTGGTACACAATAATCCGATTGCGACCCAGGTGGACGCCTGGACGGAATGGAGTATTCCTCTGCAGGCGTTTGCCGATCTGGGAGTAGCCTTGGCGAACGTCAATACGATAGCTATCGGTGTCGGGGATAAGACTAATTTGCAGCCCCTCGGTACAGGTACAATGTACATCGATGATATCGGCGTTCATTAATCCGGTCCGTAAAACGGACCCTGGTTGGGAAGGTGCGATGTATTGCACGAATCTTCCAGCCGATATGATTGACACGGTGCGAAGTAGCGCACCCTACATGAATGTTCTACGTTCGGGGCTTATGCCGATCCATTCGGCATAAGCCCTTTTGTAGGCTTACAAACACAGTCGTTTTTGTCTATTTTCATAAAATAGCCGTCTGAGAATTTATTTAAGGAGGATTCTTATGAGCAAAAAGTTGAGCTATATTGTTCCTTTCATTTTGGCATTCGGCCTGATCGGTGTCGCCAACGGCGTCGAGGGCATCTTTGGCCAGTATTACAAAGGGGGCCCTCCGGCGGAACCTTGGCCCGCTCCCGTATTGGAGCGTTTGGATCCTACGGTCAACTTCAACTGGGGGACGGGCTCGCCCGATCCGTCTATGGCCGCAGACGGTTTCGCCGCTCGGTGGACGGGAGAAGTCGTTATCCCGGCATCGGGAACCTACACGTTCCATACACAGACGGACGACGGCGTTCGGTTGTGGGTGAATGATGAAACGCTTATCGACAACTGGACCGACCACGGCAATACCCATGATAGCGGTACGATCGAGCTGATGGGCGGGCGACGATACCCCATCAAGCTGGAGTACTACGAAAACGGCGGCGACGCCCTTTGTCAGCTTGCATGGGAAGGCCCGGGGATCGGCCGCGGCCCCATCCCGAGTCACAATTTATGGGTCGGATTGGAGAGGACGTCCTCGTATGCTCCGAATCCCGGAGATGGCGACATCATCCGAAATACCTGGGTGACCCTGACGTGGGCGCCGGGCGATTTTGCGGCGTCGCATTCTATTTACGCCGGTGAAAGCTATAAGGACGTTGACGCCGGGACGGGCGATACCTTCCGGGCCAACCAGACCGACAGAGAGTTGGCTCTTGGATTCCCGGGCGTTTCTTATCCGGACGGTCTGACGAAAGGCACGACCTACTACTGGCGAATTGAGGACGTCGAAGCCGACGGCGTCACGATACACAGCGGCCCCGTCTGGAGCTTTACGGTTGCCCCGAAGACCGCCTACGATCCGATTCCTCCCGTTGCGACTGAATCGGTGGATCCGAATGTTGTCATGAGCTGGACGGCGGGTTTTGGCGGCATTTTGCATACGGTGCATTTCGGCGAGGACTACGAGACGGTGAGCAATGCCGCCGGGGGCATCCCGCAGGGAGCAACAACCTATAAACCCGGGCCTCTCGCATTAGGCAAAGTCTTCTACTGGCGCGTCGATGAATTCCTCGGCACCGAGACCGTCAAGGGCGATGTTTGGTTCTTCTCTACGGCCGGGACCGTCAACAGCCCGAGACCCGCGTATGACGCCGTCAATGTCAGACAGAACCAGATTCTAAAATGGTCGCCTTCGGCGGATGCCACGTCACACCAGGTTTATTTCGGTACGGACGAGGCGACCGTGCGCAATGCCGGAACCGGATCGGTCAGCAAATCCCTTGGGGACGAAAGCTACGATCCCGGAATGCTCCAGATGGGCACGACCTATTATTGGCGGGTGGATGCGGTCGAAAGCACCGGGACGGTGAAAGGTCCCGTGTGGACGTTCACGACGGCCGATTTCCTTGTCGTGGATGATTTCGAGGACTATACCGACAACGATGCAGCTAATGAGGCCATTTGGCAACATTGGATCGACGGATTTGGTGTGGCCGGCAATGGCTCGCAGGTCGGCTATCTCATGCCTCCGTACGCCGAGCAGGCAACGGTGCATACCGGCTCCCAGTCGATGCCGCTGATCTTCGACGTCGATATGAAGTATGCCGAAGCGACCTTGACGCTTACGTATCCGAAGAACTGGACGCAAGGCGTCGATACGCTGAGTCTGTGGTTCCGCGGAAGTATCGTCAATCCTGAGACGCCGCTCTACGCGGCGCTCAACGGCAACGCGGTCGTCACGCACGATAATCCGGCCGCGACGCAAATACACGCCTGGACGCAGTGGGATATTCCTTTGCAGGCGTTTGCCGATCAGGGAGTGAACCTGTCGAGCGTCAATAGCCTGACCGTTGGCGTTGGCAATAAAACCAATCCTCAGGCAGGCGGTACGGGCACGATATACATTGACGATATCGGGCTGCATTAACATACAGTAGGGTGTGTAAAAGAATTTTGCACACGCGTTCATTATGAAGCAATTTGGGCCTGTGTCGAATTGTTCGGCACAGGCCCCTTATCATTTACGCATCGATATGCTAATATAGTAAGCTTGGTTTTGAAGAACTCACGACAACGTTATCATGAAGGAGAGTTTCTCATGGCAGAAAAGCATATCGATAGACGGCATTTTCTCGGCACAACGGCAGCCGCCGCCGCTTTCACAATCGTACCGGGACGCGTTCTTGGAGGGGCGGCAAATAAGCTCAATATCGCTGGCATCGGCGTCGGCGGGATGGGTGCGAGCAACCTGAGGCAGCTTGAAAGTGAGAACATTGTCGCCCTCTGTGACGTGGATCATGAGTACGCCGCCGGAACGTTCAAGAGATATCCCAAGGCCAAGGTCTATACGGACTATCGCAAAATGTTGGATAAGCAGAAAGACATCGATGCGGTCGTGATTGCGACGCCGGATCATACTCACGCCGTGATTAGTATGGAAGCGATGCGACGGGGAAAGCACGTCTATTGTCAGAAACCCCTGACGCATGATGTTTATGAATCCCGAATGTTAGCCAAAGCGGCTAAGGAAACCGGCGTTACGACCCAGATGGGGATTCAGGGGCATTCGCATGAGGGCGGACGATTGATTTGCGAGTGGATTGCCGACGGCGCCATCGGCGAGGTCGCCGAGGTGGATGCCTGGTGCAGTCTGTCGTATTATCCCTTCGGTCATGCATCGTGGAGCTCGAAGTGGAGCCGGCGTCCCAAAGAAACGCCGCCGGTTCCATCGACGTTGAATTGGGATCTTTGGCTGGGACCCGCGCCGCTGCGTCCTTTTCATCCGGCGTATCATCCGAGAGTCTGGCGCTGCTGGTGGGACTATGGCTGCGGGATGATGGGGGACCGCGGGGCGCACACGCTCGATCCGGTCGTTTGGGCCTTGAAACTGGGACATCCGGAAAGCGTGGAGGCCACATCGCTCGATCTGAATCCCGATTCCCATCCGGTGGCGTCCATTGTCACGTATCGATTCCCCCGTCGGGGTCATTTGCCTCCCGTCAAGCTGACGTGGTATGACGGCCTTCGCGCGCCCCGGCCGCCGGAGCTCGAAGACGGCCGGCGCATGGGCCACGTCGAAGGCGGTTCACTGTTCAAAGGCACCAAGGGCAAGCTCGTCGCCGGCGTTTACGGCGAGGGACCGCGTCTGATACCCGAAAGCAAAATGAAAGCGTATGAGACGCCCGAGAAAACCATCCCGAGAGTCAACGGCACCCATGAGCAGGACTGGATCAGGGCGTGTAAGAGCGGACAAAAAGCCGGGGCGGATTTCGAGTATTCGGGCCTGCTGACCGAAATCTGTTTGCTCGGTAACGTGGCCAGACGGGTGGATGGAAGGATCGAGTGGGATGGAGAGGATATGAAGGTGACGAATCTGCCGGAGGCTAATCAATACATCCGCACACCCTATCGGAAAGGCTGGACGTTATGAATCAATGGACACGATCAATGATCGGTTTGTGCCTCGCATTGGCCGCTGTGTGTATGGCAGAGAACAGGAAGCCCGAAAAGGGCTGGGTACGGAAGGGTGAGTTGGGAACCAGGCCCGAGCGCGTGAGCGAGGCGTTTCCGCTTTCCGATCAGGCGAACGAAGGTAAGTGGACGAAGTATGCGCCGATGAGCGATGAGTTCGAGGGTTCGGGGCTTGATTCCAACAAATGGCATCCGACGAATCCCCGATGGCTGGGCCGGCAGCCGGCGTATTTCTGGCCGGGTAATGTGAAGGTCCGTGAGGGTAAGCTGCACCTAACGATGCGAAAACAGGAAGTGCCCGACATGCCGAAGGACAAGGGCTATCACACATACACGTCCGCCGCGGTGCAAAGCAAAACGCGGGTCAAGTATGGATATTTCGAGATCAAGTGCAAGCCCATGAAATCTCACGGTTCCAGCTCGTTTTGGTTTTATGACAATACGCCTGAAATCTGGACGGAGATCGACGTGTTCGAGATCGGCGGCGGCGCGCCCGGCTTCGAGAAGAAATACAATATGAACGTACACGTCTTTCGGACGCCAACGGAAAATGAGCATTGGTCGATGCACGGCGTCTGGGTTGCCCCTACAAATCTCGCCGACGACTATCATGTGTACGGACTCCAGTGGGACAAGGACAGAATGGCCTGGTATTTCGACGGCGTCCTCGTTCGGTGGATAGAGAACACGCATTGGCACCAGACGCTGACCTTGAACTTCGACAGCGAGACGATGCCCAAGTGGTTCGGGCTTCCCAAAAACGACGATTTGCCGTCCACGTACAGCATCGAATACGTGCGGGCGTGGAAGAGCGAGCAAGGAAAGTGAACCATCGAATATCTTATTGTGGGTGAATCAGTGGATCGATTGGTAATGGGTGGCAGCCTCAAAGCCGGAGGCTTTGCCGATGGTTGGGAGAAGCCATCCCCAAGCTTCGCTTGAGGCTGCCACCCGGATGTTCCTATTAGGAAGTCTGTGAAAAGAATGATGCATGCGCATTCTGGCTCTTGAACCTTATTACGGCGGTAGCCACAAGGCGTTTCTGGACGGCTGGACAGCACGGAGTCGGCATGAGTGGACGCTCCTTCATTTGCCGCCGTATAAGTGGAAATGGCGAATGCGTCATTCGGCGATCACTTTTGCAGACGATGTCCGGCGCCTTGTCGCAGAAGGCGAAAATTGGGATGTCATCTTCTGCTCGGATATTCTGAATCTGGCGGAATTTTTGGGCCTGGCGCCGCATTCCGTTCAGCAATTGCCGGCTATCTCCTATTTCCACGAGAACCAGCTTACCTATCCGGTACGGTTTGAGAGTGAACGCGATTATCACTTTGCCATGACCAATATGATCACGGCTCTTGCGGCGAGGCGTGTGTGGTTTAACTCGGCGTTTCACCGGAATGCGTTTCTGGAGGCATTAACGGCGTTCTTAAGAAGGATGCCGGACTGTCAATCCACCGATGCGGTCGAACGGATTGAGCGCAAAACGGCAATCCATCCACCAGGTGTCAATTCTATTGTCAGACGAGATGGAAGAGAAGACGGGCCTATACGAATTTTGTGGGCGGCCCGCTGGGAACACGACAAAAATCCGGAGGATTTCTTCGAGGCCATGAAGATTCTCAAGGGCCGGAGTATCGATTTTCGCATGAGTGTCATCGGCGAGCAATTTAGTGATGCGCCCGAGGTTTTCGAAGGGGCCCGAGAATATTTCGCCGAACATATCGATCGCTGGGGCTATCGGGAAAGTCGCGTTGAATACGAAGACGCCTTAACAGAGGCGGATGTTTTCGTATCGACAGCTCATCACGAGTTCTTCGGCATTACCGCCGTCGAGGCCATTCTCGCCGGGGCGTACCCTATGCTGCCGAAGCGATTGGCGTATCCGGAAATATTGAAGCTTGACGAAAAAGAACATGCTGAAGAGTTCTTCTATGAGGGTCGCGTTGCTGACTTAGCGGATAAGTTGGCTACTCTTGCGGAACGAGCCCGGAAGGGTTCTCTATGGACAGGAAATGCCAACCGAATAGCGCAGTCGATGGAGCGATTCACGTGGGACAATCTTGTGGGTACTCTCGATGAAGCCGTTGATAAGGTGTGTATCTATGATTAGGAGATGAGATTATGAAACGATCTAAAATAGCACGGCGTGATTTTTTACGAAAGGCGGCAGTGGGAGCGATGGGAATCACGTTGGAAGGGACGAACATCGGCTTGGCGGCGTCCGGCTCGATCAGAATCGAGGAGCCGTTTCATGGGGCCGTCCTGAACCGACGGCACGGTAAGCCAGTGGACGGTGGTTTGGACATTCAGGTATCCGGCCGGGCGCCGCTTCGCGACCGGGTGACCGTCAACGGCGCGCCGGCGCAGCGCGCAGGCGACAGCTTCACATCGAACGTGGTGCTTCGCCAAAGCCAAACGGATATTGTCGCCCAATCCCAAGGTTGCTCCGGCCGTCACGAACACCGCGTGCGGGTTGTGTGGGATAAGCACTCTTACCCCAGGTATCGTTTCTCGATTGACGACAACAGCTTCTTTCTTCGTGACATCGCGAAGCAAAAATACTCGTCGCTCTTTGATTGTTTCTATCTCAAGGGCCTTCGCGAATTGAACAAG
>Ga0180431_10001682_pt1 | contig 30473 bp, 26 predicted proteins | sample SS_ome_11_FD_132459 | JGI IMG/M metagenome (GOLD analysis project Ga0180431, IMG submission 132459) | Hypersaline lake sediment archaeal communities from the Salton Sea, California, USA - SS_1_MS_1 metaG | ecosystem: Environmental > Aquatic > Non-marine Saline and Alkaline > Hypersaline >... | reverse complement strand
CGGGGAAGAGGTCCTGACCTTCAACACCAACCCCCTGGAGCCCTATCATGACTGGGGCCAAACAGGGGTGGCGGATACCTCCGTGGTCCAAAATATCCTCCAAATCACCCTTAATCCCTATGACGACATGGTTTCCTGCTGGGGGACCTATCCCTGGGGTCCGGCGGGCGAGTGGATCGCCTACCACGCGGAGATAGAGGGGGATTCCAGAGACTATAATGAGATCTGCATCATCCGGTCCGACGGGACGGACCGGACCCGACTCACCTTTAACACGGTCTGTGACAGCCACCCCGGGTTTACGCCCGGCGGGGAGCGGATTGTATTTCAGCGGGAAGGGGATGCGGGGGATGCCGAGATCTGGATTATGGACCGGGACGGGGCCAACCCGGTCAACCTGACCCAGGCCCACGGCGGGCCTGTGTGGGAGGGCTGCTGTGAAAACAAGCCCGTGGTCAGCCCGGACGGGACCCGGATCGCCTTTCACACCTGCTATATGGACATCTGGGTCATGAATATCGACGGATCAGATCCCAGGAGGGTATCGGGCAATCTCTACGAATGCACCAAACATACCTGGAGCCCGGACGGGCGGTGGGTTCTCTTTAACGGGTGGGAACCCAACGGGGATGGATGCCGGATTTTCAAGACCAAGGCGGACGGATCAGGCGTGCCGGTCAAGCTTTCGGACGAATCCCTTTCAAGCCAGTTTGAAAGTTGGTGTGAGAACTGGGGCTTCTGGAGCCCGGACGGCCTGTGGATCGCCTACCACGGCCGGTATTATGACGGGGTGACGAATTACTATACCTTGAGCATTATGCGGCCCGACGGGACAGACAGACAGATCCTGGTAGAGCAGAGTGCGGGGGAAGTCCTGGCAGAGCAGGACTCTGTCACGGGTTATACGTGGGAAAATGTGTGCGGCCCCAAGTCCTGGAGCCCGGACTCCAGGTGGATCACCTTTAAAATGGAAAACGTGGACGGGTCCATAAATATCTTTATCATCAACATCTATACTTTCGAGACGGTTCAGCTCACCAAGGACTATCAGGACTACCGCCTGTGGTGGAGCCCGGACGGGTCAAAGATCCTTTTCCGCGACCGGTCCTCTTTCAGCCGGGATAGTGTGTTTCCCAATAATCTCCAGGATGATCTGCTCGTGGTCAATCTCATCCCTGACTTTTCCCAGGTGGATACCGACGGAGACGGTATGCCGGATACCTGGGAGATCTTCTTTTTCGGGGACCTGAGCCGGGACGGTACCGGCGATTTTGACGGCGACGGGCTGTCCGATTTGGAGGAATACCTGGGCACCACGGATCCCACAAAACAAGACACGGACGAAGACGGCCTCAATGACGGCGACGAGGTCCACACGTACGGCACGGATCCCCTGGAACCTGACACGGACGGGGACGGCCTGAATGACGGGGATGAAGTGAACACGTACGGCACCGATCCCCTGGACCGTGACACGGACGGTGACAGTCTCCCCGACGGGTATGAGCCGGCCGTGGGGCTTGATCCCCTGGATCCCGCCGATGTATTCAGCCAGCAGATCCTGTATGCGGCGGACCGGGTGAGCAACCTCCACGTGGTGGATCACCACACGGGCAAGGCCTACCTGGTCGGGCCCCTGGGCACCGGCTATGTGAGTTCCATGTCCTTTAATCCCCTCACAGGGGGTCTCTTCGCAGGCATTGGGAACCGCGGCAATGCGGGGTGTGTGTACACCGTGGATCCTCTGACGGGACAGGCCACCCTGGTGGGGTGTGACTATGTGGACTCGGGCTACGCCATCGCAGGCATGGATTTCCGCTCAGACGGGGTCCTCTTCGGGTATTACGAGGCCGGGGACGGCCTGGCCACCATTGATCCCCTCACAGGGGCCGCCACATTTCTGGGATATAGCGGGCTTGATTGCTGTGGTAACGGGATCGACTTTGACCCCGATGATGTCCTCTTTCATGCCAATGAAGACGGGCTTTCCACCCTGGATCAGATCACCGGGGTGGGAACCTTCTTAACCCCCTTCAATTACATCGGGTTCCCGGCCCTGAATGATCCGGTATTCAACGCCCTCTCCTTTGACCAGAACGGGATCCTTTACGGGACCCTCCATGACGGGGGCCAGGGATCGGGGGCCTCGGGTCCCACCTACCTGGCCACCATTGACACGGCCACCGGGGATGCCACCCTTGTGGGGGAGACCAAGTTCGACCTCTCCGCCCTGGCCTGGAGCAACTGGATTGATTCAGACGGGGACGGCATGCCGGATGTCTGGGAAAAACGCTACTTCGGTGATCTTTCCCATGACGGCACCGGCGATACAGACTCAGACGGGCTCACGGACCTGGAGGAATTCCATAAAAGAACGGATCCCACGGAGCCTGATACGGACGGGGACGGGTATTATGACGGAGAAGAGGTCCGTCTGGGGAGCGACCCCGCCGATGCCTCCAGTTATCCCGTGTACAATGCGGGCACCTACTGGGCGAGTATAGACACGGGCGACGACATCCTGGGTGAGGGTACCCAGGCCAGCCCGTGGAAGACCCTTCACCATACCCTGAAGCGGGTGAACCAGGGGGAATCGGGCCCCTACGAGGTCCATGTGGAATCCGGAACCTACAGTGCGGCAAAGGGCGAGCAGTTCCCCTTGGTCATTACCCAGCCCAACGTAACCCTCCTGGGAGTCAAGGAGAGCCCCGCGGTATTAACAAACCTGGCGGAAGCCGTTTGGGATTTGGGTGTAAGTATTAACGCCTCCAACGTGCACCTGAGAGACCTGGAGATAACGGGTTTTCTCTGCGGGGTTTATATTGCTCAAGGCACTGGTAGCGGGATTGCCCGGTGCCGGCTGGATCAAAACAGTGAATACGGAATCTACATGACCGCGGGGACCGGAGGCAACGCCATTCAGGGGTGTGAGGTCTCCCGGACCGGGATGGTCGGAATTTCCATAGAAGGAAGCCATGGAAATCAGATCACCGGGTCGACCATTTACAATAACGGCTCGCCCGAGATCCGGGGAGTGGGCCTGGAGATCATTTGCGGGGCCGATAACAACCTGGTTTCAGAGAACGAGATTTACTGGTCCGGGGACCCTGACCATCCCCAGATGACAGGCATTTCCCTTTACCAGGCCGGGTCCGGAACCCAGGTGGCCCAAAATACCATCCGTAACCACAGTGGCCCGGATTCTGACGGGATCCATGTGGAAGGGTGGAACCCGGTCATTGAAGGGAACACCCTTTTTGACAATACCTTCGGGATCTCGGTGGTGGGTTATGGGGACGAGACGGCCTCCCCCTTTATTGTCAATAACCTCATCTATGAGAAGACCCCCGGGGTGGTGGCCTATGCAATGATTATAGGCAGCTATGACGTAAGCGTGGTGAATCCCAAGGTCTATCACAACACTATGGACGGGGGGGCCTATGAAGGCGTAGCCGTGGAAGTTTACGGGAGCCAGGCCCCGACCCCGAGTCCGGAGATCAAGTACAATATCATCACCAACTTTGACCAGTACGGGATTGGGAACAGCGGCGGAAACCCCGACATAGACTACAACGATGTCTGGAACAACGCCGGCGGCAACTATTCCGGGTGTTCCGCCGGCCCCAACGACCTCTCTCAGGATCCCTTGTTTTCGGAAGGGGGGGGATATTCCCTTCAGCCCGGATCCCCCTGTATCGACGTCATTCCGGCGCCGGAAACCACCATTGACCCCGTGGGCGTGGATATTTTGGGCTATGCCCGGCCCAAGGGTCTGGGATTTGACATGGGGGCCTATGAGTACGTAGCACCGGTCACCTACGACTATACCCTCCCCGGGGGCACCGGCCAGGTCACGGACTACAGGCTTTTCACCGTGCCCGTGGACCTGGGGACCGGCGCGGATCTCCTGGCCGCCATGGAGGCCCAACTGGGCCCCTACAATCCCTCCCTGTGGCGGGTATTCGGGTGGAACGGTGTGGACTATGTGGAGATCAATGACCCGGCCTTTGCCTCTTTTCCGGTGGGGCCGGGGGATGCCTTTTGGATCATCAGCCTGGATCCCTCCGCACTTCCCTTTGAGGGCTTTCCCTGTCCGGAAAGACGCCTCTTTAAGAAACATCTGGGCCTGGAATGGAGCCTTTTCAGCCTGCCCTGGCCCGGGACGGACCTGGCCTTGGGAAATATAGCGGTCACCGATGGGGCAAGGACCTATTGGATCACGAGTCCCCAGAACCCCTTCACAGACCTCTGTATCTGGTCGTATACCGGAGAGGGACCCTATGACGGTTATGTCAAGCTGGAATCCCCCGGAGACCTGGTAAAGGCGGGGATAGGCTACTGGATCAAGGTGACCGTTCCTTTCGCAGTGGATCTCCTCATCCCCCCCGACAACCCCCAGGTCCTCGTGGACACCACCGTAACCGTTCCCGGGGGCGGCGGCTCTGCAAATGTCCCGTTAAACGGCCAATCAGGAGAGGTGATCCATGTGGCCCTGACCGCCTCTTCAGCCCTGTGCCCTTATGGGTATCTCGAATTTCCTGATGGGGACGGCAAGTACTGGCCCTTGAATGATACCTGCCAGGGAGGGCTCAATTCAGCCTCCCTGCGACTCTCCCAGACCGGGGCCTACACCCTGACCGTTTTTGACGGCAATAATGTGGGCGGAAATGTGGATGTTCATATTACAAGCGGTTATATTCAGGCCGAAATCAAAGGAGCAGCGCCGGCAATAGAGACGGTCCGGGAGACTGAGGAAACGCCTCCGCCCCCTCCGGGTAAAATCGGCGGGGGTGGGGCCTCGGCAGGAGGCGGGGGCGGATGTTTCATTGCCACGGCCGCCTACGGCTCCTTGCTCCATCCACATGTCAAGCTTTTGCGGGACTTCCGGGATGCCTACCTCATGACCACCGAGGCGGGAAGGGACCTGGTGGGCCTCTATTACCGCACCAGTCCGCCCCTGGCCGAATGGATCGCCCAAAAGGCCCCGCTGAAATACATGACCCGAATGCTCCTGATCCCGGCCGTGGGATACAGCGCCTTCATGCTCTATACAGGCACAGGCCTGAAGATCCTTATCTTGCTGACCCTGGTGGCGGCCTTGGCAGGGATGGTAGGGCGGCGGGCCTTTCGGACCCCCAAGGTGAGGGGTTAGACAAAAAGACCTCCCGGGGATCTTAAGAGGTCCCCGGGAGGTCTGGACTTGTAAGTTAAAAGGTCTATTCGTTACGCCATTCGGGCTTCCTCTTGTCCAGGAAGGCCTGAAGCCCCTCGGTGGCGTCCCGGGTCTTCATCAGTTCATCCAGGTAGACCTCTTCAATCTTTTTAAGAGAAGGCTCGAAATCGTCCATAAGGCCCACCCGGATGGCCTTCTTGGTTTTTCTCAAGACCTCCGCACTCAGTTTGAGATAGGGCTTTACGAATTCCCCGGTGGCCGATGCCAGATCTTCCTCGGCCACCACCTTGTTGACCAGACCCATTTCCCGGGCCTCCTGGGCGGAAATGGTCTTTCCCGACAGGATAAGCTCCATGGCGGCCTTTCTGCCCATGATGCGGGGCAGGATCTGGGCGGCAATGGGAGGAAAAACACCCACCTGGATCTCGGGTTGTCCAAATTTGGCCCCCTCAGAGGCAAGGACCAGGTCACAGAAGACCGCCAGCTCACACCCGCCCCCCAGGCACGAGCCGCGCACCGAAGAGGCCGAGGGAACATCCAGACCGTCCAGGAGACGAAACATGTCGTGAAAGATGCCGATCATCTTGGGGGCCAGGTCTCCCATGTGCTCCCCCACGTCCACGCCCGCGGAAAAACATTTGCCCTTTCCTTGAAAGAGCACCACCTTGAGATCCTGTTTACCCTGCCACGCCCTGAGCTGGTTGTTGATTTCCTCCATCATGGCCATGTTGAGCACGTTGACCGGCGGTCGATTCAGGGTAATGATGCCCAGGCCGTCCTTGAAATCGCTTTCAATATACTGATAACTCATGGTAATGATCTCCCCTCCGTCCCTTATTCCTTGGGCTTCCCGAGCACCTCGGCAAACATCTCCTGATCCCAGGCCCGCCCCGCGGCGATGTTCTGACGGAATTTAAGAAAATCAATCACGGCCTGGCCGGTGATCTTTTTGGTATTAAAGGCGCCAAAACCCAGGAAGGCCTCCCCGGACATATTGGCCGCCAGCCAGTGCCTGTTGGCGTTCTTCATCATGTCCCAGAAGAATTTTTTCTTCTGGCGTATTCCGTCGGTGGATTTGATGAGGCATCCCGGAAAGAGGTTTGCGAAGGTCCAGATAATCTTGCCTACCTCCTTGTCCAGGAGCTCGAAGTCCGCATTGGGCTGGTGTTCTTTTACAAAGGCCCGGGCCTCCTTGCCTTCCTGGCCCGTCTTAAATTCCCCGTAGACGATTTCCCCGTCTTTCACATAGGCGTCTGTTATCACCATGGGGTTGCGAATCCACTTCCCGTCCACCTTCAGCACGGGGACGACCTTGCTGATAAGGGTTTTGGCCTTCATCTTGTAAGCGGACCACATCTCACAAGAGATGCAATTCCACATGGCATCTTCAATCCCGAGGTACCAGGGGAGAAAGTCGGAAGAGCCGCCGTCAGGGGCCGAACCGTGCCTGGGGCCGGCCTGGCCGAAGACGGCCAGATCCGATGCAATGGCGATATCACAGGCCATGCCGATCTCCTGGCCCCCCGCCACCCGCATGCCGTTGACCCGGCATACCGTGGGCTTCTTGCACATGAGGATGGCATCGACCATGTGGTTGAAGAGCTCCATGTACTGGCCGTATTCATCGGGCCGCATGCTGTAGTATTCACTGTATTCTTTGGTGTTGCCCCCCGTGCAGAAGGCAAAAGGCCCGGTTCCTGTAAAGACCACGGCCACCACACTCCTGTCCAGGGAAGAGTTTTCAAAGGCGGCGATCACGCCCTTCACCATTTCCGTGGTATAGGAGTTATACTGCCTGGGGTTGTTCAAGCGGATCCAGGAGACATAAAGTCCCTCGACCACATTGCCCTCAGGATCTTTCAGAGGGCGCTTCTCAAAGACCACGCATGGGGCGTCGGCATCCGTACCCCAATGGACGTCGGTGTGCTGTAAATGATCCTTTACTTCATCGTCCCTCGGCATCCATTCCAAAGTCATGGCATCCTTCTCCTTGTTTGCTAAATGGTTATGTTCCCCCCTTGATCAATGCCCTGCCTTTCGGGTCCGGCCCTGCGAGGCAGGTCAAAAATCCGGGGTGAGGATAATCCGCTTATCCGGCGGCTGTTCGTGAGCGTCCTTAAAGGTTGACTCAATGGTGCTCATGGGCCTGGTCTGCACAAAAGGCTCCAGGGCCACCCTCTTTGAAAGGACCATGTCCAGGACCTGAGGGTAATATTCCGGGAGACATCCCCAGGTTCCAATGATCTCCGCATCAAAGGCCATAAGCCTGCTGATGGAATACTCTACTTTCTGGAGACCAAAGCCCACGATAATCAGCTTGGAGATGAAGCTGAGGAGGGCCAGGCCCAGTTCCTGCCCGGGCTTTCTTCCCGTCACCTCAAAGATTTTCCATCCAAAGCCGGGGAGGTCGGCCTTCTTGCGGATCCCCTTGATCTCCTCCAGGACCGCCTTGGTGTCTTTGCCTGAGGCGTTGACCACAAAGTCGGCTCCATGAGAGAGCATCTTTTGAAGGCGCTCCTCCACAATATCCACGGCGATGACCGTGCCGGCCCCCAGGGCCTTGGCCTCTTGGACCATATACTGTCCCACACCGCCGATACCGATAACGATCACATTGTCCCCGGGTTCCAGGGAAGCCCTCTTGGCCGCCTGGTACGGGGTGGTCGCCGCATCGGCCACCACGGCGAGGTGGGCCAGGGGGATGTCTCCCCGGTTCTTAATTTCGCAAAGGTCTATACTCGGCACGGAGATATGGCTGGAAAACCCTCCGTATATCCCGAGGCTGTTGCCCGGCATCTTCTGGTTAAGGCAGCGGTTTCCCCTGCGGGTCTTACAGAGGTAACATTTTCTGCAGGGCATGACGGCGGGCACCAGGACCTCCTTGCCGATCCATGCCTCATCACCGGCCACCACGGTTCCTGATATTTCATGGCCCAGGGTCAATGGGGGTTTGGAGACGGTGGGCACCCCGTCGAAAAAATAGCCCAGGTCGGTGTGACACACCCCACACCCCGCCACCTCTACCAAGACCTCATCAGGGGCCAGTTCAGGCACGGGGATCTCCTTTTTCTCGAGTTTTCCTGGAATCACGTCTCCTGTTTCCTTGTCCTTCGACGTGGGTTGAACCATCTGCCAGGTGTGAATGTTATCCGGAATCTTGTCCATTTCACCGCTCCTTCAGGATTATTTAAGGGTCCATAAAGGAAATGAGGCCATGAAAAAAGACCTTAAGGCTTGAGCCCAGGGAAACCCTTTGCCCGGGGCGCCTCCGGTCTTAGATCATTCCATAGCCTCCATCAACACAGAGGAGCTGTCCTGTAATGTAACGGCTCTCCTCAGAGGCCAAAAACACAAAGGCAGGCACCACGTCCTCGGGCTGTCCAAAGCGTTTAAGGAGGATCCTGTTCATATAGATTTCCTTGTACTTCTCATCAGTGGTGATCTTTTCTGAAAGGCCCATGGCCAGAATGCCTATGGAGATGACGTTGGCACACACATTGTAACGGGCGAGCTCGCGGGCGACAGACTTGGTCAGGCTGATAACACCCCCTTTTGCTGCACTGTAATTGACCTGGCCCACCGTCCCTACCACGCCGGCCACGGAGGTGACGTTGACAATCCTGCCGTAATTCTGTTCTTTCATGTGCCGGCCCGCCGCCTGACAGCACAGAAAGGTGCCCTTTAGATGGATGTCCACCACTTCATTCCATTGCTCCTCTGTCATCTTGAGGAGCATGGCCGGTCTCGTGAAGCCGGCATTGTTGACCAGGATGTCCAATCGCCCGAATCTTTCCACACTCTTTTCGACCAGATATTCGGCCTCGGCCTTGTGTGCCACATCACCCTTGACGGCGATGGCTTCACCTCCCCGGGATTGGATGGCGTCAACCACCTCCTGGGCGGCATGTTCACTGGAATTGTAATTGACGACAACCCGGGCACCTTCTCCGGCAAAGGCCATGGCCAGAGCCCTCCCCACCCCTCGACTGCTGCCCGTAATCAGGGCGCTTTTATCCTTTAGTTTCATGGGTCCTCTCTTCCGGCCCGCCAGGGGGTTCTTGCTACCCCTTAAAAGGCCCCAATATGATTACATTATAGTTACAATATAACTACGAGAAATTATGAGAAAATGGTTTCCTTGTCAAGAAAAAATTGGGGTTCAACGCCCCGCCTCAACCTCTCTTTTAAAAAAAAGAGGTCCTTCACTGTAAAAACATGAAAAAAGGGTGATTTAAGGATTATTTATGAAGAATTATTTCATATTTGAAAAAAATTTATCTCCTATGATATAGAATTGCCATGGAATGTCAATACATGTCTATTTTCTCGGCTTGACAGGGGCTAACCAATGGTATAAAAATCTAATATGAAAGGAATATTTCATATATGAAATCAAAGAATCCTGCCGTCCCTGCATTGACCAGGGGTCTCAAGGTGCTTGAGACCCTGGCCCGGGATCCCTATGAAATGAACCTCTCCGAGCTCTCCGAGCGCCTGGAAATCCCTTCAGCTTCTCTGTGGCGGATCCTCAAGGTCCTGGCTGAACGAGACTATGTGATTTTCGACAGGAAAAGACGAACCTATCGGCTTGGGTTCAAATTGATGCACATGGGGCATACCCTCCTGAATGGATCCCATTTCAGGTCGCCGGGCAGGGAGCTTCTCAGAAGGCTGGCTGAGACCACCGGTGAAACGGCTGAGTTGGATATTCGGATCCGAGATCAACTGGTGCTCGTGGACCAGGTCACCGGGCCCAATGCCATTTACCTCTACTCTCATCCGGGGAGCGTTATGCCCTATTTCCATGCCACGGCCCCGGGAAAACTCTATCTGGCCCACATGGGACCCAGGAAAGTGAGAAGCGTGTTGAGAAGGCTGGGGCTTCCAAAATTGACATACCACACCATAGAGGATCTGGAGCAGTTGGAGAAAGAGCTGGAGAAAGTGAAGATTGATGGATATGCGGTGGACATCGAGGAAATGCGAGAGGGTGTATGCCGCATTGCCGCGCCTGTGTATGAGAACGGTGACAAACTCGTTGCCTGTGTGGCTATTGCCTGTCCGGCCTTCAGGTTGAAGGAACAAAACAAGACCTATGAGTACGGCCGGCGGGTGAAAGAGATTGCCTTGGAGATGAGCCGGCTCCAGAGGGAGGAGGTAATGAGCTTATGATTGACCTCAAGGAAGAGCAACGCATTATGGTCAGCAATGTGGGCAGGATGGCCCAGGAGCGGATTGCCCCGCTGGCGGCGGAAATCGACCGGAAAGGCGAATTCAACTGGGAGGTGGTTCATATCCTGGCTGAAATGGGCCTGCTCCAGCTATACCTTCCCCCCGAGTATGGCGGTCTGGAAGAGGATCAGTGTTTGATGTTTTGCCTTTGTACCGGAGAAGTGGCCAAGGCATGCGCCTCTTCAGCGCTGAATATCATTATTCAGGCCGTGGGAAGCTTCCCCATTATCGAAGCGGGTACACCGGAGCAGAAATCCCGGTTTTTCCCCCGCCTGGCAACGGGGAAGGAATTGGTGGCCTACCTGGTCACTGAACCCTATGCCGGCTCAGATATGGGAGGGATCCGCACCAGGGCGAGGCGGGAAGACGGGGGATATGTGATGAACGGGCGTAAGTGCTTCGCCACCAACGGCGGGGTCTCTTCTCTGTCCACCGTTTTCTCCCTGACCGGAGAAGAGGAGTACAGCTTTTTTGTCGCCGAGATGGACTCCGAGGGTGTCAGCCTGGGTAAGCGGGAGGATAAACTGGGCTTTCGGGGGAGCAATACCCAGGAGGTCATTTTAGAAGACGTACGAGTTCCCCCTGAAAACCTCCTGGGCCAAGAGGGTGACGGGTTTAAGATCGCCATGAAAGACTTCGATATGTCCAGGCCGGGCATCGCGGCCCTGGCCCTGGGCATTGCAGAGGCGGCCATTGACGAAGCCCTTGAATATGCGTGCCAGCGGCAGACCTTTGGAGAGCGCCTGGTGAAACATCAGGCCATTAATTTCATGATCGCAGATGCCTGGACCTCCATCGAGGCGGGCCGGGGCCTCATGATCCGGGCGGCCCGGCTCAGGGATCAGGGGAAAAAGAACACCAAGTTCGCCTCCATGGCCAAGTATTTCTGCAGTGACGCGGCCATGCGGATTACCACCGATGCGGTGCAGGTTATGGGAGGCTACGGTTACTGCAAGGACCATGCTGTGGAAAGGATGTTTCGCGACGCAAAACTGACCCAGATTTTTGAAGGGGCCAATCAGATCCAGAGGATGGTGGTGGGCCGGGAGATCCTGAATGAGAGGGGGTATTGAAAGCATCCCGGAGAGGTGGGGAGATGTTTTTTTGTTGACACCCCACGGGCGCTTTTACTAAGGATACCCATTTCACATATGAAAGGACCCTGCCCCCTTTTTTCAATGAGCCAGATATGGCCTTTGTATATATCTGGATATTTGAAAGTGTGATAAGAGTGCCTTTTCTTTGGCATCCTTACCGCTTGCTTGAGTTGCTGAAACCGGACTTATTTGAAAAATTTGGAATGTTACGATACCTTTAGGACACAAGGAGAGGCGGATGCTCCAGCTCAATCAAGAACAGAGGATGATCCTGAACACCGTCAGGGATATGGCCCGGGAAAAGATCAAGCCCAGGGCCGCTGAGATAGATGAGAAGGGCGAGTTCCCTTGGGATACCGTAAGGCTTTATACCGAGAGCGGGGTTTTGTCCCCCCTCTTGCCGGAAGAATACGGAGGAATCGGAGCGGGGTACCTTCTCCTGGCCATGATTATTGAAGAGATCTCCAAGGTCTGCGCCGCTTCGGCCCTTATTCTTATCGCTCAGGCCGACGGTATGATGCCCATTCTTTACGCGGGGAGCGAGGCCCTTAAAGAGACATTTTTGCCCAGGCTGGGCCAGGGGGCGCTTTCCGCCTTTGCAAGCACAGAACCGGGTGCGGGCTCTGATATCCTATCCATGAAAACCAGAGCGGTTCGCCGGGGAGATGTATATATCCTGAACGGTCGGAAATGCTTCATCACCAACGGAAGTGTGGCCGACCTGTTATGCGTCTACGCCTATACAGACCCGGAGAAACGCTCCAAGGGCATGAGCGTCTTTGTGGTGGAGAAGGGGACCAAAGGCCTGGGTTATGGTAAGAACGAGAACAAGATGGGTATGCGGGGCTCCATCAATTCGGAGTTGGTCTTTGAGGATATGGCCGTACCCGAGGCCAACAGGATCGGAGAAGAGGGGGAGGGTTTCCCCAATATGATGAGAACCCTGGACAGCAGCCGCATCCTCTCGGCGGCCCAGGCGGTGGGGGTGGCCCAGGGGGCGATTGACCAATCCGTCCAGTATGCCAAGGAGAGGGTCCAATTTGGAAGGCCCATTTCCGCCCTCCAGGGCATTCAATTTATGATCGCCGACATGGTGGCGAACACAGAGGCGGCCCGCTTGTTGACCTACCAGGCGGCCACTTTTCTCGAAAGGGATGCAAGGTCCCAGGTGCCCAAATTCTGTGCCATGGCCAAATTCATTGCCTCGGATACGGCCATGAAGGTGACCACCGACGCGGTACAGGTTATGGGGGGTTACGGATACATGAAAGACTATCCCGTGGAAAGGATGATGCGAGACGCCAAGTTGATTCAGATTTACACAGGCACCAACCAGATCATGCGGGTTGTCGCGGCGCGTGAGATATTGAAGGACTGATGCCCGCGTGTTACAATTTGGATAACAAGGTAAGGCAACATTAACCCATAGACAGAGGAGGTGTAGGTAGGATGAAGAAACGTTTTTTATTGTCCGCCCTTTTGCTGGTTGCCGCAGGTCTTGCTTTTTCCTTCCCGGCTCAGGTCCTTGCCGGAGGAAAACCCATTATACTGGGGCTGCCAACGGCAGTGAACACCGACTGGGGTCATGATGACATCAATGCCGTTAATCTGGCCGTCGAGGAAATCAACGCCAAGGGAGGCGTGTCCGTGGGCGGCGTGAAACGGCCCTTCAAGGTCCAGATCACCGATACCAGGGGTATGGACCCGGCAACACCGGCCCATGATGCGCTTATGGCCGTTGAGAAACTCATCCTTCAGAAAGACCCCCACGCCATCGTGGTGGGTTTTGCCCGTTCCGAAATCTTTATGGCCGGGATGGACCTCATAGCCAAGCACAAGATCCCCTACCTGGGTTCCTATGCCACAACCCATATGTTTCAGAAGCAGTTCGCCAAGGATCCCGCCAAGTACAAATATCTCTTCCGCCTTTCCGTGGACGCCATTGCCGCGGCCAAGGCCGTGACCGACGCCATTGACACCTTAAAGAGACAGCACGGTCTGCAGAGGGTGTTCTTCATGCCCCAGGATACGCTGCTCAGCAAGGGCTTTAACGGCGTGCTTAAGCGTCATTGCGAGAACACGGGATGGCAGGTGGTGGGCTGGGAGTCCATCGCCAGCGACGCCAGCGATTTCTCAGCCGTCCTGACCAAGGTCAAGGAATCCGACGCCCAGATGATTTGTACCTTTTGGGACGTGGCCCGGGGGGGGACCATTCTCCTAAAGCAATGGTCCTCCATGCAGGTGCCCGCCCTTTTTGTGGGATTTGTGGTGGGGGCCAACTCACCCCGGGGCTGGGAGTTCATGGGCGAAGAAATCGAGTATAGCATCTATACCGAGGCCCCAATCGGCTCCGGTATCCCTCTCAAAAAGTTGCCCAAGACCAGAAAGTTTGTGGAGAAGTTCATCGAGAAATTCGGGAAACCCCACGGGCAATGGCTCACCGGCGCCGCCTATGATTCCATCTATGTGCTGGCCCAGGCCATTGAGCGTGCGGGGTGTCTGGATCCCGATAAAGTGGTGGCCGAGGTGGAGAAGACCGATTATGACGGGGTCATCGGAAGGATTCGGTTCGACGATACCCACCAGGTGGTGTACGGCACGGACCCCAAGGAGAGTGCTCTGTGCCTGGCCTACCAATGGCAAGACGGCAAACAGGTGCCTATCTATCCCCCTGCGGTGGCCGAGGGCAAGGTCCGCCTCCCCCCGTGGATGAAGAAATAGAGAGCGGTTTGCTGGGCAGAGGCAAAGGGGAGACCCCCCTTTGCCTCTGCCCTGGTTGAGGGTCACCCTTTTCCATGGTCCGGGTGTAAGTCAATGCTTTCACTGCTCATTTATGGCCTTATTCAGAGCGTGATCCTGGTGCTTTATGCCTATGGATTCAGCCTGGTGTATGGCATCAGCGGTATTGCGAACTTCGCCCACGGGGGTATTTATATCCTCGGGGGTTTCATGACCTGGTGTTTTATGAACGCCCTGGGTCTGCCCTATTTTCTCTCAGCCATTTTTTCGGTGATTCTCATGGGCCTCCTGGGATTTGGCCTTTACTGGGGCTTGCTCTTGCGTATCCGGGGAATCGTCCTTTCCGAGGTGGTGGTCACTTTTGTGGCGGGCATAGCCATCCTGGAGATCCTGGCGTGGAAAGGACTGTACGGGTTCTACTACAACCTTCCCGTATTTGTGAAGGGGGGCATCAGCTTGGGCGATGTGGCCATAGACTATCAGCGCCTTTTTGCCCTGGGATCGGGGATCGCCCTGGCAGGACTCTTATGGGCCTTTGTCCATCACACCAGAATGGGCCTATCCTTTCGCGGTATCGCCCAGGACGAGCGCACTGCCCTCTCCCTGGGTATTGAATCGGATTGGGTCGGTGCCCTCAGCCTGGCCATAGGGTCCTCCCTGGCGGCCGTGGCGGCCATACTGGTCCTGCCCCTGGGTGTACTGGAGGCCAACATCGGCTATGACGTCCTGATTTACGCGGTCACCGTGGCCATTGTAGGGGGACTGGAGAGCGGCTTCGGTATGATAGCGGCGAGCCTCATTATCGGCTTCGGCCAGATCGCTGTGGCCAGGTACATAGGCTCCTCATGGATGATCATCGTCCCCCTTGGGGCCATTGTCCTCATCCTCGCCATCAGGCCGTCAGGCCTGTTTGGCAGTTTTAAGGAACTCGAGGAGCGTATCTAAATGGCGGATAACGGGGGAAGCTATCGAAAAGAAAGGGTGGATCGGGGAATCAAGGCGAGGAGTGATTCTGTTTACGCCATTGCCTCCTTTCGCGACCTCTCCTACCTTCTTCTTCCCAGGTTTTTGCCTCTGTTAGTGGCCTTTATCCTTCCCCTCATTGTAGGGGATTACTGGGGCAAGGTCCTGGTTTACGCGGCCGTATTCGGGATCTTGGCCCTGAGCTGGGATTTTCTGGCCTCCTGCGGCCTTTTCTCCCTTGGCCAGGCCCTGTTTTTCGGTATTGGGGCTTACCTGGCCGGGGCTTTTAATTATTACCTCCACTGGCCCATTTACGCGACGATCCCCGCGGCTTCGGTGGGGGGGGCCCTCTTGTGTACGGCCCTCCTTGCACCCGTTATGAGGTTGCGGGGAGTCTATTTCGCCATGATAACCTTGGTACTCCCTATGCTCTTCTCACGCCTCATTGTGGCCACCAAGGTGATCGGCGGTTCCCACGGAATCACCAACCTCACCCCCTTGGGCAGTCGGTGGTTCACGATTTATTTCGCCCTCCTCGCCCTCTTTGTGTGCCTTTTTGTCTTCAGGAGAATTATGGCCCAGGACTATGGCCTTGTGTTGAGTGCCATTCGGGACGATGACCGTGCCGTCATGAGCGCGGCCATCAATATTTTTTGGCGAAAGGTCCAGGCCCTGTTTATCGCCTCCGGGGTGGGTTGTTTTGCCGGGGCCCTCATGTGCCATAATTACCAGTTCGTGGGTCCCAGCGCCTTTGCCCTGGATTATTCCCTTATGCCCCTGGCCGCCACCGCCCTGGGTGGACCGGGTTCCTTTGTGGGTGCGGTGCTGGGAAGCGCGGTCCTGGTGCCGCTCTCCGAGGCCCTGAGGGCCTTTGGCGGCCTCAGGATAGCCTTCTACTGCCTTATCCTCATGGCCTGCATTATTGTCCTTCCCGAGGGGATCTTTCATTACATGGCGAGGAAATATCACCGGTTTGAGAGGATGGTGAAGGTATAGGAAACAGGACATGGATGAGGAGATCATTCTAAAAGTAGAAGACTTGCGTAAGCATTTCGGGGGGGTTATGGCCACCTCGGATGTAAGTTTTCGGCTCCGCAGGGGCGAGTTCCTGGGGCTTATCGGACCGAACGGCTCGGGTAAGACCACCCTGGTCAACCTCATAACCGGCTTTATTCGGCCTGACGCAGGAAGAATTATTTATAAGGGCAAGGACATCACCGGAAAGATGCCCTATACCATTGCAGGCATGGGCATCGCCCGAACCTTTCAAATGGTGCGTCTCTTTTACAACCTTGCCGCTTACAAGAACATCATCATTCCCCTCTGTTCCCCCCGGGTCCAGGCCCGGAGGGGCGGCAAGTACGGGGAGAGAGATGATATGGCCGTGGAGCTTCTGGATGAGTTCGGATTCGAACGCAACTCCTACGTGCCCTATAAGGCGGCAGGCAGTCTGCCCCACGGGTATTTGAAGCGGCTGGACCTGGCCCGGGCCATGGCCCTTCGTCCTGATCTCCTCTTGCTGGACGAGCTCTTCTCGGGTATGTCCATGTCAGAGGTGGCCGCCACCCTTCCCCTCCTGGAGAAGCTCAGTGAAGAAGGCCTGAGCATTATTATGGTGGAACACAGACTCAAGGAGCTCTTCCGCGTGGCCCGCCGGGTCATTGTATTGAATTTCGGCCAAAAGATAGCTGAAGGGTCTCCCGAGGAAGTCATGAAGAGCGAGGCGGTGGCCTCGGCCTATCTTGGAAGCGAGTCGGATGTCCCGGAATCGCCTTCCGTGGAGGGGACCCCGGCCGTTTCAGGGGAAGCGGAAAAGGAGAGGCCTGAAAAACGGCCCATGTTGGAGGTGAGCAACCTTACCGTTTATTTTGAGAACGCCCTGGCCCTCAATGATGTCTCCCTGGGCGTAGAAGAGAATGAAATCGTTGGCATTCTTGGCTCCAACAGTTCCGGGAAGACCAGTCTGATGAACACCGTCTCCGGCCTGATCCTGGATATGAAGAAAAAGGAGGATCGTCGGGGTGGGGAGCGGATTTCCGTGTACGGAGAAGTCGTTTTCAAGGGCAAAAGGATTACCGGCCTGGGACCGGTTGAAAGGGTAAGGCGGGGCCTGGCCCTCTGCAGGGAAAGGCATCCGGTCTTTCGTGACAGCGATGTTATGGAGAACCTCAGGATCGCCGGAAACCGGCATAAGTCCGGTGAAGTCAAGGACTCCATAGCCCTTGTTTTTGAAATCTTTCCCCATTTAAAGTACATACGAAAGAGAAAGGGCGGGCTATTAAGCGGGGGAGAGCAACAAATGCTCGTCATTGCTATGGCCCTGGTCACGAGGCCCGAGTTGCTACTCCTGGACGAACCGCTCCTTGGTTTAAGCCCCCTTTTGCAGTCCAATGTGGCCGAGGCCATGAAGGACATCAGTCTTAGAGGCGTGACCCTTATGGTGACTGAGCAATTTGCTAGACCCCTGCTGCCCGTCATCAACCGGGGGTATGTCCTGGAAAACGGTATCCTGGTTATGGGGGGCTCCAGGCAGGAACTTGAAGAGAACCCCGAGGTGCGGGCATCTTATCTGGGTGCGTGAGCGAGAAAAGGAGAAAGGGCCTTGAGTGAAAAGGAGATGGCCTTTGACACAATCTACGGGCGTTTCGAAGAGGTGGCCGGGAAATTCCCCCGCAGGACGGCTGTCATCTGCCTGGGCGAGCGTTACAGTTACACCCAACTCAAAGAGATGATCCTCAAATTCGCCGCCTCCTTGCTCGATCTGGGTGCGGGGGAGGGGGATAGGATCCTTTTGTATCTCCACAACCTCCCCCAGAGCGTGATCGCCTATCTTGCCCTTCACCGGATTCATGCCATACCCGTACCTGTGGCCCCCGTATATACGGCCTACGACCTCAAGTATTTCGCCAATGACCTGGGGGCGAAGACCATCATTTGCATGGACAGTAACCTCAGTTATGTGGATGAAGTGTTTCCTGAGACCCCCTTGGAGAGGGTGATCGTCACCAACATCACTGACCTTGTTCCCTGGTGGAAAAGGCTCGTTGCCAGGGGTTTTGACCGGGTTCCGAGAGGGAAAGTCCCCTCCGGAGAGGAGTTTTTCTTCTTCAGAAAGCTCATAAGCGGGGGACGGCCGGATTCGTTGCCTCCCTTTCGCGCCCCGGGGGGGGACAAAACGGCCCTTGTCCTCTATACCGGGGGGACCACAGGGGAGCCCAAGGGAGTGCCTCTGAGTGTTGGACTCTTTTTATCACGCATTGAGGAATGGAGACGACTGAGCACGCCCCTTGTCGGCCCCGGGGAGATGGTGACCGCCCTGGCCGCCCCTTTCTATCACATCATCGGACAGATGGACGGCCTCACCCCCCTGTTGACGGACGGAGGCACCCTGTTGTTGTTTCCCCGGGTCCATTTGGACGCCATGATGGACCATATACAGCGCTACGGGGTGACCAATATCTTTGCCGTCCCCGCCATGTACCGGATGATCCTGGAGCACGACCGGGTGGACCAATACGATTTGAGTTCCCTTAAGTATTGTGGATGCGGAGGGGATGTCCTGCCCTTGGAGGTGGCCAGGCGGTGGGAGCAAAGGTTTAAAATCCCCCTTTACCAGGGGTACGGTGCTACAGAGACCTGCGGCACGGTGACGGCCACCTATGTGGCGGATGGTAAGGCCCCGGACGGGAGTATCGGGAAGGTGGTGCCGGGGAATAAAATAAGACTGGCGGATCCGGACACACTGGAGCCGGTCTCTGCGGACCGGGGGGGTGACCTTTTGTGTACCACGGAGCACGGGACCAAGGCCTATTGGAATAAGCCTGGAGAGACCGCCGAGGCCTTCATTGAGATGGAGGGAGAGGTCTGGTATCGCACAAAGGATATTGTGCGTATGGATGAAGAGGGCTGGTGTTTTTTTGTGGACCGAACCGCCGACGTGATCAAGCACAAGGGATATCGCATCGCCGCTGCTGAAGTGGAAAAAGTGCTGCAAGAGCATCCTGCGGTGATAGCCTCCTGCGTTGTGGGGGTCCCGCACGAAAAGTTCGGAGAATGGATCAAGGCCTTTGTGGTGGTCAAAGAGGACGTGAAAGGCGTGAACGCCCACATCCTGAAACGGTGGTGCGGGGATAGACTGGCCCCTTACAAGATTCCCCAGTATATCGAATTTCGTGACATGTTGCCCAAATCCAAGGTGGGAAAGATGCTGAGACGGGAGATGAGAAAGGAAGAGTTAAAAAAGCGGGAAGGCGGGTAAGAGCGCCACCATTATGGCCATGACCAAGTGTCTTCTCCTGGAGGTAAGGCGGGATGATTTCCTCGAAATGGTTAAACGGTCCCCCCGCCTGGGTGTCAAGATCCTCATGAAACGCTCTGAACTTCTGGTTTCTCGGTTGCGTCAGGCCGTCAGGATATATAATCCGCTTGACAACGACCCTGTCCATCGCCTTAAGCAAGTAACAAGATGAGAAAGACGCTCCTTTTGACAACCCCCTTTCTTTTGTGCCTTTTTGCCTGTGCGCCGGACACGGTTCGTGTGCACAAGCCCCCTCCTTCTGAGAAACTCATGGTCATGCCGGAGCCGATAGAGGGCGTTCCTCTCAGGTCTTATGACATTAACGGGGCCCGGTATTACCCCCTGCCCGAATCGTGGGGGTTTGTCCAAGAGGGAAGGGCGTCATGGTATGGGGAGCCTTTCCATGGCAGGCCTACTTCAAGCGGCGAAATCTATAATATGAATGCCAAAACCGCCGCCCATAAGACCCTTCCCCTGGGGACCTATGTGGAGGTGGTCAACCAGACCAATAACCGATGTACGGTGGTACGGATTAACGACCGGGGCCCTTTTGTGAAAGGGAGGATTATCGACCTCTCTTATAAGGCGGGAAAAGAAATAGGCCTGATCGGACCGGGTGTGGCTGAGGTTACAATAACGGCTCTGGGCAAAGAGGTGGGGAGATTTCAGTCCACCCGGGGACCCAGACCCGTGGTGGAAGTGAAGGACCTGAAAGCGGGTCAGTTTACCGTCCAGGTGGGGGCCTTCACCAACAAGGGAAATGCCCTCAGACTCACGGACCGGCTCAAAGTGATCTTTGACTACGTGGAGATTACCCCCCATGAAGACCCAAAAAAGGGGGAAATTTACAGGGTCCGTGTGACAAGATCAAAGACCCTCACTGAAGCGGCGCAGACCGAGAAAAAGCTGGAAGGCATGGGCTTTGAGGAGGCCTTTATCGTGAGCCTTTAGACGTTTGGTTTATCTTATTTCGGAGCACCCCGGAGGTCTTAAAGACCACCACCCGTCTTTCCCTCAACTGGAGGTCCTCAGTGGTTTGGGGGTTCCTGCCTCTCCTCGCTGATTTTTCTTTGACCACGAATTTGCCAAAACCACTGATGAGGAGGTCTTCTCCGTTTTCCAGGGTATTCTTGATGATCTCCAGGAGACTCTCGACCGCACTCCGAGACTGGCTTTTACTGAGTCCGACTTGGTGATAGATGCTATTGATAATTTTTTCTTTGGTCAAGGCCACCTTCCACCCTCCTCGTCTTAAAAGCTTAAGGGGCACGGATTGATAAACTTCCAAATTCTTGAATAAGAAATATGGCTTATGCCGAAAGTGGTGTCAAGCATTTTTTGTTTGTGAGAACTTTTCTTTCAATTGCCGGGCCACTACATCAGGCACCAGACCACTGATGTCCCCCCCGAAGCTGGCTGCTTCCTTGATGATGGTGGAACTGATATAGAACCACTTGTAGTCGGTCATCAAGAAGATGGACTGGACATGTCGATTCAGTTTCCGATTCATAAGGGCCATCTGGAACTCGTATTCAAAGTCTGACAGGGCCCGGAGCCCCCTGAGAACCACCTTTGAGTGCTTTTTCACGGCGTAATCCACCAACATGCCGTCGAAGGTGTCTACCTCAATATTGGGCTTGTTTTTAACCGCCTCTTTGATCATGTAAATCCTCTCTTCAACGGTAAAGAGGGGATTCTTTTGAGGGTTTTTGAGGACAGCGATAATGAGGGTGTCGAATATCTCAAGGGCTCGGTTGACAATGCTCAAGTGTCCGTTGGTGATGGGATCAAAGAAACCAGGATAAATCGCTGTTTTTTCGCTCATTTTTTAACCTCATGCCTGTAGATGCTGATTCTCGTGTCACCGTATAACCGGGTGTCCACTCTCCGGAGCTCGCCCACAAGACAGGGCGCCCTCTCTGCCTTTGCCGTTTCCGCGATCACATAGGACCCTGAGGACAGTACATCCATGGCCGTAAGCCTTGTGAGGGATGAGGGGATCAGGTTTTGGCCGTAAGGGGGATCCAGAAAGGCCAGATCAAAGCATCCCTTGACCATGGGATGGTCTCGGGGCATGCCCTTCCTCAGATTCCACCTTAAAAGGCCGGCCCGATTCTCATATCCGCATAAGGCCAGGTTCCTCTTTATCAAATGGATCGACTTCGGGGAGCGGTCCACAAAAAGGACCCACACAGCCCCCCTGCTGAGGGAGTCCAGACCCAAGCTGCCTGTCCCCGCAAAAAGGTCAAGCACCCTTAATCCGGTCAGATCCTGGCCGATAAGGTTGAATATCGCCGACCTTACCCGGTCGGAGGTGGGCCGGATGTTTGAGCCTTTGGGCGATATGAGGAGGCGGCCCGTGGCCCGCCCGCCCGTAATCCTCATGGAGCTATCTCCAGATCCGTAAAGCCCCTCTTCCCTCGGGAGGATGTCTTTGCCCCATCATATGATCCACGCGGCCCTTCATATGTCCTGATCGGTTTCAAGGTCCGCTACGCTCCCCCCATGGCTCCTTGCCTCAACCCTTCTTTTTCTCGATGTAAAAAGGTTGGGAAGGACATAAATGCCTTTTTTTCCTGTGCTCCGAGGGCTTTTTCGTGAATGTGTGTTCACGGTAGAATTCCGATGACCGTTTCTCCGGCCTTGACCTTTTGGTTGAGGGTCACGGCAACACGGCTTTCAACGGGAAGGCATACCTCCAGCCTGGAGCCGAAACGAATGAGTCCGAAGCGCTGGCCTGAAACCACTTCATCCCCTTCTTTGATCCAGCACGAGATGCGTCTGGCGATGAGCCCTGCAATTTGGATAAATACGATCTTGCAGGCATCCAAGGTCTGAAGGGTGATTCGATTGCTCTCGTTATATTTTGAGGCCTTATCCAGATTGGCGGAGAAAAATTTGCCCGGGTGATAAGTCACCTGTTGAATCGTGCCCCCCACGGGAATTCGGTTTACATGGACATCAAAGAGGGACATAAAAATGCTGATTCTCACCGCGGGTTCACCGGAAGGGCTGTCCCTTTGCGTAAGACGCCGGATTTCAACAACCTTGCCGTCTGCCGGGGTGAGCACCGCCTTGCGATCGGCCTCATTTTCCCGGTGGGGATCCCTGAAAAAGTAGATGATAAAAAGACTGAGCACAGCCAGAAACACAGATACGGGAAGGAGAGGGAAGTATAAGGAAAGGAAGGTCAAGCCGCAGCTTATGAGTATAAACGGGATGCCTTCCTTGGCGATAGGCCACTTGTTGTGAACGTGTGACGGGTTCAATGATCTTTGGGGGGTCTCTGTTCTTCGGTGTATGTCCCGGCTCTTTGAGGCCAAGGTCAGATCTTAGCTTGTCCATGCTCGAAAGGCGTGCCTTTCAGGCAGATGCTATTATAGGAATTGGTTCCTCTTTGTCAATGGCCTAATCTCCCGGGCCTTTGCCCGTTAATAGGACGCTGCGGTAAGCCATCCCGTTCCGGCCCGGGCCATCACGAGGGGGTGGATGGCTTGGGGGCAAAGGGGTTGGGGCGAATATCCGGGGGCCTGAGGTAAATGGGGTCAAGGGTGTGGGGGTCGTCGAAATCCCGGGTCAGGAAACGCCTGAGGCCCAGGGCGCCCACAGCGGAGGCCCTGAGATTCCAGAGGTAGGAGGGGGCCAGCAGGGCCCTGGGCCCGAGAATTTCCCTGAGTTGTGAGGCCTGAGTTTCAAAGTTGTTTCCTATGAACAGGGTGGGCTCCACAAAATAGCTGGGAAAATCAATGAGTTTTATAGACTTATCCTCCGTGATCCTGATCATCTCCTGTCTCTCGGTCCAGGTAAAGGTGGCGGTAAAGAGCTCTCCCCTTCTGGAATCAAGAACCGGCGCCACAGGGAGATCCTGATAAGGCCACTGGCTGGCCAGTGCCTCCAGACTGGCGATGCCGATCATGGGGATCCTGAGACAATGGCCCAGGCCCTTGGCGGCGGCAAGACCCACCCTCAACCCGGTAAAGCTGCCCGGGCCTCGGGCCACCACCAGGGCGGTTAGGTCACGGATTTCTGTACTGGAGGTCTCCAGCAGGAAGTCAAGGGCCGGCATAAGTGATCCAAAATGGCCTCTCCCTTCGGACATGAAATATTCGGCCAGGACTGAGCCCTCCTCCTTGAGGAGGGCCAAGGAAAACTGCACGGTGGAGGTGTTAATGGCCAGAAGCACGAACGCCGGTACCCTATATCATTCCAATAGCCTGGTCACGTCATTGTAAATGACGACGGCCATAAGCATGATAAGAAGAAAGAGGCCGACCTTTTGGGCCAGATCCCGTTTTTTGATGCTCAAGGGTTTTCCGATGACGAGTTCAATAAAGAGGAAAATAAGAAAACCCCCATCCAGGACCGGGACGGGAAGGAGGTTGAGGATGCCCAGATTGATGCTGATGACGGCCATAAAAGGAAAAAGGTAGGTCAGGTTCTCCTTGGCCAACTGGCCGGTCATCTGGCCGATCATGATGGGGCCCCCAAGGGTCTTCATGGGAACCACTCTCTGGATTAATTTGACAATGGTCACACACGTCAGTTCAATGATCTCCCAGGTTCTTCTAAAACCTTCTTTGACGGCTTGGAGGGGTCCCAGTGAGATCTTTTCGAATGTTCCCGCCGCCACGATACCCATGAGGGCCGTCTTGACTTCTTCTCCAAAGATGTTTTTTACCACGGACATTTCAGGGACCACGGTAAGGGTTTTGAATTGGTCTCCTCTCTTCACCGTGATCTGAAGGGGCTTGCCCGCGCTGCCCTTCACAATCTCTTTGATTTGAGACCATTTTCCTGTCTCTTCTCCACCTGCAGCAACAATCAGGTCTCCCTTTAACAGGCCGGCCTTTTCCGCAGGGGACCCCTCTCTGACCTGTCCCACTTCGGGTATCATCACCTGAATGCCCACGGCCATGTAAAAGAAGCAGAAGATAAGCAACGCCAGGAAAAGATTGAAGCAGGGACCCGCCGCCACGATGGCCATCCGCTTGAGCACGTGCTGATTGCTGAAAGACCTCTCCTCTTTTTCCGGGGGAATGGGCTCTTCATCATCGTGACTCTCTCCCAGCATCTTCACGTATCCCCCCAGGGGGACGAGGGACACAAGGTATTCGGTCTCTCCCCATTTTTTGCCCACCAATTTCGGGCCGAATCCCAGGGAAAACTTAAGGACCTCCACCCCAAAGTACTTGGCAACGAGAAAATGGCCCAACTCATGGAAGAAGATGAGAATGCCCAGAACAAAAATGAAGGGCAATATGTAATAAAGAAAGATACTCATTTCTTAAACTATAAACGCTTTGCCCGGTAAGGTCAAACCCTTGTAAGGGCCCTAAAGACTCTGTCCCGAGCCCACCTGTCGGCGTCCATAATGGTTTCAACGCTGTCTATGGGTTGGGGTTCGTGCCCTTGAAGGGCCTCTTCTATGAGAGCGGGAATTTGCAAAAACCCGATGCGACCGGCCAGAAAGCTCTCTACGGCCACCTCGTTTGCCCCGTTTAATACCACAGGCATGGTGCCTCCTGCGTTTGCTGCATCAAGGGCCAGGCGAAGACAGGGGAATTTCTTAAGGTCCGGCTTCTGAAAGGTCAGGGCCTTGATTTTCTCCAACTCGAGGGGGGGAAGGTCGTTCTTCTCATGGGAGGGGAAGGAAAGGGCATAGGCTATGGGTATAAGCATGTCAGGGACGCCCATCTGGGCGATGATGGATCCGTCCCTATAGACAACCATGGAGTGAACAATGCTCTCCGGGTGTATGAGGATACCGATTTGATCCCATTCCAGGTCAAAGAACCATTTCGCCTCGATCGTCTCGAGGCCTTTGTTCATTAAGGTGGCGGAATCCACGCTGATTTTTTGACCCATGCTCCAATTGGGGTGTTTCAAGGCCTGGGCCGGGGTGACCTCACGCATCTGGTCGAGGGAGAGGCCCCTGAAGGGGCCGCCCGATGCGGTGAGCATGACCCGGCTGAGGTCCTCTCTCCGGTGACCCTGAAGGCACTGGAGGATGGCACTGTGTTCGCTGTCCACAGGGAGAACGGACACGCCCTGCTTCTCCGCCTCCGTTTTGATCAGGGGACCGGCCAGGACCATGGTCTCCTTATTGGCCAGGGCCACATGTTTCCCGGCCTTAATGGCCTCATAGGTGGGAATAAGCCCTGCGGCCCCTGTGACCGCTGAAATCACGGTATCCACTTCGGGCATCCTGACCAGATCAACAAGACCTCGGGGTCCCTTGAAGACCTTCGTCACGCCCTGATCAGCAAAGGCCGTGCCCAGCCCAGAGACATCCTCCTCTTGCAGGAAGCCCACGGCAAGGGGGCGAAATTCCTTAACCTGCTCCAGCAGGAGGTCAACATTCCTCCCGGCACTCAGGGCGATGACCCGGTATTTTTCAGGATTGGTACGGATGACCTTGAGGGCCGTTAATCCGATGGAACCGGTGGCCCCCAGTATGGCAATTTCTTTCATTACCTCACCATCTCCTGCCGGCGAGAAATCTTGCCTCAAGATCATCTGGCCCACAGGGAGAGATAAACATAAAGGACCGGTATGGCAAAGAGAAGGCCGTCGATTCTATCCAGGACCCCTCCGTGTCCGGGAAGGGCACGGCCCGAGTCCTTGACTTGGTGACTCCTTTTTATCATGGATTCGACCAGGTCGCCTATCTGCCCCGCTACGGAGAGAATCAGTGCCAGGAGCAAGATGCCAGGCTCAACCCGGCGGAGGCCCAGAAGGTGCAGAAACCAGGCGGCTGCAAAAACACTGGTTGCAGCCCCCCCGACGGCCCCTTCCCATGTCTTGCCCGGGCTTACGGCTTCGTAGAGTTTGTGCTTGCCAAAGAGTCTCCCCAGGTAAAAGGCCCCCGTATCACTGGCGACGATAACCGTGAGAAGGAAGAAAATCCAAAGCCGGCCCTCGGGGTAGCGATCCACCATCACGAGCATTGCAAGAGGGAGAGTGACATAAACGGGACCCAGTATTCCCCTGCCAAGATCCCCTGTAGATGCCTCATCGGCGGAGGGGTGGGCCAGCATGAAAACAGTCATGGGGATAAAGGCCCAAAGGATGATGATGGGAAGAAGCAGGTAGATTTCCCCCATGTACACGGCAAAGAACAGGACCAAGGCGATAAGGTGGTTCAGGACCTTGCAAGACCCGGGCAGGTCGGAAGCGCTCACTCTGTAAAACTCCCTCAAACCCACCATGGAGACCCCATAGAGAAAGGCATAGAACAGCCATCTCGGGGCGAGGCCGATGAGGTAAATCCAAATGGGAACGGCGATGACGGCTGTAAGCCACCTCTTTGCGTGCATTTTGTGCTCAGGGTTCCCCAACAGTCCTCCCCTTTGGATTTACCTCATCTTGGTTGCGGTCAGATCAGGGGAGCCCGCTCCCTTAATCTCGGGCACCCCCAAACCTTCGTTCCCTCCGCTGGAAATCTTTGAGGGCCTCCATATACTCCGATCTCCCAAAATCAGGCCAGAGAGTGGGGGTCACATAGATCTCCGTGTAAGCAATCTGCCAGAGCAGGAAATTGCTTATCCGGTATTCCCCGCTGGTCCGAATAAGCAGGTCAGGGTCGGGCATCCCGGCCGTATAAAGGGCTTCTGAAATATCCTGATCTGAGATGTCGTCCCCCCTCATTTCACCTTGCTCCACCTTTTTAGCGAGCCTTTTGAAGGCATCCAAGATCTCCTGCCTGCCCCCATAACTCAAGGCCAAGGTCAGGACCATATCTTTGTTTGAGGCGGTCTCTTCAATGGTTTTTTCCAGGATTTTCCGGGTGTCTGCAGGCAGTTTCCGGATACTGCCAATGGCTTGAAGCCTGATGCCGTTTTCCTGCATCTCTTTCAACTCGCCCTTGAGAAAGCGGGTGAGGAGTTTCATAAGGGCCTGGATTTCAATTTGTGACCGCTTCCAGTTTTCTTCGGAAAAGGCATAAAGGGTCAGCCAGCCGATACCGATTTCACGGCTGGTGCGTACCACCTGTCTCACGGCTTCCGCCCCTTTCTCATGACCCTGAATGCGGTTCATGGCCCTCTTTTTGGCCCATCTACCGTTGCCATCCATAATGACGGCCACATGTTGGGGCAGTTTGTTGGGATCAAGAGATGTCATGCTCATCTGCTTATGGCTTTGGAAAGTTAAAAGAATTGAACCAGGGCTTGGGGAATTGGAATCAAAAGAAAGAGGCGCATTAAGAATCGTCTAAAATTCCATGATCTCCTGTTGCTTTTGGGCGGTGATCTCCTCAATCTTCTCTATGAACTCGTCTGTGATCTTTTGAACCTCTTCTTGGGCCTTATGAAATTCATCTTCCGAGATCTCTTTTTCCTTTTTCAGGTCCTTAAACATCTCGTTAGTCTCGCGCCTGTGGTTGCGCACCGAGATCTTACCTTCCTCGCCCATCTTTTTGGCCAGTTTGGCCAGTTCCTTGCGTCGTTCTTCGGTGAGGGGAGGGATGGGGATTCTGATGATCTTCCCGTCATTCATAGGGGTCAGCCCCAGTTCAGAGCGCAAAATGCTCTTTTCTATATCCCCGATGATGGACTGGTCCCAGGGTTGTATGGTAATAAGGCGACTATCAGGAACGGAAATGGATGCGGTCTGCTCAAGGGGCATCTGTGTATCATAACAGTCCACCTTGATCCCGTCCAGCAAGGCTGTGGAGGCCCGCCCTGTTCTGATCCTCTTAAATTCCCGTTTAAGGGCTTCCACAGTCTTTGTCATTTGTTCCCGCAATTCGGAAAGTATTTCATCCTTCATGACGCCTCTCCAGCGATAAGGGTTCCCACCCGCTCCTTTGAAATGATCTTCAGCAAATTCCCCTTCTTCCTGAGGTTGAATACAATGATGGGCAATTCATGACCCATAGCCAGGGAAACTGCGGTGAGGTCCATGACTTTGAGATTCCTTTTGAGGACTTCCTGGTAGGTCAATTGCCCGTAAGGTTGTACCGACGGGTCCGTCTTGGGATCCACCCGGTAAACCCCGTCCACTTTGGTGGCCTTCAAGAGGACCTCCGCATCAATTTCCATGGCCCTCAGAGCCGCCGCCGTATCCGTGGTAAAGTATGGGTTGCCGGTTCCCGCCCCAAAAATGACGATATGGTTTTTTGAGAGGTGGGAGATGGCACGTTCCCTTACATAGGGCTCTGCAATCTTGATCATGTCCACGGCGGTCATGATTCGTGTTTTCAGCCCCATACGTTGCAGGGCCTCACCCAGGGCCAGGGAATTGATAATGGTGGCCAGCATTCCCATATGGTCGGCCGCAACCCGACTGACCCCATAAGCCTCGGCCTGGAGGCCCCTGAATATATTTCCGCCCCCCACCACGATGGCCACCTCCACACCCAGTTCGTGGACGGTGGAGATTTCGGATGCCACCGTTTGAAGGACGGAGGGATCAATCCCGAAAGACCGCTCCCCCATGAGGGCCTCCCCGCTCAATTTAAGGAGGACCCGCTTGAAATAGCTGTGCGCCTCAGGCATCAGTGTCTCCCAGTTGGAATCGGGCGAAGCGCCGGACGAGGATCTTCTCCCCGGTCTTGGCCATCATTTCGTTGATCAGATCTTGTACACTGATGTCAGGGTTCTTGACAAAGGGCTGTTCCATGAGACACATCTCCTTGAAATACTTATTCATTTTTCCTTCTACAATTTTTTCTATCACTTTTTCAGGCTTTCCGGATTCCTTTGCCTGGGTGGCATAGATCTCCCGTTCTTTTTCCAACGTCTCTTCGGGCACCCCTTCCCGGTCAAGGGCAATGGGATTGGAAGCCGCAATCTGCATGGCCAGATCTCTTGCAAAGGCAGTAAAATCATCCGTCTTGGCGGTGAAGTCGGTTTCACAATTGACCTCCACCAGGACGCCCAGCTTTCCTCCGGCATGGATGTAAGCCTGGACCTGTCCCTGAGAGGCGGCCCTTCCTTGCCTTTTTTGGGCAGTGGCAATTCCCTTCTTCCTCAAATACTCGACCGCCTTGTCAATATCTTCATTGCATTCTTGAAGCGCTTTTTTGCAATCCATGACGCCGACGCCGGTCTTCTCCCTCAACGCCTTGATCAATTCCATTGTAATAGCCAATTTAAATTTTCCTCCCTCACTGGTTCGAAAAAGATTGTTGTTCCCTGGGACCAATCCCGTTGCCTGCCTCCGGCTCCTTCGGCCTTATTCCGGGGTGGGTTCTTCGTGAGCGGTGGTGTCCACTGATTCCGGTTCCTCCTTTTTGGGGAGGACAATCACCTCGGGGCCTTCCTTTTCTTCCTCCTCGGGAGCCGGCGCCTCGGCCTCCTGTGCTTCCTGTTCCTTGCGCAGTTCCGCCTCGGCCTTCAATCGTTCTTCGGCCAGGTTGTGGCCCTCGATACAGGCATCGGCAATCCTGGAAGTGATGAGCCGGATGGCCCTTATGGCGTCGTCGTTGCCTGGAATAATGAAGTCTATCTCGTCGGGATCACAATTTGAATCCGCAATGGCGATCACGGGGATTCCCAGCCTCCTGGCCTCCCTCACTGCGATCTTTTCCCTCTTGGGATCCACCACGAAAACGGCTCCGGGCAACTCATCCATGTCTTTGATCCCACCCAGGTTCTTTTCAAGTTTAAAGAGTTCCTTTTCCATCTTCAGGGCTTCTTTCTTGGTATACCTGGTAATGGTGCCGTCCTGTTTCATGGCGTCTATCTCTTTGAGCCGCGCGATGCTCTTCTTAATAGTCTGAAAATTGGTCAAGGTGCCCCCCAGCCACCGATTGACCACATAAAACATGCCGCATCTTTCGCTTTCTTCAATAATCGAATCATGGGCCTGCTTTTTTGTACCCACAAAGAGAACGGAATAGCCATTGGCCACCGTATTCACGATGAATTCATAGGTGGTCTTAAAGAGCCTGACCGTTTTTTGAAGGTCGATAATGTGGATCCCATTGCGGGCCCCGAAGATATAGGGCTTCATTTTGGGATTCCAGCGT
>Ga0180431_10001681_pt1 | contig 30484 bp, 20 predicted proteins | sample SS_ome_11_FD_132459 | JGI IMG/M metagenome (GOLD analysis project Ga0180431, IMG submission 132459) | Hypersaline lake sediment archaeal communities from the Salton Sea, California, USA - SS_1_MS_1 metaG | ecosystem: Environmental > Aquatic > Non-marine Saline and Alkaline > Hypersaline >... | reverse complement strand
GGTGCCTGTGGGGACAGTCACCCGTTTTCGTGTTTGATGCTGTATGCAGGGTGTCCCTCAATGGGGACACCCGCGTGCTTTCGAGCGTTAGATCCTCGGACAATTCCGACGCGTCGGAGCTTGACCCGGCGATGCCTTGCGTTGAATATGAGCACAGGGAGGGCGTAGCCATGACCGAGCAGGAGAGAAGACCGGAGCGTTTGTTTGTATTGATGAGAGTGGTGGAGCGTACGGTCTTCATTGCTCTTGCGCTACTCATGATGCTGGCGATCGTACTGTCGACGATCGAGCTGGCCTGGATTCTCATTTCCGAGCTCAGGAAAGCTCCCGCCATGCTCCTCGATATCCGAAACCTGCTCGAGGTGTTCGGGTTCTTCATGATGATTCTCATCGGCCTTGAGCTCCTGGAGATCATCAAGTCCCACATTACCGCTAAGCACATCCAGATCGAGATCGTCCTGCTGGTTGCGCTCATCGCCATTGCCCGGAAGGTCATCATCCTCGAGATCAAGGACTCGAATCCGTGGGTGTTGGTGGGAATGGCGGCGATCATCACGGGGCTCTCGGTCGGATATTTCCTGATTGCCAGAGCTAGAAAGGAACTGAAGGCGGACCTTCGGCCCGAGGAATGCGAGTGGTAGGGCGGATTTCGGGCTGGTGCCCGAAATCCGAGAGAGTAGACAGTAGATCTCGGAGAAGGGTGTTGAAGTAGGCTGGGCATCCTGCCCGGCGTGGGGTCGGACGTCGGACGGGTCGGACCCGTCCGACCCGTCCGACCCGTCCGAAACCTCGGACGCGTCGGACAAGTCGGAGCTTGCTCAGACAGTTGCAATCGGGTATCCTGAATTGCAGCTGAAAACCGAATAGAGCGACCGGCGGGGCTTCGCAAGAGCGGAGTCCCTCATTTCACATTGCCGGCCGCTCTTTTGCTTTCCGGCAGGAGTGCGGCGGATGGTGAGGAGGAGGTGGCATGGGCAGGAAAGCGGATCTGATCCCGCCGCACGGAGGGTATCGGAAGCTCAGGAGCTTTCGGGCGGCACAGAGGGTGTACGACGGGACCGTGGTTTTCTGTGATCGGTTCATTACGAAGCGCTCCCGCACACACGACCAGATGGTACAGGCCGCGCGGAGCGGTGTGCAGAACATTGCCGAGGGCAGCATGGCGGCCGGTACCTCGAGGAAAACCGAAATCAAACTGACCAACGTTGCGCGGGCGAGCCTGGAGGAACTGCTGCTGGACTACCAGGACTTCCTGAGGCAGCGAGGAATGCGGCAGTGGGAGAAGGATGATGATGAGGCGATGGCCGTGAGGAGGAGGTATATGTCGGACAGGTCGGACGGGTTGGAGCATTCGGACCGGTCGGACCAGTCTGACCAGTCCGAAACCTCGGACGATTCGGACGAGGCAGAGCCTTATGGCATTGCCTCGGTTTCAGCTGAGGTGGCAGCCAACACCCTCATCTGCCTGATTCACCAGGCGAGCTATCTGCTGCGCCGGCAGCTGGAGAGACTGGAGGCGGATTTCCTCACGGGGGGAGGCTTCACAGAGCGGTTGTACAGGAAGCGGCAGAGCAAGAGGTCGAGGTTTCGGTGATTGTGGGGAGTCGGACGTCGGACGGGTCGGACCCGTCGGACAAGTCGGAGATTGCTCAGACAGTTGCAGTTGGGTAACGTGAGTTGTAACGGGCAACCTAATAGAGAGACTGGCCATGACAGGGGGCACGATGGAGGGACGAAGCGAGAGCCGAGGTTCATTGAGCCTCCGTTGGATCTGGCTGGCATGGTTCGCCTTTGCGTTTACCGCTCTCGGGTTTGTGGTATTCGGCTGCCTGTCCCGGGGGGACCCGACTCCGCTGATTGAGAGGCTGTTCGGGGACACCGCCCTGTTTTCTTTTCTTGTGTACACGGTGGGGCAGGGTGTTGCGGCTCTGCTGTTGATTCACCTTGCCCACCGCCGAGGTCTGGGCCTCCGCGATATCGGTTTCACCGGACGCCTGACCGGACGCGGCGCACTCCTGGCTCTGGCCGGTTGGTTTGTCGCCTTCCTGCTCTACTACATCGTGGAACATTTCAGGGACAGACTACGAAACTCGGCAAGTGATTATTGGGTAATAGACTACGGGTTCAATGAGAGCGCGAAGTGAAGAGCCTGGCGACCGCGGCGTCCGCCGATTGCGTGGAGACCGGAGCCAAGACATCAGCTGGGCCGCGGAAACGAGACCGTAAGACATAGCAGGACAAGCAGTTGGGCTATTTCGTAGTCTGTCCCTGAAATAGATGAGAACGATGCTGATCTGCTCGGATGAAACCTGCCGGCTCTCTTCCTCGTAACTGAGTATTCGAAACACCATGTAGATGTAATCTTGGTAATCCTCCATCTTAGGTCGCTGTTGCGTATTGACGATGTCCTGCATCACGAGAGGGTGAAGGCCGACATGCGTGCCCAGCTTCTGCAGGTGCTCGGTCTCGTGGAGTCCGTCGATGTTCATCCAGGTGACGGTGGGCGTGTCCCGGAAGGGGAAGCAGGCCTCTACGGCCTGGACCTCCTTCTCCTGGAAGCGGTCGCCGTCGTAGTCCATGTAGGTGATGCGGACCTTCTCGACCTTTTTCTCTCCGGCGTACTCGATCGTGCCGGGCTGCAACGCGATCTTCAACAGTCTTGTCATGGCGAATTCCTCCGGACTCGAAGTGCTCCGGCTGGGGGCTCCGGCGATAGCGAGTTCCCTTCTCTCCCAATCCAGAAAGCCAGCCCCGGGAAGGGCTGTCGAACACGGAACGGCCTGGGTGAGGCCCCCGCCCGCAGCCCCTTGACTCGGCCGTACCTCTCAGGCATACTGGCCGGAAGGTCACTCCGGCGGCCGGTCACCCGGCCGCCCATTCCGATTGCGGCCGATCGAGGAACCCCAGCGAATCCCGGCTCGTCAGCCGAACCCGTGGCGCCTCGATCCCGGTTGCGCGAGCACCCCTGATTGGAGAGTTCATTCAGATGGAGGATCTGTAATGCGTTCCCGTATCTGCAGTCTGTTGGGATTTCCGGCGTCGTGCGCATCCCTGATGTTCCTTATGGTCACGGCCGGGGCGGCTCCCGTTTTCGCGCAGTTCCTGACCGAGGAGGTGGCGGTGCGGATCGCGCTCGAGAACAACCCCGAGATCTTGGCCGCCGCCGCACGGGTGTCCTACGCCAAGGCCGGCGTCTGGGAATCCACCTCCAACATGCTTCCCACCGCCTCGGCGTCCTACACGAAGATTCGAAACCGTGAGGAAATCGCGTTTGAGTTCGACGTTCCCGATATCCCCGGACTGGATTTCGGTGACGTCGGCAAGCAGATCATCACGCCGCTGGAGATGAAGACCTTCTCCGTGGACGTCACGCAGCCCCTCTTCATGGGGGGAGCGCTCTACCAGGCCCGCCGGATCGCATCGCGAAGTCTGGATGCCTCGGAGAGCGACCTGGAGGCCGTGCGGCAGTCCGTCGCCTTCCAGGCGCGCGAGGCGTACTTCAACCTGATCAAATCCCAGGGCTACCTCGATATCGCTCGGGAGACGCACGCTCAGATGGTGGAGAACCGGCGGGTCGTGGGGAAGATGTACGAGGTGGGTCTGGTTCCGAAGTCCGACGTGCTGCGAGTGGACGCCGCCGTCGCCGGCGCCGAACAGGCCGTGCAGCAGGCCGAGGAGGGCGTCGATCTTGCCCGTGCGCAGGTCAACCTGGTGCTCAACAGGTCCCTGGAGATGCCGATCACCGTTGAACCCGACGTGGAGATCACTCCGTTCGATCGGCCTCTCGAAGAGTGCGTCGACGCGGCCCTGGAGAAGCGACCGGATCTCGAGCAGATGGAAGCCAGTGTGGACATCGCCAAGCGTGGCGTGAAAGCGAGCATGGGTTCCCTCATCCCGTCACTCGCGCTCGTCTATCATTACGAGTGGTCGGACCTGGCCACGGCGTTCTCGCCGCAGGATTCGTGGCGCCTGATGGGGGTCCTCTCCTACGATCTCCCTCTGGGTCTCGGACATGCGGCGCGAGTCAAAGGAGCCCGCGCTCAGGCGAGGGAAGCCGAACGCGGATACGATCTGTTCTTGCAGGGAATCGAGCTGGAGGTCAAAGCCGCCTGGTCGGCCCTGACCGTGGCCCGGAAAGGTCTCCGGTCCGCGGAGAGCCAGTTGGCCTCGGCGACCGAGAACCGCCGGGTGATCGACCGCCGCTACCGCGAGGGCGATGCGACCTACCTGGATCTTCTGGACGCCGAGACCTTGCTGACCGAGGCCAAGGTGAACCATCTCAATACGAGAATCGACTATCGAATCGCGCTGGCCAGCCTGATGAAGGCCATCGGGGAGGAGCAGTAGCGTGAAGACAATCACGAGAACGAAAACGATGTTCCGGGTCCTGCCGTTGTTTCTGTTGCTCGCCGCGTGCGGCCGGCCCGATGGGCAGGCGGGCGGGGATGGCTCCGAGAGAGGTCTGGCGGTAGAGGTGGTCACGCTCAGGGCGGAGACTACCGAACTTCGCCTGGAGCGTCCGGGAGTTCTCAGGGGAAGTTCGGAGGTCGAGGTCGTGCCCAAGGTGGCCGGGCGCATTCAGGAGGTTCGGGTGGGGATCGGGCAGCGCGTGAAGAGGGGAGACGTCCTGGCGGTCATCGAGCAGGCGGACTACCTGGACGGGCTTCAGCAGGCGCAGGCCGGGGTCGCCGTGGCCGAGGCGAATCTGGTGCAGGCCGAACTCAACGTGGAACGGCAGCGGAAGCTCTTCGAAGAAGAAATCGCCTCGGACGCGGCGCTCGAGGCGGCCGAAAGCGCCTACCGGGTGGCGGTGGCGGGGCTCCGGCAGGCACAGGCGGCTATGGAGATCGCCGGTCGCCAGGTGAACGACACTCGAATCATTTCTCCGTTGGATGGATTCGTTGCCGCCCGAATGGTGGAGGTCGGAACGTTCGTCTTGCCGCCGGTTGTGGCATACACGGTCGTATCGTTGGATCCCATGGAGATCCTCATTTCGGTGACGGATCGGGACATCTCACGGATACGGCTGAGGGCGCCGGCGGATGTTCACGTGTATGCTCTGGAGGGGCGTGTGTTCTCGGGACGAGTCTCGGAGGTTTCAGTGGCCGCCGACCGGACGAGCGGCAGTTTCCCGGTAACGATCCGCATACCCAACCCCGACGGGATCCTTCGGGACGGGATGACGGCCCAAGCCGCCATCCACGTCGGCGAGCGAGAGAGCGCCATTGTTGTATCGCCGGATGTTCTCATTGAGCGCGGGGGACAGTGGTTTGCCTATGTGGTGAGAGATACGGTGGCCGAGTCCAGGCGCGTGACTCCGGGGGAGTGGGTCGCCGGAGGGGTGATTGTGGAAGAAGGGCTGTCGGCCGGTGAACGCCTCGTCGTCAAGGGTCAGGCCTATCTGGATACCGGGACTCGAGTTCGGGTGGAGGAGGTGGGGTCGTGAAATTCTTTTGCTTTCTCATTCACAGCTGGCGGGTCGTCCTCCTGCTGCTGGTGATCCTCCCCACCCTGGTCGGGCTGGCGGCCTTCGTGACGATGCCCAAGGAGCTCAATCCCGACATTCCTCTACCCCTGGCGATGGTGCTGATCCCCTACCCGGGTGCGGCGCCGGAGGAAGTGGAGGCCCTCATCACCGACAAACTGGAGGAGGATCTCCAGGGGCTGGACGATCTCGACGATATCCTCAGCACGTCCATGGACGGGAGCGCCGTCATTACGGTCCGGTTCGAGGCGGGCATCGACATCGACGACGCCATCCGGGATACGAAGGAAGTCGTGTCGGACATCGAGGGAGAACTTCCCGACGATGCGATGGACGCGGAAGTCCACGAGCTCAATTTCAACGAGTTTCCCATCGTTGTGGTCTCGATGAGCGGGGGCTCGGACTACGTGGAACTGACGAACGCGGCCGAAGACCTTCAGGATGAGATCGAGGCCCTTCCCGACGTCCTGGAAGCGAGGATCGTCGGCGGCGTGGAACGCGTGTACGACGTGGCGGTGGATCCGGCCAAGATGGAGGCCGCCGGGCTCAGTATTCTCCAACTGGTCCAGATCATCGATGCGGCCAACGTCAATCTGCCCGGGGGGGATGTCTCCGTTCACGACTCGAACTATCTGGTGCGGGTCGACAGCCAGATCAAAGAAATCTCCGATCTCGCCGGCGTTGTCGTCTCGGCCGGGGGGGACCGCATCGTTCGCCTCGGGGACGTCGCGCGCGTGACGGACACGACCAAAGACGCTACGTCGTATTCGCGAATGGATCAGAAACCTTCGGTGTCTCTGGCGATCAAGAAACGCCAGGGGACCAACACCATTTCGGTGACGGAGGATATCAAGCGACAACTGGAGGAATCCAAATCCTGGCTTCCGGAGGGAACGCGGTTTGAGATCATCGGCGAGCAGGCGGAGTGGATTCGGGACACGCTCAATCAAATGAAGAACTCGGCGCTGTTCGGTCTCGTCATGGTGATTCTCGTTCTCTTCGCTTTCCTGGGGTTCCGGAACTCGCTCATTGTGGCCATCGTCATTCCCCTGGCGATCTTCATCACGTTTGCCTTCCTCTGGGCGGGCGGCGTGTCGATGAACACAATCACGCTCTTCAGCATGGTCCTGGTTGTCGGAATGATCGTAGACAATGCCATCGTCGTGGTCGAGAACATCTACCGCCATATGCAGCGGGACAAACGGCGGTACCTGGCGGCAGCGTCTCTCGGCTTTCCCCTGACACCCGAGACCCTTGTCGCCCGGGCGGAGGAACTGGACGCCGTCCCGGACGAAGGCATCATGCGTCAGGATGAATCCCGGCTGCCCCGAGTGGCCCTGCACACCCATGCGGCGGCGAATGGGGCCCGGCAGGTTGCCTTGCCGATTCTGACGGCGACGCTCACGACGATCGCCGCCTTCATGCCGATGCTCATCATGACGGGCGTCATGGGCGAGTTCATGGGGTACATTCCCAAGACGGTCTCCATGGCTCTGGCCGCTTCGTTTCTCGTGGCGATGTTGGTGAACCCGGTGGTCTCCTCCAAGCTGATGAAGGTGGGGTCGGCCACCGTCAAGACAGGGCTCACGCGCGGGGACCGCATCCTCGGAACCCTGAAGCGGTACTACGAACCCGTCATCCGGTGGAGCCTCCGGCGCCGCAGGCTGGTGCTCCTCTGTCTGATCCCGTACGTCTTCGGCGCCCTTGCGCTCATGGCCTTCGGGGTGGTCGAAGTCGAGCTCTTCCCGGAAGAGGACATCGGGCAGCTCTACATCAATGTCGAAGCGCCCCAGGGGACGCGGCTCGAGGCCACCGACGAGATTGTGAAGCAGATCGAAACGTTCCTCGAAGACCCGCGTTGGGAACCCTATCTCGATACCTACGTGGCGAATGTCGGCTACTCGGGAGCCAGCACGTACGATTGGTCTTTCGGTGGAGCCGAGAGTTTTGCACAGATCGTGATCGACCTGGTGGATGAAGAGGACCGGGACCTGAAGGCGGGCGAGATCCAGGAGCTCATGAGGCCCTTCCTGGGGACCATCCGGGGAGCGGAGGTCGACTTCCAGCCCATCCAGGGAGGGCCGCCCACGGACGCCCCGATCGTGGTCAAACTCATCGGGGAGGACATGGAAACCCTCAAGGGGATCAGTCGAGGCGTTCAGGAGGTTCTCCGGAGTATTCCGGGGGCCGTGGACGTGAAGGACGATTTCGGGGAGGGATCTCCCGAGCTTCTCGTCCGAATCGACCGTGCAAAGGCCGCTCTCCTGGGAGTTTCTCCCGCCGAAGTTGCAGTGTCCCTGCGTACGGCGGTCTATGGGGTGGACGCCAGCGAGGTCCGCAAGGAAGGCAAGGACATCGACATCTGGGTCCGCCTGGCCGAGGAACATCGCTCGGATCTCTCGGATATCGAGGGGATCAAGATCTCCACCCGGATGGGGAATCACGTCCTTCTGGGGGAAATCGCCACGGTCGAATCGGGAACGGGTGTGACCAACATCCGCCACACCGACGCCGAGCGGGTGATCCGGGTGACGGCCTCCACAGCGCCCGGGGCCCCCGCCGTAGGGATCACGCGCCAGCTGCAGAAGCGTCTCCGGAGTTTTCCGCTGCCGCCCGGGTACCGGTTCGACTACAGCGGGGACTTCGAGATGTTCGCCGAGTCCTTCGAAAGTCTGGGGAAGGCCTTCATCATCGCGGTGATTCTCATTTACGTCCTGATGGTGGCGCAGTTTCAATCCCTCGCCCAGCCGATCGTGATTCTGTCGACCATCCCCTTTGCGATCTTCGGAGCGCTGTATGGTCTGGCCATCGGCGGTCAAAATTTCGCTCTGGTGTCGCTGATCGGGATCGTCGGGCTTTCCGGCGTGGTGGTGAACGCGGCCATCCTTCTGGTGGATTACATCAATTCGGAGCGACGGCGCGGGATGGATACCGGCGAGGCCCTGGTCTCGGCCGGGCTCATTCGCCTGCGACCGATCCTCTTGAGCGCCGTGACCACCATGGTCGGCCTCCTGCCGCTGACGGTCGCCGAAGAGGGTTGGCGACCCCTGGGGTTCGCTTTCATCTTCGGTTTGGGATTCGCGTCGATCCTGACCCTCGTGGTCCTCCCCGTCATCTATTCTCTCGTTCATGAATTCCGAATGCGGTTTAAGATGCGGATCGGTTTCCTCGACGGAGAAGCGGCGAGACTGGCGGAGGGAACGGACTGAGCGAATGGGGAAAGGGCGATGAACCCGAACCCCCAGCCACAGATTGCACAGATTCAAAGCGGGGAAAGATCTTGGGGGCGGTGCGGGACGCATCGCCCCGAGTCCATTCATTCAATCCGTGAAATCTGTGCAATCTGTGGCTCGCTTGTGGTCTCGTCCTTCCCCGTTGCGGCAAGGACTTGCCGCAACACACTGCCCATCTGCGTGCTGCCTCGTTTGCGAGGCAGCCCATCTGCGTAATCTGCGGACACGTCTGGGTTCCACATCTGTGCAATCTGTGGCTAGGGGGATTGGTCCTTGGCGCGTGCCGATCACTCAATGGTGATCATCGCGGACGCCGAGTGCCGGGGCGCGGTGTGAAGAACTACATCTCCGGCGAGATTCTGTTGCTCCAGAATGCCCCGAACGGTCTCGAGCGCAAGGTCGCTCGAGTTCCGTTCCTGGCTCAAATGTCCCAGCATGACCGCAACGGGAAGTGTCTCGCTCCGGGCCAACGCGTCGGACAGGAGCCGGGCGGTCTTCGAATTCTCCATGTGATAGAGACTGTTGGGATTGAAATGCTTTTTCAGAAGATCGGGATCATGATTGGCTTCGACGAAGATGAAGTCCGCATTAGAGAAGTGATCGACCAGCCCGGTGTAGTCGTTGAAGTCGGTGGCGACAACGACCTTGCGTTCCCGCTCATCCTGCCGGCACCGGACGGCGAACCCGTGGGTCAGGAACCGTGGGTGATGGCTGACGCGAATCGGCTCGATCGTGAACTCTCCCACGCAGAATGCCCTGTCCGTAAACAGCCTGAAGGGGACCCCCCCGCACTTTCCCGCGTGGTGTTTGTCGTAAATCTGTGGCAGGCATTCCTCATGGCAGTAGACGGGCACGGCGAGATTCTCGAATACCTTCAGGCTGTCGTAGCGAATGTGATCCGTGTGGGCGTGGGTCACGACGACGGCGTCGACAGCCGACGGGTCGCCCACGTGTTCTTCCAGTAGGCCCCTGCAGCGAAACTGGGCGGCGACTCCGCAGTCGATCAGGATCCGGGTCGACTCCGTCCACAGCATGAGACAGTTGCCGCTGGAGCCGGAGCGCAGGGATTGGAATTGAAGAGCCATGGGTCCGCATCGCCTCTCGAAGCCGGGTGGGTTCGACCGGGCATCATAGCGAGAATTCACCCGGCGGTCAATCCACGCTTCGCACCTTTCCGATCCGGGGCCCGTTCGCGGCGGTCCGGGGTATGAGCGGGAAAAAGATCCGCAGATTCCGTGGGGCGACGCGGGACGGGGTCCGGCTTCTTCCTTGTCGCACGACAGGTAAGCGACAAGCCGGAGAAAGGGTGCGCGTAGAATCAACTGGAGATAAACAAGGGTCTTGACATTCCACGGGTTGTTGTCTACAGTTAAACTACCCAAGGGGGATTCACCATGAAGCGGACAACGAGATTTTTCAAGGCCCTTTCTGATCGCACCCGGTTGCAGATCCTCTGGCTCATTTTCCGCAAAGGGCACGCGTCGATTCAGGACATCGAGCAAATCCTCGGTATCCCCTCGACACGCGCCTCGGGCCATCTGAAGTATCTTATGAACGCCGGGGTGATCATGAATCGGCCCGATTTGCAGGGGCCCCGCTACCGAGTCATGCAGCAAACGGATCCGTTTCGCCGAGTCACCCTCGAGGGGCTGAAGTGTCGGCTCTGCGAACCGGGCGTCGCCGCTCACTTGGAGCCTAAGCTCAAGCAGTAGCCGCCGCTCAGGCGTTGGAACCGAGCGCCCGTAACATCCGATTCGTTTCTGTCGGCTCTAGGCGGATCCGCCTCTCCCCATTGTCCTCGATCCCGCCCGATCCTCTGTCTCGATCTGTTCGCGAGCCCCCTTCTTGGCCAGCACATGGCAGATCACGATCAACAGGACGAACATCGCGGCACCGAACCAGACGCCCATCCTTCCAAACCAGGCCGCCTCCTGAAACGCCCCGTCGACACCCATCACGCGTGGGCGAAGCGAGAGATTGACCGCGTGGTCGAATGCGTGGTTCCAGTAGGTATTGTCCACGACCTTGAAGATCGCGCTCAGGATCCCGGCGATGGCCGCGCCGGCCATCAGGCCCGAGGCCACAAGGATCGTCTGGTCCCTCCGGGCCGTCTTCTCGCGATCGCTCTTGCCGCGGCGTTGGATGAGCCAGCCGGCGATGCCCCCGATCAGAATGGGGAGATTGATGGACATGGGGAGGTAGACTCCCAGGGAAAACGCCAGGGCGGGAACGCTCACCATCTCGAGCAGGATCACCATGCACGCGCCCAGACCGTACAGCAACCACGGCGTGACGGCGTTCGGGTCCAGGGAGTTGTACACCACGGCCGCCATCAGGTTGCCCTGCGGAGCCGTGAGATCCGGATTCGGTTGGCCGTTCTTGATGAACCCGTACCCGCTCTCCAGAAGCCAAATGGCCGCGCCGACGCTGAGCGCAGCCACCACGACGCCGAGGAACTTCCAGACCTGCTGCTTCCGCGGGGTGGAGCCCAGCCAGTATCCGATCTTCAAATCCGAGATGAACGCGCCCGAAGTGGAGAGAGCCGTACAGATGGCACAGCCGATGATGAGGGCGGCGAACATGTAGACGGCGATGTCTTCGCCCGGCCCACGTATCGCCGCCAGGATTGCACACGCGATGATGAGCGTGATGAGGGTCATTCCGGATACCGGGTTCACCCCCACGATGGCGATGGCCCGCGCCGCCACCGGAGTGAAAAGAAATCCCAACACGGCCGTGACGATGACCCCGACCAGCGCGATCTTGATGCTGTGACCGACCCACAAGAAAGTGAAGAACATCAGGATCAGAACGGCGACCTGGATCAGAAGCACGTTCTTCGGCAGAATGTCGGTATCCGTTCTCTCGTGCTCGTCGCGCCCGGCGTGAGCGCCGGAGGTGAGTCCCTTGAAGCCCAGAGAGAGAGATCCGATGATGATCCTGGACATCTTGATCACGCCCAGAAGTCCGGCCATGGCAATGCCGCCGATTCCGATGGGACGGACGTAGTTGCCGAAGATGTCGGCCGGGCTCATGTCCCGGATCAGAACATCGCCCGGAGGCAGGGGCGCGCCCAGCCGCGAGCCCACGAAGTACACCAGGGGCACCAGCAGCACGCTGGCCAGGACCGAGCCCGCCGCAATGATCGCCGCATACCGGACCCCGATGATGTAGCCGAGACCAAGGTAGGTGGCCAGCCCCGTCGCCCGAATGTCCATCTTGATGTCGGTGTAGAGTCTCTCCCCCCAACCGCCCAGGAGAGCCCGCGCCGTCAACGTCGGATTCCAGGCGTGGAAGACCTCGATGATGAAGTCAAAGATCATTCCGATTCCGAAAGAGGTGAGCAGCATTTTGCCCGCGCCGCCCCCGGTTTCCGCCTCCCCCGACGCCAGAATTTCGGTGGTTGCCGTGGCCTCCGGGAACGGGAGCTTGCCGTGTTCTTCCTTCACGAAGTACCGGCGAAGCGGAATGATGAGAACGATTCCCAGGAAGCCCCCGATCGTGCAGGCGATGAAGATCTGGAGAATGTTGGGTTTGAGTTGGATCTCAGGGTGGAGCTGGGGAATGATGTAGAGGGCCGGAATGGTGAACACGGCACCGGCGACCACCACGCCCGAGGCCGCTCCGATGGATTGGACGATGACGTTCTGAAGAAGCGTGTTCCGGGGCGCCAGCAGGCGACCGAAGAAGATGGCCAGGATGGCGATGGGAATGGCCGTTTCGATCACGTTCCCGGTCTTGAGCCCGATGTAGGAGGCTGCGAACGTGAAGATGACGGCCCCCGCCACGCCCATGAGGACCGAGCGAGTGGTGATCTCGGCCACCGGCTTGCCGGCCGGCACCACCGGCTTATAGTCCTCGCCGGGTTTGAGTTCGGTGTATGCGTTCACCGGGATGATCTTGGATCTCTTTTCGCTGACTTCCATAGGGGGGTCCTTTCGTGGACGGATGCGAACAGTTTTCCGCGAAGATTACAGGAATTGGAGGGGGAATGCCACGGAAAATTGGTTGCCGCGGTCTTGCTCCCGCGGGACGCAGAGACCGAACGGAGCGCCAGCCGCCTTGACACGGTGCATTCCGCCCGGTAGAATCCGCAGAACGGCTATCCCGGACGGCTTACGGCGGCGGGCCGATCCCAGCACAGAGGAGAACTCCCTTGGCAAATAAGGAAAAAACGGGCTTCTGGAAGACGATCCGGAGCTATCCGAGCACCTTCTGGGTGGCCAACACGATGGAAATCTTCGAGCGGATGGCCTGGTACGGCTTCTACACCGTTTCATCCCTCTACATCACCGGAGCCGTCGAAACGGGCGGGCTGGGCTTCACCTCGGAGCAGCGCGGCCAGATCCAGGCGATCGTCCCGTTTTTCCTCTACCTGATGCCGGTGATCACCGGCGCCCTGGCGGATCGCTACGGTTACAAGAAGATGTTCATCACGTCCTACGGCGTCATGATTGTGGCCTACTACTCGCTCGGCCAGTTCCACAGTTTCCTTCCCTTCCTGATGGCCTTTATGTTCGTGGCGGTGGGCGCCGCCATCTTCAAGCCCGTCGTCGTCGGGACCATCGCCCGGGTGACCGATGAATCGAACTCGAGCATGGGCTTCGGCGTCTTCTACATGATGGTCAACGTCGGCGGGTTCGTCGGACCCATCGTGGCCGGGATCGTGCGCGGCTGGGACTGGAAGTACGTGTTTATCGGATCGTCCATATGGGCCGCCATCAACATGATCCTGGTTTTGACGCTCTACAAGGAACCGACCACCGAGGCGGCGTCGGGGCGGGGCCGGTCCTTCAGCAAGGTCATGGACGACACGGTCGAGGTGCTGGGCAACTTCCGTTTCGTCTTCGCCGTTTTCGTCATCCTGATCGCCCTCATGATCGCCAACCAGGGCGTGAACTGGCTCTCCTGGGGCCGGTGCGCCGTCGTGATCGTGGTGTGGCTGGGACTCAACTTCGGGTACGATGCGGTCCTGAAAGGCCGCACATCGTCCCCCGGGAAACGACCTTCGCCCCTTGCGCAGAGAATGCGTTGCAGCAACTGGCGTTTCGCTCTGTACCTGCTGATCATGTCCGGATTCTGGACCAGCTTCAACCAGATCTTCATCACCATGCCGGAATACATCCGGGACTATTCGGACACTCAAAGTCTCATTCGTATCGGACGAACCGTCGTGAGCGGGCTGGGATTCTCCGAGGAGGCGACGGAGCGTTTCGTAGACATGCTGGCCGCCGTGGATGAGGAGCCGCTTGTCAACGACCTCGATCGTCTGGTTCGGATGAAACGGGGGGGGACGGGCCCATCCGGCGCGGAACTGGAAGACGCCGCGCGAAGGATTCTCGGGTATAAAATCCGGGTCACGGCCGACCGGCTGGGAATGCTCGTCGACGGGATCCCGGTTTCCGGAGTAACGGTCCGGGAACAAGATCTTGAGGATCCGGTTGGCACGCTCATCAGCGACGGCGGGCTGGAGGAATCCTCCCGGGAGGCCGTTTCGGGGGTCTCGGCTGTCATTCGCGATCTGCTTGCCACCCACGGGCCGGTGGTCCCAAGTCTGCACATCGACACCGCCCACCGACGCGTGAGCGGGCTCGGCCTAGACGTCTCTCGGGAGCAGTTCGAGCAGGCATTCCTGCTCGCGGCCTACCTTCCGTATGCGCAGCCGATCATCGAGGACGGCCGTCAGGTCAACCCCGAGTACATTATCAACATCGATGCCGGCGCGATCATTCTCCTCCAGGTCTTGATCTCATTCCTGATGGCCCGCTTCCACCGGTTCACGACGATGATCGTGGGGATGATGGTGGCTGCGGTGGGCATCGGGCTCTCGATGGTCGCGGGTGGTTCGATGATTGGTCCGATCGGCGGCTCGATCTGGGTCGTGGTCGCCGGAATCGTGATCTTCGGCATCGGCGAGATGATGGCGAGCCCGACGAGCCAGGAATATGTCGGGCGGATTGCTCCGAGGGAGAAAGTGGCGCTCTATATGGGGTACTACTTCGTTTCGATGGCACTGGGGAATCTTTTCGGCGGGATCCTCTCCGGCCAGGCCTATGGCCCTTTTGCCCGGGACATGGAGCGGCCGGATATCATGTGGGCGTTGTTCGGAGTGCTTATGGCCGCCACAGGCGTGATCTTCCTCCTCTACAATCGCTTTGCTCTGCCGCGTACGACCGAGGGGCAGGAAATCCAGGCAACTTAGCCGGGATGATCTTGCGAGACGACAATGAAAACACTCCGCCAGGGATGCATGCTCGTTGGCTTGATGCTCCTTCTGTCTACCTGTTCCGGCCGGGAAGACGATACCCACTACACCGTCTCCTTCACGGATGAGTCGGGTGTTCAGCGCGAACGGATCGTTCCCGAAGAAGCATTCCGGACGAAAGTCGTTGTCTTCCCCCTGGTCGCCCAAGAGAGCTTTTCTCTGGGTTCGTGGCTGGCTCACGGATTTCCCCTCATGCTCTGGGTCGACCTCCTGCAGGACATCTATGTTCAGGACGTTGACCCCTCGGTTGTCGATGCGAAGATGGCGGAAATGGGATACGGCGACAATCGGGCGATCACTCCGATTGAAGGCCGCCGGGTGGCCATCGCTCTCGGAGCGGAATACTTCACCACGGGCGTGTACACGTCGGATGGAATGGGGATCGATCTGCGGATGAATCTGTTCCGGACCGACCCCCGCATGACGCTCGGTACGCTCAAGAAGTTCTGGCCCAATGTGTTCGGGGCCGTCGACAGCGTATCGGTGTGGCTGCACACGGCTCTTGCCGCACGGCCTGAGGATTCCGCGGGTGTCGATCGCCCCGTTGCGGAGATCTCGACCGGGTCCATCGAAGCGATGCGGGTGTTCTCGCAGGGTTGGTGGATGAACGCCCGGGAGCAGAATCCCGGCCGGGCGGTCGAGTTGTTGCGGCAGGCTACGCGTCTGGATTCGACCTTCTCGCTCGCGGGGCTCGTTCTCCATCAGGCGGGTCGCACGGTTCTCTCAAAGGAGGCGCGGGACGAGGGTCTCGCACTCACCCTTCGCCATGCCGGACGCCTTCCGGAGCCCCTGCGGCTGGCCGCCCGTGTGATCCACGGCAGTTCGGGAGATCGAGAAAGTGCACGAGCTTTCCTCTCTCTCCTGCTGAAGCTCTATCCCGGCGAGCCTTTCGTACAGGAAACGGCCGCCCGCATGTTCCTGGCATGGGGAGAGCAGGAAGCGTCGATGGCTCACTTCAATCTCGCCATCGAGCAGTATCCGTGGCGGGAGCGCCTGTTCGAATCCGTGCTGGGTCTTTACCGGGAAGCCGGTCGTGAGCAGGAAGCTCGCGATCTTTGTCTCGAGCGCGTCCGGCGATTCCCGAGGAATGCGAACGCGCGGTACCACCTGGGTCAGCTGATGAGCCTTGGGGGAGAGTACGAGGCCGCTCACTTGGAGCTCCGGAAAGCGCTGGCACTGGATCCCGACCATGCGCGCGCCCTCGAGCAGATCGGGCTCGTCGAGTTCCGTATGGGTGACCTGGATGCTGCCGAGAAAAGATTCCGAAAGGCGCTGAAGCTCTCGGGCCCGGCCGCTCGAGCGAGGATCTACGAGGAACTGGCCGGCGCCTACTTCGATCGGGGGAGTGTGACGAAGACTCTTGAGGTCCTCGAAGAAGGTCGGAGCGAACTCGGTCCGGGGGAGCAGGTTCTCGCATGGCGGCTGGACGTGGCGGCCGGTAATTTCCTGGCGGAACTGGGCAACTATTCCTTTGCGCTGGAGAAGTTCCGGGGGTCGCCTCTGCGACGGGACGTCGAGTTTGCCTGGATCCCCGCGCTGGCCGAAGCCGCCGTTCTGACGAGGATGGATCGCCTGGATGAGGCGGAGTCCGTGGTTGGAACCACCGAGGCCGCGATTGAAGATCCCACGATGGAGCAGGCGGCCATGGAAATGACACTCCTCGGCAGGATTGCGCTGGCCAGAGGGGATCTCGACCAGGCCCTGGAGCGGTTCCTGTTTGTGGAGGCACTGGATCCCGTCGACAGGGACAACCGGCTTTGGATCGCGCGCACCTTCCGGCAGGGGGGAGACTGGGCCGCGGCCGACTCGGTTCTTACGGCCGCGCGTCTCCACTTTCCGAACGATCCCCGCATTCTCACCGAGCTATCCGGCGTGCTCGAAGCCCAAGGGCGGACCGACGACGCACGCACCGCCCTCGAACACGCCGTCCGCATCTGGAGCGACGCCGATTCCGGGATCCCGCATATCGAGGAGGCCAGGAGGCGGCTGGCGTCGTGGAAAGAGCAGTCCGGTCCATAGCTCAAGAACGAGCCACAGATTTTACAGATCGACACGGATTGAAGACCAAGTCTATTCATCCGCAGATTACGCAGATGCAAATACCCAGACTTCTTTGCCACAGATTTCGCAGATTACACGGATGGATGCGTAACGGAGTCTCGGACTCAAGCCCGAGACTCCAGAATAACCTGTGCTATTCTCCGTGTTCTCTGTGGTGAGGGTTTGTGGCTCTTTCCGATCGACACGGATGAGGGACCCAAGTCCGCCCACAGATAGCTGGCTTTGGCGCGTCAAATGCGATATAATAGACAAAGAGCGTTCTTCGGCCCTCTATCCTGCGAGGTGATCATGAAATACCTGCGTGTCGTCGGGTTTCTGTGCGCGACCGCACTGGCGGTCTCCGCCCCGGCGCTTGCCGTGAACCCGCAATCCATGGTGATGGACGTGGCGGATATCGTTCCCCCGATTGTTGAGGAAGCCGAGAAGACGGCCGCCGGAGTTCTCCGCCTGGCCTTCAGCGAGGCCGTGGATCCGGGGACGGCCGAAGTCGCCGGGAACTACACGGTGGACGGGGCGGGAGTGGATTCGGCCCGCGTTGACGGGATCGATCCAAGTCGAGTCCATCTCCATCTGGACGGAGACCTGACGGCCGACGGTCTCTACCGGTCCGTCACGGTGGCCGGTGTCGAAGACGAAGCCGGTAATCCGATTGTCGAGAACGGAATCGATAACGTCTCGTACTTCTTCATCAAGGGGGTCCTGTTCCTGGGGAACATGGCGGAGTACATGCGGGGCTGGGTTCCGGGATCGAGCCTGCAATTCTCCGTCGAGGGAACGCCCGAACCCCTCACGTGGACGGTGTGCGACAATCTGATGGGGGACGCGGATGAGGACACCCTGTTCTCGGCGTACGCCGAGTTCAGTCTTTCGGCCGCCGGACTCTCGGGTCCTGCCGCAGATGAGACCCTCTACTTCAAGTTCATGCACAACTGCATCCTCTACGAGCCCGCACCCGAGAATCGAACGCATCTGTTGACCTCGGCGAGCGGGGGGCGGGATACGCTGGACCTCGAGTGGTACGATCCGACGGCGCGCAGGCGAGGGCCCTATCTCTCCTGGCAGAACGATCCCGGGACAACGATGACCGTAAGTTGGCAGACGGAGAAGAGCGGGACGAGCCTGGTGGAGTACGGTCCGGATGCGGGGTACGGATTCTCCGTCTCGGATCCCGGTCTCACCAAGTGGCACGTGCTGGAGATCACGGGCCTCGTTCCCGGGGACACCTATCATTACCGCGCCTCGTCGTCGGGCGGTTTCGTCTCGGAGGATCTGACTTTCACGACCGGTGTGCCTTTCGAGGAGCCCTTCGTGTTCGTGGCCTACGGCGACAGCCGGACCGATTCCGTTTCGCATCAGTCGGTTGTCGATGGGATGGAGACGGAAGGTGCTCTTGCGGTCCTGCACACCGGAGACCTGGTGCAGGACGGGAACGTCCTGACCCAGTGGAACACGTTCTTCGACATCACGGAGGATCTCTCCGAAAGGACCTCCTTCATGCCGGCCATCGGGAACCACGAGAACAATGCGGCTCTGTACTTTGACTTCTTCGCGCTGCCCAACGACTCCCCGCCGGCGAACGAGCAGTGGTACTCCTTCGACGTGGGATGCGCGCATTTCGTGGCGCTGTCCACGGAGACGGCGTACACGGCGGGCAGTTCCCAGTACACCTGGTTGGTGAACGACCTGGCCGCGGCGAGCGCGAGCGCGCAGTGGATCTTCGTCTACTTTCACCGTCCGGCTTTCAGTTCGGGTTCCCACGGCAGTGATCTGACTGTGCGAAACACGTTCTGTCCGGTGTTCGAGACCTACGGAGTGGACGCCGTCTTCATGGGGCACGATCATCTCTACGAGCGGAGCCTGTACAACGGCATTACCTACATCGTTGCGGGCGGAGGCGGGGCGCCCCTTTACCCTCCGGATCAGAATCCCAACCCGTATCAGGTTTACGCCGACGACATCTACCATTACTGCCGGGTGTCCGTGGAACTCTACAGCTGCCTCATCGAGGCGGTGGACACGGCGGGCGCCGTATTCGACAGCGTGTCGTTCTCTCTGGCCGACGTGGCTGAGAGTGACGGAATTCGTGCTCCCGACCGGACGGCCATCGTCGGAGTCTATCCGAATCCGTCGGCGTCGGGCGTGGAAATCCGCTACTCGCTGTCAAGGGACGCGGTTCATCAGATTTGTGTCTTTGACGTGCGCGGGCGGGAGGTTCGATCGCTGGAACCCGCCTCGCAATCCGGGGGCGTCCATGCCGTCCGCTGGGACCGCACCGATCACCTGGGCCAGGGCGTCCCGCCGGGTGTTTACTTCATTCGCTTGAGCGCGGATGAAACGACGGACGTGCGGAAGATTATCCTGATAGAATAAGTTCTGAGTTCTCAGTTCTGAGTTCTACGTTAGAGGCACCGGCCGGAAGACCGGACTCGGGGGGACTGTCACTACGTTGACTGTCCCCCTGAGGACGGGCTTCCGGCCGCATTGTCATCATCTGTGTAATCTGTGCAATCTGTGGCTATGGGGTTCGGGTTTCTTCATCCGCGTAATCTGCGGAAAGGTTTGGATTCCGAATCCGTGCAATCTGTGGCTAGGTCTTTGTCTCGTCCGCCCTGTCCTTCACCGCCAGGCTCACCACGATCGTCATCGCCAGCGAAATCAGAAAACTCGCCAGTTTGATATCGAGCGCGTCGTTGAGAACGGCGACGTTCTTCCAGACGATGGTGCTTACCATCCCCGAAAGCATCCCCGCAAGAACGCCCCAGCGACCGACCCGGCGCCAGCGCAGGGACAGCAGGAGCGGCGGGCCGAAGGAGGACCCCAGGCCGGACCACGCGTAGGCCACCATGTTGAAGATGAGATCCTGATTGCGAAAGGCCAGCAGGAGAGCAATCCCGGCCATGACGATCGTGGCGATTCGCGACATAGCGACCAGATGCCGGGGACTCGCGTTCGGATGGAACAACCGGACGTAGACGTCCTCGACGACGGCCGAGACCGACACGATGAGCTGTGAGTCGGCCGTGGACATCATGGCCGCGATGGCCCCGGCGATCATGAGCCCCGCAATCCAGCCCGGCATCAGCGCCTTGGCAAGGTACGGCATCACCGTTTCGGCATCGGCCAACTCGGGGCCCAGAATCCCTACGCCCACCAGGCCGATCATCACGGCACCCCAGTAGGCAATAAGCACCCAGGCCATGGCAATCGACGTTCCCTGGCGCAGATGCGCGGGATTTCGAATGGCCATGTACCGGGTGAGAAGATGCGGTTGGCCCAGGTAACCGAAACCCCAGGCGAGTCCGCCCAGCATCACCCCGAAGAGGAATGCCCTGCCCGTCTGACCTGCGTTCATCGTGATGAAGTCGGGTCCCATCGCCGAAACGTGGGAGACGAATCCGTCGAGTCCGCCGAGCCGTGCGATCCCGACCACCGGAAGAATCACGGCCACACACATCATGAGGATTCCCTGGACCACGTCGGTCCAGACGACGGCCAGAAATCCTCCCATGAGTGTGTAGAAGGCGACGACGCCGGCGCCCAGGAGTATGCCCTTGACCGGATCCAGGCCGAAGGTCGCGTTCAGGATCTTGCCCGCGCCCACAAACTGAGCGCCGACATAGACGGTGTAGAAAACGAGAATGATGATGGTCGACACACCGCGCAGAAGATGGGTTCGGTCCTTGAAACGGGTCTCGAAGTAATCCGGCAGGGTAAGTGCCCCCATCTTGCCCGTCGCCTTGCGCAGGGGGACGGCCAGGAGTGTCCAGGAGGCGAAAATCCCGAACGCGATGCCGATGACGGACCAGAAGCTGGTAAACCCGGCGGCGTACGCGGCCCCGGGAAGACCGAGAAGAAACCACGAGCTCTCACCCGAGGCCCTCTCAGATACGGCCGTGGCCAGAGGACCCAGGCGGCGCCCGGCGAGGACGAAGTCGTCCAGCCGGCGCATTCTTCGAGAGGTCCAGACGCCGACGACAAGGACGACGGCGAGGTAGAGAATGAGGCCCGCAACGATACTCCAATCGACGGCGGTCGCTTCCGCGCTCATTCCTCCTCCTCGCGGTCCGTCTTGCTCCAGACAAAGTAGTGGATGAGGGTGAGGACGGCGAGAACGATCCAGGAGCCGATGACGATGAGAAGGGTGGAGACAGGCATGCGAATTTCCCCTCGGCCGGTGAAGAACACCGGATGTTAGCACTGACGCCAGAGATCGTCAATGCCTGGGAACCGCCAAGGGGAAGAGAAAAGAGGGGGGCGAGAAGGAGAGGAAGAGAGAAAGAGGGAGAACTCAACTAAACTCGCGTGATGTCCCCGCGGGTCCATTCCCCATCGACCCGTCGCCACAATCTTCCCGTGAGATTCTTGTCTTTCAGTTCCACCGGAAGTCTGTGTTCCCGCACGTTGTCGTAGCAATGGAGGGCGGCGAAGCGGAGGATCGCGGGAGGCATGCCGACGGCGGTGAAGCCCGGGTGAGACGCGGCCGGGTACGGTCCCCCGTGATTCATGGCGGGGGAGACGGCCACGCCCGTCGGCATCTTGTCGTTCAACAATCGCCCCACTTTCCGGCGGAGGATCCGGGCGACCTGAGCATAGAGAGCATCCTCCCCCTTGTCCCGGCTCGTGTAGATCGAACCGGTCAGGTTCCCGTCGAGAGCGCCGAGGACGTCCACCAGCTCGGCCGTGTCGTGCGCGATCACAAGAAGCGTCTCGTTTCCGAAAGCTTCGCGCTGGAAGTTGAGCGGGTTCTTGAGGAATCGATCTCCATCGACTCGAAGGAGCGTGTTCTGGAAGCCGAAGCCCTCGGCGGGCTGGCGGGATCCTCCGGTGAGTCGTTCGGCTCCCGCTTTCATCAGTCCTTCGACGGAGCGTTCGAGGTTCCGCTCCACACCCTCGCCGAGGAGCGTTCCCGTGGGAGATTCTTCGAAACGGCGGATCAGGTTCGAGACAAAATCTTCGGTGGTGTCACCGGCCAGAAGCAGGACCAGGCCGGGTTGCGTGCAAAACTGACCGGTGCCCAGAAGGCAGGACCCCGCCAGCTCCTCGACGGTCTCTGGCAACCTCTCCCGAAGTGCGCCCGGGAGAATGACCACGGGATTCACGCCTCCGGTTTCCATGTAGAACAGCTTCCCGGCCCGATCGGCCGCCCGCTTGAGCGCCAGAGCCGACGAGCGGGTTCCGGTGAAAGCCGTTGCCGCGATGGACGGATGAGACACGAATCTCTCCCCGTCCTCATTGGACATCATGTAGAGGAGCTGGACAACGGCGGGAGGAAGGTCGATGTCCAACAGCGCTTCATGGGCCAGGCGGGCGAGCATCTCCGTGGTTCGGGGATGGCCCGGGTTTGCCTTTGCGATCACCGGGTTGCCGGCCGCAACGGCCGCGGCGAAGTCTCCGCCCGCGATGCTGTTGAAGGCAAAGGGAAAGTTGTTGGGCCCGAAGACGGCCACCGGACCTCCCAGCGGTCCGTACATCGAGCGAATGTCCGCCTTCGTGTCGATCGTCGGCATCGTCCACGATCGGCTCTTCACAGCGGCGGCCGCTTGCCGGATCTGATCCGTGGTCCGGGGCAGCTCGACATCGGCCAGTCTCGGGGACGCGGGGAGAGCCGTCTCCTCGTGGGCGGATCGCACCAGGTCCGGGCCGGCGGATTCGATGTTCCGGGCGAAGGTCTCGAGAAACGCGGCGATTCGCTCGGCCGACGCCCGGGCGATCTCACCGGCCGCCTCGATGCCGGCCCGAAGGGCGTCATCGACGTCTTCCCGTGTGCTCACGGGGTACAGCGGTCCGATCGGCTTTCGTGTTTGGGGATTGGCGGCGCGAAAATGACCCGCCGCCCGCGCCGCGCGCCAGTGTCCACCGATGAGAACCGGTCTCGGATCGCCTGACGACATTCGTTGTCCTCTTGGCCAATGAGTTCCCTATTCACGCTCCCATTCTTCGCCCCCTTGCCGGATCAGACAGAGAGGCGAAAGCCGAGAGCCGGAACACACAATCTCCGGGCCGGGCGCGGGGACGGTTCGCCGGAACGAGGGCCGCAGCGTGGGGTGCTCCAACTCGGTGGGTGACCACCCCCCCCGCTGAGCACAATCCCCCATTCCCGCTGTGGCCGAGTGACGCCGAGCCTTTCCCGCGGCGCAAGGCCCGAACAGACCTTTCTGTGAGTCTATAACAAGCCGCTCGGGATACGCAAGGACGCCCTCGCCCCGCACAAGCTTTTGCTTTCCGAATCGATGCGTTTCCGGTACACTCACCGGAACGTATCTCGCAAAGCGGCGATCCGGAAACGTCATCTGCAGGGAGCCCATGGACACCCTTCGCGACCTCACCTTTGGACTCAGCAACATCATCTGGGGCTGGCCCGACGTCATTCCTTTCCTGGTGGTCGTACTCCTCGGCACAGGCTGCATCACGACCTTCTACCTCGGCTGGATTCAGGTCCGGAAGTTCCGGCACGGCGTGAACGTCATTCGGGGCTGGTACGACAACCCGAACGACGAGGGAGACATCAACCATTTCCAGGCGCTGACGACGGCCCTCTCGGCGACGGTCGGGATCGGAAACATCGCCGGCGTGGCCACCGCCATTCACTACGGCGGGCCGGGTGCGCTCTTCTGGATGTGGGTGACGGCCGTTTTCGGAATGGCGCTCAAGTACGCCGAGTGCACGCTCTCGATGCGCTACCGAGTGATCCACGATGACGGCTCCGCCTCGGGTGGACCGATGTACTACATCGAGCGCGGGCTCGGACGATCCTGGAAACCGATGGCCATCTTCTTCGCCATCTGCGCCGTGATCTCCTCCTTCGGTTCCGGCAACGCCGTCCAGGCCTTCACGATGGCCGATCAGCTTCGGGCGGACCTGGGGATTCGAACCTGGATCATCGGCCTGGTGAACGTCACCATCATCGGTATGGTGATCCTCGGAGGGATCAAACGCATCGGACGGGTGACCTCGAAGCTGGCGCCCTTCATGGCCGTCCTCTACGTGGCGGGAGGGCTATTCGTTCTGCTGATGCACGCGGATCGAATCCCGGGGCTTCTGGGTCTCATCGTGACATCCGCTTTCAAACCGGCCGCACAGGTGGGCGGATTCGCAGGAGGGGCCTTCATCTTCATGCTCACCTGGGGCGTCAAGCGGGGTCTCTTCTCCAACGAGTCCGGTCAAGGATCCGCGCCCATCGCGCATGCCGCGGCCAAGACCAAGGAGCCGGTCCGCGAAGGCGTTGTCGCCATGCTCGGCCCGTTCATCGACACTCTGGTTATCTGCTCCATTACGGGTCTGGTGATTCTCTCCACGGGCGTGTGGAAGGAGCAGAGGTTCGACCGGGTTCCATTCGGACCGCAGGCGGGGCTGACCGTGATCCGGTCCGAAGCGACGGTGGGACCCAACGGCATCGTCGCGGACGAGGATCGGGCCGAAGGAGAGTACTCCTGCTGGGCCGGACGTGTGGAGGGTTGCCGGATCGTCCGGAATCACTGTGTCGTGGGAAGTCCGCTCATCGTCAACGACGAGCGCGTGGAGTTCACGGGAACGCTACCCGTAGAGGAGGGCAACGTCGACTTCGGCAAGCTCCCCGCCCTCTGGCTCGAGGGCGAGATGATGCAGAACGGTTCTCCGCTCACGGCGTGGGCATTTCAGAGGGGACTGTCGCCGCTGGGAAACTGGGGACACTTGCTCGTGACGTTTGCCGTGTTTCTCTTCGGCATCTCGACCGCCATCAGCTGGTCGTACTACGGGGACCGATCCATCGTGTACCTCGCCGGACACGCGTGGGTGATCCCCTACAAGATCGTGTTCCTGGTGATGCACTTTTTCGGAGCGATTTTCACGCTCGAGATCGTGTGGGGCTTCGGTGATTGCGCGCTGGGGCTCATGGCCTTCCCGAATCTCATCGCCATCATTTTCCTGCTGCCTAAGATCCGCGATCTCACGCGCGACTACTTCTCGCGCAAGCACAAGAGATATCGATAGAACCAAAGTCAAGGGCGAGCCACAGATTTCACAGATGAACACTGAATCCGTGCAATCTGTGAAATCTGTGGCTGAGGGTTTCAGGTTTTTGTCCGCCCCCTGAGTCAGGAGGAAAACGTGGATCTGGGAATCAAGGACCGGGTCGCGCTGGTGGCGGCGTCCAGCAAGGGGTTGGGGAGGGAGTCCGCCGGGAGTCTCGCTGCGGAAGGCGTGAAGCTCGTTCTCTGCGCGCGCGGGGGGGAGGCTCTCGGGCGGACCGCCGAGCAGATTCGAGAGCGGACGGGCGTCGACGTTCTCGACGTGGTCGCCGACCTGACGAAGGCGGACGATATCCGGCGGCTGCTGGAACAATCGGTGGAACGCTTCGGGACCATCGACATCCTGGTCAACAACTGTGGAGGTCCGCCGGGCGGGACGTTCCTGGATCACGATCTCGATCGATGGCGGGGAGCGGTGGAGGCCAACCTCATGAGCGCCGTCGCCCTCGCCCGGGAAGTGGTCCCCTTCATGATCAAGAACAAATGGGGCCGGATCATCAACATCACGTCCATCTCGGTCAAGCAGCCGTTGCCCAACCTGATGCTCTCCAACAGCGTGCGCGCGGCCGTGGTCGGTTGGGCCAAGACCCTGGCAAACGAGCTGGGTACCCACAATGTTCTGGTCAATACGATCTGCCAGGGCTATTTCCTGACCGACCGTCTCGCGGAGCTGGCGGAGATGAAGGCGGGCGCCGAGGGTTCGACCATCGACACCGTCCTCGGGGAGTGGTCCGCGACGGTTCCGCTTGAGCGGATTGGGAATCCCGAGGAATTCGGGGCGCTGGTGGCGTTTCTGGCGTCCGAAAAGGCGAGCTACATCACCGGCACGACCGTCGCCATCGACGGCGGGTTCTGTAGAGCGCTGTTGTAGCGAACCCCTTTCCGCAGATTCAAGAGCAAGAGCCTTAGCCACAGATTGCACAGATTACACCGATGAGTATGAAACGGGGTCTCGGGCTGATGCCCGAGACCCCGAAGAGAACGGCAGCGTTCTCTGTGGTGGAGGTTCATGGTTCCTTCCGATGCTCTTGTCCAAGCTCAACTTTCGACTATCGACTCTCCACTATCTCGGGCCGGCAGAGGCCGGCCCGGTAGCCACAGATTGCACAGATTCCACAGAGAGGCATTGTGTTGAGGCAAGCCCTTGCCTCAACGGGGGCTTTTCCAGTACTGGATTTCGCATGCCTAATGCTCATTTCAAATCCCGCATTCCCAGGCGAATTGGAGTGTGTGGCAGAACTCATCACTTGGTTGTCGATTCGGATCTCTGATCCGAATCGACAACGTCTTCACCCGCTTTGAATCTGTGTAATCTGTGGCTAGGGTCTCTGTCCGGCTTTTCGTCGCGAGAGGACGAGGATCAGAATCGCAACCACCAGCGTGACGATCGACAGCACCTCACCCGACATCCGAACCGGCGTATGGGCAAACCGCACCGTCAGCATGTGTTCCCCGGGCGGCACCTCAGCGTTCAGGCATCCCATCGGTCCCTGCGGGAACAGATCGATCTCCTCTCCGTCGACGGACCCCTTCCATCCCGGGAACCAGAACGTGGGAAACTCGACGGTTCCTCCGGTGGTCGATTCGACCCGATAGACACGCTTCTGCGGCTTCTCCCACACGGGCTCGACGCTCAGTTCTCCCCTGATGACCCGGTACGTGCGCTTCGGAAGGGACGTCGGCGCACGGGCGACCCAGACCGGCAGGAAGTCGTCCAGAATGGTGGCCCGCATCCCGATGTGCCGCATCGCATCGACGGTCAGGAATTCCTCAAAGAGGACGAAGCTCGAATCATCGAGGGCGGAGGCGAGATCGTGTTTCTCGAGGATTCTCGGCTCCCGGGTCGTCGTATCCATCACCAGGAACCGCGGTGCGGTGTAGCCGCCGTAGGCAAGAACGGCGGCCAGGACAACGACGGTGAGCCCGGTGATCTGCCAGCCGGGACGTCTCGACTCCAGAAACATGAACGCCGCGCCCGAGAGTGCGGAGGAAGCGAAAGTGGCGAAGAGGAGAAACCGCCAGGGAAACTGCACGAACGGAAGGAGCGGAACTCGGTCCCAGATGAAGGCCGAGGCCGAAAGGGTCAGGAAGATGGACCCGGCGAACACGAGCCAGAGCCAGATCGTCACCGGTTTCCGAAGCGCGCGCTTCCAGAATAAAACGGCGCCGGCCGCGAGGGGAAGAGTCCAGTGGAAGATCCCCAGCTGCAGCGAAATCGAGTCTCCCGGTCGAGACGTTCCAAACCCCCAGCGTCGTTCAAACAGATCCCGGAACGTGAGGAAGTGATCCCGATACCAGTAGTCTCCCGAGGTCAGAATCTCGTTCCCCAGAACGAACGGTCTCTCGAAGAGAGCGGGCAACCAGAAGAAGGCGGACAGACCCAGAGCGAGTGCATTGAACCCCAGTCCTCGGAACAAGCACGGACGGGGCTCCCCCTTTCGGCAATGGAGGAGAATCAGCGGCACCAGTGCCGGAAACAGGAGCAGGGCCGTGATGTTGTGGCTGAAAATCAGAAGGGCCATCAGGAAAGATCCGATCACGTACGACGCCTGTGAGCCGTCCAGACCCCTGAGGAGAAAAAACAGAATGAGAGGGATCCACGCGAAGCAGAGAACCTCGCCCAGCGATGCGCGAACGTAGACGTCCAGGAGGAAGTAGGGGGCCAGGACGTACATGACGGCCGAAGCGGTTCCCCCGATGCGTCCCCAGAGGCGTCCGGCGAAGAGGAACATTCCGATTCCGGCGAGGAAGATGCCGAGGACGTACACCATCTTCACGGCGTAGAGGATGTTAGCGCCTGCGAGGGCGAAGATCTCGCCGATCCAGTACCCCGCCGGCGCGTAGAAGTTGAAGAGGGGCGAGCCGAAGCCGTAGTAAAAATCCGCGCACCATCGGGGATAGAGATATCCCTGCCGAATCAGATGGTCGAGCTCCAGAAGCCTGGCATAGTCGATCGTGGAGCTGTGTCCCCAGATTTGCCAATTCGTGAGCAGTGACCGTGCGACTACGGCCGAGATACCCAGGACGATCAGTAGTGGTCCGTAGCGCCAGCTGTCTTTCTTCACCATCATCCGGATACGGGTTCGAGATGGGCCGTGAAGTGCCTCAGGAACGGCGCTTCCCTGACAATTCGGAATCCCTGAATGGACGTTCTTCGGGCGTAGACGTCGAGGATCTTCTCGACGACGTAGTCCACGTGGCTCTGGGTGTAGACTCTTCTGGGAATCGCGAGCCGCACCAGCTCGTTTTCCGCCGGGACGGGATCCCCGGTCTTGGGATCCTTTGAGGCGAACATGAGGCTCCCGATTTCGCAGCCCCGGACCCCGGCGGCGAGGTAGAGCTCGCAGGCCAGGGCATGGCCCGGAAACTCCAGCGGCGGAATGTGGGGCAAGAACCGCTTGGCGTCGATGTAGATGGCATGGGCGCCCACGGGCTGGACGATGGGGACACCCCGCTGGGCGATGTGATTACCCAGGTATGCCGTGGAGGCGAGCCGGTATTCCAGGTAGTCCTCTTCGAGGACTTCGTCCAGACCTTGCGCGATGGCGGCGAGATCCCTCCCCGCAAGCCCGCCGTAGGTGGGGAATCCTTCCGTGAGGATGAGCAGATCCCTGGCCCGAGTGGCCCACGCCTTATTGTTCATCGCCAGGAAGCCGCCGATGTTGGCGAAAGCGTCTTTCTTTGCGGACATGGTGCAGCCGTCGGCATGGGAGAACATCTCCCGGGCGATGTCCCGGACCGAGACCCCGTGGTAGGCCGGATCTTTCTTCTTCATGAGGTATGCGTTCTCGGCGAAGCGGCAGGCGTCCAGGAAAAAGGGCGTGTCGTAGCGCCGGCAGATCTCCTTGGCCCCGCGAATGTTGTCCATGGAAACGGGCTGCCCGCCCCAGGAGTTGTTGGTCACCGTCATCATGACGACGGGGATGGTTTCGGGACCGACTTCCTCGAACAGCTTCTCGAGGGCGGCCAGATCCATGTTTCCCTTGAAGGGCAGTGAGGATTCGAGATCGTGAGCCTCGGGGCTGACGAGGTCGCGGGCCGCCGCCCCGGTGAATTCCACGTTGGCCCGGGTGGTGTCGAAATGTGTGTTGTTGGGGACGATGGCACCCTCTCCGCCGAGGAGCGTGAAGAGGATCCGCTCGGCCGCACGTCCCTGGTGGGTCGGAATGATGTGGGCGAAACCCGTGAGATCCTTGATGGTCTTCTCGAAGCGGAAGAAGCTGGGACTTCCGGCGTAGGATTCGTCGCCCTCCATGATGGCGGCCCACTGCTTGGCGCTCATGGCGGAGGTGCCGCTGTCGGTAAGGAGATCGATGAGGACGTCCTTCGATCGAATGCGAAAGAGGTTGTAGCCCGCGGCCTCGAGGATTTTCTCTCGCTCCTCCCGGGTCGTGAGGCGAATGGGCTCGACGGATTTGATCTTGAAAGGTTCGATGATGACGGCCATTTCAGGTCCTCTTTGGATAGAGATTCGGCGTTCGGGCCCGGCCAATGCCGGTCTCGTACAGGATACCATCTTGGCCGGGATGGTGTCTACGGCGATGAAAGGGGGCTCAGGGATCGGATCGAGCCGGCAATCACGCGCGAGGTTTTCGAAATCGAGTTCGGCGACATCAGATAGAGAATCGGAGAAACAGAGAAGCGAATCGAAACAGAGTCCGCCGCGGGTCCTGCATGATGCCGTTCTCCGACATCTGCTTCTCTGTTTCTCTGCTTCTCTGTCTCTCTGCCTGGATGATGCATGTACTTCCCTCCTGTTCGTGCATCATCCAGGCTAGAGGCCGATGACGGCCAGCATGCCGCCGGTCTTGCCCTTGTCCCGGCGGTAGGAGAAGAAGAGATCGGCGTTGCACAACGTGCAGAGGTCGGACGTTTCGATATGAGCCTCCTCGAGGCCGGCCTCGAGGAGCTGGTGCCGGTTGGCCTTCCAGAGATCGAGGTGGATCTTCCTGGCGGGGAGGCGTCTCAAGAACGCTTCCGGGAAATGACGGGCGACGTCGTCCTTGACTTCGTAGCAGCAGGGACCGGCGGCGGGACCGATCACGGCCCGGATCCGGTCCGGCCACGAACCGAAGAGCTCGGTCATCCGGATGACGGTCTTCCTCGCGATGTCTTCCTTGATTCCTCCCCAGCCGGCATGGACGGCCCCGACGGCCGGTACTTCCGGATCCCAGAGGAGGATCGGCACGCAGTCAGCGGCCCCGACGGCGAGGAATACTCCGGGTCGATCGGTGATGAGCGCGTCGCCCTCGAGCGCATGATCCTCAAATGGTCCGTCCACGTGGACGATGACGCGGCCATGGACCTGGCGTAGAGTGGACAGCTCCGGAGGGTCAATTCCCAGTGCGGTGGCGAGACGCTCGCGATTGGCGAGCACGTTCTCGGTCGTATCCCCCGATTCGTGCCACAGATTCAGCGACCGGTAACGGCC
>Ga0180431_10001679_pt1 | contig 30510 bp, 24 predicted proteins | sample SS_ome_11_FD_132459 | JGI IMG/M metagenome (GOLD analysis project Ga0180431, IMG submission 132459) | Hypersaline lake sediment archaeal communities from the Salton Sea, California, USA - SS_1_MS_1 metaG | ecosystem: Environmental > Aquatic > Non-marine Saline and Alkaline > Hypersaline >... | reverse complement strand
GCTGGGGCCGACGCGCGAGCTTGCCCAGCAGACGGCCCAGCAGTTCCTGGACCTGGGTGAGGGGCTGGGGCTGCGGGTCATGACCGCCTATGGCGGCACCTCGGACCGGCCCCAGAGCACCATGCTGGCCAGTGGGGTCGAGATCGTGGTCGGGGCGCCCGGCCGCATCTTCGACTTGATGCGCCAGGGCTATCTGCAGTACGGTCAGTTGGTCTACGTGGTGGTCGATGAGGCGGACCGCATGTTCGACATGGGCTTCATCGACGACGTCAAAAGCATCCTCAACCGGATGCCCAGCCGGCGCCAGACGCTGATGTTCAGCGCGACGGTGCCGCCCCAGGTCAAGCGGCTGGCCCAGGACTACCTGATCTACCCGCAGGAAGTGCGCATCGGCCGCAGCGCGCCCCCCAAGGAACTGAGCCACGAGGTCTGGCCGCTGAGCGCCGACCAGAAGCTGCCCGCGCTGCGGGAACTGCTCAGCGGTGACCACGACAGCGCGGTCGTGTTTTGCCGCACCAAGAAGGGCACGGCGGAACTGGCGCGGCGGCTGAGCCGCGAGGGAGAGTCGGTTGCGGCGATCCACGCCGACCGGACCCAGAAGGAGCGCGAGCGCGCGCTGGGGCGCTTCAAGGCCGGCGAAGTGCGCGTGCTGGTGGCCACCGACGTCGCCAGCCGCGGCCTCGACGTGGAAGGGCTGGCGCTGGTGGTCAACTACGACGTGCCGCGCGACGCGGAGGACTACGTGCATCGGGTGGGCCGGACCGCCCGCGTGCATCGCCCCGGCCTGGCGGTGACGATGATGACGCCCGACGAAGGCCGCTTCCTGGCGCGGATCGAGCAGTTCATCGGCAGCAAGATCCAGCGCGGTGGCCCGGCGGCCCATGCGGCCCCGCAACGGGACAAGATGGATGACAAGCCGCCGGCTGACACGGAGAAAGGTGACAAGCCCAGGCGGCGGCGGGGCCGGCGCGGTGGCCGCAGCAGAAGCTCGCGACGCAAGTAAGCGAGCAGCGCTGGTGCGGTTAGTACCCGAGGTAGCACGCGCAAAGGCATCGCGAGACCGGATTGAGCAGCAGGGCCGCGGCGGGAGCCACGCTAACCAGTACAGCCAAGTAACCCAGTACGGCGGCCGCCGGGACCGATCCCCTGCGCCGCGGCAGCCTGAGGTGCTCAAGCCGCCGTCGGATGTCATCCGCGGCCAGATGGCTGGCCAGCATCGCCGGTTGCCAGCCCAGGGCGTGCTCCGTTGCCCTGGCGACCAGGCCGACGTACTCCTGCTCCGGCAGCTCGGTGCGGCAGCGATCGTCAACCGCCAGCTCACAGTCCAGTTCGTAGCTCGATGCCCAGCGACGAGCCCAGGGCAGCACTGCATAGAGGCCGCCGATGAACATCAGCGCCAGGCGCCGCAGGTTGTCACGTCGCCTCAGGTGGACGCGCTCGTGGTGCAGGGCCAGCGCCTGCTGCCGCGGGCTCAGTGACCGCCAGAAGCCGGGGTTGACCCACAGCTCGGCGCGCCAGGCGCCAACCAGGCTGAGCGTAGGGACACTGTCCGATTCATGAACCCGCACGCCGCCCGCCGGAGAATGGTCAGACGCCGTGCCAGCCGCGCGCGGCGGAAACCCGCGTCGCCAGCTGAGCCACGCCAGCACCAGGCTGAGCAGCAGCAGCGCCCCGCCGGCCACGGTGATCGACAGGCCCCAGGGGCCATACATCAGGGCGTGGAAGTAGTTGGTGGTCATCCGGATGCGGCCGCCGACGACGCCCAGCCAGATCAGGACCGCCAGGGCCGCAGTGAGCAGGAAGGTGCCGGTGATGATGCCGAAGCCCACGTCGGCCCGCAGTCCGACGGCAAGCCGCGGTCTGAGCAGGTGCCAGAGAATGGTGGCCAGCGACATCGAGACGAGCCCCAGCAGATAGCCCAGCGACAGCAGCTTTACGAGTGCCCACCACACCATAGTCAGTTACTACCTCATCAGGTCCGCTCGGAATCTGCCGTCGCTAGACGTGGCCGCGCTGCTTGAGTTCGTCGATCAACGCCTTAAGCTGCTCGGGGTCGCTGTCCTGCAGGGCGTCCACCAGCGAGCTGGCGACGGGCGCGGGCTCGCCGCCGAAGCGCCTGAGCAGCTCGCGCAGCCGCTCCCCCAGTAGGCCGGAGCGGCTCTGTCGCGCCGTGTAGTGATACGCCACCTTGGTGCGCCGCCGCCTCACCATCCGCTTTCTGTGCAGCGTGTCGAAGATGGTCTGAATCGTCGTGTAGGCGTACTGCCTGCCGCCCGCGCCGTTCAGCGCGTCCAGGCAGTCGCGGACGGTGCAGCCCGCATGCACCCAGATGTACTCAAGCACGCTGCGCTGCAGCGGACCGAGTTCCAGCTGCTGCTCGCTCTTCTTCCTCATTGCGTCTCCGGTGCGGTGCTACTACTGCATATCGCCCTGGACGGGCCAATATCTGAAAAACCTGAAATACTCCTAGAATAACTAGCAGCTACTACAGGGTATAGTAGCGGAAGCGGGAAGGCGATGCAAGTACTTAGGCTACTCAGCGCAGTGATCCTCGCAGTCGGGCTGATCGGCCTGGCTGTGGCGCGTGCCGAGGAAACCCGGGCGGTGGAGATCGGCCACAGCGGGCTTTCTCTGCCCAACAGCGCGCTGGGCCAGGACCGCCACTACCTGAAGCAGGACGAGGACCTGCTGGGCCGCATCGCCTGCCTGCTGCAGGACGTCGATGCACTGCTTGCCGAGCTGCACGCGCTGCCGCCGGAGTGGGCGGGCACCGAAGTTGCCACGGAGCCCGCCGCCGATGAGCTGGCCTGGCTGATCGACCTGGCGCTTACGCACAACCCCGAACTGCTCCCTTACCGCAGCGAGCTGGCTGTGCAGGCCGCCCGCACGCGGCAGGCGGGTGCCAAGTCGGACCCGATGCTGACGCTCAACCTCGCCAACTTCCCGCTTCCCCAATTCGACCCGGAAGACACCCCGATGACCCAGGTGATCCTGGGCTGGAGCCAGAAGTACGAGGGCTATGGCAAGCGGGGCCTGCGGCGCAGTATCGCCCAGCTGGAAGAAGACCTGACGGAACTGGACCGTGCGCAGGCCGAGCTGGAGCTGATCGAGCGGCTGAGCGGCCTGTACTTCGCGATGGTCGGCACCCGGGCCCGGCTGGACGTGACCGCCGAGAGCACTGCGCTGTTGGACCTGCTGATCGAGTTCGCCCGGGGCAAGTACGCGCTGGGCATCACACCCCAGGCGCAGCTGCTGCAGCTGGAGATCGAGCGCACGCGCCTTGAGCAGCAGCGGATTGAACTCAGCAGCCTGCTAGCTGAGCAGGGTGAGATGCTGACTGGACTGGTGGGCCACAACGCGGGCCTCGACCCAAATGACCTGGCGCTGGAGCTTGAGTATCCGCTGCCACAGCCCGCCGACTGGGACAGGGAGCAGCTGCTGGGAGCCGCCCTGGCTCGACGCCCGGACTATCAGCGGCTGGCGATCACCGAGGATCAGCAGCAGCTCGAAGTGGAGTTGGCGCATCGTGAATATCGCCCGGACTACACGGTGTCGGCTTCCTACGGCACGCGCTGGGGCAAGCGCGACTTCTTCTCGGTTGGGGTCAGCGTGCCGCTGTTTACACACAAAGCCGAGAGGCAGGACGCGAAGGTGCAGGAGGCCTACGCCGCACTGGACGTGACCGATGGGACGCGCGCCGCTCTGAGCAACGGTGTTTCAACCAGACTCGGCACGCTGCTGGTCGAACTCAATCGCGTCGCCGAGCTTAGCGCGCTCTACCGCGAGGGGCTGCTGCCCCAGGCGCGGCTGGCGCTCAGCAGCGCGATCAGCGGCTACGCCGCCAACCGCATCGACCTGGCGGACCTGCTGCGCGCCCAGCAGACGCTGCTGAGCTACGAACTGGAGCTGGAGCAGCAGTACATCGACTATCTGGCGGCGGTGAGCGAGACGTACATCATCACGGGTGGCGCCTTCGATCCCGGCCCGTGGCTGGCCGAGCGCCTGGTGCTCGATGGCGACAGCGTAGCCAGCACGCTGGCTGGCGCGGAGGAGCTGCTCATCGCCGGAGCACAGGTAGCGGCAGCAGGGCGGCCGCCCGTGACCTCTGCGCCGGCACCGGTGGTGCCACCGAGTGGCCGGGGCTTTGTGGAGGGTCTGCGGCTGCCGCAGTCGGCGGGGCAGGCCGAGGCGCCGGCAACGCGGCAGACACCTGAGCCGCCGGTGACTGATGGTCAACTCGGCGATGCAGCAGACGAACTGGAAGCGAGCGAAGGGGAGGGGACCGGGGATGACGGGGCTGGTTTCTACGAGCCCTTCGAGCCTCAGGACCAGGAGTCTGGCAATGACTGACGAGCGGCAAGTGCGCAACGAAGCAGCGGATGAGCCCGAGCTCTATGAGGAGCCACCGCGGATGACGGCCCGGGATGCCGCCGGCGTGATTCTGGCGCTGGTGGCGCTGACCGTGATCGGTGTGGCGGGCTACATCTGGCTGACGCCCGGCAAGGGCTTCGCCGACCTGCTGCCCACGCGGACGGCGCAGGAACCCATCATGCCGGCGGCCGTGCCGGCGGAGGAAGTGCCGGCAATGGATCAGCATCCGCCCGCCGAGGCGGCCGCTGCGGTGCACGAGCAAGGTAGGACGTCTGGAGACATGACGGATGAACCTGCGGCCCCGGCCGCATACGACCCGGACGTCAGGTGCCTCTACTGCGGGATGTTCGCGGCTCGCAGCGGGAGCCATGCGGTGGCGCAGTGGTCGGACGGTTCGACCACGCACCATGACTGCTGGGACTGCCTGCTCAGCCACGGCATGGAGGAAGATCTGACGCTGACCGGGGCGACGGTCGCGGAGCACGGATCAGCGCCAGAAGACCCGCGCTGGCTGGACGCGGAGCAGGCCTGGTTTCTCTACGACACCAAAGCAATCAAAGGCAGCATGCCGCCCTACGTGGCGGCGTTTGTCGATCGCGCCACGGCCGAGGGGGCGCAGGCGGAGCTGGGTGGGGAGGTTGTTGATTTCGACGGGTTGCGTGCCTACTGGGAGTGAGGTGGTTTCAGCCGGTCATGCGCCGGCGCTGAATATCACTTGATCTGACGGAGGATCGATATGCGTCTTGTACTGACTGCGATGGCAATGGCTCTGGCGATGGCCTCGTTGGCGATGGCCGAGGAGCAGGAGCGGCCGGTCTGTGAGAACTGCGGGATGTTCTGGGATGTCAGCCCCACGGCCGTCGAAGCTGCGATTGAGGTCGAAGACGAGACCGTCACGCACCGCTTCGAGTGTCTCGGCTGTCTCCACGACTACGTACATGAGTACTACGGCGAAGTGCAGCCGAAGACCCTCAGCATCGTGGACTACAGCACCTTCGGCACGGAAGACGTGCGGATGATCGACGCCTTCAAGGCTTACTACCTGTTCGACACCGAGCGGATCAAGGGCTCCATGGCGCCGTACACCGCGGCCTTCGCCGATGAGGACAACGCCGCTGCCGCGCAGGAGACGCTGGGTGGCGAGCTGGTGGATTTCATGGGCATGCAGGCCTTGATGATGAAGCACAAGGGCGATGGCGAAGAAGAGGCCGGCTTGGAGTCCGGCCACGAGCATCAGAGCCAGGGCAGCGATGCCCAGGATGAGGACGTCTATGTCTGTTCCTGCACCGGCGGGTGCTGCGACAACATCAGTTCCGACCAGCCGGGCACCTGCCCGCAATGCGGGATGGCGCTGGTGAAGAAGAGCGAGAAGTAACAGCGATGGTCGGCAGCGGCGACGGGGAGGCGTAATGCGTGTTTCAGCGGGACTGATGACGTTCCTTGTGGGGCTGGTGATCCTGGCGATCGCGGGCGTCGCCTACCAGCAGTATCTGGTCAGCAGTGGCGCTTACGAGACGACCATGAATGGTGGCGCCGCGGCGATGGCGAGCGTCAAGTACGTCTGTCCGATGCGCTGCGTGGAGGCTGATGAACCCGGCATGTGCCCGGTCTGTGGGATGGACATGACCCCGATCGAAATCGCCGCCGCCCCGCCGCCTGCTGCTGAGACCCTCTACACCTGTCCGATGCATCCGCATGTCGGGCAGGACCGCCCGGGAACCTGTCCGATCTGCGGGATGGAACTGGTGCCCGGTGAGACCGAGACGTCGGCCGTCGATCTGGCGACGCAGGAACTGGTGTCGACGGTCAAGCTCAGCCCGCTGCAGGCGTTGCTGGCCGATGTGCAGCCGGTGCACCCGACGGTCGAGCGGATGAAGGTCACGATTGCGGCGATCGGCGAGGTGCAGGTGCCCGCGGACCGGGAGAGCAAGCTGGTCAGCTGGCAGGCCGGACGGGTGGACAGCCTGCTGCTGCGAGAGACCGGCGCGCGGGTCGAGGAAGGACAGCACCTGCTGGACATCTACAGCGAAGAACTGGTGCAGGCCCAGGAGGAATACCTGCTGGCGCTCAGCGCCCGCGACGAGATCGGCGGCAGCAGCTATGCCAGTGTAGCGGCCAGCGCCGCGCGCCTGCTGGACGCCTCGCGCACCAAGCTGCTGCGCCTGGGAATGACCGCCGCTCAGGTCACCGAGCTGGAGAGCACGCGATCCGCGCTGGAGCACGTACCGGTCTACGCCAGCCATGGCGGCATCGTGATGGACAAGGCCGTGACTGAGGGCATGTACGTCAGCGAGGGCGACGTGCTGTTCACCGTCGCCGACCTCGACACCGTCTGGGTGGAAGCGGAGATCTTCGAACGCGATGTGGCGGGCCTGCAGGTCGGCAAACAAGTAACGTTGTACTGCCCGATTCACCCCGGGATGGTGTTCGCTGGTCGCATCGAGCTGATCCTGCCCAGTCTCGATCCCGGCACGCGCACCCATCGCGCGCGAGTGGTGGTGGACAACCCGGAGTTCATCCTGCGCCCCGGCATGATCATGGACACCGAGCTGACCGTCGACCACGGCGAGATGCTGCTGCTGCCGCGCAACGCCGTGCTGCACACGGGTGACGGTGACCTGGTCTACGCGCTGGTCGGAGAGGGTCTCTGGGAGCCGCGGCGCGTAACCGTCGGCCAGGACTTCGGCGACAAGGTGCAGATCACAGGCGGCGTGACGCGCGACGAGGCCGTGGCCGGTACGGCAGTGTTCCTGCTGGACAGCGAGGCACAGCTGAAGGGCGTGCCGCGTCCGCTGGAGTTGCCCGACGGCGATGCAGCCGCACAGACGATGGAGGGAGGTGGCGATGAGCACTGGCATTAGCGAGCCCGTGCGGGTCGCCGCTTCGTCGGACCAGGAGCAGGCGCGCCTCGACCGCGTGCAGCGGGAGATTGCCGTCCCGCGCGGGTTCTTCACCGAGTTGATCGGCTACTGCGTGGACAACCCTTTCATCGTGCTGGTGCTGGTGGCGATGATCGGCCTGCTGGGCTATATCGCGCTCACCAGCCTCAAGCTCGACGCCATCCCGGACCTCTCCGACAACCAGGTGATCGTGCTGGCGGAGTGGCCCGGCCGCGGGCCGCAGGTGATGGACGACCAGGTGGCCTATCCGCTCAGCACCGCGCTGGCCGCAGTGCCTCACGTCAGGGACGTGCGCACCCAGGCCGCCTTCGGCTTCTGCATGGCCTACGTGATCTTTGACGACGGGGTGGACATTTACTGGGCGCGCACACGGGTGAGCGAGCGCCTCGCCGGGGCCGATTTGCCTGAAGGTGTCGTGCCGCGGCTGGGACCGGAAGGCACGGGCGTGGGCCACGTCTACTGGTATCTGCTCATGAACGATCAGGACGCGGCCACGCCGGAGTACGATCTGGCAGAGCTGCGCAGCCTGCAGGACTGGTACGTGCGCTACCAGCTGGCGACGGTGCCCGGCGTGGCCGAGGTGGCCAGCGGCGGCGGCTTCGTCAAGCAGTATCACGTCGATCTGAATCCCGACGACCTGCGGCGCTACGGGCTCACCCCTCAGCAGGTGCGCGCGGCGATCCGTCAGAGCAACGCCGACGTCGGCGGGCGGATCCTGGAGCAGAGTGACGTCGAGTTCTTCGTGCGCAGCGAGGGCTACCTCGGCAAGCGACCGGGCGAGGCGGAGCCGCAGACCGCTTCCGAGGCGCTGGCGCAGCAGCGGCTGACCACCAGGCGCGTGCTGGACGACCTGCGCAACGTGGTGATTGCCCACAGCGCGGACGGTGTGCCGGTCCGGGTGCGCAACGTCGCCACCGTGCAGCTGGGCAGCGCGGTGCGCCGCGGGATGATCGACCACAACGGCGAGGGCGAGGCAGTGACCGGCATCGTCGTGATGCAGTACGGTCAGAACGCCAAGAGCGTGATCGACGCGGTCAAGGCGAAGCTGGTCAGCGTGCGGCGCGGGCTGCCTCCCGGCATCGAGATCGTCACCGCCCACGACCGCAGCTGGCTGATCGAGCGCAGCGTCGAGACCCTGAGCCACGCGCTGCGTGAGGAGGCGATCGTTGTCGTCATCGTGATCCTGCTGTTCCTGCTCAGCCTGCGGCCCAGTGCGGTGGTGATCCTGACGCTGCCGCTCGCCGTGCTGATCGGTTTCATCGGGATGAAGCTGTTTGGCATCACTTCCAATATCATGAGCCTCGGTGGCATCGCGATCGCGATCGGGGTGATCGTTGACGATGGGATCGTGATGGTCGAGAATGCCCACCGGCACCTGGCGAACCTCTGGACGCGCTGCGGGCGGGAGGGGCGAAAGCCCGGCGGCGCCGAGATCAGCCTGACGGTCAAGCGTAGTGCCCAGCAGGTCGGCAAGCCGGTGTTCTTCACCACGCTGATCATCCTGGTGAGCTTCGCGCCGGTGTTCTTCCTCACCGGCCAGGAGGGCAAGCTGTTTACCCCGCTGGCCTGGACCAAGAGCTTCGTGATGCTGGCCAGCGCGCTGATGGCGGTCACGCTGGTGCCGGTGCTGATGAAGCTGCTGATGCGCACGCGGATGGCGCCCGAGGAGAAAAACCCGCTGGCGCGCTTCTTCAACTGGCTTTACCAGCCGCAGCTGAAGCTGGCGCTGCAGCTGAGGTGGCTGACGGTGCTTGTGGCGATCGCCGCGCTGCTGATCACCTGGCCGGCCTACCGGAGCCTGGGCCGTGAGTTCATGCCCAACCTCAACGAGGGCGAGCTGGTCTACATGCCGACCACGCTGCCCAACGTCACGGTGACCGAGGCCAAGCGGCTGGTGCAGCTGACCGACAAGCTCATGTACGACCACCCGCTGGTCAGCAACGTGGTGGGCAAGGTCGGGCGCGCCGACACCGCCACCGATCCCGCGCCGGTCAGCATGATCGAGACCTTTGTGCAGTTCCTCGAGCGACGCAGCGTCCGTAAGCTGCCCGCATGGAGCGAGGAGCATCTCGGCGAGGCGCTGTGGGTGAAGGGCGAGGGCAGGCTCTATTCCGGCAAGTACGGGCAGTGGCGCGAGATCGACCAGAAGTACCGCGACTACACCATCCGGGACATTCGCAACGACCTCGACGCCGCGATCAAGGTGCCCGGGCTGACCAACGGCTGGACGATGCCGATCATCAACCGCATCCAGATGCTGGCCACCGGCGTGCGCACCGACATCGGCATCAAGATCTACGGCGAGGACTTCGATACGCTGGGCCGGCTGGCTGTAGAGGCCAGCGCCGTTGCCGAGGGCGTAATGGGGATCAGGGACGTCTTCGCCGAGCGGCTGTCGGGCGGACGCTACCTGGACATCCGGGTCGACCGCGAAGCCTGCTCGCGCTATGGGCTAAACATCGGCGACGTGCAGGCTGCCATCGAGCTGGCGATCGGCGGGCTGCCCGCCACCACGACGGTCGAGGGCCGCGAGCGCTACCGCGTCCAGCTGCGCTACCTGGCCGACTACCGCGACACGCCGGCGGCGATTCAGAACGTGCTGATCGACACGCCGCACCAGGGGCCGATTCCGCTGGGGCAGGTCGCGAGCATGGAGTACGTCAGTGGCCCGCCGCTGGTCGCGGCCGAAAACGGCCTGCTGAGAAGCGTGGTGTTCGCCAACATCCGCGACCGCGACATCGGCTCTGCCGTCGAGGACCTGGAGGCCGCGTTGGCACAGGGCCTCAGGCTGCCGCCGGGCTACTACTTCACCATCGCCGGCCAGTGGGAGAACATCCAGCGCGCGCGGGCGCGGCTTATGCTGCTGATCCCGATTGCGCTGCTGATCATCTTCGTCTTCCTCTACCTGACCTTCAACGATATGACCGACGCGCTGCTGGTGCTGGCCAGCCTGCCGTTCGCCTTTATCGGGGGGGTCTGGTATCTGGCGGCACTGGATTTCAACATCAGCGTGGCGGTCTGGGTGGGGTTCATCGCGCTGTTCGGGATGGCGGTCAACACCGGCGTGCTGATGATCGTCTATCTACAGGAGGCTCTGGACCGGCGGCTCTTAAAGGGCTGGCTGAGGCCCGGCGACATCTACAGCGCCGTGCTGGAGGGGGCGGGCAAGCGCCTGAGGCCAAAGCTGATGACGGTTAGTACCAGCCTATTAGGGCTGATGCCGCTGATGTGGGCGACCGGGATCGGCAGCGACGTGATGAAACCGATCGCCGCGCCGCTGATCGGCGGCCTGGTCTCCAGCACGATAATGGTGCTGTTTGTGATCCCGGTGCTGTTCTTCTGGGTTCGCAGTTGGCAGCTGCGCCGGATGGTGCGCGTGCAGTGACAGGCGCGGACCAGGCACAGTAGTACACTGCTCGCATGTCGGCGGGCGACACAGCCGGGCGGATTACGTCGAGACCTGCGCGCGGCGAGGAGGACTTCTGGCTGGTTCGCCGCTTCCTGATCGAGACCTGGTCGCTGATGCCGCCGGCCTTCAACTGGGAAGTGCGCCGCTGGGACGGCAGCTACTTCCACAACGCGCAGGCGGGCTGGCCGGAGAAGTGGGGCGGAGCCCAGGGCGTCCGGCTGTGGGAGACGCAGGAGGGGCGGCTGGTCGGCGCGGTGCATCCCGAGGGCACGGGCGACGCCTGGCTGGAGGTCCATAGGGACTTCCGCCGGCTGGAGCCCGAGATGCTGGAGTGGGCGGAGGCGAACCTGGTGCGGCCGGGCAAGGACGGCTGGCGCAAGCTGGGGGTCTTTGCCTGGGATTATGACGAGCAGCGCCAGCAGCTGCTGGGCCAGCGCGGCTTTCAGCAGAGAGAGCAGGGCGACGTGTTCCGCCGCAAGCCGTGCAGCGAGGCAGTCAGCGAGCCCCCTCGGATGCCCGACGGCTACCGCCTGCACGAAGTGCGCCCGGGGCACGCCGAGGACTGTGAACGCTATGCCGCGCTGCTCAATGCCGCTTTTCGACGGGACTTCCACAAGGCAGAGGAGATAGCAACCTTCACCACCAAGTCTCCGTCATTCCGCTCGGAGCTGGAACTGGTCGCAGTGGCGCCCGACGGCAGCTTTGCAGCGCTGGCCGGCATGATTTACGACGAGGACAATCGCTTCGGCCTGTTCGAGCCGGTCTGCGCCACGCCCAGGCCGCGGCCGCTGGGGCTCACCGGCCTGCTGATGGGGGAGGGGCACCGGCGTGCCTGCGAACTTGGCGCCGAGTGCTGCCACGTGGCCACCGGCATCGGCATGGCCGCCAACCGCTTCTACAGCGCGCTGGGATTCGAGATCATCGCCGCCGGCCGGATGTGGGTCAAGGAGTTCTGACCAGCCTGAGCGCCTGGCACTAGTCCGGCTCCAGCTTGCCCAGCGCTTCCAGCGCGTACTGGGCCAGCTCGTCGATGGACATCGCCTCGGCCTGGGCTTTGAGCCGCGCGCGCTCATCTGGCGCCATGCCGGAATCGGGGTTCTCGATGGCGGCCAGATCTGCTTCCTGTGCTTGCCGCCGTGTGGGAGTCAGCACTACGCCGAGCTGGCCGGAATGGTAGCGGGCGCCGTACAGGCAGACAACTGCCGGCTCGCCACGGCCTGCGGCGAAGAGGATGCGGCTCGCGGTTCCCGCCGCCAGGCATAGGCCGTTGTGGTCACCGATCTCAGCCCGAATAGCCAGGGACTCCGCGATCAATCTGCAAGCCAGGTCCGTGTGGCCCTCTGCCGACTCCAGGCTCGCCAGGCTGGTGAGCAGTACCGCGACGCCGGCGCGGTCGGCGATATCGCGCCTGATGGCGAGCGCTTCCTCGAGGAGCGGACGTGCGGCACCGCGCCGCCCTTCGGCCACCTCCGCATTGCCCAGGCCATGGAGACAGTTGGCGATCTCGTTGCGGTCGCCCATCGTGCGGAAGAGCGCCAGCGATTCAGCGATGTGCTCGCGAGCGGCGGTCAGCATCCCCTGCAGGCACTCCACGTTCCCCAGATTGTGCAGCGTTCCCGCCGTTCCACTCCGGTCCCCGACGCTGCGCCTGATGGCCAGCGACTCGGTGTACAGCGCTCGCGCCTCATCGTAGTTGCCGAGCTCCTTCTCGACGATCCCGAGGTTATTGATCGAAGCGGCGATCTTCAAGCGGGATCCGAGTTCTCGCCGGATGGTCAGCGACTCGATGAAGCAATCACGCGCGGCTGCGAAGCGGCCCTGGATGCCCTCAAGAATCCCCAGCTGGTTGAGGCAGTCAGTAATGCCGGAACGATCTCCGAACTCGCGCCTGATTGCCAGGGACTCGTTGTAGAGCTCGCGTGCCTTGTCGTAATTGCACAGGTGCTGCTCCACGTTCCCCTGATTCAGTAGCACGTAGGAGATTCCCCAGCGGTCACCGATCTCGCGCATGATGGCGATTGATTCGGTCAGGAGTCTGCCCGCCAGATCGAAATCGCCTTGTCGCGCGTCGATCGTTGCCAGCGTGTTGAGGGACACCGAGACGGCGTTGCGATCGTCGACTTCACGGGCGATTGCGAGCGCCTCCGAGCAATATGCGCGCGCGACCTCGAAGTTGCCCTGCATCCATGCGACTCTTCCCGAGTGGTGCAGCACGGTCGCGAGTGTCGGTTGATCGTGCAGTCCCTGCGCAATCGTATTTGCCGACCTGGCCTCTTTGACTGCTTCTTGCTGTGCGCCCAGGTGCAGGTGGGCCTTACTGCATCCCAGGTGCGCCCAGACCAGCACGGTCTTGAGGTGAGTTGTAGGTCCGAGGGCGTTTCGTAGTTCCGCATAGCGCGCGGCGCACTCGCGAAACTCACTGCTCATGTTCAGGAACACCCATAGCCAGCGAGCGATGGGCAGGAGCAACCCCTCGATGTCATCGGGGGCATCGGCCTGCTGCAGGCGATTGAGGAGCGTGTCCAGCGCTTCGTATATGTTCTGAATCTCCAGGCGCAGCAACCTGAATGCATCGAGCTGGCCGTGGCCCTCCAGTCTGGGCCCCTCGCGCTCCATCAGTTCGGAGAAGAAGCGCACATGGGCCATCACGGCTTGCTCGTAGAGGCCGCCAGAGCTGTCTGTACGGGTCGCTGCCAGCTTCTCGAAGACATACTCACGACTGGCGGCATCGCGCAGGAAGAACCGTGTCAGACCGTCCACTTCACGTGTAATCAGCCAGCTTTTGTCAGCAAGCTCAGACAGCTTCTGGCGCAGGGCCATGCCCCTGGCGCCCAGGACAGCCGACGCCGCTTCCGCGAAGCACCCGCCGCGGAAAGCAGACAGCCGCATCAGCATCTGCCGCTGCTCGTCGCTCAGCAGGTTCCAGCTCCAGTCCAGACTTGCCCGCAGACTGCGGTGACGCTCGGGCACGTCGCTGAGGCGCGCGGTTAGTTCCAGTTGCTGGTCCAGTTCAGCCAGCAATTCCGCCAGCGTGAAGCTGTCCATCCAGGCCGCGGCGAGTTCGATGGCCAGCGGGATGCCGCTGAGCCGCGTGCAGATGTCGCGCACCAGCGGAAGCGACTGCTCGGAGAGGCTGAATCCCGGGCTGACCAGGCTGGCGCGATCGACGAACAACAGCACGGCGTCGGAGTGCTCGTGCTGCAGTCGTCCGACGGGCAGCGGCTGCAACGGGTACACCTGTTCGCCCCGGATGCGCAGCGGTTCGCGTGTTGTGACGGCAACCTTGACCTTTGAGGCCTCCCTGATAACAGCCCCGACGAAGGACGCTCCATCCAGCACGTGCTCGAAGTTGTCGAAGCAGAGCAACATCTCCTTCTCGCGCAGGTAGTCGATCAGCTGCTCCTGCTGGTCTCCGCTGCCGTGGAATTGGAACCCGGTGGCGTTCGCCAACGCGGTCTCAATGCCGGTGTGATCTCGCAGCGGTCCCAACTCCAGGAAGAACACACCGCGCTCGAAGCTCTCCAGTAAATCAGCACAGAGGTGTGTGGCCAGCCGGCTCTTGCCGTAGCCTCCCGGCGCGGTGATGGTTACCAGACGTGCGCCGTTGAGCAGCATGGCCTTCAGTTCATTGAGCTCGTGCCGGCGACCGATGAACGTATTGGGTTGCTCGACCAGATTGTTGGGCCGGTTTCCGAGCGTGGGCAGCGGCGGGAACTCGCGGCGCGCGAAGTCCTCATGATCAAGCTGGTACAGGTGTACGGGCTCCGCGAGGTCGCGCAGGTGATGCTCGCCGAGGTCGAGAAAACCAGCGCTGTCCGTGGGTTGGTCCACACAGGCGGCAACGGCATCGCTGACCAGCACCTGCCCCGGATGGCAAACCTGGCAAATGCGGCTGGCGCGGTTCAGCGCCGGACCGTAGAACTCGCTGCCGATAGTGCGCAATACGCCACCGTGGGCGACCACGCGCACCAGCAATGGGTCATCGTCTCCGAAGGGCGGGAAGGCGGAGAATTCCCGCTGCAGCATCACCGCGCAGGCCACGCACTCGGCTGCCCTGTCGAAGAACGCGATGTAGCCGTCGCCGGTGTTCTTGTACACCTGGCCTCTCCAACTGGCGACAGCCTTCTCGACGGCCGCGTTGTGCGTGGCCAGTACTGCTGGGTACTGACCTGGATACAGCTCGCTGAGGCGGCTGGACTGGTAGATGTCCGTGAGCAGGATGCAACGCGAGTCCAGCGCGTCGGTTGCTGTGCCTACCTCTCCCATAGTCGTTTCCCGGTCACAGGTAGTATACGACCAGCACCGCGGTCCCACGGCGGTGAATGAGGCAGGTAATCTCGGACAGCAGTGCCGGACTGGTCACTGCGAGTTGCCCGGCCGTGCAGTATCATCGTGGTGCGGGAGTGAAGTGATGCAGCGGGACGCCTCCGATGTCTGAGACGGTCGCCGACAAGCTTGAGCGCGCCCACCGCTGGTTCAACGAGCACTGCCCGGCGGTCTTCGAGAAGCTGCACGACTACGATCGTGAGGGCGGGCTCGAGGCGCTGGTGAAGGTTGCAGCCGAGCTGCAGGCCGCCGACGAACTGAGCGCGGAGTTGAAAGAGTACCTGGTTGTCAGGCTCCGCTATGTGCGCTGGCAGGCCGAGCGGCTGGACCGCGGCCCGGCCGAGATCGAACCGCTGCGCGCCGCACTGCTGACCGAACTGGCGGAACCGGTTCCCAACGAACTGGCGACCGGCGCGCGACGGAGCTACCTGATTCAGCTGCGCACCATGATGCTCAGGGACGGCAAGCAGGACTACCCGCCCGCGGAGTTCAAGGCCCACTTCGCGGCGATTCCGCCCGAGATGCATACCAGCGAGCTCGACTTGTACGTCGCCAGCTGGGGCTATCTGGCCCGCGACGTGGGGGTCCTGGAGCAGATCTTCGAGGACTACACGGTCAACCCCGGCGTATACCAGACCAGCTTCGTCTGGCAGGCAATCAACCTGATGTATCAGCTTGTCAAGGACAAAGCCTCGGCCCGGGACGTCACGGAGATGCTGAATGCCCTGCAGCATCTGCGCCACTGGCAGTTCGTTGAGAAACTGGTCTGGCGGGAGTGCACAGACCTGGGTCTGGTGGATGAGTATAACGAGCAGCGGCTGGCGGAGAAGCTGGAGGAACTGGGAGCCCCCGACCAGGCGTTCACGCAGATAGAGCGGCGCACCAAGCGGATGCGCAGCGAGTAGCGGAGATCGTCGTCCTGGAGGTGAGTGGTTGCGGGGGCAGGATTTGAACCTGCGACCTTCGGGTTATGAGCCCGACGAGCTACCAACCGCTCCACCCCGCATTGGCAGTGTAACGCCTGTATAGGTCGAAGTCAACTCGCCTGACAGCATGCCTTGGAACTATGCGGCCTCAGCAGTGGTCAGCACTTCCGCCTGCGCCGTGACCGGCACCGGCGACGTCGGCCAGCGCTCGCCGCACCTGCCAGCGCAGGATCAGCGGTGCCTGCGTCAGCAGCCAGCGGAAGTCATCTCTGCTGGCATACCCGCCTACTGCCTGCCAGCGCCGGCGCAGTCTGAGGTGGCTAAGGGCAGTGAACGGCAGGCTCACCAGCCCCAGGCCGCCGATGATGATACCCAGCCAGGCCAAGCCCCCGGCGGGGGAGAAGCTCAGGATCGTGAAGTTGAGGATGGACAGCGCGACGAGTGCCAGACCGGCGCTGCTCAGCCAGCGCGGCGCCAGATACGCTGCGGCGAGCAGCAGCAGGGCGTGGCCGATCGCCGCCGGCCAGGCCGCATTGAAGTGGCCGAATGCGGCCGGAATCACCAGGGCCAGCAACAGCAGCACGCCGCAGACGATCGGGAGCACGCGCTCGGCGGTCGAGATCCAGCGTAGAGTGCGTAGCCAGTCGACGTGTGTGCCCAGTGCCTCGCGGATGGCGTCGTTCACGGCCGCATCATACCCTGTGCGGATCGGGACGCGCTGCGCTCAGTCGGCTGGTGGGCCGCCGAGCCGCTGACCGGCTGCCAGGTCGTGACCGGCCAGGAAGCTGGCCATCGGCATCCGCGACTTGCCCGGCGGCTGAACCTCCATCACCCTCAGTGCGCCGTCACCGGTGGCCACCCACGCCGCCTTCTTGCTGACGGCCAGCACGGTGCCCGGTGCGGTCGACGGGGGGAGAACCAGGTCCTGCGGCGGTGGCTGAATCCGGGCCCGCCAGATCTTCAGGCGCTGCCCATCGGGCAGCAGTGTAAGCGCGCCGATGTCGGGGTCCCAGGCCCGGATGAAGCAGTAAAGCTCTGCGGCCGTTCGCCGCCAGTCGATCCAGGTGTGGGTGCGGCCGTACATCGTGCAATAGGTGGCCTGGGAGTGATCCTGCGGCTCATACTCAGCCGTCCCCGCGCTCACCTGATCCAGGGCCTCGATCGCCAACCGCGAGGCGACGGCGGCCATCGCCTCGCTGAGCTGCGCGAAGTTCCAGTGCGGATCAACCACCAGGCCCTCACGCAGCAGCACGTCGCCGTCGTCCATCCGCGGGGTCATCCGCATGATGCAGCACTGTGTCTCGGAGAGCCCCTGCAGCAAGGTAGATCTCAGCGGTGAGGCCCCGCGCAGCAGGGGCAGCGCTGAGGGATGAACGTTGAGTGGATGGGCGGTCAGCTCCAGCGTCTTGCTGCTGATGATCTGGCCGAAGCTGGCGACCATGAAAGCCTCCGGGCTGTGGCTGGCCAGTTCTTGCCTGAACGCACGGTTGTTCCTGATACGCTCCGGCTTCAGCAGTGGCAGGTGGGTGACCAGCGCCTCGCCGCAGACCGGGGTGGGACAGATCTCCATCCGGCGGCCCGCCGGCTGGTCGGGCTGCGTCACCACCGCTACCACCTGATGCTGGCTGGCGAGCAGGCTCTTCAGCACGGCGCAGCTGAACAGCGTAGTGCCGAAGAACGCGACTCGCATCGGCTAGTCGTCCTCCCGGTAGGCGCTGTAGCGGGAGAAGGGCGGTGGCTCTTCGCGCTCGGCCCTGGCCTGTCGGCCCCGCCGCGGTGGATAGTCGTGGTCAGGCTCGTCGTGGCGCATCTGGCCGGGCCGCATTCCACGCCCGGTGAAGAACAGGTCCATCGCGTCGCGGATGATCACCGGCACCGGTGTGAACACGTGCCTGGGATCGATGCTGAGCCGTTCGCAGTGCTCGTCCACTACATCTTCCGGTGCCATCTCAATCAGGGCCTGCATGATCACCAGCGCCACGATGATGTCGTCAACCAGCCCGATGCCGGTGAAGTCATGGGGCACGACGTCCAGCGGCGAGAAGAAGTAGACCAGGCCGGCGACGGCATAGATCTTGAGCGACCAGGGCACCCGGCGATCCAGCGCCAGGCGCCAGAACAAGCGGCCGGTTTTGTGCAGGTTGAGCAGCGCGAGCACGCTGTCCATCTTGCGCCGTGGCGACCGGGCATCCATCGTGGTTATTGTAACCCGTGCGGTCGGCGGGTGTCCGCGCCGCGCTTGTGCTAGAATCGCGAACCGCCCCGGCGCCCGCCGGCAGGCGGCCATCAAGGCTCGAACAGTGGCTCTGCCCGATAGCATGCGGCACAAGTGAGGTGAGGAATGAAGATCGTGGTGATCGTCAAGGAAGTAGCTGACACCGAGGCGGTGATCTCCCTGAAGGATGGCCTGCCGGACCTGTCCGAGACGGCGATGGTGGCAAACCCATACGATGAGTTCGCCGTTGAGGAAGCGCTTCGGAAGGCTGAGCAATTCGGCGACAGCACCGTAACCGCCGTGATGGTCGGACGCGAGAAGAGCAAGGAGAACCTCCGCAAGATCCTGGCAATGGGTGTGGATGACGCCGTGCTGGTCGACGATCCGGCGCTGGCCGGTGCCGATCCGCTGCAGATTGCGCGCGTGCTCAAGGCCGCGATCGAACCGCTGGCACCCGGAATGATCCTGGGCGGACGCCAGGGGGTGGACTACGACTGGGGTCTGACCGTGATCGCGCTGGCCGAGTTACTGGGCTGGCCGCACGTCGGACTGATCGCGAAGCTGGAACTGGAGGGCGATACCTTCCGGGCCGAGAGCGAAGGCGACGACGGCAAGCAGCACTTTGAGGGCGCGCTGCCGGCGATCTTCTCGGCGGACAAGTCACTCAACGAGCCCCGCTATCCATCGCTGAAGGGCATCATGAAGGCCAAGAAGAAGCCGATCGAAATCAGGACGCTGGCCGACCTGGGGCTCGATCCGGGCGAAGTCGGCGGAGCGGCGGCGGCGGTCAGTCTGCTGAGCGCCGGCTATCCGCCGCGCAAGGAGCCGGGCCGCATCATCGAAGGTGAGACCGTCGAGGAGAAGGTAGCTGCACTGGTTACTGCACTGCGCGAAGAAGCGAAGGTGATCTAGGAGACTGAGATGGGAAAGGTACTGATCATAGGCGAACATCGGCGAGATGAGCTCAAGGCCAACGCGGCGGAGCTGGTGGCGGCGGCGCGGGTTCTCGGTGACGAGATCGATGCGGCACTGCTCGGCCCCGGCGCGGAAGCTGCCGCGGCCGCGTTCGGCGCTTACGGTGTGGCGACGGTGCACGTGCTGGACGGCGATGTGCCGGTCTACTCCAGCGATGGCTTCACCGAGGCCCTGGCGCCCGTGATCGAGGCGGGCGGCTTCGAGTATGTGCTCCTGATGCAGAGTTTCCTGGGGCGCGACCTCGGGGCGCGGCTGGCGGCCCGACTGGGCGGCGGGTTCATCAGCGACGTGACGGCGCTGACGGTCGAGGATGGCCGGTTGGTCGCCACTAAGCCGCTCTACGCCGGCAAGGTGATCGGCAAGGTCGCGTTCACCGGTAGCGGGGCGCACGTTGTGACCATCCGGCCCAAGAACTTCACCCCCGCCGAGGCGGGAGACCCGGTGGCGGTGACCACTCAGACGTTGGCGGCGCCGGCCGGCTACAAGGCCAGGGTGACTCATGTGGACGAGAAGGAAGCGGGCATGATCGACGTCAAGGAAGCCGACATCATAGTGTCCGGCGGCCGCGGCGTGGGCGGTCCGGAGGGCTTCGAGCCGCTGCTCGACTTCGCGAAGTCGATCGGCGCGGCGCTGGGCGCCTCGCGCGCCGCGGTCGACGCCGGCTGGATCGAGCACAGCCACCAGGTGGGCCAGACCGGCAAGGTGGTCAATCCGCAGCTGTACATCGCTTGTGGAATCAGCGGCGCGATCCAGCACCTGGCGGGCATGCAGACCAGCAAGGTCATCGTGGCGGTCAACAACAACCCGGACGCGCCGATCTTCAAGCTGGCCGACTACGGGATCGTGGACAACCTGTTCGACGTGGTGCCGGTGCTCAAGGAGCGGATGGTCGAGGCGCTGAAGAGCTAGCCTTCGGCCTGCTCGCCTTCCCGGGGCTCCGTCTCTTCTTCGGCGGGCGGCGCATCCTCCTCCTCGGCCGGAGCCTCAAAGACCACTGTCAGGTCCGTGCTGCCGATCCTGAGCGTGTCTCCCGCAGCCAGCCCGACCGTCTGATCCGGCGCGACGCGCTCGCCGTTGGCGTGGGTGCCGTTGGTGCTGCCCAGATCGGTGACCTCCAGATGCTCCAGGCTGGCGACGACCCGGCAGTGCAGACCCGAGATGTAGCTGTCGCCGCGCACCACCATGTCGCATTTGTCGGGCTTGCGGCCGAGCTGCGTCTCGCCGAACGGCAGATAGAGCACCTCGTCCGTGCCGGTACGCGCCAGCGACCACGGCGAGCCAGCCGGCTTCATCTCCAGGTGTGCTTCGGCCAGCAGCTCCGGCTTGTCCTCGGCATCCGCCGTGTCCTCGTCCGCGGCTTCACCTGCAGCAGCCTCGGCGGCGGGCGCGGCTTCAGCGTCGCCCTCCTCGGCCGAAGCGGCCTCTGCGGCCTCGAGCACCAGTTCGGTCTGGCCCAGCTTGAAGGCGGTGCCTACCGCAAGCTCCGCGGGCTCGTTCGCCTCCAAACGCTCGCCGGCGACGAACGTGCCGTTGGCGCTGCCCAGATCCGTCACCGTTACGCCGGAGTCGGTAACGGTGAAGCGCGCGTGGCTGCGGCTGATGTAGCCGTCAGTGATGCGCAGGGCCACGTCGCCGCGGCCGGCGATCGTCTCACCGTCAGGCAGCGGATAGCGGGCCTCACCTGCGCCGACCAGCCAGAAGCGGGCCTCGGCGGCCGGCTCAGTGGCGGTGTCCTCGTCGCCCGCAGCCCAGGTGCCGCGCTGGTAGCCGCAGGACGGGCAGAACTGCTCGCCGGCCGGGATCGAGGTCTGGCAGTGGGGACAGGGCTCGGCGGCCGCCGCGGCGGCGGGATCGAGGGGGTAATCCTCCGTGCCTTCATCCAGGATGCGCGTGCTGTCGTCGCTCATGACGCTTCCTTTGACTGCCGCTGCCTTATCCGCGTTCCAGCGACCAGGCCCGCAGCCGCCTGAGGTCCTCGTGGTTGGTTCTATCGTAGCTCATGGGCGTGACGGTGATGTAGCCGTGGGCCAGCCCGTGGGTATCGGTGCCCGCGTGCTCGTCCTCCAGCAGCACCTTGTCACCGGCCACCCAGTACAGCTCACGGCCCCGCGGGTCGATGGCGGGCTGCACCACGTCGTGGTACTCGCGGCGTCCGGACCGGGTCCAGCGGATACCCTTGATCTCGTCGACGGTTCTCGCCGGCAGATTGACGTTCAGGCAGGGCAGTGTGGCGAGGCCCGCGGGATACCAGTCGGCCGGCACCGGATAAGTGGCGGCCTGCCGCGGATCGGCCGGCTGCGGGATTCGCCAGAGCGCATCGCCGTCCGGCTCGCCGTTGCGGCGCCAGGCCGCCGCCAGCTCGGCCAGATGCGGCGGCACGCTGTCATAGAGCAGGATGCTGAGCACCAGCTCGGCCGCCCGCGCCGCGTCCGCCGGGCTGATGGTCAGGTAGCCCTCGCTGCTCAACGCCACGGCGGGCACGCCGCAGCAGACTCCCTCGATCGCGCCGCCGACCGTACCGCTGTAGCTCAGATCCTGGGCCACGTTTTCCCCGTCGTTGATTCCGCTGAGCACCAGGTGCGGCTGATGGTCCTTCCAGAGATGCAGCGCGCCGAGCATCACGCAGTCCGCCGGAGTGCCGCTGCAGGCGTAGGCCGTCAGCCGCTCGGGATCGGCGCCGGCAACGTAACCGGGCATGGGATCGAGGCGCACGGGCTTGTGCAGCGTGACACTGTGGCTCTTGGCGCCCTGGGGTGAACCGGGGGCGACCACCAGCACCTCGCAACGCGGCGCCAGCTGGGCTGCCAGCGCCTGCAGCCCTTCGGCCTGAATGCCGTCGTCGTTGGTCAGCAGGACGCGTAGCATCGCGCTCTCTTCGGCCACGGCCGTCACCGTACGCCCGTTGGCTGGAACGAGATCTCGCCCAGCACCTTGCCTGTCTCCGTGTCGATGAGTGTGGTGTAGATCAGGGCGTCCTCCGGCATGATGAATGTGTCGATCTCGTAGCACAGCCGATTGACCAGCGCCAGCTCGTAACCCTGGTCCGTCCAGTGATCCAGCCGCTGCTGGTGGACCACCAGCCGTCGGTTCTCGGTGTCGATCCGGATCGGTGCTTCCTCCGGAATCGGGCGGTCCTCGAAGTTGCGGATGTTGTACGCGGCGCGGTCCATCGGAATCTCGCGGGGCTGACTCATCACCGGCTCCAGTTCGGAAAGGGTCATCTCCGCGATCATGCCGTCACTGGCCCGAATGCGCAGCGTGGCTTCGCGATTGTAGGCCCACTCCTCGTCGGCGCCCGATCCTATCCAGTAGCCGTCGCGGAAGATCACGACATAGGAGCCGCTGCGGGCGTCGTACAGCGGATTCGGCCCGGGCTGGTAGATGGAGCGAGTGCCTCCCTGCAGCCAGCCGACGCGATCCAGCGCCAGCTCGGCGAGGGATTCGACGCCGTAGTAGTCCAGGTCGCTGCCCTGCAGCTCCGCGTCGATCTCGAACGGATAACCGGAGGGAAACCACACCGAGGCTACCCGGCCCTCGTCCGCCATGTAGCGAACGAGCGCCGTCGCTTCGGGCCGCTCGGGGTTGCGCAGTTCGAAGGCGTACTCGTGGGCCCCGAGCCCTTGCCGTTCCTCCCAGTCGCTTTCCAGCGCCTCCGGGACTTCGAGCCCCAGCGCGCGGAAGAACGCGATGGCTTCCTGCAGGTGCCCGGCTGCGTATTCGTCGGTGATCCAGGCTGGATCAGCCGCCGGATCCTCGGGCAGATCGAGCTGGAACAGCACGCCGCTGTCGGAGTAGATCAGGTGCCTGGCGTCGTCGGAGACGAAGATGCTGCCGATCTCGCTCATCAGTTTCTTCAGCCGCGTGCGGCTGCCGGCTGCGAGATCGACCCGATAGAGATCCAGATCGTCGCGGTCCTGGCCGACGACGATGCTGCCATCGGTGGTCAGATTGGCGAAGCCGAGGTAGTCACCAAGCAGGCCGGTCACCTCGGGCGCGCCCCCGTCCAGCGGGACAACCTGCAGCTCCGTTCTGGTCAGTACCTCGCGGCTCTCCGTATCCACCGGATTGACGATCAGCTGCAGGTTTCGCTCGGTTGGGTCAAGCTCGATGGTGCTCAGTGATCCCTCGGCGGCCACCGCCTCCGTCACCTCACCGGTGACGAGGTCAACCGTGTAGATCGGCTGCGGCAGGATGGGGTCGGCCGCCGTGTCGGGCGCGACCAGCAGCACGGTCCGACTGCCGGTGGCCACGATGTAGTGGTAGAGGTAGTCACGGCCCTCGGCGAATTCGAGCGGCAGCAGCTGCGTCTCGCCGTTGTCCCAGATGAGCAGCGCAGCCTGCGGGTCACTGGTCTGGCGCTCAATCTCCGCCATCGCCCCCTGCTCAGCGTCCGTGATCATGCCCTCCGCTTCCGGCTCGATGCCGAGCTCCTCGAAACGCGGTGCGATGTAGCCGGATACCAGGTAGTCGCGCAGTCCGGTCAGCGTGTCGCTGTACTCCTGCTCCTCCATCTCCTCGCCGCGCTGCTTGAGGTCGGCTGCCACCGCGAGCCAGTCTGTTACCTGCCGGTTGAGCGACAGCCGGTCGATGTCGTAGGCCAGCACGTAGGCCCGGCTACCGTCCGGGCTGATGAACGGCATCTGCTGGTCGTCGCGGTAGGTGCGCCAGGGCTCGACGCTGAAGTCGAACAGCTCTTCGGTCTGGCCGCTGCTCACCTCCCGGCGGTAGAGGATCGACAGCCGCGCCGGGAACTGATAGAACGGGTCGTCGATGTAGCGGTCGATCTCGCGGAGCCGGCTGTAGATCAGCACCTCACCGTCGCGGCTGCTGACCAGCGAGGCCGGCACCAGGTCTGACAGCTCGGCCACCAGCGTGCGCTGCCTGGTCGCCAGGTCGCGGCAGTACACCCTGGTTACATCCTCGTTTGCCGCGCCGAAGAACACCTTGCCCGCCCCGCGGGCCCCGGCCAGGGCCACGGGACGGTCGGTGATGAAGTCCAGGGTGTGCGCGGGCAGACCGACGCTGGTCTTGGCGAAGTCGATGCCCGGCGCGGTGGAATCCGCCATCGGCACACTGCCGGTGCCACCGCCGGGTGACTGGGCGCCCCGCTGATCGCAGGCAGCGGTCTGGCTGAGGAGCACGAGGCCCGCCAGCCCCGCGGTGACTGCTCTGAGTATCTGCATGTGACTTAGACGCTAGCCCTGCGCCTGCTCCCGTGTGAAATTCAGTTTGCCGCCGGCCAGCAGGATCGCGCGATCGCGCTGGCTGAGCGTCGCGATCGCCTGGAACTCGTAGCCCTGCGTATCGTTGTGGACGGTGATTTCGTCCTGGGTCTTCACCTGCTCGCGCACGTTTCTGATTGCCAGCCGGTCGCCCTGCTTGATGCGGTCGTAGTCCGCGGCGTCCTTGAACAGCAGCGGCAGGATGCCGAAGTTGATCAGATTCGCCTTGTGAATCCGCGCGAAGTCCTTGACGATCTTGAAGCGCGTGCCAAGGAAGCGCGGCGCCAGTCCGGCGTGTTCGCGGCTGGAGCCCTGGCCGTAGTTGGATCCGCCGACCACCGCGCTGCCGCCCGCGGCCTTGAGGCCGAGCGCCCGGTCGTGGAAGCTTTCGTCGACGGTGGCGTAGACGAACTCGCTGATCTTGGGGATGTTGCTGCGGAAGGGCAGCACCTTCGCGCCCGCGGGCATGATGTGGTCGGTGCTGATGTTGTCCTCCGTCTTGAGGATCACCTCGCAACTCAGCTCGTCGGGCAGCGGCTCCAGCGGCTCCAGCGGGATGATGTTCGGTCCGCGCACCACCTCTACGTCGTCGGGGTTCTCGGCGGGCGGGATGATCATGCGGTCGTCGATCAGGTAGGTCTCAGGCATCGCCACGTGCGGATACTCGCCGAACTCGCGCGGGTCGGTGATCACGCCGCGGATCGCGCTGACGGCGGCCACCTCCGGGCTGCAGAGATAGACGTCGGCGTCCTTGGTGCCGCTGCGCCCCACGAAGTTGCGGTTGAAGGTTCGGAGGCTGACGCCCTTGCTCGGCGGCGCCTGGCCCATGCCGATGCACGGCCCGCAGGCGCTCTCCAGGATGCGCGCGCCGGCCGCGATGATGTCGGTCAGATACCCGTCGGCCGCGATCTGGTTGAAGACGTTCTTGCTGCCCGGCGTCAGCGTCATGCTTACGTTGGGCGCCACGATCTGGCCCCTGAGCACCGCTGCGCTGACCGCCAGGTCGTGATAGCTGGAGTTGGTGCAGCTGCCGATGCAAACCTGGTTCAGCTTCAGCCCCGCGACCTCGCTGACCGGCACCACCTTGTCCGGATTGTGCGGCTTGGCGATCAGTGGTTCCAGTTCGTCGAGGTTGATCTCGACGTGCTCGTCGTAGTGAGCGTCGGCGTCGGGCAGCAGCTCCGTCCAGGCCTTGCCGCGCCCCATCGCCTCCAGATAGGCCTTGGTATGGTGGTCGCTGGGGAACAGGCTGCAGGTGGCGCCCAGTTCGGCGCCCATGTTGCAGACCGTGGCGCGCGCCGGCACGTCCAGGCACTCGATGCCGGGACCGTAGTACTCAATGATCTTGCCGAAACCGCCTTTGGCGGTCAGGCGCCTGAGCATCTCGAGGATGATGTCCTTGCTGGCGACCCAGGGCTGGAGCTTGCCGGTTAGTTTCACCCCGACGATCCTGGGGCAGGGCGTGTAGAACGGCCCGCCGCCCATCGCCACCGCGACGTCGAGGCCGCCCGCGCCGATGCTGACCATGCCCAGCCCGCCGCCGGTCGGGGTGTGGCTGTCGCTGCCGAGGTGGGTCTTGCCCGGCGCGCCGAAGCGCTCCAGGTGCACCTGGTGGCAGATGCCGTTGCCGGGGCGACTGAAGTAGACGCCGTGCTTGGCAGCCACCGTCTGCAGGTAGAGGTGGTCGTCGGCGTTGCGGAAGTCGCTCTGCAGCATGTTGTGGTCGACATAGCTGACGCTCAACTCCGTCTTGACGCGCGGGATGCCCATCGCCTCGAACTGCAGGAACGCCAGCGTGCCGGTGGCGTCCTGGGTCAGCGTCTGGTCGATCCTGAGCGCGATCTCCTGGCCGGGCTTGAGCTCGCCCTCGACCAGATGCGCCTTCAGTATCTTGGCAGCAACACTGTCGCCCATGCTCTTCCTCCCCTGGGGTCGTAGTTAGCCGGATCAATCCGCCCGCGTTCGCGTGTCCGGCGCGGGCGAACGAGTATTTTAGCAGCGGTATCGGCCGCGCGCCTGCTAGGATGGGCGCGGCCTGATGGGGGACGTTTCATCCACCGGGTATCTGATCCTGACGCTGCGCGTCCTGCTGCTGGCCGCCAGCTTCCCGCTGATCAAGGCCCTCAACCGCAATCAGAGCAGCATCGCGTCCACGGCGCTGTTCGTGCTGATCGGCGGAGCCTTCATCCTGCCGCTGGCCGGCGTGCTGATCGCCGGCGATCCGAGCGTGCTCGCGGCGGTACCGCAGTGGATCGGGAGCTCGATGCTCAGCGCGCTGATCTTCACCTCCGGGATGATCCTGTTCATGTGGGCGCTGGGCCGCGGCGAAGTCAGCCTGCTGGCCCCGCTGACCTCGCTGACCTTCATCATTCTCTACGTCTTCGATCTGCTGGCGGGCAACGTCGGCTTCTGCTGGTGCGCACCGGCGGGCATCGCGCTGGTCACCGCCGGCGTGACGTTGCTGAACATGCAGCCCGGCGTCAACCTCTGGCAGGCGCTGAATCCGCTCGGCGTGCTCAGGCAGCCGGGGGCGCTGGGCGCGATCTACTACGCCTTCGCGATCGCGGGCACGCGGATGGTCGACAGCCGGGTCGCCGACGTGGCGCAGCCGCTGCTGTACGCCACCAGCAGCAACATCGTGGTCGGCCTGGTCTGCATCGGGCTGCTGCTGGCGCGCCGACGCACCGCGCGGCTGGCGCAGCTGTGGCGCGAGCGCCGATGGATCGCGATCGCCACTGGCCTGGTGGGCGTCTTCGGCTATGTGGCGCTGCTGAGCTGCTTCGACTACTTCGCGCCGAGCGTGATCGAGCCGTTCTCGCAGCTGGCGATCGTGATCACCACGCTGGCGGGCGCCTGGATCTACCGTGAGAAGCTGCACTGGCGCTGGCTGGCGGCGATCCTGGTCTGCGGCGGCGCGGCGCTGGTTATGCTGGCCCGGGGGTAGGTCTGCGGCTAGTGGACCGCGGCAGTTAGTCGCGCCCGCGTTTGGAGGGTGACGGGCCAAGGTCGCCAGCCCTGATAACCTCCGCGATCTCGCCGTTCTTCAGTTTGTAGAGCAGGCAGATGCCGTCCGCAGTACCATCAGGCTGAATCTCGCCAGTGTCGCAGCTGATGAGATCCAGCCCCATTGGTTTCCAGCGTGCCATAGGCTTCCCGGCGGAGCCGTCGCCCTCGTAGTGCTTTGCCAATCCATAGAACCACAGCCAGGCCTCTTGTGGGTCTGTGCCGAGCCATTCACCGCGCTGGTAGCCGAAGTAGGGCAGGCTCTCGACGGGCATGCTGCTTGGAACTGGAAGCGGATGGAACGTGTAGGCGACGTCTAGCTGGCTGGCCGTCGGCGTAGCACTGTCAACCGTGCTCCACTCGTAGGCTGCCAACGAGTAGAGCCGCGGATTGATGACTTCGCCCACCGGTGGCAGATCCTCTGCCTTCAAGGACAACCGCCGCTGTCGCTCGTTCCACTCATTGCGGCGGACTGCGTTGTACAGCGCGCCCCAATCAACCTGCTCACCATTCTCCAACTCAATCACGTACGTATTAGGCGTTGACACGGCACAGCGCCAGCGGACCTGCCATCGCCAGTTGGCGGGCCCACAACCGTAATCTGCAATCGCCAACGGGTAGTGACGAAGGTAACCTCCGTCCAGCAGCGGATCAGGCGACAGAGACATGAAACCCGAGACGCGTGCGCTCAGGGGGAAGGAGCCACCGCTCTCGTACCATAGCCAGTCAGCCGCTTGTCTGGGATTGTCGGTGAATCGATGCATGGGAGTGTCGAGGTCTCCGTGAAGCAGCGGTGGGTACTCACTGTGGTCCGCGTAGTAGCTGTCAATGGCGTCGAGCAGGACGGAAGCAACCTCCTCACGATCGAGGATGGTTCTTTCTGCTAGCCATAGCCGCACCGCATACGTAGCCAAGCTGCCAAGGATTGCGGCAAGGAGCAGCAGTAACCAGAACACTGGCTTTCTCCATATCATGACGCGCCTCTGTACCTTGAGACTAGGCGAACCGCGATTTCGTTGCCAGCTGGTTCGGGGTCGTGCTACCCGTACCCTTCCTGGTACGTCCCGTCGGCGATGGCGTCCAGCCAGGCTTGGTTGCCCAGGTACCAGTCGATCGTCATCGCGATGCCGTCCTCGAAGATTACCTCAGGCTCCCAGCCCAGTTCACGCTTCAGCTTCTGGTAGCTGATCGCGTAGCGGCGGTCGTGGCCGGGCCGGTCGGGGACGAACTCGATCAGGCTCTCGGGCTTGCCCAGCCTGCCCAGCAGCAGCTTGACCAGTTCCAGGTTGGGCATCTCGCGGCCCCCGCCGATGTTGTAGACCTCGCCGGGTGTTCCGCCGCGCAGCACGGCCAGGATGGCCCGGCAGTGATCGTCGACATACAGCCAGTCGCGGACGTGCAGCCCGTCGCCGAACACGGGCAGCCGCTCGTCCTTCAGCGCCTTGGCGATCATCAGCGGGATCAGCTTCTCCGGAAACTGGCGCGGGCCGTAGTTGTTTGAGCAGCGCGTGATCAGCACCGGCAGCTTGTGGGTCACGAAGTAGCTGCGGCAGAGCAGGTCGCCGCCCGCCTTGCTGGCGCTGTAGGGGTTGTTCGGCTGGTACGGCGAGTCCTCGGTGAACTCGCCCTGCGGTCCGAGGCTGCCGTAAACCTCGTCCGTGCTGACCTGCAGGTAGCGTGGCAGCTTGTGCTTCACGGCGGCGTCCAGCAGCACCTGTGTGCCGAAGACGTTGGCGTGGATGAACGGCGCGCTGGACCGGATGCTCCTGTCCACGAAGCTCTCCGCCGCGAAGTGCACGATCGCGTCGAAGCCGTGCTCGCCGAGCAGCCAGTCGACGTGCTCCACGTCCGCGACGTCGCCGACGATCAGCTGATAGCGCGGGTCATCCTCCATGTCCGCCAGGTTCAGTGGATTGCCGGCGTAGCTCAGCAGGTCGTAGTTGACGATTTCCGTATCGGACTCGGTCTCCAGCAGCAGCCGGATGAAGGCGCTGCCGATGAAGCCCAGCCCGCCAGTGACAAGTAGGCGCTCCATCGGCCAATTGTACGCGCTGCTGCGTATAATGACTGCGTGGAGAGCATCGAGCGCGTACTGAAGCTGATCCCCGACCTGCTGGCCGCGGGCCTGCTGGACGTCAGCGGCGGCAACCTGGCGCTGCGCGTCGAGGAGGGCGTGATGATCACGCCCACCCAGGCCGCCGAGCAGCTGCGCTGGCGGCTGGAGCCGGATGACTTCATCCTGTTTCCGGGCGGCGGCGAGGCCTCGATGGCCCGGGCCGGCCGGCGGCCCAGCCGCGACAACCGCGTGCATCGCGCGGTTCTGGCGGCCCAGCCCGACTGGGACTTCTCCTGGCACGGCCACCCCTGGGGCCTGCTTAGCTTCTGCGTGGCCAAACAGCCGCTGCCTGTGCCCCACAGCCACGCCGAACTGCTAAGGCCCGCCCGCCCGCACGAGATCCCGCTGGTGCCGCAGATTCCGGTCGGCACGGCGGAGCTGGGGGAGCAGGTGGCCGAGGCCATGCTGGCTACATTCAAGGGCTGTCAGCGCGGAGCGGTGCTGATCGGCGGTCACGGGCCGGTGGTGGCGGGGCAGGGGATCGAGGCGACGCTGTCGCTGGTGCAGACGCTGGAGAACCTCGCCCGCGCCCAGACCTGGCGGCTGCGGGCCGCGCCGCCGGATGACGAGAGCTGAGCCGGCGCTAGATGACCTCGACAGTCAGCCGGCAGATGTCCCAGGGCTCGAATGCATCGGTGCGGAACTTGGCCTCCAGCACGGCGATGCCGGCGGCCAGGCCGGTGATGTTGCCCAGCTGATCGAAGGCGGCGAAGCTGGTGCCGCTCTCCCACTTGAAGTTGGTGAATTGGGTGACGTCGTCCGTCAGGGTGTTGCCGAACTCGTTGGTCCAGGTACGCATCACCTTGACCTGCTCGCCGCCGCCGACGGTGATGCTCAGCACGCCCTGGGCGGTCGGGGCCGAGATCAGCGCGTTCGTCGCCGCGTTGCGGATCGTCAGTGAACTGGTGGGCAGCCCGCTGTTGCCGCACGACACCAGCAGCGCCGCCGCGACGATCAGTGTCAGACTAGCTAGCCGCATACACGCCTCCGCTTTTCGTGGTTGCCAGTGCAGTGATGAGCCAACTCTACACCACACCGGCCTGACGG
>Ga0180431_10001678_pt1 | contig 30515 bp, 24 predicted proteins | sample SS_ome_11_FD_132459 | JGI IMG/M metagenome (GOLD analysis project Ga0180431, IMG submission 132459) | Hypersaline lake sediment archaeal communities from the Salton Sea, California, USA - SS_1_MS_1 metaG | ecosystem: Environmental > Aquatic > Non-marine Saline and Alkaline > Hypersaline >... | reverse complement strand
TACTTTGTTGTAATATCCAGAGGACCTACCCTCAAGCCATGTTAGTTCAGAACAATTGAAATCTATCGCGCAATTCTGAGAAGACGATCACATCCCGAATCCGATATTTCTTCCCGTCGATTCCTATCACGCCACAGGGTTCACAAATATCCATTTCTTTCTGCTATAATGCAATTAATCGTAATCCTCAGGGAGTGCCGCATCCCAAAGTTATATTCTAAGTCAACAGGATAACCCATGATATCCCGGAAACCGCTGCTTCTCCTTTTCGACGGGCATGCGCTCATCCATCGTGGTTTTCATGCCCTGCCCGGGCTTTCCACTAAAGATGGGCAACCCACCGGAGCTGTTTTTGGCTTTGCCAGCATGCTTTTGAAAGTACTGGAGCAATTCAACCCCGAACATTGCATCGTGACCTTCGATAGCGCCGCTCCCACATTCAGGCACGTCCAGTTTGAAGATTACAAAACCCACCGACCCAAAGCGCCTGATGAACTAATAGCACAATTCGGGCTGGTCAGGGAACTGGTGAAGGCACTTAACATTCCTGCCTTTGAGGTAGAAGGCTACGAAGCCGATGATATTCTCGGCACACTCAGTCAGCAGGCCAGCAACCTGGGATTGGAAACAATCATAGTCACCGGCGATACTGATATGCTGCAACTTGTTTCCCCAACCGTGCATGTCATGTTGCCCCGCCCCAGAAAGCCGTTCAGCGAGATGCAACTCTACGACGAAGAAGCTGTCCGGCAAAAATATGAATTGGCGCCAAAGCAGATCGCCGATCTCAAAGGTCTGGCCGGCGATTCTTCGGACAATATCCCCGGCGTGCCTGGAGTTGGACAGAAGACCGCCTCAAAACTGTTGGCGGAATTTGCTACCATCGACGGGATTTACCGGCAAATCGATGCGGTAACCCCTGCCAAGCTTCAACAGAAGCTGCGCGAGAATGAGAGCCTGGCCAGGCAAAGTAAGACACTGGCAACAATCATCACGGATGTCCCCATAAGTTTCGATCTCTCAACCACCGGTATCTGTGATTATGATCGAGAGAAAGTCATTGAGCTATTTCGCAAACTGGAATTCCACAGTCTGTTGAATAAACTGCCGGCCACGGATGTTGAAAGCCCTCCTGTATCAATCGGAAAAAGTGAGGGCCCAACTGACTATTCAATTGTAGATACTGCAGAAAAACTCGATGCGCTGATGGATGACCTCTCCGCCGCCAGCGCGCTGGCAATCGATACCGAAACAACCAGCAAACAGGCAAGGCACGCCAGTCTGGTAGGAATCTCGCTTTCCACAGCGCAGGGAAAAGCATGGTACATTCCTGTCGGACATATCGGGCAAGGTGAACAGCTTCCACTTTCGCAGGTCTCAGCCAAGCTGCAACCGGTACTGGCCAATCCTCAACTTTCCAAAATCGCGCAAAATGCCAAATACGACCTCACCGTGCTCTCCCGGTACGGACTGGAAATTGAGAACCTTGGCTTCGATACCATGATCGCCGCCCATCTACTGGGAGAAAAGGCGCTGGGACTCAAACAGCTCACCTTCGGCAAACTGGGGATAGAGATGACCCCCATAACCGAACTCATCGGATCGGGAAGCAAACAAATATCAATGGCAAATGTAGCTATCGCACAGGCCGCCGACTACGCCTGCGCCGATGCCGATATGACTCTTAGGTTATGTCAACTGCTGGAGCCTGATTTAAAAAAGGACGGGCTATGGGACCTATTCACCGAAGTCGAGATGCCACTGGTTCCCATATTACGTCAACTGGAAGAAAACGGGATAGCGCTGGATACCGATTTACTGGCCAGCATGTCGGAAGAGCTGGCCCGAGAAATACAGAAAATCGAGGCCGAGATATACGCCTGGGTTGGCCACGAATTCAATCTGAATTCCAACCAGCAGCTTGGCAAAGTTCTCTTTGATGAATTGAAGTTGCCTCCTTCCCGCAAAACAAAAACCGGCTACTCCACAGATGCTGCCGTCCTGGAAAGCCTGAGAGGGATTCATCCTGTGATCGGGTATATTCTCGATTACCGCCAGTTCTCCAAGCTTAAATCGACCTACGTTGATGCCCTCCCCGCACTGGTCGATCCGAACACAGGCAGGGTTCACACCAGTTTCAATCAGACGGTCACGGCCACCGGAAGGCTTTCCTCGAGCGACCCTAATCTGCAAAATATCCCCGTTCGCACCGATATCGGAAAGAAAATCAGGCAGGCATTCATCGCCCCGGGTGATGACTACACCCTGCTGGGGGCAGATTACTCCCAGGTCGAACTCCGAGTACTGGCCTATCTTTCCCAGGATACTAATCTTCTGGCCGCCTTCGCCAACGACGAAGATATACACGCCGCCACTGCTGCCCAAGTCTTCAACGTGCCCGCCACAGAGGTAACCCCGGAAAAGAGACGGATCGCCAAAGTGGTGAATTTCGGCGTGATCTACGGCATGAGTGACTATGGACTGGAACAGGCAACCAGTCTTTCGAGGCAGGAAGCGGCTGAATTCATCGCATCCTATTTCGCCAAATACAGCGGAGTCAAAGAGTATCTCAATTCCACCAGGCAACATGCCATCGAAAAGGGATATGTCCAAACCGTGCTGGGCAGAAGGCGTTATATCCCGGAGATCACTTCTTCCAATTATCAGGTTCGGCAGGCAGCCGAACGGATGGCTATAAACATGCCGGTTCAGGGCACCGCTGCCGATATCATCAAACTGGCCATGATCAGGATTCAGAACGAGATGAACCTCCGCAATTTTAAGAGCAGAATAATCCTTCAGGTGCATGATGAACTCCTCTTTGAAGTGCCGGGAGAGGAAATCGAGCCAATGAAACAACTGGTTCAAGAAATCATGCCCCAAGCTATGGAAATCGGCATACCTTTAAAAGTGGATACAAAATCAGGCCGAAACTGGGGAGAAGCGGAATAGACCTATTCACAAGAGACGGGAATTCGTTGTATAATAAGCTGCAATTAAAAATCGGCTGAGGGTCAATGGCTCTCAGTTTTTTTGATTTCAGTTCATACATTATGATTCATTTTCATGCCATATTTGCAAACGGCAAATCTTTCACGTAAAATTCAGAAATAACTTTTTGGAAGAGGGGAAACTGCATGCCTGAAGAAAAAGTGCTTTTAACTGCCGAAGGGGTAAAGAATCTCAAAGCCGAACTGGATGAACTCCTTGAAACCCGTCGCCCTGATGTGCTGGAAAAACTCCAGCGAGTAAAGGAACGGGCTGACACTGCCGACAGCGCTGAATATGAGGAAGTCCAAAACGAACAGGTAATCGTCGAAAGCCGAATCGCCGAACTGGAGCGGATGCTCAAAGACGCCGAAGTGGTGGCGATGGAAAAAGCCCGCGCCACGGAAGTCAAATTTGGTTACAAGGTTATTGTGCAAAATGAAGCAGGCGATAAAATAAAGTACGCTATCGTAGGAAGCCCTGAAAGCAATCCAAGTGAGGGGAAAATATCCAACGAATCCCCGGTAGGAAAAGCTCTGCTGGGCAAACGGCCGGGTGACGAAGTGCAGATAGAGGCACCCAAAGGCACCATCAAACTAAAAATAGTGTCTATCGCCAAAAAGTAGGACCTGTGACGGAAAGAAAGGAAGAGCAGACTCAAAGCCGGCTCGATAAACTCCAGCGGATCAGGGCACTGGGCATAAATCCTTATCCCGCTCGATACAACCGCACCCATTCAGCGCAGCAAGCTATCGCCCTATTCCGGGAAAATGAAGACAACCTCGAAACTGTGAAAGTAGCTGGCCGTATCACAGCAATGCGATTAATGGGCAAGGCCAGTTTCACAGATATCAGGGATGGTTCCGGAAGGATACAGGTTTACTTCAAAAAGGACGACCTTGGAGAAGAGAAGTACGAATTCCTGCACAATCTGGATATGGGTGATTTCATCGGGGTCGAAGGCACTCTCTTTCAAACCCGAACCGGAGAGATAACCATCAAGGTTTCCGAATTTGATTTCCTTTCCAAGTCGTTGCAGCCTCTGCCGGAGAAATGGCACGGTCTCACCGACGTGGAGAAGCGTTATCGGCAGCGGTACCTCGATCTAATTTCCAACGAAGATGTACGGAATATCTTCCAGAAGCGATCTGAGATAATTTCAGCCATGCGCCGTTTTCTGGAGAATGCAGGCTTCATGGAAGTGGAAACACCGATATTACAGTCAGTTGCCGCCGGGGCTCTGGCCAAACCGTTTGCCACTCATCATAATACTCTGGATCGCGATCTCTTTTTGCGAATCGCCACGGAACTTCACCTCAAACGGCTGATTATTGGCGGATTTGAAAAGGTGTTCGAAATCGGCCGGGTGTTCCGCAACGAAGGCATTTCCATCAAGCATAACCCGGAATTCACCACGATGGAAAGCTATCAGGCCTACGCCGATTATGCTGAAGTGATGAACATGACAGAGAATATGATTTCCTCCATCGCACAGGAAGTGATTGGTTCAACTCAAGTCAAGTCCGGAGAGGAAACGATTGACTTTGCCCCTCCGTGGCCGCGTATCCCGCTACGTGATGCTATCAAAGAAAAAAGCGGCATTGATTTCGAAGAATTTCCCGATGCCCCTTCGCTGGAAGCAGAAATCCGGCAAAGCGGAATCGCGGTTGATGAAGGCTTAAGCTGGGGAAAACTGGTCGATCATCTGCTCTCCGAGAAGGTGGAACCGAATTTGATCCAGCCAACATTCCTGATTGACTACCCGGTTGAACTCTCCCCACTGGCCAAAAGGAAAACCGAAGCAGAACACCTGGTGGAGCGATTCGAAGCATTCTGCGGGGGAATGGAGATCGCCAACGCCTTTTCCGAATTGAACGATCCGCAGGATCAGCGGGCCCGCTTTGAAGATCAGGAGCGGATGCGCGCCGAATTCGGAGATGACGAGATGGAAAGAACAGACACCGATTTCCTCACGGCTCTTGAGCACGGCATGCCCCCAACCGGCGGACTTGGCATCGGGATAGACCGGCTGGTGATGCTGCTAACAGGGCAGCATTCCATCCGCGAAGTAATTCTATTTCCGCAACTGAGATCCAAGGAGTAATTTTCATGCTGTCCATACAGTTCATCCGGCAGAATCCTGACATGGTCAAAGAAGCACTGTCCAAACGCAACGACGCTGCGCCCATTGACGAAATTCTTCAAATCGATTCCGACCACCGCAAGTTCACACAGGAGATCGATACCTTACGCGAGCAGCGCAACAAGGTTAGCAAAGAGATCGGCCAGATGAAAGAGAAATCCCCGGAAATGATCGCAGAGATGCGGCAGGTGGGAGAGAGAATAAAGTCACTGGAGCAGGAAGCAGCAAATCTCTCTGAGCAGCTTAGCGACCAGCTTCTGCGTATTCCCAACATCCCGCAGGATAGCGTTCCGGTTGGGGAAGATGAAAGCGGAAACCGGGTCGCCCGCCTCTGGGGAGAGCAGCCCAAATTTAATTTTGAACCAAAGCCTCACTGGGAACTGGGCGAAGCGCTGGACATTATCGATTTCGAGCGAGGAGTCAAGCTTTCCGGCACCCGGTTTTATGTCCTCAAGGGACTTGGAGCCCGACTGCAACGGGCTTTGATCGATTTCATGCTCGATCTGCACACAGGTGAGCATGGCTATCTCGAAACATATCCGCCGTTCATGGTCAAGGCGGAATGTGCTCTCGGATCGGGAAACCTGCCCAAATTCGCCGACCATCTGTATCATGATGCGGAAGAGGATTTCTGGTTCGTGCCAACTGCAGAAGTCCCGCTAACAAATCTCTATCGTGATGAAATTATTGAGCCTGGCACTTTGCCGCTCTATCACGTTGCCCACACCGCCTGCTTCCGGAGGGAAAAGATGTCGGCAGGAAAGGACGTTCGCGGCATCAAGCGGGGCCATCAATTCGATAAAGTAGAACTCTACAAATTCGTCGAGCCGGAAACCTCCAACGACGAGCTGGAAAAGATGCTCGATAATGCCGAAATGGTGGCACAAAAGCTGGGCTTGCCCTATCGAATACTGGAACTCTGCACCGGAGATATCGGCTTTGCCTCCTCAAAGTCATACGACATCGAGATGTGGGCTGCCGGTTGTGGTGAATGGCTGGAGGTCAGTTCCTGCTCCAATTGCCTCGATTTCCAGGCCCGTCGGGCCAACGTCCGCTACCGACCCGAAAAAGGCGCCAAACCCCAGTTTCCCCACACTCTCAACGGTTCCGGTCTGGCGCTTCCTCGAGTGGTCATAGCGGTGCTGGAAAACTACCAGCAGGCCGATGGAACCATCGTGGTACCTGAAGTGCTTCGATCGTACATGGGAACGGATATTATCAAATAGTGTGGATCAAATGCGAATTCTGGCAAATGACATTGGAGGATTAACTCAGGATATCATCCTCTTCGATACCACGCAGACTATCGAAAACTGCGTCAAGATGATCATGCCATCGCCAACCTTTAATCTGGCACGTAAGATCAGAACAGCGACTCACAATAAGAAAGCTATATTTTTCACCGGCGTGAATATGGGAGGCGGGCCATCAAAAAAGGCTCTCGCCGCTCACTTGAAAGCCGGGCTTCAAGCCTGCGCTACCGCTGAAGCAGCGGCAACCTTCGACGATGATCTCGAACAGGTAATCCAAATGGGAGTGAACATCATCAGTGAAAATGAAGCTCCCGACGAGGCTGCCAGAATCGAGACCAGAGACCTTGACCTAATCGCGGTGGAGAAAGCACTGGCTGCTTTCGAAGTCGATACTCATCTGGACGCTGTGGCAATCGCCGTCCTTGACCACGGAGCTGCACCCCGCGGTGTGAGCGACCGTGCATTCCGATTCCAGTGCTTGCAGGAAACAGTTAAGAAGCGAAGAAATCTGATCGATTTCGCCTACCTGGCCGATGAGATACCTGATCATCTCACCCGGATGAAAGCGGTGGCGCAAAGCGAACTGGAAAGAGATTTGCCGTTACTGGTAATGGATACTCCTGTAGCTGCCGCCATCGGAGCCATCGAAGACGCCACGGTGGCCGGAAATACGCACCGGGTAATCGTCAACGTAGGCAACTTTCACACACTGGCTTTCCACTTGCAAGGGAGCACTATTCTGGGTTTCTTTGAGCATCACACCAAGCTGCTCAACGGGAAGAAAATAGACAATCTAGTCGCCAGACTGGTCAGCGGGGAACTCACCAACGAAGAGGTTTTCAACGATGACGGACACGGCTGCCTCATCCTCGAAAGCAGCAGCATAATTCCTTTTGTGACCGTGACCGGCCCGCAACGCCACTTAATGAGCGAATCAAGGTTCAATCCGCACTTCGCCGCGCCGTATGGAGATATGATGCTGACCGGCTGTTTCGGGCTGGTGAGAGCCTTCGCTCAAAAGTCGGATGAACTCCGAGAGGAAATCGAAAGATCATTATCGCCGTAGGGTCACGTTGCAACGTGACCCTACATGGTGAACCGGGATTTGCATTCCTTACACCGATACCGCTGCTTCCCACCGCTAAACCCGTTTTTCACAACATTTTCGCTGTTGCATTTAGAGCAAACTATGATTGTGGAGTGATCCCCATTTTCGGGCTCATCAGGAGTTTCGGGAGGTGAATCAACCTCACTCCAGGTCTTATCCGAACCCAGTTCGCTCCTGAGTTCGCCAATCCGCTTTTCCCACATCTGGTGCCGCGATCGAGTGGCATGAAGGTCCTCTTCAATCTGCTCAATCTCATACATGTGAGAGAGTAACTTGGCAGTCAGGGCCGCTTCCGACAACACCGAATTCGATGATTCCAGTTGCGAACAAAGCATTCCCATAGATTTCAGGCGTTCTTCATCAATCCCGCTGGAGCCCGGCCTGAGTTGCTCAAGCTCATTACTGAGAGTGGTCGCCTTTCCACAGAGTGCCCTCAGTTCACTGATCTTTGTCACCATGTCCGAATCGGCAGAAGGCACTTCACCAATGACAGCCAGAAGATTCTCAGCTATAGCCATCTCCTGACATGACAAATCAACTTGCGAAGGATTCCCACCACGCGGTCCTACATATGTGGCCACCGCCAGGTTTTGGCCATCACCTGTCAGGTGATCATCCAGTGATTTCACTCCCTCCAAAAGGCTCTCCATTCTCCCTCCATCCGGCGTGCCGGAAAGAGCCATCAGGGATTCTTCAATCAAGTGCTGGGCCTCAGATACTTTCAGCTTAGCATCCGACACAGCTTGCCAAAGTGTTCTAACGTCTGCTATTTTCTCGTGTTGATAGTGCAGCTTGTTCTGAAGTTCATCGAGGGCTTCATTGGAGATTTCATAGCACCACTGTTCGGTTTGCGCCAGAACTTCCCGGGGATTTCCTTCCCATGAGCACGGTTTGCTTAGAAGTCGCGCTACTTCCGCAGTGAAGTCATGTATCTTAGATTCAACTCCAGTTGCCACAACCCCTTCGGCACTCATTTTATTCCATCCTTATTCAGGCCCCGCTAAGCAACATCTTGAGAAATGCATATCGATCGCTCCGGGTTATTCCGTGCCGGTTTCTTTCAAGAAAATCGCCCAAGCACGATCGACAGTTCTGGAGCGCAATTCCCATGCCTTAGCGTTCGCCGCATCACGAGTCTTCAAAGCCTCATTCACGTTTGCCTCACAATTTTCTCTGACTTGATCCAGTGTCTGGCTATAAGCTTCCTGGGCATCTTTTTCCATCTGCCTGGATTGCTCAACAGCATTCAGGAATGCTTCCTCTGCTTGCTGCTCCAATTCTTCACGATCAGCTAATAATTCAGCTATGGTATTCTGACATTCCTCATCAGCGCGGTGCTCCGCCTCCCTGTACGCCCTTTCCAATTGCAATTCATTCACCTTGTAAGCTTTGGCCACTTCCTTCTGGGCCTCCAGATAAGCAGAGTATGCCCTCTGTGCCTTACCCAGAACATCGGAAAGCGGCCCCATTTGCAAGGGACTGTCCGGCGCAACCGCAGAACGATAGAACTCGCTCTCCAGCACATCTGCTCTCATCTCCACTTCAGCTACCGGATCGGCTGCTTCTTCCAACGCCTCCAGGAACGCCCGGGAATCATCACTTACAGGCGGGGGACCTGATTGAGCGCTTTTATCCTTAGCCTTATTCTTTGTTCCGGTATTTGCTTTAGTAGACATAGCAAGCCTCCTGGCAAATCAACTTTTTTGTATCTCTGGTGACTACCATATTAATATGATAATATTGAGAACACGATAGGACAACGTAATCACCACCCAAATATATATGTGAGAAACCCGCAAGTCCAACACCGGAAAATCCGCATGAAATATTCAGGAAAACATGGATGGCCAAATTGGAAAACAGACTTCATAAAGAGACACTGGCAAAGGAATTGCGCCAGATTGAAACCAACCCGTAGGGGGGCCACCCCTACCGTAATGAAACCATGCCAATAAAACGCCATTTCCTCGGATGGAACGAACCGATAATCGCCAGGGTACGTGATTTCTTCCTGCCTGCAGGGGAACCGCATACCATACTCCTGCCAGACTTGGCCAAAGACCTGATCGTCGTGCCAACTCGTCAGGCGGGACGGCGTCTGGGAGAAGCGCTGGCGCTTCGTTGTGCGGCACTCGGAACTGCTCTCCTTTCCACCCGGATAGTGACACCAGCTTACTTTCTCCACCCCGATGAGAAAACGCCTAACGCAGCCAATCCCACGGAGGTCGCCGCCTTCTGGGCTGAGATGCTGATGCGCTCCGATCTCAATCAATACCCCGGCCTGTTCCCTGCTCGCAAACCTGAGCAGGATTTCCCCTGGGCAATGCACCTGGCCGAGACATTACAAAACCTGCGCGATACGCTGGCAGACAGCGGCCATCAGATCTCGGATGTCGTTGAACAATACAGCGAAATTCTGGAAGAACCGGAACGCTGGCATGATCTGGCCCGGCTGGAAACGGCCTATTTGGAACGGCTGGCAGAACTGGAACGCCACGACAACATCGAACTCATGATCGAACGTTCCGACAATCCTCAATTCCCGGAATCAATCGAGCGAATCATTGTAGCAGCAGTTGCCGACCCGACCCCTCTCATGATTCGGGCACTGGGAAATCTTGCCGAACAAATCCCCATCGTCATTCTGATACACGCACCGGAATCAATGGCCGACCGGTTCGACAAGTGGGGCCGCCCGATTGCCAGCGAATGGCAAAAATCACAAATCGATATTCTCTCACCCGAAACAAACATCATTCTGGCCAGCTCGCCGGCCTCGCAGAGCCATCAGGCACTGGAACTGATCGCCTCAGAACAGGAACGGTTCGGCCCCAATGATATCGCTATCGGGGTTCCGGATAGCGATATAGTTCCCCCGCTATCTGCTAAGTTGACGGAAAATGGCCTGCCTCCCTTCGACCCGGCGGGAAAAGCCATCAAAGAACACCCGCTGTTTCAATTACTCGAAGCCTATCATGCTCTGATTGGAGAAGGAAGCTACACAGCCTTCAGCGCTTTCCTGAGACAGGCAGATATTCTCGAGCTCCTGCAAAAGAAGTGCGATCTTTCACCCCTCAAAGTCCTTGCGGAACTGGACAGATTCCAGAACCATCACCTTCCTGTGTCATTTGAAGATGTCATCAGGCAGTTCACTCAAAAGCACACCAGCAAGCAATTTGCCGGTCTGGGCAAAGCAGCAGCTTTTTTCAAGGAGCAACTGGAATACTTGCAGAATAGTGATTTCACTGCAGCACAAAGGCATTTTTTGCAAACCGTGTACGAGTCCCGAACCCTCGACCAGAATGACCGGGAGGACAACGAATTCTCGGCGGTAGCAAAATCCATCGATACCGCTCTGCGTGAACTGGAAAGCGACTGCATCAGCACACTAAGACTCGAAAAAAAACACTTGCTGGACCTGCTCCTGCGCAGACTGGCCGGACAGAAATACTACCCGGAACGTGAAGGCACAGCGATCGACCTTGAGGGATGGCTTGAATTGCCCTGGGAAGATGCGCCTTTGCTGATCATCACCGGCATGAATGAAGGATCGGTGCCCAATACACGGATGAGCGACATTTTCCTGCCCGACTCGCTACGCAAACACCTGAACCTGAATCATGATGAAGAACGGCTGGCCATAGACGCATTCCTGATAACAGCCATGATTGAATCCCGCAAAAAAAATGGGAGGGCCTGTTTCATCACCGGCAAAACCAGTTCAGCAGGAGACCCTCTCAAACCATCACGATTACTATTCCGTTGCGAAGAGAATGAACTCCCACGACGGGCAGAACAACTGTTCGGCAATGCTGAGGATAAGCGCGACAATCACCCGCCAACAATCAGCTTTCCACTTCAGCTTACATCACCACCCGACATTCCCATTGAAGATACTGTCTTGAAAAAGCTTTCGGTAACTGCTTTCAAAGATTACCTTACCTGCCCGTTCCGGTTCTATTTGAAGCACATCCTCGGTATGGAAGAACTTGACGATCAGAAGGCAGAACTGGATGCGATGGATTTCGGCTCGCTGGTGCATGAGGCCTTAAACGAAATGGCCCAGAATCACCAAATGAACCAGTGCGAGGATGAGCGGGAACTGGCTCGATTCCTGCAAGCCAAGGCTGAAGAATGGATACGGCTGCGCTTCGGGCAATCACCCCCGCTTCAGGTAACGATCCAGTTCGATTCAGCCAAACAACGGCTGGCCGCAGCCGCGCGAGTACAGGCCAGCTTAGTAAGCGAAGGCTGGCAGATTATCCAATCGGAAATGCAGATCAAGGCTCAATTGAATGGAATAACGGTGAGCGGCAGGATCGACCGGATCGATCAGCATCAGCAAACCGGGCAAATCAGGATTCTGGACTACAAAACCTCCGACCGCGCAGCTACGCCGGAAGCCGTCCATCTCGGTTCCACCTCTCCTGAAATACCCGATTACGCCAGAGTCTCTCCTGGTAGTAAGGAAAAGCGCTGGACGGACCTCCAATTGCCGCTTTACCGTATACTTCTGCCCGAGGAACTGTTATCCGAGGGACCAATCCAAATTGGTTATTTCAACCTGCCCAAAGCCATCGGGGACACAGGCTTGATCCTCTGGGAAGAATTCAACGCGGAACTTCTCGCCTCCGCCAGTGAGTGCGCCGCAGGCATTATCGAGTCAATTCAAAATCGAAGGTTCTGGCCGCCAACATCAAAAGTCAGCTACGATGATTTTGAGCATCTGTTCCCTGCGAACATTGCCAACTGTATTGAAATTGCATCCTTTGAGGAATTTATGCATCAAAAGACGTAGGGGCTCAAAATCTTGAACCCTATCCCGGAAAACATAATGACGAACAAAATCAGTCACGAAGCAATAACAGCCTCAGCGGGGTCAGGAAAGACCTTTCAGCTGGCGCATCGATACATCCGGCTGCTGGCAAGCGGAGTGAAACCGGACCGAATTATCGCGCTGACTTTCTCCCGAAAGGCGGCAGGCGAGATTTTCGACTCAATCATCAAATACCTTCGTCTGGCAGCTTCTTCGGAAAGCGAGGCACAGGCTACTGCTGAAATAATCGGCCTCCCTGCATTATGTCAAGCAGATTTCCTGAAACTGCTTCGCGATATGCTGAACAGCCTGCATCGTCTGCACATCAGCACACTGGACAGTTTCACCATCGGCGTAATCCGGGCCTTCCCGATGGAGTTGGGAATTCCTTCAGGTTTTCAGGTAATGGAAAGCGACGGAGCCCTAGCCAGAACCGCACGCCAGGAGATTTTGAGCAGGCTATTCAACAACAGCTACGTGGACCGCAAAGCGCAGAAGGAATTTCTGGAAGCCTTCAAACAGGCCACCTACGGACAGGAGGAAAAGGGACTCCAGCGCAGCCTCGATACCTTCATCAGCGAATATCGAACCTATTACCAGATTCTGCCCGCACAAAACGCCTGGGGAGACAGTGACCGTATCTGGCCTCAAGGATCACTCTGGCTAAAAAACGTGGGAGATATCAACCCCATTGCCACCGATCTGGAAGCCTTGCTGATCCATGACGATCTATCCGAAAACACTATGAACCGCTGGCACATTTTCATCGAGGCAGTTCGCGATTTCAATGTCCACTCAAACTGGAGCCGGGATATCGAATACCTGGCAGAAAAACTGCTCGAAGATGTGGAAGGGCTGCGCCGGGGGAATGCGCATCTCAAAATCGACCGGGCCAAATGCGAGCTGTCTGATGACGAAAGTCGGCTGGCCCTTGAACTACTGACTCACATAATGAAAACGGAACTCACCGCCGCATTGGAGAAAACCCGCGGCATCTACCGGGTTCTGAACCAGTACGAACAATTTTACGAAAACCAGGTCCGCAGACAGGGCAAGCTGACTTTCAATGATGTCCAGTACCTGCTGACCCCGGCAAATATCGACAGTGGCGGCTGTCTGCTCAGCCGGATCGTCGATGAAGATTCACGACTCTACATCGATTACCGGCTCGACTGCAAGCTCGATCACTGGCTGCTGGATGAATTTCAGGACACCAGCGACCTGCAATGGGAAGCACTGCGCAACCTTGCCGACGAGATTTTACAGGATACTTCCGGAGAACGCAGCTTCTTCTACGTCGGCGATGTGAAACAGGCTATTTACGGCTGGCGGGGAGGCAACGCGCAACTGTTCGGCAAGATACTGGAACAATACGGTGACCTGATTCGGCAACGTCCTTTGAACACCTCGTTTCGATCATCCCCGCCAATCATCGACACCGTCAATCAGGTATTTACCCAATTGCCACCCGAATTACCGGCAGAAGCCATCAGCCAGTGGGAAGGAATCTGGCAGGAGCACCACTGTCAGGAAGGATTCGTCCCCATTGAAGGCTACGCCGCACTTCTGGAACCACTCTACGAGGGAAGCGAAAAACCGGGCGAGGAGGATCGCTATCGAGTCGTAGCCCGGCTGCTCAATGAGATCGATCCCCTGCACCGAGGCCTGTCAACGGCAATTTTAGTCCGCAGTAACGAAAGCGGCAGAAGGCTCGTCAACTATTTGCGCAGTGAATGCCCGAACATGACCATCGTTCACGAAGGAAGAGCAGCCATCAAAGATAATCCGGTCGTCGCGCTGCTCCTTTCACTGGTGAAATTTGCTGCTCACCCGGGTGATACCTTCGCCTGGCGACACCTTCAAATGAGCCCACTGAGCAGGTATTTAGCCCACAAAAGACTGAACCGGGGTAATTTATCACATACGCTTCTAAGGGAAATGCAGACAAACGGATTTCAAGATTTCATTCGCAACTGGGGAAAGCTATTGAATGCAATGTATCCCCTCGATGATTTTGGACAGAAACGGCTCAACGACCTTATCGAGGCTGCCGGGGAATTTGATAACAGCAACAAACCGGACAGCAACGCCTTTTTGCATTTTATCGACAATTACCAGATACACGAACTCGCCTCAGAAGATGTCATCCGGGTGATGACCATTCACCAGTCCAAAGGGCTGGGATTCGATATCGTCATCCTGCCAGACTTGCAGGGCAAGAGCATGACCAGTGCCGGTGAGATCGGTTTCACTACGGCCCGCGACCCCGCTACCAATCAGCCAGTCTGGGCCCTCAAGATGCCCCGCCGACTCATCTCACAAAACGATCCGACTCTTGCCTCGCAGATAAACGCCAGCGATGAAGCTTCCTGCTTTGACGCCCTGTGCGTATTGTACGTGGCCCTGACCCGTGCCAAGCAGGGACTCTATATGGTCACTTCATATCCGGGGAAAACCGCTAAAACCATAACCCCGGCCACGCTCCTCAAAACCCGGCTTTGCAATGACCCAAAACCAACAGACGGGCCGCCTGTTTCTATCGACGGAGAGCAATTCACCTGCCTGTTTGAAACCGGCCAGCGCGACTGGCACACCAGAGTTTCTCGTGAAGAGACTTCCATGCCACTGCCCGCAACGCCAGAATTATCCGGCGATTTTCACAAAAAATCATCACAAAGGGTACGCATGACACGTATATCACCATCGGAGCAGGTGGGCTATACACAAAACGCCGGCTATCTCTTCTCCGACGCCTACTATCGGAGTCTGGAATTCGGCTCCGCCATTCACGAACTCTTCCGAAAGGTATCGTGGATTGACAAAGCGGATATCGAAGGGATCATTCGCCAGCGGCAGGGGAAGTCCGCCTTTGAAGATGAATTCAATCAGAGGATGGCAGAACATTTCCGGCAGGCTCTCACTTCCGAAGAAGTCCGGCAAGTTCTCTCACATCCCGATGGAAACGCGGAATTGTGGAGGGAAAAACGCTTTGAGATCGTGATTGAGAATCAGTGGATAACCGGCGCTTTCGATCGGGTGGTTATCATTCGAGATAACGAAGGAAAGGCTCTACAGGCTACCATTGTGGATTTCAAGAGCGATGAGGTTGAAAATGACACGATACTGGCTCAGGCTGCAAAAGGCTATCGCCCGCAACTTGCACTTTATGGAAAGGCGCTCTCCCTCATGCTGGCTATTGATCGATCTCAAATTGAACTTAAGGTGCTGTTCACAAATCCGGGAAAAGTATATAATCTCGAATGAAGGCACTTGCCACCACGCGTGTTTCATATTATATTAGAGATCAAGGAAGGTGATTCAATGAAAAAAGACCTGATGGATATTCTCGCCTGCCCGATGTGCAAAGGCGAACTTGAACTTACTATTGAAGAAGAGGACGAAAAGGAAGTAATTACAGGTTCGCTGCACTGCGCCAAATGTAACGAAACTTACCCTATCAATGATGCCATCCCCAACCTGCTTCCACCTGATCTGCGCGATCAGGGCAAGTAAGTAGCACAGGATCCCGGCGATTCCCAGACTTCAATACTCGAAATCGAGACTGGCTTCCCTTCCAGTTGAGGGTTGAGTTCCTGATAAATTGTAGCTGCGAGGTTTTCCGAGGAAGGATTAATTTCATCGAAGGGCGGGATATCGTTCAGGCAAGTGTGGTCGAACCGTTCCAGAATCACCGCCATGTATTCCTTCAACTCGGTGAAATCGAAGGCCATTCCTGCCTCATCCAGTTCTTCAGTCTCCAGCGCCACCACCACCTCGAACCGATGACCGTGAAGGTTTTCACATTTACCCCGGTAATTCCGTAGATAATGTGCAGCATCAAAATGCTGCCTAACCGATACTCGATACATTTCCCCACTCCCTCACCTGCTTCGTATCGTCAAGTTCTGAAAGCAGGTCTTTTATAGTTTTACCATTCTGCGGATGAACAAGCACCGGGGCGATCTTCGCGAAAGGAACCATTACAAATCCACGCTCAGCAACCCTCGGATGAGGGATGGTCAAATCGTCCGTCTCAATCACCCGGTTGCCAAAAAACAGGATATCGATATCTATCGTCCGGGGCGCATTGCGAAAGCTTTCCTCCCGATCCATTCGCGCCTCGATTTCTTTGGCAAATGAAAGCAAATCGGGCGGTTCCAATTCGGTTTTACCACAACAGACCAGGTTCAAAAACCAGGGTTGATCCTCATAGCCAACCGGCTCGGTTTCATAGATAGCTGATATCGTCTCAATTCTCACCTGCCCGGATAATGCTGCCAGCGCCTTTTCCAGATTGGCTTCACGATCTCCCAAGTTCGAGCCAAGTCCCAGATATACCATTTCCATCGCCATTAATTGTATCACTGCCATAAGCAAGCTGCCAAGGCTTGATTGACACGATAAGCTCGGTTAGAATAAACCAGAGCAGGATAATGTTCGATTCACTATCAGACAGGCTTAATGCCGTCTTCAGCAAACTAACCGGCAAGGGCAAGCTCTCCGAAAAGGACGTCGATGAGGCGTTAAGGGAAGTGCGGGTTGCGCTGCTCGAAGCCGACGTCAACTTCAAGGTGGCCAAAGCATTCATCGCCAGTGTGCGCGAACGGGCGGTGGGCAAAGCGGTGCTGGAAAGCCTCACGCCGGGTCAGCAGATAATCAAGATCGTCAACGAAGAACTTATCGCCATGCTGGGCAGCGACCAGAAAAAGCTGGTCCGCGCCGATCCACCTCCAACGATAATCCTGATGGTAGGTCTTCAGGGCGCCGGCAAAACTACCACCTCATCCAAGCTGGCCCTGCACCTGCGCCGGGGCGGGCAGAAACCGCTCATGGTCGCCGCTGACCCCTATCGACCCGCTGCCGTTACTCAGCTTGAAACCCTGGGCAAACAGCTTGATATCCCCGTATACAGCGATGAAAAGACCAAAAACGTGGCGGATATCTGCAAACAGGCCATGAAACGCGCCAAGGAAATCGATGCCACCACCATCATTCTGGATACCGCCGGACGACTGCACGTCGATGAAGAATTGATGGAAGAACTGGAACGGGTCAAAAAAGCGCTTACCCCCACTGAAGTTTTGCTCATCGCCGATGCCATGACCGGGCAGGAAGCAGTGAAGATCGCCGACGAGTTCAACTCCAGGGTCGGACTCACCGGGGTTATCCTCACCAAAATGGATGGCGACGCCCGCGGCGGGGCGGCTCTTTCACTGACACAGGTTACCGGTGTGCCAATCAAGTTCGTTGGTATCGGTGAAAAGTCCGACGCTATCGAACCATTTTATCCTGACCGTATGGCCTCCCGAATACTGGGCATGGGAGATATGCTCACCCTGATCGAAAAGGCTCAGGAAAGCTTCGATGCCAAAAAGGCGATGGAGCTGGAAAAGAAGGTCCGCAAGGCAAAGTTCAATCTGGAAGATTTCCTTGATCAACTTCAACAGGTCAAGAAGATGGGATCACTTTCCCAGATCATGGATATGATCCCCGGCATGGGCAAACTCACCAAGAACCTGCCTGCCAACGCCGCTGTGGATGATAATCAGCTAAAGAAAATCGAGGCCATTGTCCTCTCTATGACTCCAAAGGAACGACAGAACCCGGAAATTATCGATGGCAGCCGCAAGAGAAGAATTGCCCGGGGAAGCGGTACAACCCCGCAGGATATCAACCAGTTGCTTAATCAGTTCAAGCAGATGCAGAAAATGATGAAGCAGATGAGTTCGGGCAAAATGCGCGGGCTCAATATCCCCGGGCTCTAGAGTAATTTCCTATTACCTTATCATAAAATACCCCGATTGACATCCATCCTAATAGTTGACATGGCAACTAATTTGCGGTATACTGGTTGCCAAGGAAACTAGTTATGACAACAACGCCAGAAAAAGCCTCTGTCATCGTGAGGGGACTACTTAGACTCGGAAGTGATCTGCACCGACTCGGCAACAAGATCACCTGGGAATACGGACTCAACCAGCAGCAGTTCGTGGTACTAAGCGAGATCGTGGACAGAGGGCCAATCAACCAGAAACAACTGGTTGGGGGATTGGTAATTGAAAAATCGAATCTTTCCAAAATCGTCAAGAAATTAACGACCCTGGGGTTAATCAAAAGCTCATCATCCCCGGATGATGGAAGAACCACATTGCTCAGTGTCACCAAAAAAGGGAAAGCGATCTGGGAAGAATGCATGAAAGATTTCAATGAATGGCAGGCCAATTGGGCAAGTTCTCTCACTAAAGACGAGACCAATCAGACAATAAAGGTACTGGAAAGGCTAAAGGGCCTGCCTCTATAAAGGCAGGTTCTATTCTTAAACATTAAACAGGAGGGTTAAAATGGCAGAAAAATACGATCTGGTAGTCATCGGTTCAGGAATGGGTGGATTGAGTTCCGCCGCGCTGGCAGTAAAGAACGGTTATAAGACACTGGTCCTGGAGAGCCTGGGACAGGTAGGAGGCCGATATTCCACTTTTGAGGTCGAAGGGTGCAAGTGCCTGACCGGCGCCTGTGTTATCCACTACTCCGGCTGGGTTCCCAAGATATTCAAGGAAGTCGGTCTGAAGATGGAACTCCGTGATGCCCAGGAAGTATTTTACAACGTTAAGGGAGAGGAGTTCCCCGTACCGCTGGAAAACCGGGTAACGGCCCTGTTCGATATCTGCAACCGAGTTGGAGGAGCCGACGGGAAAGCTAAAAACATCGGGGCAGGAATGGTTAAAGAAGTAAGCTCCAAGAAGCTCTCCGGCATGTTCGGCAAGGCAGTCATGGACCCGAAAGGGGTTGGCGGCCTCACCATCAAAGAGTGGCTGATGCAATATACGGATGACCCGATATCCCATGCCCTGTTCGATTCACTGGCCATCGGCTGGGTAGTGGCCCACTCTTATGAGATACCGGCTTCCGAATACTTCAATTTCATGGCTACCATGAAAGGGATGAATGATATCGGCCTTTCGCCGCTGGGCAACAAACACAATATGGAAATGCTGGCGGGTTTCGTCAAAAACAAGGGTGATATCTGGCTGGGCAGTCCGGTCACCAAGATCAACATCAAAAACAAGCAGGCAACCAGCGTGGTCTGCAAGAAAGAGGGCGGCGAGGAAGTCGAGATTGAGTGTAAAGCAGTCATCAGCAACTGCGGCCCGACACTCACTGCCCAACTCGCCGATCAGGTAGACTACACGGACGATTATTTGAGAGATATGCGCGTTAAGCTCCGCCCCATCCCGACCGTGATGATGCATGTAGCCAGCAACGAAAAACTGGCCATGCCCGGCGGCGAGCACGGCATGGAACTGGTGGCTGGAATGCGCCGGATCATGTGTGCCGTCCCGCTGACTAATACCTGCCCTGAGCTGGCACCAAAAGATACATTCCTTTATCACTATGTAGGTATGCCTAAATCCACCCTGACACCCATGGATCCGGATGAGGAAATCAGACAGTGCATGGCTGACCTGCACGATCTTTATCCCCGGTTCGACAATGTAGCCAAGGTAATCAGTATTGAGGCACGCAACTGCGATGATAACCTGAATTATGGCCGAAGCTGGCAGGCCGCCCCCTATCAGATGCAGCGTGAGACGCCCATTAAAAATATGTGGTGCGTAGGTGACGGCAACCAATCGAAGGGTTACTGTGGAACCTCCGGCAGTGCCGAAGGCGCCTTTAAAGTTGCGGATGCGCTAAAAAAGACCGTTAAACCCGGTTAGTGCTTTGCCAAATATTGATTTGAAAAACCGGCAGTGCTAAACAAGTAGATACAGCTCGACGTTCCATTTCAAAGTAAGCAGCCGCAGTGAATATTCAAGCATCTGGGTTGTTTTTGAATAGTTTTTTTTGAGTCGCAATCAATACAGTCAGAATCTGCAGGACGCGTTGCAGATTCTGACTGTATTTGTTTTCGCATTTAAGGTAATACATACTTCAGGCGGAAGAGAGCACTGGAGTAGCAGTGTTCAAGAGTCACTCATAAACTGATTTACATCCTTCTCTCTATATACCTTCCCAGAGCTTCGTCCTTTAGTGGGCTGCGGGCACCCGCACAAAAGTGGCAATCTCCTTCTGTCTCGATCCACAGCAATCCACATCCAAGAAATGGCTTTTTTCGCCTCATAAGCATCGCGGTTAATTGAAATGCGACCTCAGAAATTAGTGTTTACCCCCATATTTTTTTCAGGTTTTCTTAATTGTAGTATTAGTAGTTTCAGTTAAACTGAAAGTAAGGTTATTCTTAATGCTGGGAGGCAATATGAATTGCTGGGAATATATGAAATGCGGGCGCGAGCCGGGAGGGAGTGAAGTTGCAATATATGGAGTTTGCCCGGCATATCCTAATTGGGGCCAGCGCTGTGCACGAGTGGCAGGCACCTTAAACGGCAAAGAGGCCGAAGGTTTGTTTATTAATCTTAAAGAAATACCTAATTGCAATCATTGCAGTTTCTATAACAGTGAACACTATATCAAAGGCCTAATGGATCTGGTGAAATAATTGATCTTTCTCTGACGAAATAAAAAAGGCGGGGCAAAATGCCCCGCCTTTTCTGTGTTGCCTTTGCAACTCGATTTATTCCGCAGCAGCTTTAGCCGCCTCAATCCAGGAATCGAATAATGCCTGATTATCTTCTACCCAGTCCTCGGCATGGCGGACAATATCCTCGGGACTATCTTCTCCATCGAACATTTTGGCGTTCTGGACAAAGATGTCGGCCAGGGGAATTTCCATTGCATCGAACAGGGCCCCCGCTGCCGGGTTATCGGCCAGGAAGTTGTTGTTGGCTATTACCGCAAGGTCATCTGCTACCAGACCCATCATACAGGGATCATTGACACATCCTTCCACACCGGGGACTGAGACCATGTCCAGGAACTCCTGCTGTTCTTCCGGCAGGGCAGGGAACGGCACCTCAATCCAGACAACATCTTCCCCGGGGATCAATTTACCAACTGTCCAGTTCGGGGTCCATGTGTAGAAAAAGATGGATTCGCCCTGCTGGTACCGTGCTATGGCATCTGCCATGGAGACCGAATACTCTGCTTTGATGGGCTCAATGACGTCCGTCAACTCATAGGCATCCAAGTGGAAATCAATCATCAGTTCGCACCCCCATCCGGGCGGGCAGGCTACCATATTGGCTTTGCCGTTTCCGTCCGTATCAAAGAGGGCAGCGATATCGGGGTTTTTGAAGTCATCGAGGTTGGTGATACCGTATTCATCTGCGGTCTTCTTATCAATCAGGTAACCCTGCAGGGCGCCACCCTTGGCCACATATCCAGCAATGGTCGTCTCCTCTTCGATATCTTTCAAATACGGCTGATGCAGCATTACCCATACGTTAGCCCAGAAATCTACATCGCCCTGTTTGACTGCCTGATAGAACGCCTGGTTTTCGAGCATTACCGGGTCTTCCACATTGTAGCCGAGTGCTTCAAGCGCCTTGATGTAGATTTCGATCTGGAACCAGCCGGTGTCCCAAGTAGCCTTGGCTGGTTCCACGGTGACTCCCTTGCCTGGTAGATCTGGCTCGGCGGTCTCGTCATCGTCACAGGCAATCGCAACCAGCATAAGGCTAGCTATCAAAGCAATGCTCAGCACCATTAATAGTAAAGATTTCAGTTTTTCGATTTTCATTTCCATATCCCTCCTTGCAGTTTACTAATAAAGATCGCTATCAGATATATGAGTTATTTTACCGTGTTATCACCCCCTTTTCTCATATTTATCGTTCAAGAGTATTTTCGGTGGAATGAACATAACGGCCAGACCCAAGAGGCTTCTTAATGGTTTGGCGTGTTTAGAGCTATCAGGCTCAGCGAGAGACTGGGTGATGCGGTCGAGAATGATGGCCAGAATAACGATACTGAAACCGGAAGTGAGGCCCATTCCGATTTTAATTCTTCCCAAAGCTACGCGGACATCCTCGCCCAGCCCACCGCCACCGATAAGGGCTGCAATGACCACCATCGAAAGAGCCAGCATCAATGTCTGATTGAGTCCGGCCATTATAGTTCGCAGGGCAAGCGGAATTTGTACATTCCATAAAACCTGCATGGAGGTGGAACCGAATGCGTAAGAGGCTTCTATCAGTTCGGGATCAACCTGCCGTATCCCCAGATTGGTGAGCCTGATGATTGGCGGAAGCGCAAAAATAATGGTGGCAATAACCCCCGGTACTGGCCCGATGCCGAATAGCATTACTATGGGGACAAGATACACAAAGGCCGGGATCGTCTGCATCATGTCCAGCAATGGCCTGGTGACAATTGCGAATCTATCGCTACGTGCGGCCACAATTCCCACTGGTACGCCAATCAGGACACAAAAGGCGACGGCGGTCAATACCATCGCCAGTGTTTGCATGGTATGCTCCCAGTATCCCATGAAGCCGATGAGCAACATGCCGCCTAAGCTGAACAACGCCACCCGCCATCCGGCTGAAAGCCATGCGATGATACCAAGTATGATCACAAAGGCGATAGGAGGCAGCCAGAGCAGGATGTCTTCTTCAAGGAAATCGTATAATGTTTCAATGGGGACTTTGACATCCCGAAAGAATTCACCAAAATTGGGGACCAGCCAGTCGTTGACGAAATCATCGATCCAGTCCTCAAAAGGAAGTGTGTATTCTTTAAATGGAAACGGCTGCCCCATTATTTATCGACCTCGAAGCTCTGGGATACACGGCCTTCCATCGTTTCATCAGAGATTCCGTTGGCCGCGGCACTGACGGTTTTATCGGTATCTTTATCGCCCGCTTCGACGAAGCTGGCGACGTTGGCCAGGATATCGAACTGGGTAATGAACCCCACCATCTGCCCATCGTCATTGAGCACGGCAATGGGCAATCCTGTTGCTGCCGCGCTGTATATCTCGGCCAGGGGAGTTTCGGGGGAGGTTTGCGGGAATTCCCGGCGCATTATCTTGTCGAGGTCACGCTGATTATTGCGTGCTGCGGTGGCTACGTCCTGATCGATGACCAGCCCAATCGGTTTGTTACGGTCGTCGACCACGAACAATCCGTCCCTGCCCAGTTCCCTCATGCGGAACATGGCGGCGCGAACCTGATCCCGATCCAGCCGCAGCGATTCCGGTCTGCGCATCACCGATCCGACCGTGATGACCCTTCCCCGATCCACGTCCTGGGTGAAAGCAGTCACGTAATCATCGGCCGGGTTATCTACGATGTCCTCCGGGGTGCCCAGTTGCACGATCCGCCCGTCCTTCATGATAGCCACGTGGTCACCCATCTTCAGGGCTTCGCTGAGGTCGTGGGTGATGAAGATGATGGTCTTTTTGACGGTGCGCTGTAATTGCAGCAGTTCATCCTGCATCTCACGCCGGATGAGCGGATCTAGGGCGCTGAAAGGTTCGTCCATCAGCAGGACCTCCGGATCGGTGGCCAGCCCCCGGGCCAGCCCGACCCGCTGCTGCATGCCTCCGCTCAAATCCCCGGGATATCGGTTCTCCCACCCCGTCAGCCCCACCATTTCGAGCGAATTCATGGCTGTTTCCCGACGTTCTTTCCTAGGCATTCCGCGCATCTTCAGACCATATTCCACATTCTGCACCACGGTTCGGTGCGGGAAAAGTCCAAAATGCTGAAAGACCATAGCCAGTTTGGTTCGGCGGATTTCCTTGAGGCGCTTGTATGCCAGCCGTGAAATTTCTTCATCGTCTACATAGACGCTGCCGGCGGTTGGGTTAATCAATCGGTTGATACAGCGGATTAAAGTGGATTTTCCGGAGCCGGATAGCCCCATCACCATGAATATCTCACCTTCTCCCACGGAAAAAGAAACATCGGCCATACCGACAACATGGCCGGTTTCACGCAGGATATCTTCTTTGGAAGCGCCTTCCTCAAGTCGTTTGAGGGCTTCCTGGGGAGATTTGCCGAAGATCTTGTAGAGGTTTTCTACTCGTACTTTGGCTGGCAAAATTCTCCTTTGATGCCACTACAGGGCACCGTTTCTAATATACCAATGTCGAAAGGTAGTTGCAAACTCTGCCTGCGCTTTCGGGCGTGGACTGCTGCCGGGACGTCCTTTATGCACCGGCGCAATTTATGATGTTAAAGTGGATATTCCCCTTATTTAAAGGGGTCCCAACGAATGGTCTGCTTTTCATAAGCCGGCGGGAACATCTGGATGAACTCGTCGTAATAATAGATTTCTTTGAAGGAAGCCAGCGGCAGGCCGTAGGGGGTTTTGGGGCGCTCGTTAATCTCATCCGGGTTAACTACCCCGGCGATCAGCCTGTCCATCACATCCTCGGTACCCACTCCCATCGAAAAGCGCAGTTTTTCGCGGTTGGCGATCTGATCGGGGAGCATATCGCGGAAGGCTTCCCTTAAGATAAACTTCTCAGTTTCCTTTTCGCCATATATTTTCCACTCCATGGGTATCTTCTGGCTGAATTTAATCACCTTCGGGTCGAGGAAGGGTGCCTGGTAGTCTACGGCGTTGGCCATCCAGCCACGATCCATACGCCGGAGCGCAGTATTGTAAGCAATATCCAGCAGCTTACGGGCCAGTTCTTCCCGTCTCTCTTTAGTGGTCACGCTGGGGTTTTTGAGGACCATGCGATAGCCACCGAAGAGTTCATCAGCTCCTTCTCCCACGAACATCAGGTCGGTATATTCCTTAGCCAGCATGGAGACAAAATAATTGGAAATCTGCCCGACTATGCAATCCTCGTCAAAGCTCTCCAGATACCAGATCATTTCGGGAATGCAAGCGAAGATTTCCTCGTCGCTGATTCGATAAATGTGATGCTCCAATCCCAGGAAATCCGCCATCAGAATGGAGTTATCCAGATCGGGGCCGGGTTTACTATCGACTGTGGCGGTTATGAGATGGATATTCGGATTGAATTCTTTGGCAATTGTTGCCACAATGGAACTGTCCAGTCCGCCGCTTAAAGCGGAGGCATTGACCCCGGACATTCTTTTTTTAGTAGCTTCGATCATGAGATCACGCAGGGTATCAGCGGTGGACTTCAAGTCCTCACTGATATCGGGAACATCCGGATCGAACGGTGCGAACAGTTTCTCCCCTTCCTTTGTGCTGTAGATTGACTGAGGGGGAAGTTCATGGATATCAGAGCGAAGATGATTTGTCAGTCCCTTCATTTCTGTGCTGAAGTATAACGTGCCGTTCCGCGAGCCATAGAAAAGCGGACGGGCGCCGACTTGATCGCGGGCGAGGATTACTTCATCGCCATCAACAATAGCACAGCAGTAGCTGCCATCGAGATAGGTGAAACACTGTTTGCCATGCTTGAGATAGTATTCCCTGAAAAGCTGGACATCTGTTTGCCCTTCGGCCCGGGCATTGAACAGTTCTCCATCAAAAACGATGTATGGTGGTTGGGAAAATGCGGTCGCATCCGTCTTTTCCGATGTCAGGTTGATCTCGATAGCGCCAATTGATCCATTGCCCTCAGGCATGGTGCGAACGGCCATGTTATCCGGACCGCGATGCCGCATAAGCTGCAACATTGTCTCGACCTGATCCGTGCGTTCCTCCGTGCTTCCACTTGTTGCTACAATCCCTGCTATAGCTGCCATTCTATCCCTTCCCTTTTATCTATCATATCAATTTACCAAAACTGCTTATGATGCCTGCATTGCATCCAGTTTGGCAACAGCGTCAAAACCGTCCAGTGCATAGGCATCTGCGCCGATCTCTTTGGCATACTCCTCAGAGACTGCGGCCCCACCAACAAATATCTTAACCGAATCCCTGACACCGGCTTCTTTAAGGGCCTCGATGATGTCCTTCATCACTACCATAGTAGTGGTCAGCAGAGCCGAAAGCCCAAGGTAATCAGGTTTTTTCTCTTTCACATATTCCACAATTTTTTCGGTGGGAATATCAATGCCCATATCAGCAACTTCATAACCTGCGCCTTTGAGAAGTATGGCAACAATATTTTTCCCGATATCGTGAATATCACCTTTTACGGTGACGATGGCAAATTTCCCCTTGGTTTCCACACTGGCAGCTTCCATGATTGGTTTTAGGAGATCCATCGCTTCGCCCACCGCCTCGGCCGAGGCCAGCATGTCGGGAATGAAATATTCCTTACTGGCGAACTTCTGTCCCACGATCTCCATACCAGAGGTGAGGCCTTCGGTGATAATGGCCTTCGGGGGAAGATTGGCGTCTATCGCCTGTTGTGTAAGTTCCAGTACACCGGGCCCGGTCAGATCATTATCGATTCCCTCGTCATCAGAGGTTTTCCTTCCCTGAATAACGTTTTCCTTCAGTGCAGCAATGATATCTTCGCTCATAGTTCCCTCCCTATTGATATATGTTCAGTCTCGGCAAAAGCCCGGGTATTTCATTAAATATCTTCTTCGTGGTCGCCTCGTCTATGTGTTCAACCGGCTGTGCCAGCAGTTCATCCATACGTTCGCAAGCCAGCTTGAATACGTTATCGGTTTCACCATCGCCCTCGAAAGGATAAGCTTCAGAAAGCCGGCCGCTGCGCATCACCTTGCGGATAAAACTGATATAAAGCTTCTGCGATGTGGTCATCACGTTTCTGACCTGGCTCAGCGTATCGTCGAACTCTTCACGATTGATTTTTGGCTGCCTTAAAAAGAATTTTATCATTTTGAAATGAGCATCGTCCAGAACTGCCTGAGGCAGGCAAAAAACAGAGTTGCAGTCGAGAAGCCCGAAGGTACAATGCAGGTACTGTGGACCGCTTAAAGCGACCAGAATATCGGAAAATAACCTTTCAACTGTTGATTGCTGGCCCGGTGTTTTGGGGTCGCAGACTCCGGAGGTGGAATAGTTTGGGAGATCATAATAACGCGCCATCTGCACGCAATCGATATTGTACTGGCTGGTTTCGACGCATCCGTAGGAATCGGCCAGAGTATCCATCCTTGCACGAACCGGCACGCTGCCGTAGATTACCGGTGTGCCCGGATTTACCAATTGGCCCAAGGCTATTCCAGCCAAAACCTCGGCATTGATCTGGGCCATGATACCGGCTTCCATAATAGGAGCGGTGCTGCCGGCCTGGGGAGCAGAGGAAACTACAACCGGCAATCCACGTTTGCAGATTTCGATATAGGTATCCGTGGTGTCCTCCACAAATTGCAGCGGGCTTTTCACCAGGCAGGTGATAAAGGAAATGATGGGATTTTCTTTAAGAGCCTCTTTTCCACCAGCTATCATCTCCGCCATGTTGAGCACGTTGTCCAGCTGATCGAGGCTGGTCAGTCCCGCCTGAACATGCTTGGTGGTATTGTTGAGAGAAGCGAAAAACTTATTGACATCTTTGTTCTTTTCCGTGATATCGCTATCCTGAATGTTGACTGTGCGGATAAATCCGTCCACGGTCTCCAGGTGTTCGCACACATGTGCTGCCTGACAGAGATCGGCTACGGTTCCGCGCCGGGGGATAAATTCAGGCACTGCGATTTCAGTTCCCGGATCGGATTTTTTGGTATAGGTTTCGAAGTTAACATCCAGCCAGGTGTTGGTCTCCGAACCGGTAATGAAATATACTCTCGGCTCATTGCCGTGCATTATCAGGGAATTGTCAGGGTTTCTGGCCCCCAGTTTGACTGTCTTGGGAGCGCTATCGAGGGCCTGTTGCACGAGATTTTCAGGGATTTTAATCTGCCAGCATGGATGGTTGCTGTCCGGGACAGTACTTACCTCGGCCCCGTTGCTCCGAAATATATCTGCTGCCTGCTGGTTAAAACATAGCAGCCCGGGGTCTGAAAGGATTTCCATGGAAGCCTGATGTATTTGCTCAATTTGATCGCTGGTTATTCGTTCCAGCGGTTTTTCGATCAATATTCCCTCTCTGGGCATTTGGTTGCTCCTCTTGTGACTAGTCAATAATATTCGGGATTTCACCCAGTATTTGCTGCCGTACATTGCCGGGCAGTTGGTAATCTGCTGCAGCGAGTATCTCTTCTGCTCTTGCCTTTGCCCTGTGGGCGGTATCCTGGCTCCCGTTGGCTTGCCATGTTTCCATGTGTTCTCTATCGCTTAATAAAGGCATGTAATGTTCGGTACGCATGTGCTTGCGGGTATGTTTGGCGGTAACAAAATTTCCTCCGGGTCCTGCCTTTTTGATGAGGTCGAAGGCCAGTGTCTCTTCATTAACCGCAATTCCTTCGGTTGCACGCATGGCCATTCCGATAATCTCATCATCCATTACGTATTTTTCAAAGCTTACGCTCAGGGCGAAATCAAGTAGCCCGGCAGCATCGTGGATGAAGTTTGCTCCGCTGAGTGTGCACAGCAAGGTAGTAAGCGCCGATTCATACCCACACTGAGCATCAACTATTTTAGAATCGGACATGCCGGCAGTAGCGTAATACGGCAGCTTGTAGAATTGAGCCATCTGAGCACTGGCAGCATTGGACATCCCCATCTCTATTGCCCCGATGAGATATTTGAGATCGCGGAAATCATTGCTGGATGCCACCGAGCCAAAGATGGCTGGTGTGCCGGGATTCACTAGCTGAGTAAGGCATACTTCGGCCAGAGAGTCGACGACCTGAACTACCACGTTACCGGCAATGGTCACCGGGGAGGTTGAACCGCACAGAGGTTCGGACGGAAGCGCTACCGGAATACCGGCTTTGGCAGCGATGACAATCATATCGCCGTATTTCTCGTCAACAGTCATTGGACTGATGGCGCACAAAATAAGTGATATAGGCGATTCTTCACGCAGTTTCTCATCCGATCCGGCGATTATCCGGGCCATGCGGATAACATTATCGAGCCCCTCATAAGTGTAGATCCCACCCATTATGTGTTTGGAGGTGTTGTCCAGCCCGGCAAAGAATCGATTAACATCAACGATTCCCGGCTGCAGATCGGTGGGATAGGTCGGCAACAGAAAGAAATGAATGTTTTCCAGTCCATCGATGAGTTTGGCCAGGCTTTTCAAATCTTGCAGGGTCGCCCTTTTCCGCTCGCCGGTTATGCCATCTATGATGTTAAGCGCGGTGCCTCCGGTTCCTGCATACACCCTTGAGCCGCCGAGATTGAGATTATGTTCCGGATTGCGCCCGTGAAGAATAACTTCAGAAGGGGCCGTATTGATAAGTTCCATGACCATATCGCGAGGCATTTTGACTACGCGATTCTCTACGCTGGCCCCGGCGTTCTTAAAATACTCAAGGGCTTTGTCCGAGTTTACCTGAATCCCCACTTCCTCGAACACTCGCATCACGGTATCATGTATTTGTGTTATACCATCTTCCGTAAGCGGCTTGTAGCTGCCGCCTTCAATTCCTTTTCGAACCATCAGTGCGCTACTCCCTCCTCCATAGACATGTGAATTTGTCACAGATTCTGCAGGGATTGCAGGAAGCAACCTCGCCGTCCTGAGGCCCTATTCCAATAATCCCCGATACAGACTTTTCCGGTGTCATCAAGTATTCATCTTTCAACTTGATGTCAGAATTACTAGCTAACACATCGAAAATGACCTTTTGCTGGCTGACGTGCCAATCGCAATTCCCTGGACTGAATCGACGGCTGATAGCAAGGCCTTTGATATGTGCCAGTTCCCCTATTATGCCATGCACGAAGTCGGCTGCTTTTTCAGTGTAGCTGGACCCGATTGAATCCAGAATGAAAGCTTCGACGATGAGACCCTTATCACTGAGTTGAGCTGTCATCTCCTCCAGTCGGCTCCCGATCGTCAGTGCAAAAATTGCCGCCTTGGTGCAATGCTGCAGCACTTCGCTGATAACATAACTCTCCAGCATGATCGATTTTTCGATAAATACGGTTGGTTTTTCTACTTGCCGGACATCCAGTATTGTATAGGTATAAGAAGGTTCAATGAGTGATTTTGCTTTCTCAATATACTCGTCAACCAGGGAAGCTATACGTGGCGACAGTTCCGCATCGGTTGCATACCCGATTCGTTTGCCTATTTTTTCTCTTGTAATCTCGAAATACGATTCTACATTGATGCGGTTACCGATTACTGCCATTTCTCACCTCCATCTGCTCCGAGCCTTGGAGCAATGAAGTTTTTTACCTTGCTTTACCCTTCATTTGAAAGGAGAATTCAACGGCCAGAAAGTAAAATGAGGACATTTTTTTGATAGGAATGGAAAAAATGGGCTTTGAGGAACAAACAAATTGCGAAGTGAAGCGATTGGCCCGGCAAGGTTCAGTTATTATCCATCAGCTAATTTGAAAATG
>Ga0180431_10001676_pt1 | contig 30520 bp, 24 predicted proteins | sample SS_ome_11_FD_132459 | JGI IMG/M metagenome (GOLD analysis project Ga0180431, IMG submission 132459) | Hypersaline lake sediment archaeal communities from the Salton Sea, California, USA - SS_1_MS_1 metaG | ecosystem: Environmental > Aquatic > Non-marine Saline and Alkaline > Hypersaline >... | reverse complement strand
CTGCTCATAATTGAGCACATCCTCAATTGCACTGTCCCTTCTCTCCTCTCGGTCGGCCTTGCGCTTCTCGTTCGCAAGCTTGGCCATGGTCTCCTCCAGTTGAGCCTTGGCCTTGGCCAGGTCCACCTGGCGTTTTTCCCGTTCAGCGGCCTCTTTCTGGGGATCGGGGTCGTCCGTCATCTTGCTCTTTTCCAGTTCGGCCTCGGCGCGTTTGGTGCTCAGCGCCAACATCTTGGCCTGGAGATCAGCCTCCATCCTTCGAAGTTTTAGTTCCTGTTCTCGTCGACGGAACGCTCTTTCATTGGGATCAAGGGGAGCAGAAGACCGTGCCGAAGAAGAAGCGCCGCCAGTATCCTCGGCCCGTCTTCGCGCGGCCTGGAGGTCCACCATCTTTCTCTGAAGGTCGATCTCAGCCGAACGAATACGGGTCTCGTTGAGCCTCCTTTGCATCTCTGCGTCGTACTGGGGATCTCCACTACCCCATCCATCAGGCGGGCCTCCTGGAGGACCTCCTCCTCCGCCACCTCCACCTCGTCGTCTTCTGCCATTAGAAGCAAAGGAACCACCAGCGCCTCCACGGAGACGGGTGGTCAACTGTTGTTCTCTTTGCATTTGGAGCATGGTCTCTCTCATCTCGAGGTCTTTCTTGCGCACGTCGAGGTTGGCGGCCTGCTTCTCCATCTGATCCGCGGCTCTGCTCAGTTGAGCGATTTTCGCCTCATCGTCCTTGGCCTCCTTGGCCTGTTCGGCCAGTTTCTGGTTGGCAACTTCAAGGGTACGGGTGGCCATGGCGAGCTTGGCGCGAGCCTCGGCCAGTTCCTTCTGTTGGGCACGGTAGTCCTGGTCCTCACGGGCCGCCTGAATGTCCTCTGGTTTACCAAATACCGCTGTTCCGGGCATAGGCACACCATCGTCGTTGTCTGCTTGTGAAAGTTTCTCAACTTCCTCCCTTTTGGTCTTTAGGTACTCGTCCACCAAACGTTTCACCGTTTCCTCGGAAACTCCAGTGACTCCCTCGCTGGACGAAGGTATGTCTGACGTCTTGGCGTACGGTTTGAGTGCCTCCGCCATTTTCTTATCCATACCTTCACTGAGATTATCAAAATCTTTTCGAACCGTGTCCTTGTACTTTTGGAAATCTTCTTGTGACACTATGCCGGCGATTGATTTTTCCATTTTGTCCACCTTTTCCTGAAGTGCTTGTAATACATTTGGTTCGGTTGAATCTGATGTAGATGGTTGTGCACTCTCAATAGTTTGGAGTTTTTGTTGAAGTCTTCGAACCACACCAAGAAGAGAGTTTTTGCTCACATCATCATCGTCTTGCATGGAGGGTATGTCGCCCTCCAACACTTGTCGAACCAACGTAGCTTGAAGAAGCTTGGTAAAGGCCTCGGCCAGATCAGTTCGGTTCTCTTGAGCAGCCTTGGCAATTTGATCGACCAACCATTGGGCTTTCTCAATATTATCCATTCGGTCTTTCAAGTCAGCAAGACCATTTTGGAGGCCGGCACGACTGAGAACACCTTCGAGTTTTGCTGCTTCCGCTCGAAGTGTTTGAAGTTGGGTTTGCGCTTCCACGACTTGTCTGTTCACTTCCGCCAACTTTTGCTCCTCCCGACCAACTTGTGCTTGAAGGTCATTGAATTGTGCCGTCAATTGTTGGTTGGTTTGGGTAGCCTGCCTCACCGTTTCCGCCAGGCTTGCACGTTCTCTCTCCTTGGCGACTATGGTGGTTGTGAGTGCGTCCAATTGTGCCTCCAGACTCTCCACGTTTCCACTAGCAGTACGCAATTCGCTCAACCGCCGTTCAATGTCTTGCGCTCGTACTTGTGCATTCTTCACTTCCTCGTCCTTTGCATCCAAGGCTTGTTGTGCCTGAGATAAGGCTTGTTGCGACGCTTCTACCTTCTCTTGTTCTGCTTGCAACCGATCGGTCATCTCGGCCACTTGTCGTTCTGCGGCAACTGCTCTAAGAGCACTCTCTGACTCCTCTTTCAACTTCTCGGCCAGAAGTGCGTTCGTTTGTTCAAGTTTTCGTTCAAGTTCCTGGACTGCCTCTGGTGCTTGTGGTACATCGGTTGGTCTCGGTCTCTTTCTAGGGTCTCTCTCGAAACCCTCATCTTCCAGCTCACTAGAAGGGAATGACACAGGTGCATCGTCAAAAACGCCTTGCGTTGAAGAGGAGGCTGCTGCGGCCGAAGATGGATCATCAGTGGCAGGCGCGGGAGCATCTTGCTTCTCGAGGAAGAAGGCCTTGATGACTGTTGCGAAAATATTACCAGCACGCAAAGCGAGTGCCTTAAACTTCTCATCGTATTTTGCATTTTGATAAAGTTGTTTGTCATCGGCGCGCTTGAGAGCTCGAGACTGCTTGCTGTCGGTATAAAAATCGCCTACAGCGGTATTCCAAGCAGAGGCAATAGTTGCAGAAACTCCAATTTCAAGTTTGTCCATGATATTCTGCTTTTCGGTATTAAGTGTTTCTCTGGCCATGAAAGTCGCGTGAAGAAGAATTGCTGCATAGATTTGCCCATAAATCACCCTAATATCGTAGTTGTCCTCACCCTTCGGTAATTCGTCAAACGACCCATCAAACATCTTCTTGTTCTCCCAGACAAACTTAGCCTTATCCTCTGAAACTTTTCTGTTCAAGTATTCCACAACAAGTCGGTACGGACGTTGTAAAGCAGAAATTTCACTATATTCAGAAGGTCTCACGCTCTTCAAAAATTCGTCAAGCATGTTGATTGGGTTTTCAGGATTCCAAACATCTTCAAAGTTGTCTTGGGGGAAAAGGATACCGATGGGCTTCTGGCGAAGTTCTTGGTAGGCGGCGCCAACTTGTTGCACGCGAGGTTTCTTGGGGAAGACAGCGCGATCGCGATCGCGGAAGTCACGCCGGCCGAATAGCGCAAACACCCCACGGATCCTCATCTGCTCCAGAGCCAGGGCCACCAGGCCCTCCAGGCCCCCAGAAATGCCACCTGCCCACCCCTCGGTCAGAGGCACGCCCACGTTCCCGCACACGGTCTTCAGGAACATGTTCACGTCGCTCAGGAAGCGCTCCTCCTCTGTGTTCACAAAGAACCCACGGAGAAGAGTGTTGACCTCCTGGCGAATTTCCTCCTCATTCTGCAAATCACTCTGCTCCTCCTCGTCCCTCCTTCTCCTCACTACTCTTCGCTCTTCTTTTTCTTCTTTTTCTTCTTTCTTTTCTTTTTCTTCTCCGTTTGCACCAATGAAGGAGGGTCGAGGGTCGTGGACCATCTTCACGGAAATGTCCCTTTCCCCTTTTTTCTTCTTACTCTTCTTTTTGTTCTTGGGTCGCTTTTTGCCCATTCTTTTTTCAACCTTGGCTTCCCCGTAGGACTCTCCGACCGAAGAAGAGCCAATGGGACCAAAGTAGGAAAGAGGTGGGTTTTGCGGGCGAGACAAGAACATAATTAGAGATTCATCGGGTTCTTGAGACTGTTGGTTTTTATTTTTGCTTGACAAAGAACGAGGTTGGAATCACAGTGATGTTTCCATTGGCGCCATAGGTCTGCATCTCGTCTCCGATGGCCATGTCGTTGACAGCAAATCCTCCTGCCGTGATGGAGTAGGTGTGCTGTCCGTCCAAGGAGCGCTTGGAGGAGATCTCGGCCAGCTTGGTACCCTTGGGCACCTCGATGGTCGCCGACCTCAGGTAGTCGTAGAGGGGCTTGTTGCTTCCTCCCTTGTTCAGGCCGACAAACTGCTTGATGTGCGCGTGGCGGTCGTGAGGCATGAATACGTACGCGTCCATGTTGTCGCCCGAGGGGTTCACGGCCGAGGCGATGTTGGTCGGGTTGCGCTTCCACATGGCGCCAAAGAGCTTGGCGCTCTCGGGCTCGTTCTGCTCGTCCACCAGGTAGGGCGAGGAGATCTTTTCGTTGACGGAACGGCGGCCAGCTTGTGTGGTGACAGCTCCTTGCTCCTGAAGTTTTGCCAGTTGTTCGCGAGACATTTCCACGGGACCGTCAGCCGTCTCCACAATCACCGTATCACGTTCAGGCAAACCAGGGCCCTCCTCCTCGAAATCGCTCTCAACCCCGCTTTCGGATCCGCTCTCATAATCAGAGGCACCCTCATAATCGGAAGCACCCTCACCAAGGTCGCTCTCGTAGTCAGAGGCACCATCACCAAGGTCGCTCTCGTAGTCAGAAACGCCATTCTCAGCATCGTCTCCGTTCATGTTTTTGTCCCACTTGGCTGCGTTCTTGAGGGGGTCATCACAAGGACCACAGCGACGGCGGAAGGGGTTGTTGTGCTTCAACCGTGCCCACATGTCAGAGAACGCATTGCCCACCTTGGCCTCACGAATCAACTGGTCCATGGCTTGCTCGTCACCAGCCTGAAGGGCCTGCTCAAAGGCGGAGGCGATCATCTCGCCCGAGCGAGCCTGTTGTTTCTTCAGACCCTTCTTCTTACCCTTCTTCTTGCCCTTGGAACAAGTGTTGCAGCCAATTTCCTTACCTTGGAACAGTTGGAACGGCAACTCGTCGTCTTGAACACGATCGTCATCAGATTGCGTAGGACCGAAACGTTTACGGGAGGAACGCTGTTGATCCAGATCAAGCTGTCGTTCGGCGGCAAGACGCTCAGCCTCTTCACGGTCCATCTGGTTTTTTGCGCGCCTGGTTTTAAGTCTTCGAGTCTCGAGAATCGCGCGTTTCCGTTGTTCAGCTTCTCTGATAACAGACGACGGGATCGTCTTGTCGAACAATTCGACACGCGCTTGGAAATCCTCATCAGATTCATATTCTTCCGAACCAAATCCAAATTCTCCAAAAACTTTTCTGGTTTTCGCGTGTTCGATGGTAATAATGATCGAATCAATTTCGTCCGGATCATCGGAAGACTTGAGTTTGTCGTGTAGACGAGAAGCCCACGCCTCGTCAGTCTCGCCCTGCTCTTGATCGAACTCGTAACTGGAACCAAACGCAACTCCAATTTTCTCGCCTTTTCGCCCCTTCTTCTTGCCCTTCCCGCGCCGACTGCACGCACCGATCACCTGAGCGTTGATGCGCCCGTAGCAGTCAGTCGGAAGAGAGTAAGCGGAGCTGCACCGGCAGCGGAACTTGGGCACACCGCACAGCTTGCAGGGCTGCTGCATACGACGGAGAGAGGGATCACACTCATCATCGGAGGAGAGTTCGTGGTCCGAACACTCGTCATCGGAAGAGCGGGCCTCGCGCAACCCGCAAGCATCCTCGTCCACATCACGGTAGCAGGCCTTGTTGCGCACGCGCTGGCGGCAGCGGAGAGCGCAAGCTCTCATCCACCCGAGCAAACCACAGCGCATAGCCTCCGACACGCGCTTGGCGAGGGTGCAGCGGAGCTTGTCCACGTCCACACAGTGGGAGAGGGAGCACATGGCTGCTTCGGTGCAAAGAGAGCGGGAGAGCAGGCTGGAGAGGGTGTTGATCATGTACTGGGGCTTGCACCCGAATCGACGGGTGTACCCACAGAAATGGCGACCTCCGTACTTGTGGTGGCCCATGACCCCACGGAGAACCACGTGCTTGATGGCAGTGCGGTTCTTGGCCATCACACAAGCCTTGTCACCCCAAGAGCCAGGGGACTGGTGCACGACGACTAGATGTGCCACGTGGTTACCAATACGGTTGGCGATGTCGCTGGCAAACTCCTCGGCCTCGTCCACTTGCTTGGGAGCCTGGGAGGCCTTGGCGAGAGCGCCCACCAGAACCGAGGGGTCTCTCATGGGCTGATCGGGTCGGCGTTCGATGGCGACATCCTTGGCAAAGTTGATGTCCGAGAGGATGGTAGCGTGGGAGAGATCCGAAAGATACTTGCCGTGCTTGGTGGAGAAGAGTTCCACGCGCCCGTTCTCGCTGTCGCCCAGGGCTTGCTCAACCTTGGTGGCCAGTTGGTCGGCGATGTGAGGTTCGGTGATGTTGGGGTCGAATTCGAACAGGCACTTTTCGGATTGGGTGGGCAGAACCACCCGACGTACGGCAAACGGGTTCTCGTTCTTGACGAATCCGTTCTTGATCGCGTACCCGATACCCTTGCGCTGGACAAAGGAGGGGGTGCGCGCGAACATGCGCTTAGTTAAGGGGGAGAGGCGGTTGAGTTCCTCTCGGCCAGGGTGAGGTTGGTAGACGGGAGCCTTCATGGGCTCCTCATCGCGAAGGTGTTCGGGAACAAAAGTCATTTTCAATTTTTCTTTTTCCGGGTGACAGAGAAAAGTGGGTTAATTAGGCTTTGTTGGTTTATTGGTTGTTGTCGGCGAGGGTGAAAGTTTACTCGCAAGTGCCAGCCGCGTAGCTGTTGGGGAGGCGATCGCATCGGCGCTCTCCCTTGTCGATGCGCACGTAGCGGGCATTGGTGCGGATGAACGAAAGAGAGGTGTAGATGAACACGATGGTGATGCCGATGAAGAGAGGCAGTTGGAACCAGCCTGACCAGTGTTCCACGACCATGGAGATCCACACAGCAAGATGGAGCAGCCAGGCTCCGAATACACCAACAAAGGTGGCGCCCGACTTGTCGATGGTAGGGCGGAGGAAGCTTACAATCCAAGCAGACATGAGGACGATCACCAGCCAGAACCCGAGGAGAATGAGGGGCACACTCTTGGCAGGGTCGACTGTATCCGACCAGTCGTAGCCAGCATGCTTGAAGAGTACAACGCCGAGGACAGCCAGTCCCACGACCAAGAGATATACCACAATGGGCATCCACCACCAGGTGTCCAGGCCTCCATAGAGCATTTGAAGGGTGGTGTTTGTTTTGTTGGCCTTGCGTTCCTTGTAGGCTGCACGCCTCTTGTTACGAATGTTTCGGTAGAAAGGAATCCATGTGTGTTCCAAGAATGCGATCGGGAAAAGAGTGATGGCGAACGCCACAAAGAAGGGTGTCACAGCAACCCAAGCTCCGTCCATGTTTTTATCGTAGCAAAAAAAAATTAAGGTTTATCGGGCACTTTGGTGTATTGTGGTTTTATTGAGATTCAACGAGAAAGCGCTAGAGGTTCAGAGGAAAGTCATCTCCATCTCCGGTCAGCGTTTCTCGCAGTTCTTGTGCGTTCCGTTCACTTTGTGCTGCTTCATCCAGGGTGTCCCAAGTTCCCCAATTCTTGTCCATTTGATCGTTCCTCTTTGCTCGGGCTCTCCGTCTTACGCGTGCTTTCTCCTCTCTCACTTGTTCATCTCCGTAGGTAGGTGCCAGGGATCGAGAATAGGCATCTCGAAGGGCATCATCCAATTTCTTCTGGGGTTGTTTGTTCTTCACCCGGTGGTACCAGTACCAGTGGGAGTAGTGCCACTCGTTGTGGAACCCACAGACTCCCAAGAGAAGGATGATGAGGATGGGCAGACCATATACAAACACCGAGAGAGTGACTCCCTTGCCCGCGGCACAATCGTTGGTTCCTCCGCACACTCCACACAGATCCACTGGGAGGGAACAGCATATTTGGTTACCGAATCCATCATCGGCCAGGGTTCCGTTGCCAAAGGGCAGGCCAAAGCAATCCAAGCAAGCGTTGTTGCCTCCACACACCCCACAGAGGTCAGGCGTGGTGCCCGAGTTGGGAATACCATCACAGCCCGCACAGGTGGACCCGTCCCCGTTGCAGATACCGCACGCATCGGGAATCTGGATGCCCAATGTGGAGTTATCACAGTCCATGCAATCCATGATGTGCAAGGTCACGTTCTGCATGTCGGTGACGTTGGGATTCAACAGGGAAGTAATCATGACCTTGAAGTGGTCTACGCCCATCACTACCGGATTATTGTAAATCACAAACCCGCTTTCGTGGTTCAATGCTAGGGATCCCTGAACAGGTGGAGAGACGATTTCCCAATCCACGGGCGTGTCTGCTGGCTCGTGGAGCATCTGAAAGATAATCTGAGAGTAGCAAGGTACCGAGTAGAAGGGCTCCAGGAGAATGTCCACACAGGTACTGTTGTCTCCTCCACACACTCCACAGTAATCGAGGATGGCACCCGAGTTGGGCACGCCATCACAACCCGCACATGTGCTATTGTCCCCTTCACACACACCACACTCATCCGGACGAGCAGGCCCGTTTACCACCCCGTAACAATCAATGCACGAGCCTATGGTCACTGGAATGGAGAGGGTGTCGTTGATTCCCAGGGAAGGAACCTCGACCAGTAAGTAGATGGTCTCCATCCCAGTCTCGTAAGGGTCGGGAGTGTACGAGAGCAAGGTCTCGGTATCGGAAATGTAAGTAAAGAGGACCGAGCCCTTGGTGGGTAAGGGCGTATCCAAGGACCAAGTGGCAGGTCCGTGCTGGTTTCCGAAAGGGTAGATCAGAGTAAGGTTAACCATGGTTTCGCATGGAGTGACGATGGCTGCAGGGGAGGCGGAGGGGTTCACACACGTGCTGTTGTCGCCCTCGCACACGCCACAGTCATCGAGGATGGCGGGTCCGTCCAGTACTCCGTTGCAATCGATGCAGGTACTGTTGTTGCCTCCGCACACACCACAGTCATCAAAATCCACGCATGAATTGAGCACCATGTCGCACCCCACACAATCGTCTCGACAGAGGTTGGCGACCCACACACCACCCGAGGTATCCTCGGCAATGGTGCCTGAAGCGATGAAGCATCCGTTTCCTCCACGGAGATCCACGTAACTTCCATAGTGGGTGTTGAAGTTGCCCACACCCTCATCGTAGAGGGTGTAACGAGGTCCTCGGTGAGAGTTGGGGTCCAGGGGATTCCGGTCCCAAACAAAGGTGGCGCCCTGCTGGGTGGCCGAGACGACAAAGGTGTTATCGCCCGCTGCCGCGTAATCCTGCCAGAGAGACACTGTGTACCCTAGACGAGAAATGGCCGAGAGGCCTGAAGGGTTATTGATGCCAATGGGCACAGCGACAGCACCGATCAGCTTGTACTTGTACACGGTGTGCTGGTTATCGCCCACCAACAACTCGTCGTTCCACACTGACACACTCTCACCAAAGCCTCCATTTTCCACGGGAGTAGGCGGGATAATCTGCGTGCGGAACTCGTACTCGCCCGTGAAGCCTGCCGAGGGGTTCCATTGGTAGATGTATACCGAACCCGCATTGTTGGTTGACGCATAACGAAAAGCGGGCGCGCCAATGGCCAAGTACCCTCCGTCGGCCGAAACTGATTGACCAAAGCACACAATCTCGGTCTGATTTGGAGCATTCCCATAGTAAATGGTCTGAAGAATAGAGGGGCTATCGGTCAGGTGCACCGAGACGGCACCCGCAATGTGTGCCGAAGGGTCTCCCACGATGACTGTGCCAAATTGGGCTTGTCCTGGGTCCTTTGGGGGGTTCTCGTCAATGGCCACAGAGTAGCCAAAGTGTGCACCCGGACAGAACTCGGGAGACCGCCAAGCGAATTGCCAGGGCACCTCGGCATTGGGCGTTCGTGTCCAAAGTTGAACTTCACGGGGCTGTGTATCGTGAGACCCTACGACCAAGTGGTTGGGTCCCATGATCAGAGCGTATCCACGCCCCACGGGCACGTAGGTTTCCTCGTCAGCCGCATCACCAATTTGCCATGGAAGTTGATAGGTCGAGTAAGTTTCTGTGATATGATCGTAGTTCCAGGTGGTGATGGGAGCGGGGATGGCCGCGGTGTACTGATCGTCCACGGCCCTTTGTGCAATATGCTGAGAGGCAGCGACTGTCCCGTTCCAGGCAGCCACAGATCCTCCGATAAAAGTACCCTCTGGTGCATCTTGAGGTTCCAGAAGGGTTTGTGAGTAGGTCGCGGGCCCTCCACAGACACCGCACCTGTCCCAACCACCTGGAGCTTCTGGTACTGCTTTGTAGGTGGGAGGGCATTGTGCGTTGCAGAGTGGGGGCACGCCCATGAGCATGAGGTCGCCGTACGTGGAAGGGAGGAATCCACAGATGTCCGCGGACTCTCCCGTGCACGGGGCGAGTTCGAATGATCGTATACCCGTTGCTGTCAGTAGAAGGAGCAAAAAGGAGAGACGGGTATACATTGAAAGAAGAAACAAGTGCGGTTGATCGACGGTGAATATATATATTTGCATACCTGCTGTGCGCGTTCGTTGCAAGTTTTCAATTTCGAGCAGGATGACGGCGACCATTGACGTGAGCTCGCACATCGTGATGCAGACGCTGGCCGCGTCCTACGCGGATCGAGGGGCCATTCTCTACGTGCTCGGAATACTCATTCTCCTGCTGGCAGCCCGCATACGCTTCTCTCACTTTCGCGACTTTCTCCACCACGAATTACCTGCAGCCAGTTGGATTGCCTGGACCCTGGCCTGCTTTCTCTACGCCGTTCTTCCTGCTGAGCTTTTCTGGGACCTGTATAGTGTGAGCTATCAATCCGAGGCGGCGCCCTATCTCTTCAATTTCCTAACCATCTATATTCTCTCAATGATTGTGTGGGGTCTTTCTTGCTACCTTCTCTTGTGGAGGAAATGGCTGGCCAATCTGTTTGCGGTGCTGGCGCTCCTCTTTGGCCTGGTAGTGGCCATTTGGACCACGTACGAGTTCCACAGTAACCATGTGTTCCACGTGGTCCTCTCGTGGTTGCTACTGATACCACCCATTCTGGCCATTTACACATGTTCTGTATGCTATGGGTTCCGCCAACGTTGCAAAGATACAAGAGCAGCACGTGCGCACAAAACCCACAAAAAACAACACACCAACCAGCGCACGATAACAACCGTGGTTCAACCCGAACAACCATGCACGCTGGTAAGAGGAGAGGACGATTTCAGCTTGGAACTACTGGACGATCACTGTATTGTCGATTACTACTGATCTCCTTGGTTTCCTCTGTTTTACTTCTCTCACTTGCACGTGCAGACGATAGACAAGAAAGAATAAACGCTCTTCGACACAAATCAACCATACAACCCACTGTCCAAGAGGACGAATGGGAAGAAGAAGAACTGGAAGATGACGAAGATGACGACTTTCCTCACCAACTACTCATCTTTGCGGTGGGAGGTCTGGCTAGCGGTTCCTTCTCGCCAGGATGGATGCCCTTTGTGTTTGGTTCATCCCAATCGATGACCAACCACGCTCGTTCTGCGGGAAAAACGGGCTACGAGTCTCTGGGATGGCTAAGTTACATGTACGCCGCAACGCCCGAGGAGTATGGGTGCAGTGAAGACGATGTGTGCGAAGTGCCCTCTGAGTTTGCAAACCATCGATCTCTCTTGGACGTTCTTCAGTATGAGTACGGGTATGCCGTTTCGATTTTTTCCGAGAACGAGAAGGTGATGGACGAGGCCCTCCGCCATCACTACCCCATTCGGGGGTTCTCTCCTGCCACCCTCGATATGATGATGCATGGGCAAATGGAAACAGAACTCCCACAAACCCCTCGACGGGTATTGCTCTTCCACTTTGATGGTTTGGACCAGGTGGGCCATTCCATGGGCTATGAGAGGGAAAACTACCACGCACAACTTCTTTGTATTGACTGGCAGATCCAGATGATCGCCGAGGCCTTGGTCCAGTATGACCCCGAGCACACAACCTTTACACTAATCAGTGATCATGGGGGCAAGAATTACGAGCACCACTCGTTCGAACTGGACGTGCTCCAGGTGCCCATCTCCTGGTGGGGTTATGGGGTATGCCGTCACCGGAGACTGGACAGTATTGGCGTGGATACGGTCCAGTGGGCGCCCACTCTCTTTGATGTGATCGGCCTGGACATTCCCGAGGAGTGGAACCATCCTTCGCTCGACGAGCACGTGGCCTGTGATGATGACGATGACACACCTCCCCAGATGCCCTCCTTCTGGAACCAAACCTACGAGGGAGTGTGTCCTGTACCCATAGGGTTCCGTTATCGTTCTGCCCATTACGCCGACGAGATTCGCTTGATCTCCACTTGTCTGATCTTCACCTTTACGGGCGTGCTTGGCTACTGGCTGTTCCAGCACCCTGGCATCACGAGTAAATAAATATACGACAATTTAATTTTCAATGTCTAGAGGAAGCTTCACTTCCTCGATATCCATAAATACAAGGTAATCGATCATCTGGTCCAATGCCAGGTAGTAGGGGTGCCTCTGACTGTGGTACTTTCTCAAAGTCTTCTGAATGGCCATGGCCAGGCGAAACTCCTCCTCAATTCCCTCCGAATGCATGTCTATGTATACTTGCTCCTCTCTCTTTCGTTGGTGCTGTATAAGGGTTCTGCGAACGACTTGCATGCAGAGAACATACTTTCGAGGGTTTCTAAGCCACGCCTTCCGGTGCAAGCGGCCCATTTCCATTTTTTGCGGGATACTTGCAAAAAAAAGCAAGTGGAAAAAAAATCGAAAGGAAAAATTGGTACGTGCTATTTTTTTGGGAAAGAGTATAAAGCGCGAAAATTTTTCACTCACGCAAACAAAAAAAAATTTCAAGTTCGAGGATGGCGAGTAAACCGTTGTTGCCTCTTTTGCCCAGCACGGAAAAGACCTTTCTTGATGCAAACACGTCCTTCTATGACTTTGGTTGTGCGGGGGACCTGCCCGCGAGTATCCCTTATAAGGATGGGGGAGAGGTCAAGATGGCGACCAAGCCCTTTGGGGAGGAGGGCGTGGGAGAGTTTTTTTCCTTGATCACGAGCGACCGTCTGGGCCGGGGACTGGCCCCGAGAATGCTCATGTTGTTTGGCGCCAAGGGCGTGGGAAAGACCTACAACGTTTTTTGGCACGCCGCATGCCACGGGATCAACGTGCTGTTAGTGAACAGCCTCTTTTCCAACGACTGCCCGAACGCCATGCATCTCATCTTCGAGGAGGCCAAACGGCACCAACCTTGCCTTGTGCTTTTTCCAGACGGAGCGGACGTGTTTCTCCACGTCGAGAATGCGAACGGAACCAAATTTGTGGTGAGAAACAACGACGCGCGAGAGTGCCGAAAAGTCATGGATAACCTGAGGGAGGAAGACCGAGTGTGGGTTGTAGTGACAACCTGGCGGTCTCTTCGTTTTGTAAATGACTACTTTGACGAAATCATGAAGAGCAAGGGGATGATTGCTACCGTGCCCTCCGTTGCACCGGACAAGTACCGCGAACAATTTGCGCGAAACACCATTGCCCGCTTTACGCGACTGGAGCCCTCTAAAGTACCCAATCATGCAGTCCAATGGATTGTGGATCATAGTGACACCTCTACGTTTCGCGAAGTTATGGACTTTATCAGGCAGGTGGTCTACCACACACACTCCACAGCACCCAAGGAGGACCGGATCAACAATGAAGCGCTGTTCAGCGAGAACAACTTGGTGCACTCCATCCGAGAGTGCTTGAACAACCTGAACAACAAGGACGAGCGTACTGGGCGCGTGTTTTCCGAATACACGATCGCGGGCGAGCCAGATGCCAAACAGAAGCTGAACGAATGGCACAAGGATTTCGAGGAGGCCGTGAAACGAAAAATTGCTGTGTACGTGCCCTCTCGATACATTTCAGAGGCCAAGAACCCCGGTTACCGACCTCCGCCCCCTTCCTTCTACAACCAGACGGCCAGTTCCTCCTCGTCTCTGGATACGGCGGTGGAAGAAGGGCAGTACCATGAACCCAGCATCTCTCCCGAGATCGACGACCGCATTCACCAGTTACGTGCGTCGGGGTTTGTGCCGAATAGGGGACTTGGTACTGCCCTTCTTCAACAACCTCTGTCGAGCAGTGCGCCCAACCTCACGAGCGTGACGGCCGATCTCTCGTGCCCGACCTCTCCCTCCTACGTGAGCCCCACCTCGCCGCCTCCCTCGTCTCCCAAGCGGAAGAAGCAAGATCCACCTCCTGTGCCACTGGCACAAGAACCCGTGAGTGAGGTGACGCCATCTCCTGCCAAGAAGAGAGTAGTGAATGGCAAACGGTTTCTCAGTCTTTGTTAAGTAGTGAACCTGAAAAAGCAATAAAGCGATAAAATGTCTGCAATTGAAGTGGCCAACTACCTGAATCAGTTGGAGGCCCCTTCCCCTTGGTGGGAGGAGGAGCCTGCCCGTTGGTATAGTTCTGCTGAACAATCAGAGAGTGTGAGCGAGCATTATTACGATATCAGTCAAACCACACCACACAGCTTCGATACGCCCGACAAGTACATGGAGAACGTGTTTCGCAACAACTTTAGTAAAGAGATGAACAGCCATTCACTCTCCACCTGGGTGTGGAGGGTGAACAACAGTGCCGCAAACAACTACCGATGGAAGGATGGAACTATACCCAAGTACCGTCGTTACACGGTCACCTTCCGTCGGAATGGTGTGCTCGACTCGTTTGCGGACTATATGGTTGGGTGTTCGGGAAATGTGGAGACAGAATGGCGAGAAGTTGTGGTGGGTAACCGTGCACAATTCTATGTAGAAGTCAAGGGGGAGTGGGGCAAGTTCATTCGCCCCTTTTGCATCAAAGCAATTGCACTGATCTCTCGTGAGTACTGTGATTCTCTTTCCCTTTCCCTTTCTGTTTTCTACCTAAATGTGGACGAGGAATGCTATAAGGGATGGTTTGATGGAGTGTCAAAGACCCTTGTGATGTCGGGCATTATCAACAATGCCATCAACTACTTGGACACCAACTTTCGCTGTGGGAAACACATTTCTGGAAATAAAATCATTTAATCGCCATACTCTAATCGCAATTGAAGGTCATCTTGGTTGACCTGCACTCGTCTCTGGTAAGGTCCCTTGTTACTCGGAACCACCACGTACTCTCCCTCGCTCTCTTCGGAAGATGTGAGTAGATCCTCCATACTGTCCGCGTGAGCAACCCAAGTTCCACTGGCATGTCGTTGTTCATAGACCACACGTTTTTGCAGAGATTCCTCTCGAAAGGCAAACATCGCGATAGAAAGACCAAAAGCAAGGGAAACGGGAAGAAAGCGGATGTTGGGCGCAATCATGGCCCAGATGAACACAGAGCCTGGAATAAGCACCCAATAAGAAAGTGCGTGAGGGCAGGCGATAGCCAGTACCGTGCAAAGACCAGTAGCCACCATAGTGGCCAAGTAGATGCCCAAAGGAAAGTTTGTTTGAGGAATGTACACGCTGGCGTAGCCTAGCACGCCCGCGGGAATGGCCACCAAGCAGAAGAAGTAACAGAGCTTGCAAGGCTTTCCCTTTTCTTCGGTAGGTATGAGCCGAGAGGAGAGAAGGGCACAGCAAGCGGAAAAGAGAGCGTCAACCCAGAGCGCTCCGTGAGATGCATCAAAGGGCCAAGGAAGATAATAGACTGCTAATATCACCGCCACGGTTCCTGTGAGCAGCTTCCATGACCAGTTGAGTCTCCAGAAGGCCAGGAAGAGCGCAAAGTAAAGGTGAACCTGTGCCGCACTTCGAACGGCCATCAATTCAATTGGTTTACGCCATTAAAGTGGTGTGAAGCATTTATGGTCGTCACACAGAAAATGTCTCGCTGTAAACTATGGGAGATGTGGGAAGCAAGTCCTCTCCTCTCCCTTGTTGCCCTGGCTTGCCTTGGCATCATCGTCCTCTCGCACTTGTTCTGGATGGACATGGCCTATATCAAGTGTCACTGTCACCATCCCGACTATATTGATAACGATGAACACGAGGCCCTGGCCACCTTTTGCATTGCTTATTATGCCCGCTTTTGTGACCAGCAGAGCTTCTCCAACACCGTGCAGAGATGTCTCCACGATCGCCAATTCTTAATCAACTGGGCCCTCACGCACGATCCCATCGACCAAGTGCCCATTGAACCCGACTCCTTCCTCGGAAACATATCTCCAAACGAACGGGAGAGCATGAGTCTGACCATCATGGATCGAAAGATTCCTTTGCACGAGAATGCCCCTTGTCGAGCGTACGTGGTCATTCTCTGCCTTTTCCATTATTGGATGACTTTTCCTATGGTCGTTTCGATCATCATGGGCGCGATCATCGCCGCCCTACATGTACAAATATACGCCAACTGGAGTGTGGCAATGAACACAAAGCACTATCGCTCCAGATAGCAAAAATTGTGACGTCATAATTTTTTCCACTCCGAAAAAAACTCCAGAGCGAAAAAAAAATAAAAAAAAATTCGACCAAACGAACCCGAGACAGCATGTCGAAGAAAGACTTTATTTTGCACGAAACTCTGCCCAAGAGTGCAATGAAGAATGACATTGAAAAGCGCGTGATGGAGATGCTCTTGAACGCGAAAGAGCATACGTTGTATCAAGGTGTGGGCCGCTCGATACTGTTGCATGACCTGCTGACGGAATTTGGAAAGTGTTTGGGTATTACTTTTGGAGCAGGTGCATGTCGATGGATTTGCAGAGATCTTGTGGAGACTCTTGAGGGAGAGTGCGAGCATAAGAAAGCGTGTAGGGATGACAAGTTCTTTGAGCCGATTGCATCTACTGCCATTCGCAACTTTCTGAATAACCCAAACAGCCCAAAACTCTGCTCCAACTTGGTTACAACACATTACCGGCGTGTTTCTGTGTGCGAGCACCCGGGGTGTATGAAGCTGATCTCGTGGTTGGTTCTCAACCTCACCCGCATTCGAGTAAAGTGCTGGGCTAATGCCGTATGGGGTAATGTGCAAAAAAACGCAGGTATCCTGAAAAGCCTGCGATTGCGTGGCATCACCACATGTACATCGCTCGAGCTCTTTGCCTCGAAGATGACCGATGCCAACTACAAGCCAACTATCTGCGACCCCTTTGCTATGGTGACCACCACGCAACGTACAGTGCACACTTACACCCCCAAGGTGTTGTTTACCCCGGAAGAACGTGCGCAAGTTCGAAAGAGATACATTGTCGATGAGAGCAGTGAGACCGAAAGCGAGAAAGAGGATGAAGAAGAGTTGGTTGTGGTGACCAAAGACAACTCTGGCCCTCCTCCCTTACGGTTGTCGCCTCCCCACGAGCTGATTCTCCGCGAAAGTGAAAAGGAAGGAGAGGATGAGAGCGAACGAGTGAGCGATACGGAGACGGAGAACGAAGGGGTGGAGAGAGAGGATGAGTCCACTATGAACCGGTGGCGCGAGTTCTTTGGCAGCAGTTCAGACAGCGATCAGCCCGATAAACCTTCCACTTCTCCCTCTCCTCCCCCTCCCTCCCCGGAGGAAGAGAACCAACCATCTGTTGAATTCTCATACCCCCCTCAACCCATTTATATGAAAGACGACCAGGCAGAGAAGGAAGTCGAGGTTCCTTCGACGCCTGAGGAATCGGTGATACACAAACCTGACCATCCTCCCCCACTCCACCACAAGAAAAGAGCTTTGCCGGAGAGCGCACGTAATCTGAATTTCGAGGAGTCTGCTGAACCTAACAGGTTTAACATTCGTGGCCGGTTGGAAGCCTTACGTGGTACGATCAACGAACAGCATGCAAGCAGAAAGCGCGCTCGCTCTCCCTCCCCCACCCGACCAGAGCCTTCTCCTTCTACTACCAGCTCTTCTTTCTCCGCCACTAGTGTTGAAAAACCAGAGCCTTCTCCTTCTACTACCACTACCGAGCAAGAGCCTACTACTACTACTACTACTACTACTACTACTACTACTACCAGTTCTTCTTTCTCCACCACTACCGAGCAAGAGCCTTCACCTACTACTACTACTTCTACTACTACTGGTTCTTCCCCTGCTACTTTGACATCGGCTTCCTTGACAACCGTTGAGGTTACACAAGAAGCCCTACCTTCTCCTTTGAACGAGACGTGTTCTAGTGAGAGCACACCGAAAAAGAGCAAGAGACAGAAGAGGCGCAAGAAGGTGGAACCTTCCCTTCGCGTGACGCACCATCCCTCTATCAAGGGATTCTTCCTCCAGACCCCATTGTTTGCGGGCTTTGTCTTCCACACCTCGGTGGAGCTGAGCATTGACAGTTCTCTCAATGCAGTGGTCCTCTCGTACACAAGGCTGACCAACATCCAAGAGCGAAATCAAGTGACCCTGGCGCAATTTGCGAGCAAACTCGCTGCACACAACTATCTCGTCCGTCTGGCCAACGAGATTGTTCCCCCCAATACTCAATAAAAACCCTTAACGACTATAGTTCGAAACAAATGTCTTCCTGGAGAAACACCTCCAAGGCACTCGAAGAAGAGATCGACAAAGAACACAGGGAAGTAGTGCTTGCGAATGGAAGGTATACGAACCCTTGGAAGACCTGGTTGGACCTGACCTTTTGGGATGGAGTCATGTGGACCAGCCGGTGGAGACCTCCTCCCCCTCCCGCAAAGGAGGAGATCGCGCAAATACTCCACCCCATTCGCTCTCTCCCCACCAATCCCAGTGACCAGATGAAAGCCACCTGGTTGGGCCATGCAACTGTCCTGCTCCAATGTAACGGATTGAACATTCTCACTGATCCCGTGTGGACTTCCCAACTGGTGGATTTTGGCAACAGCTTTCTTCGCGTGACCTCTGCTCCCTTGCCCTTGGAAAACCTGCCCACCATCCACGTGTGCCTGATCTCCCACTCCCACAGTGACCACTTTGACTTGGAGACAGCGAACTTACTCGAGTACGTGCACCGGCCCATCTGGTGCGTGCCCTCCTCCTTCCGAAAGAGACTATTCAAGAGGGACCCGAACCTGAAGAGTGCGGTTATCGATGACCGATGCGTGGAGTTTTCCTGGTGGCAAGAACGAACCATCGTCCCGAACAAACTGGAAGTGGTGGGATTGCCTGCACAACACTGGAGTAACCGAGGTCTACTGGACATGAACGTGACCCTATGGAACTCGTTTGCTCTACGCTTCACCCAGTGTGGCAAAACTGTGTACTTTGCGGGAGACACGGGCTACTGTTCAGCCTTCCAGTGCATAGGCAAGGTTTATGGCCCCTTTGACCTGGCTCTATTGCCTATTGGCGCATACGCTCCACGCTACATGTTGGAGAAACAGCACGTGGACCCAGAACAAGCAGTTCACATTCATCGGGATGTTCGAGCAAAGAAGTCCCTGGCTATCCACTGGGGCACCTGGATTCTAGCGAACGAACCCCTTCTCGAACCCCCTCAAAAACTAGCAGAAGCTCTGAACAAAAGAAAACTGAGCAACGATGAGTTTATATCGCTCAAACAAGGAGAGAGTCTGCAGATCAAGTAAATAAACGAGGTTTTATTCAATAAACACACGAGCAGAGTGGATGGTGGGCATCACATGGCCTCCTGCAAACACAACTCCCGAAAAGAAACGAAGGAGATCGCGGTCTGTGCGCACAACCTGGTGCACATGCTTGGCCTTCACTGTCAGCCGTTTGGCGTCCTCCGCCAGTGTGATGGTCTGGCGAAGGATATTCATCACAAACGCCTGAACCACGTAGGCCAGGAACACGGGCGAGGTCTCGGGGATACTGGTCTGTGCGGTCCGCGTGCCTGTCTTGGTGCGAACCACCTTTTTGTTCCGAACCAGGCCCCTCTCCATCAACCGTCTCACGCGAACCGGACGGATGAACAAGCGCTCGTCCTTTCCGTTCTTTCGGTAGCGCGCCATCCCCTTGGTTGCGTAGCGCAAGATCTCGTCGAGGATGGTCGCTTCCCCGTACAGGGGCTTGAGGGTGATCGGGTTCACACGAGGGAAGAGCAAGTTGATGGCGGGCAAGACCTTGGTCGTGGTGTGGGCCTGCATGTGCTTGGAGGAGAGGAGCAACTCGCCCATGGTCGAGACAACTCGACGGATAAACAGCTTGATCACATCGCTCATGACCTCGCACGCCTTTCCCGAGATCATGTAATTGGGATGCTTCTTTGAGCACATGTGGGCGTGGAGCTTGCCCACCATGCTCGTAAACTCGGTATAGTTTCTCTTTTTCGGCATTTTCGTGTTTTCCCTGCTCTCAGGAGAGGGGGTTTTTTATTAGTCATTTTAGAATCTTTAGGCTCCTATTCATCGAGGAATCTCCTCTCAGTGCCCGGCAAAAGGCAGTCGCCATCAGCCAACCCCACGCACCCCGAATCCAGCCCACCAACAAACGCCAGGTTGTTCGGTAACAGGGTGTACGGGGGTTCAACTGCTCTCCCCGCTCAGCTAGATTTTCACTCTTTTTCTCCAAGTCATCGAGAAGGTGGCCTCGTTCGTAAAGAAGGGAGACCGATTGATATACATTGACAAAGGTCGCCTGAAGGTCATCAGCCATTTGGGATAATACCTCCCCAATCTCCTTGGGAGGAGCGTGCTCTCTTTCTTCCTCTCTTTCCCTTTCCCGGTTGATCTCGATCTCGATCATAACGAACTTGCGCGTCCCATAGAACCAGATCTCCGTTCTTTGTGTAGGTTTCTCCTTCTATAGATCGGAGGAACCATTCTCCCGGGAACTGGAGCAGCAGCCCTTCCGAGTAGAAGGCATCACTCCGACTTTGTTCTCCGACCAAAGTCTCGTAGAGGTCGTGGGTGCGCACGGTCTCGTTCACCCGGCCCATCAACTTGTGCTGAAAGATGCTGATCCAGTACCAGAGGGCCTGAAGGTGGCTTGCGGGGGAAGCGCCAAACGACACCAACTGGCCATCGTAAAACACACACGCATCGTTCATCAAGTGACAATAACGGGGCAACTCTCTGGTCTCGTGCACCCGGCTCTCGATAAACACCTCGGTCGGATGGTGGAACGAGTTTGAGGGCCAATAGAAATTGTACCAATCCAGCGACCCTCCCAAAGTCTGTTTGCAGATATTGTCCATCAGGTAGACCATGGCCATGCGCACTGCCACCGTGTCCTCACAACGAGAGAGCATCTCGTGCGCATCCACGTTGCTCGCATCCACAATCTTTCTCCACTGGTGGGGTTCGCCAAACATTTCAATCAATTTCATAGGCTCTACGCGCTTGGCGGTCTTGTTCAGTTTGTGAAATAGATAACACTCGGAAGGTCTCATCTTCAGGTTTTGGTAGGCAGGCCTCACGCTGTCCTGGTAGTTGTCATCGTGTGTTTCGAAGGCTTCCTTGGTCAGGCACACCCTCACTTTGTCAATTTGCGTGCGATCGGCCAACAGGGGGTAGGGAGGACTCACCAGAAACCTATTTCGAAAGATCAGGGCACTGTCCAGCTGTTCGTGTAGGGCGGCAAACCGGAGAGCAAAACGGAAGAGGCATTCGGGCGTGATGTAGTACTCCTCCACACTAGGATCAGAGCAAGCTGGTGTTCGGTACTCGCGCACATTGTGCTTGTCCTTCCCATAGGTCCACACGACCATCCGCGCGACAGCCAGCTCGAGGGCTTGCAAGTACTCCTCCAAATCATCGTGCAAAGGTAACTCGCTCCATCGTGTTTCCAGTTGCATGGTCGCGGAGACCAGTTTCTTCATGCTGTACTGGGAGATGGGCCCACTGGCCACATTCACATAGTACTTGCGGATGTACGAACTATCCTCGGGACAAGTGGTCCCTCGATCAAAAAAGCGTACTCGACCCATCTCCCCCACTCGATAGAGGTACTCGAGAAAGACCATGCACGCGCGATACATGGTCAGCAAGGGTGTGTGCTCGTACTCGTCCGTGGCGCCAAGAGGAGCAGGTAGCAGTTCAGCCAGGTGGCCCATGATCGTCTGGTAAGTGAATTCAAAGAGCTGCCAGACAAAGCGAGGGTCCACGTGTCGTATCCTCCCGTTCAACACGCCCACGCCATCTCGAAGGGCGCCCCACACCGAACGATGGTGTTGAATGGCCGAGGGATCATACCAGACCACCCCAAAGGGTATGTCCACGTTATCCAATCGCGCCAGTATATTCTCCATCCATTCGTTCGCCTCCCTATCCTCTCGTGAGGCCTCCACAATTCCATTTTCCATTTCACACTCTTCCTCACTTTCTTCCTCTTCTTCTTCCGAAGAACTGGAAGAGGAGGAGGACGAGGAGGACGGTTCACCTTCATCACTTAGTGCAAAGAGTTCACGAATTTCATCATCCGTGGGTGCCTGATCTTCTTCCTCTTCTTCCGCAAGCTCTTCTTCCTCCTCTCCCTCTTCTTCATCGGATATGACCACTTCTTCTTCTTCAGAGGAGGAGGAGGAGGAGGAAGTACCTTCACTGTCCACGAATTGTTCCCAATAACTTGCCATTTACGTGAATAAAAAAATCGTGTGTACGAGGGTTCTGCAAGCGCACAAAAACACTTTGTTTTTTTTTCTTTCACTTGGAAAAGACTTGCGAGCGAATTTTTTATTCTTGAGCAATGGACCTTGCTCGACTTATTTTACGGCCCGAACCCCCTTCTTACGAGCAATACCTCGAAGAGAACAAGGGAAAACACCAGAGAGTGGTGCCCGGCAATGGACAGGTTGCCCAGTATTACATGGCCATGTCCGCCTTCAATCTCTACTTGACCCCTCTCGCGTGTTTTATCGGAGCGCTCATTCTACTCCCCCGTGCTCCTTTGCAGGAAGTGGATTGGAAGACTTCTGGCTTTCTCCTCTTCTTTGGTTTTTGGTCATTCCCTCGCTACCTTTACCCACTGGTCGAATGGCTGTTCTCCCGCACCACACTGACGCCCGTCTCTCGCACAGCGCATATGATCTTCTGCAACACCCTTCACCAATTGGCGCCAAACGACTCTCGGTTCTGGATGGTCAGTCCCCTGGTGCCCATTTACTGGACTGTGTGTCTGTGGTTCGTTTGCCATAGTGCCCCTCTTCAGTTGTTGGGCGGGGGCTTCCTCATGAACGTGCTCTGGGCCAACCTGACGCACGCTCTACACCGTTTCAATCACCTGGACAATGATAGTCTGCGCGTTTTGCACTACGCAAAGCACTTGCATCCCTCATACTTTCGAGAGTGCTTATTTAACCCTTCATCTACCACTACTGCCGAACAAAAGGAAAATAAACAAGAATGAGCGACCAACGACTATTCGAAGTGGTTCAAAGTGACGACGAGAACGAGTTTGTCTCCAGTTCCTCCTCCGAGGTCGAGGAAGAGAGTAACACCCCTCCTCCCACTCTTTTTGACAATTCTCCTCGGAAAAAGAGAAAGAGGCAGCCCCCACAACAATATTTATTCGAAAGTTCCGAGGAAGAACAACCAACTCACCCGGAAAAACAAGAGGAAGAAAAAACAAGTGAACGGATTACGGCCAGCGACTTGGCCAAGGGGAAGAGGAAACGAGCGCGAAAAAAACAAAAGACCAGACAAGAGGTCCCCCAACACGTACCCCCTCTTCCTCAAGAGACTGGGCAAGAAGAAGCACCCCAGGAACTGGATTTAGATGGCCAAGAAGAGTTTGCGGAAATGGGATTTCGAGACGAAACCTGGGGTGTGGAAAAGAACCCCGACGAACGGGACGAGGAGCACGAGTGTCACTTTAAGCCAGTGATACTACCCAGCCGAAGGAGGCTTGAGGCCTTACTCATGCCCGGAGAGGACCCCAACGGCCCTTGCTTTGCTTGTACATACCAGGAGAACAGTCACGTGGGCGTGATCGGCAAACACTGGAACACGATGACCAAGATGTTGCACGAGTCTCTGACCACCAGGCCTCCCGAAGTGGCCTTCTACTATGTACACCAATTCTTTGTGGAGAACGTGATGACCCCCTTTATCAAGAACAACTGTCATGATGATCAGATGAGAGAGCAATTCGAGCAGACCCCAATCGAGTACGTGTGGTCTCCTTACAAGGTTGCACAACACTACACCCAGCACACCATCGACCCCCTCCTCACCACGGTGTTTGACATGTGGGACCTGAAGGCAGTCAAGGAGCTGATCAAGAGTGATATGCTGGCCAAACAACACGATCAGAGCGGTCGTGTGATCGTTGACCCCAAGGCCCTGGACATGCTCTTCAAGGTGCAACGGGAGGAGAAGGCGCTCTACATGCGCAACCCCGAGAAGATGTTGGCCGCCAACACTGACGCTCGCTTGCCCGAGAAGTACGCGCACATTCACCACAACCGAGTTGCAGTCATTCCGTTCCGAAGCAAGAGACCCTACCCAGACCAATTCACAATTACACCCAAATAACACATAAAAGCACTCTGTGCACAAGACACCCAACATATTTCTTTTTTTTCTTACCTTGCAACATGAGTGGGCCAGGCAGTAACTATGTCGGCAATTTGCCCGACCCTTACACTTCATCGTCACAGAGAGGACAGATTGTCCGTGGGCAAGAGACCTCCATGGTCGCTCCCATCTCGGGCGCACTCCCTGGATACGGAGTGCCCTTTTCAAGTAACTTTCCCCTGGCAGAGACCACGGGACCAGCCTCTCAATCGTTCCTCTCCACTTCGATGGGAGGCATTCCGAGCACCGGAGCCGCGAGCAGAGCACGGGCTACCCGCTACTGGGGTGGTATGAGCCAGAACCATCCCATGGTCACGCCCTCCTATCGCATTCGCCCTTTCTCGGATGGACGACACACCATGCTCTACGAAGGGCAATTGGCATTCGCCTTCCGAGGAGGAAACTTGGACGAGGACATGGTGACCATGCTGAACGTTCGCCTGATCAACGAGTACTGGAGAAAAATGTACTACAAGGCCTTTGAGCTGCTGGCCGAGGCCCTGGACACCAACCAGGGGATTGGTGAGATCACCAACAGCGAGCTGAAAGCGTTAGTGAAACTTCCCACACACGCTTGGGTTTCACACGAGGGCTTCAAACAATGCATGAACACAGACAACAGCGCAATGAGAGCGCTCACCTACCTATGCCCCTCGGTCGTGTGTCAACAGTGGAACTTTGCGGGCATGTTCCTCGGACAAATGCAGACCAACTCGACCTATGGGTACGCCAACACCACTGTTCTGGCCAAGGGCGAGACAGAGGACATGGTGAACATCTGGGGACCCAACTTGGAGCCCGGTGATGAGCTTTGCTTGATCTTCAAGCAGACTGCAGAGTACGTGCGCGACAGTTCGGGCACCAAGATCCGCATTCCGGGCCCTCCTGCGCTCATTCCCTGGGCGGGCTCCCACCGACCGACCATGGAGGAACTCTCCTACCAGGACGTGACTGGCCACTACGCGATCGGACATGCGGTGAAGATCGCCACCTTTATGAACTTTGATGCTGTGAACCTCAGCACACCCGAGAAGCAATACGCAATTGAGGCGGGCATTGTCCCGGCTCCCGAGGGATACCTCTTCAACAACCCCCTGGACGCATCGATCACCGTCTTCCTCGATGGCCGAGTGGGCCTCTTCACTCCCTTCTATTCCTAAATAAATTTTCTTTGTGGTTTATTCAATACTCGTCCGACAACTGGTCTTTTCGTGGGGAAAATGCATTAAAATCCCCCTTCTATTTTATCACCGAATTGGTTTTTTTTTCAAGAGTGCAAAATAACAGTTTATCCAATTGTACGAAAAGATGGCATTCACCCCAACAAACATAGAGGAGTTCCACGAAAAATGGCAAGCCCAACCTCAAGAACAGAATATCGACGAATATCAAGAGGACCACTTGAGAGTGTTTGGAAGGTACGACCGATCGTTCCGCACTCCAGAGAACAACTCTTTAGAAGATGAGGGAACGGATACGGACCTCCTTTACTCTTCGTCCAGCGATCAAGATGAGAGCTCGGACGACGAGTTTCCATCCATGGGCGATGATGATGTCAACCAACAAATACCCAATTGGTATGATGAGGGCGTGCGCACAGCAACCAAGGAAGAGGTGCGCAACTTCTATGACACCTACCAAGCTCAGCCCTACGACGATTTGGATATTGCCGTTTACAACCGCGAGTACGCAAGGGTGAGAAAACGAGAACGGAAGGACGAGTGGGAGGCGGAGCACTACCAGGCACTGAGGAATATGGGACGTGAGGCGAGAACACAAGCTTGGGAAAGGTACTTGCAAAGGTATAGGGGAGGAGAACTGATCGACGCCTCGCTCAACCAGACGCACAAAGAGCAGAGGTTCATACAAGCCATACGGAACAACGACTACCACACCATTAATGCCCTTGCCCCACATGTTTAGGTAAAATAAAGTTATGGCAGCCTTCAACAAGAAAGATATCATTCTTGAGGCGTACCAAGACCGTAATCCTGCAAGGGAGTTGGCGAAACACAAAGATCAGTTTGAGCTTTCTCTCCAACATATTGCAAGTAACACGAACCGACAACGATCATTAGGTTTGTACAATGCAATCGTAAAGGCTCGTGAAATACGAAGAGGGAATGGTGAAGACGTGGCGAATTTGATGACATTCGGCCAAATGAACAGGCAACAAGATTGGCGCAGATGCATTCAGTTTAGAACTGCCATCAACCAGTACAAGGAACGTTTGCTTGCGGTACAGGGTCTCTTGGAAAACCTGCGCATCTACACAAAACAACAACTGGAATACATGGATGAGGCCGAGAGGGCCATCTACCCAACTCTCCCCTGTGTTCCCGCTCGCGCACAAGAGCAGATCATGAGTGCGATCGAACAAGCCATTGCTCTGGACGACCACCAAACTGTGGAGAACCTTGCTTCTCAATTGTCAAAATAAATCACCTTTATTTCATTTGCCTTGCTCCTCTCTGGCCATGTCGGGAACTCTCTCGACAGAACATCATTTGGTAGTACTGCTTGTCACTTGGCCGTTCGTTGTGCCTCCTCATCTCATCGATCACCCAAAGAGCCGTTTCACAGTGAGCGCACGCTCGACAACGTTTTCTCTTTTCCGTACACGGAAGGTACTCGTGCACCTCCCTTTCCATTCCATAGGGAAACTGAGAGCCTACATCCCTCATGGCCCTGGTCAGTTGAGTAAGCCCGTGCTTGGCCCTCGCCAATAACAGGTTTGGTCTCGGTTGAACTGCTTGCAGTTTGAGCTCCCGCAACACATAACCAAATGTACTATACTCTATCCCCGACTTAGATTCAGGAGCCTTATGCTCAAAGGGTGCACCTGGGCGCATACCCAGCCAACTGTCCGCAATCAAAAACAAATTCTTCAGGTCTCGGGGTACGTTCTCGCGTTCAAAGGCCCTCTCCTTATACAATTTGACCTTTTCTGGAAACAAGAGGAAGAGAGAGTCTCCTTCCTCCCCCAATCCATATTTGTCCATTTCCTCGCTGAGTACCCTCTTCACGTGGCACTTTGTAATTGAACCTGGTAACCAAAAAAGGTTTTCCGCATTTGGGTTCAACTGATCAAACCAAAAAAGGTTTTCCGCATTTGGTTTCAACTGATCAAACGAATTCACATCACCTTTTCGAATTGCTTGAATAAGAAGTTCTTCATTTGTTTGTTCCATCAGTTTTCCCTGGTAAACCTTCTTCGACTTGAGATTTTTTTTATTTTTATTTTTCATTCGATTTTTTGTTGATCGGAAAAATTGTTACGTGCTAATTTTTTTCTACCCATAAATAGGAATTTGTTCAGGCGCCGAACCCAAACTTAATTATCCTTCGATGAGTGGTTCATGCGAGTTTCGCCAGAAGGGCCTGGAGTTTGCCAGACAAGCCTCCCAGTTAGATCGAGGTCATCGGTTCGAGGAGGCTTCTCGTCTCTATCTGCAAGCCGCCCAATACCTTCAAACTGCATGTAAATACGAAAAGAACGAACAACAGAGATCCGGTATGCAGAATGCCTGTCGTCAATACGCTGATCGTGCTTCCAAGTTGCGAGAGTACCTTTCCTCTCTTCCGGTCTACCAACCCACCCCTCAAGAGCCAGTACCCTCTTCCTCCTCCTCGTCATCGGGCGCTTCCTCCTCCTCTAGTGGAGGAGACAAGTTGAAAGAGGCTTTGCAAAGTGCCATTGTACAAGAAAAGCCCAATGTCCACTGGGACGATGTGGCGGGCCTGGAAGGTGCCAAACGTGCCCTCCAAGAAGCCGTGATCATGCCCATGAAGCTTCCCCACCTGTTCACGGGAAAGCGTTCTCCCTGGAAGGGCATTTTGCTCTACGGACCTCCGGGTACAGGGAAGAGCTACTTGGCCAAGGCACTGGCCACAGAAGCCAATGCGACCTTTTTTTCAGTCAGTTCTTCCGATCTCGTCTCCAAGTGGGTAGGTGAGAGTGAACGACTGGTCAGAACCTTGTTCGAGATGGCACGCTCCGCAAAACCCGCTATCATCTTTGTCGATGAGGTGGACGCTCTCTGCTCCTCCCGATCAGACAGTGATAGTGACTCGGGAAGACGGATCAAGACCGAGTTCCTCGTGCAGATGAATGGAGTTCGAGAAGGGTCGGATGAAGGAGTACTGGTGTTGGGCGCCACCAATACCCCCTGGACTCTGGACCAAGCCATTCGCAGGCGGTTCGAACGTCGTATACACATTGGCCTGCCCGATCTCAAGGCGAGAGCACGTATGTTCCTTCTCCACATAGGTAAGACCTCGTGCAAGATGAACAAGGACCAACTGATCGAGCTGGCCAAGCAGACCGAGGGACGATCAGGAAGTGACATCGAGGTACTGGTCCGAGATGCACTGATGGCACCTGTGCGCAAGGTGCAGACTGCCAAGCACTTTCGTCGTTACGAAGGACCCAATGGACACAAGGGTGCTATTCCCTGTGCTCCTGGAGAGGAAGGGGCCATGGAGATCACTTGGCAACAGATACCAGGGGACAAGGTGATCGCCCCTCCCGTACTCTTTGAGGACTTTGTTCAAGCACTCCAACAGTGCAAGGGATCCGTTTCCACCGATGATTTGGACAAGCAAGCCCAGTTCACTCGTGAGTTTGGCCAGGAGGGCACTTGAGAAGAAAAAACAAATAAAAGAAAAAATTGTATGGTAAAAAGAAAAAAAAATGAGCGAGGAAAAGGGAGTAATCAAGGTCATTTCGGGAGGGCAAACGGGTGCTGATCAGGCTGCCTTACGCTGTGCCAGGGATCTAGGTCTAAAGACAGGAGGAACTGCACCAAGAGACTTTCGCACGAGCACGGGAAAGTCGCCCACCCTCAAGTGGCTCTACAGTCTAGAGGAACTGGACTGTCCCAAGGACACACCCCTTCCCGCCCAGTACGCACAACGGTCCATTCTGAATGTACGCAATTCGGATGGTTCGTTTGTGTTCCGCATAACCAGAAGTCCGGGGACCGATCATACACTGGCCTACTGCCAATCGAAAAATTGGGGCACCCCTAAACTGGGCCTAGACAATTCCATACCCCCCACAAGCTCGTACAAGCCGGTCTTTGGTGTGCACAAGGACCTTTTGGCCATGGGGAACAAAGAGTGGAAAGGTTCGTCCCTATGGAAGAAAGAAGTGGCCCGTGCCAAGCAATTCCTCCGTGAGCACAATATACACACTCTGAACGTATTTGGCCACCGATCCCGTCCTGATGACAACCGATTCGAGCAAAGGGTCTACACATTCCTCAAGGAAGTTCTCGATAAATAAATTTAGGGGTTTTTAATCACTTTCGGGGACCAATTTGTCGAGAGTGTTTACGCTGTTGTACGCGTGGATCAGCCAGTCGGGAGGGATGAACATGCGATCACGCTTCCACCCCTTCACTTGGCCCTTTCGCTCACCTCTCTGGTAGTGAGTGGGGCCCATCAGCCAGTAGCCTCCGCCCTTCTTGTTCATCATACCTTGACGGTGGAGCTTGTCCAACACATAGTACAGACGATAACGGAGCACAGTCTCGGTCTGTTGGCGCTGCTCAAGAGGGTGTTGGAGGTAAGGGCGAAGGGGTTCCACGTCCACCTCTCGGTACACATCACCCACACACGGAGGTGGCTCACAGTGTTGTTCACGGCTCTCGTCAAGAGAGGGATGGTGGTTGGCGCGCAACCAGGCCACATGGCGAGCGCACTTGTGCTGGAACGAACGGTTCCCTCCTCGAAACCTTCGCACAAACTCTCCGCACAGAAGGTCCGCGTAATCAAGGAGCGCAAACCAGTTACCTCCCATTTGACCCGCCCACACGGTTATGGGGTGCTTTGCGTGGGTCGGTTTGTACCCTTTTTTGGGCGCCTCTTCACACCACTCTCTGTCCCCGTACAACTGGTGGTTGACCGTGTACAACATCTGCACAGCCTCCAACAACATCTTATTGGCATGGAGGTTACACAAAGACAACACCATCACCTTCCGCTCCTCCTCAAGCAATTCCCACCAGAAACCCAAAAAGTAAAACAAGTTCATCTTTTTTTTTTCGACTATTTTTTTTTCTTTTTGAAAAGTTTTCGAGCGCCAAAAAAAAATTAGCACGTACTAATTTTTTCCACAAGCAAAGTTCCCACCCAAAACTTTCCGAATAGAAAAAAAAAGTTTGCTAACCAAGAACACGATGACACTGACCATGCCCAACACGACTGCCCCTAAGCAAGCACAAGAGCAAGAGCAATCATTCGAGCAATTCATGATCGAGTATGTGAACGCCCACTACGACCCACTCACCCAAGGCCTAGTGGCCATAATGGTCCAAAACCTGCACCCCCTTTCGTTCCGTGTGCGTGACGGTGATGAAGATACCACCTATGCCCTCTTCCCACAAAGTTAACCCGTGAAAAAATAAACTTTTCCAACCTCATCTCCACACCTTCTTGTCTACCCCTCAACTACTCTGAGGAGTTGTTCGTTGACTTTCAAAATTCGTCAAAGTTGTATATGGTATACCCATACTTTTACGATAGAACGAAAATAAACAATTTTCCCATGTTCCTTGGAT
>Ga0180431_10001675_pt1 | contig 30553 bp, 39 predicted proteins | sample SS_ome_11_FD_132459 | JGI IMG/M metagenome (GOLD analysis project Ga0180431, IMG submission 132459) | Hypersaline lake sediment archaeal communities from the Salton Sea, California, USA - SS_1_MS_1 metaG | ecosystem: Environmental > Aquatic > Non-marine Saline and Alkaline > Hypersaline >... | reverse complement strand
GTGTTTGCAACCAAAGAGACTCTCAATCCTTCCACTTCTGTCAAAATGGTTGATACAGTCTCCGAGGTTTTCGGTGCGTTGGAGTCAACAAAGGCATTTGCAGGTGTCGAGGCTGAAGGACACCGATTGAGGCGGGGTGATGACGTGGTTAGTCCCTCTGACGTGAAAAGAGTTTGTGATCGCAGTCTCACCAATGAAGATGGATGCAAAAACAAATGTGTTGGGTTTCTCGATACCTCAACGTCGGTTGAAAAAACATCTTTTGTGATTTTGGCTGAGGATCCTGAGTCAGAGTTCCCTTGGGAGCATATCTACCTTTCACACCTGAAGTATTGGTGGCCAGGGGTCAATACCAAAGCAAAGTACATCGATGGAAATGAGGTCAAGCGCTATCTCGAGAACCTGTTGCCCTTGTATCCTAACCTCCAGATTTTTGAAGTGGACACCAAGGTGGGAGCCGTAAAAAAAGACAAGGGCCTTGAGGCTCAATGGCCTGTGCAGATGATGCGAGACATCCGGAAGCTATCGGGGAAATGGGTTGGCAAGGTGAAAACCTGGAAGGGTGGAGGTAGCGAGTCTCAAACCGGTTGGGATCTTTTGGAGGAGAGAATTCTCAGGCAAACAATTTTGCTCCAAGATGTGAAAGCAATCAAAGATGAATTCAAGGGAGTGAAGAGAGGCGCGCCGAAAGAGGGTAAGCGCAAGGTTGAGGATCGGAAGCGTGACAAAATGCACAGGGACATTACGGAAGGGATCGCGTGTTCCTGCTACAGAATTGGAATTTTGAAAATGAGAGCATTCTCTGGAATGAGCATGGCAGCAATCCGACAGAAAACAACTCGGACGCCAAAGGATCAGTTGGAGAAACGGAGGCGGGAGGAGATGAGCCCACGTCCGTTGAGATTTCGACCACGCGGGGACCCGGATCAATACTGATGTCACGGCAACCCGGTGAAATATCGCCCCGTAACGCTGCAAAGCTCCTCGGTGTGCACGTCAAAACAATCCGGCGATGGTGCAGGGATTTCAGGCGCGGGAGGCCCTCCAAACTGCAATATGTGCGTGTTGATGCCGGCGGATGTTACTGGTTGAGCAAGGATGATGTGAAGAGGTTGAAATGTTGACAATCGGCTCGCTGTTTTCAGGTATCGGTGGCTTAGAGCTTGGATTGGAACGTGCCGGGCTGGGTCCTGTGCTTTGGCAAGTTGAGATTGATCCATTTTGCAGGCGAGTGTTGGAGAAACATTGGCCGGATGTTGAGAGGTTTGAGGATGTCAGACGATTCCCAGATGATCATTCACGAAATGTCGATCTCTTGTGCGGGGGCTTCCCGTGTCAAGATATCTCAAGTGGAAATCCTAAAGGACGTGGCCTTTCTGGCGCTAGGAGTGGCCTCTGGTATGAGTTTGAAAGAGTTGTTTTCAAGCTCAACCCAACATGGGTTGTCATTGAAAACACAGCAGGCAACGCTAGGCGATGGGTTGAAACCATCGGCCAGCGGTTGGAAGAGCAAGGTTACCAAACGTTTCCTGTCCAACTTGAAGCGCGCTATGTTGGCGCTCCCCATCGCCGCGGTAGAATCTTCGTTATTGCCCACACCAACCGCCACCCGTTACGGGACCTCAAACAATGGATGTCCACACGATGGCCGGAAAGAGTACCGATTGAAGGGCAAACCGAGTTTGTGGACATTGGCCGGAGGGAGCCCGGATCCCCGGTTCCTAGAGCAGATGATGGGCTTCCCCACCGGATGGACAGAATTAGAGCCCTAGGCAACGCAGTTGTCCCCCAGTGTGCGGAAGTGATCGGCCATATTGTCAAGGAATTACATTCCCTCAACCCTCAATAACCGCTGTTTTTCGCGTTTCTAAACCCCCAACATAACTACAAAAAAAACAAGGAGGGAACACCCCTATCAATAAATTCGTGACATTTCACGGAATGCGATTTAATCATTTCATATCATGGGATTTGGGCTTGGCCTTTTACCATATATCGCGGGAAACATCGGAATCAGCCCTCCCCCCTACATCGGAGCAATCAGCGGACAATCCCCAGGGCTCGCACGCCAGGAGAATGACGCCAGATCTCGCCGGATAGGTGGCTCTGGTACATCAATCACAGCTGGTCTCCTCGATGATCTTGAAAACAACCCCAATCTGCAAGGTCCGCTTTGGTACGGGGCTCAAGGTGGCATCGGAATCTCGGGCAAAATGCTCAGGGATGCGCACGTCCGGCAATCAATCTCCCTCGTTACCGATCCCCTTCGATCTGCAAATTGGTGTTTCAAACCTGTCAGCAAATCCCCCCTTCACTTGGAGCAAGCTCAATTTTGTAATTGGGTTTTCACTGACCGCCTGAATTGGGATCAAATCCTCAAACGGATTGTTGCTGACTACTGCGTTGATGGGTTTTCACTCTCTGAAATCACCGACGACTACGTTGACATCCCGGTTGATCGTTTCCCACTGCATCCCGGCAAGGGCAGAGGCATTGCAATCAATGGGATCCATGAAATCCCAGGCAACACGGTAGAGCGATGGTGGCAAAGCAAGCAAAACAGCCTTTGGTTGGATCGCATCACTCAATATCAACCCTACAACGATAAAGAAAAGGTTGGTTACCGCGAAATCCCTGCGGATCGCATTCTTCGCCTCACCTTCGATCAAAAAGGAGCCTATTTCGCTGGAATGGCTCTTTTGCGGTCAACTTATGGACCCTGGAAAGCAAAACTTGCTTTTATGGCAATCGATGCAATCAAACATGAGCGCAGGGGGGTAGGGACTCCCTATGTAATCCTCGGCGAGGAAGTAAACGACGAAGACATCGACGCCGCGCGGGAAACCTTGGAGCAACTCCGGACTAATTCTCACGGTGCAGTGATCTTCCCGAGTGGTTGGACCTTCTCTTGGGACACAGGAAACAAAGGCACGGGCACCGATACCGACGGAGCAATCGCGCGTTGTGACATTGCAATTGCTCACAACGTTTCTGCAGGATTTATGTTGCTTGGCCTCACCGGTGGACATGGTAGCTATGGACTCTCATTCACACAAAAATCTCAATACCATTTGAGCACCGTAGGGCACAGCAAGTTTGTTGCCGGTGCATTCACCTTGGGTTGTGATGGTTGGAGCCCTGTGCGCCGGATCTTGGAACTCAACTACGGTCGAGTTGATGAGGTCCCCACCCTAGAGGCCCGCAATTTACCCACACGGGATTGGGCGGAAGTACTCCCACAATTGATCAACGCAACAAATGCCAACCTTGTGACTCCGGACGATCCGCTTGAGGACAACTTGAGAGATATTTTCCAAGTCACTCCGAGAGATGAAGCCACGTCACGCAAACCGCAACCTTCAAGCGCCCCCATGAATACGATTGAGCCTGAAGAGGAGGAATCCACGGATGCAGTTGAAGCCTAAAACGTTTGTGAGAGATCTCCTTTCCGAGCCTTGGGCAATGGAGCCAGCCCGTCTTCATGAGTTTGTGACTGAGCTGATTGAAGGCGCGATCATGATCGATGCCGAGACAATCAGAGCGGCAAAGGGTGAAGAAAAGCCCGAGGGCCCAGGGTACGAGACCAAAGACGGGGTTGCACACGTACCGATCAAGGGCACGATCCTCAAGGAAGTGCCTTGCGTGTTTCGGTATTTCGGGATTGATGCCACATCCACACGTGAGACCGAGGAAGCAATCAAGGCCGCTCTCGCCGATGATGACGTTGAGCGGATTCAGCTCGAAGTTGAGTCAGCAGGCGGGACAGTGACAGGCGTCCAAGAGCTTGCCGATTTTGTTTTCAACGTCCGAGAGAAAGCAGAAAAACCAATCACAGCGCGTGTTGAGGACATGGCCGCGAGTGCAGCCTATTGGATCGCATCACAAGCCGAGTCCATCGATAGCAACAAGACCGCTATGATCGGCTCGATCGGCGTTTACACCGTGATCCGGGATTCCTCTCGGATGTTTGAGGATGCAGGGGTTAAAACTCACGTTGTTTCAACTCATGAGTTAAAAGGGATCGGAGTTGTTGGAGCCGAGGTTACCAAACCCCAACTTGCAGACATCCAGAGAAAAATTGACAGCTTTTTTGGCTACTTTAAGGAGGCTGTTTCTCGAGGGAGAGGATTGGAGGAGGCCAAAGTCAACCTAGTTGCAACCGGCCAGGTGTGGCTGGGTGTGGAAGCAAAGGGCTTGGGTCTCATCGACAAAATTCGTGAATCCGCCACAGTTGGAAATCGCCAGCCTGTGGTCAATCAGAAAACGCCCCAGGTGGGCAAGGAAATGGAGATCGCTATGGATAAGACCAGCGACCCGACCGCCAACCAGGCGGCGGAAGAGATGAAAGCCGAGTTGGAGCAATTGCGAGCGGAATCAGAAGCAAACCGCGCAACGATTGCAGAGCTCAAAACCCAACAACTCAAAAGCCTCATGGAGCAATACGAGGATCGAGTCTCCCCCGCGTCCAAGGAGGCGGTTGAAAAACTCGGTGCCACCATGAAGCCAGAAGAGTTCCAGGCATATCTTGAGGCATTGCCTCAGGTGACCCGCCCGGATCGTCTCTCGGTGGATGTTGACAAGGACGACAACAAAGCCAATCAAGATCAATTCACGGAAGCTGACAAAGCTTTGGCCAAAACCATGGGTGTAACTCCGGCCCATCACCGGAAGCTGGAAGCCTACGGTGAGCACATTTCCGGCGTGAAAATGAATGGAAAGGTGATCCTCCGTGATGGCCGAGAAGTAGAGCGGGACGAAGTTGACGCGGCTCTGGGCCTCAACTGAAAGGAAAAAAGAAAATGAAAACCTTCAAGACAATTTTGAGCGCGCTTGCAATGGCGCTTGTTTTGACTTTCGCTGTTGATGCCGGAGCAACCGCCCTGAGTGCTGCCCGATATACTTCAGTGAAAAACGCCGGAGCCGTTAAGCGGTATCTCATGGCGGCATCCGAGACCATCTACGCCGGTGGAATGGTTATGATCAACAGCTCTGGCACCGCCGAAGCTGCAGCCGCCAGCGCCAGCAATAACGGAGTTGTGGGTGTTGCAACCAAGACCGTGACCTCCGGAGCTTCTGGATCGTATTACATCACGGTGCGATCTGGGTGGTTCAAGTTTGCAGGCTCAACCCTCGGACAAGATGACGTCGGATCAATTTTGTATGCTGAGGATGATCAGACTGTCGATGAAACGGTTGGAAGCAATGAGCCTGTTGCGGGTTTGATGGTTGAATATATTTCCGCTAGTGAGTGTTGGGTTGATGTCAATGTGATCTATCAAGGTCGCGTTGCGGTTACTCAGCCCTTGACCCTCACCGGAGCACTGACTCTTTCTGAAGCCGCAACGATTGGCCAGGCGGTAGACACGGAAATCGAATTCACAGAGAATTCAGAGGACTTCTCTTTCGATTTCGACACCAACAAGATCGCGATGAGTTCAGACACGGGTGTGGTTGAGTGGGATTTTGCAGGTGTTGGAACCACAATCACCTTAGCTAACGATCAGACAATTGTGTCCGATTCCGATAACGAAATCCAAATCGGAGACAACTCCGAAGATATCGCATTTGGCTTCAGTGGATCAAACGTTGTTGATTTGAGTTCTGATACGGGAGTTGTGGCGATCGACTTTGCTGCAGTTGGCACCACGATCACTCTTGCCGAAGATCAGACGATCATCAGTGACACCGACAATGAAATCCAATTCGGTGACAACTCTGAAGACATTAGTTTTGGGTTTGGCACTGCTGACACCCTGACTCTTTCGTCTGATACCTCGGTTGCTGCGATTGATCTTGCTGCTCTCGGTACCACGATCACCCTTGCCAACGATCAAACGATTGTCTCAGATACCGATAACGAGATCCAAATCGGAGACAACTCCGAGGACATCTCTTTCGGTTTCGGGACTGGCAACACGGTGGAAATCACTTCTGACACTGGTGTTACGAAAGTGGATTTTACCACTCTGAATATCGAAACGGACGGGACCTTCCAGGTCCTGGGTAGTGGTGCAACCATCGGCTGGACAATCGCGGATGCCGATAATCAAGCGTGCTCAACAACCTGCGCGGGAACTGGCTCTTGTGTGATTGGTTTCGATCATGGCAACACTGATTTTGTGCTCTGCAATTCGGCCACCGCGGACACCTGCATTTGTGCCGGACCGGCTAGCTAACCAAACGAAAGAAACAGGAGTTAAGTCATGGCAAACCCAATTTATACACCGCACCAGCTGCGAAAAGATGTCCGAGGCACCTTTATCGAGGCGTTGATGGAGCCCAAGGGGCCCTCGTTGGTCGAAATGATCTCAACAGTCGTGGATAGTGAATCCGATAAGGAAAACTATGCATGGTTGGGCGAGGTTGCTCCGCTCGATGAGTTTGTTGATGAGTTGGAGTATGGGGATCTCACGGAAGGCCCCGATGTCTGCAAGGATGGAACGTCCGATGCAGCCTATGAGCTACGCAACAAGAAATATACCGGCGCGTTGATGTTCAACCGCGATGATCTCGCGGACAGCAAAACCGGCGGACAGCGGATCCGAATCCGTGATCTGGCGCAACGCGCAACACGAAAAGCAGATGCCCTGCTTGTACAAGCTCTGATCGATGGGACCACGGACAAGGGGTATGATGACGTTGAGTTTTTCAGCGCGTCTCATACTGCCAGAGGCAAGCAAAGCTCCACCCAGAGCAACCTTTTGACCGGTGCAGGGACCTCAACCGCCAATTGCTCAACCGATATCGGTGCGGGCATTGCAGCGCTCTACAATTTCCTCGATGAGGGAGCCGAGCCGCTCAACGAGTATTTCTCTAAGATTTGGATCGGCTATCCGCCGGCATTGCACAAGGCGATCAGTGAGGCCACCCAAGCCAACGTGATCTCTCAAACCACCAACACCCAATTCCAGAATTGGGAAATCAAGTTGATCCCGATGCCGCGGTTGACCTCGACATCGGCCGTTGATTACTACATCGGAATCATGGATGCAGAGATCCGCGGTCTTGTGTGGCAGGATCGAGAGGGGATCTCTCTCGAGGAGCTCGGCCCGAACTCAACGACTTGGTTTGAAAAAGAAATGCAAGCCTTCAAGGCTCGCATGCGTGGTCGCGCCGGTTATGCCAAATGGCAACGAGTGCTAAAGATTGACAACACCTAATCCTCCCCCTTGCTAGGCTCCCTCCGTGCTCTGCGGAGGGAGCCCTTGGGGCTTGGATGATGAAAGGATTGAGTTATGGGCTACATGATCAGAAGCAAGGGACGCGACGATCTTAGGATGCGGGATCCATCCGATGGTGAAATGAAAATTCTCAACACAAAGGATTTCATCTCCTTTGGTGAATTGCCCGCAGGAGTAGGCGCGGTTGGAGATGGTGACGTTGAGGTCAAGGAGCTTGTGAAGGCCCCTATGAAGAAAAAAGCCAAGAAAGAAGACTCCGAGAGCGAGTGATTGACCGATGGGCACCTATATGTCAGAAACGGATGTTGAGGCCAGAATCCCGGATCGGTCGATTACCTCTAGCACAACTCCGAATTCGACACAGGTTGCCCTGTTTATCACTGCAGCGGAAGCAAAACTCGAGGGAGCTTTGACAGCTGGCCAAATCGGCGTACCGATCACAGATTCAAACGGTATCGAAATTATGAAAGACTGGGCCACGACCTATGTTGAGGGCCGTACCCGTATGGCTTTTGCGGCTGCAGCGGGTGACAGTGACAATGATGATGGGAAAGATATGGTTGAGTGGTTTGAGAATACCCTCATTCCTGACATTCTGACTTTTCCACAGAAGTACGAGGCAATGCTCACCGGTGGGTCTGCAACCCAGTCAAGGCACTTTCGATCCTACATCCTTGACAATGATGATGACAAAACAATCTCGGACGGTGATTTTGACCCGATCTTTGAGTCTGATGAGGCTCCCGAGGATATTTTCTAATGGCTCGCGGCAAGGGGACAATCAAGGCAGGGATAACCATCACTCCAGGCCTTAAACAAATTGGGGATTCTTTTGAGGGGCTCGGAAAAGAGTTTGTTGACTACCGCGAAATGTGGAAAAGGCTTTCACCCAAGATTGGGGATGAAGCCAACAAGATCTGGTCAAGTCAAGGTGGAGCAATTGGGGCTAAGTGGCAACCGCTCACCGAGGCATACAAGCAACGGAAGATCAACGACCCAAACCTTGCCCGGTCCGGTGGGGGTCGATTGATGGTTAGGACTGGAGCCCTCAAAAGAGGGCTGAAAACTTTCTCCAAGACGAAAAAGGCCATGAGATACGGAGTCAAAAAGATTCCATATGCACGCTCGATGCAGTTTCAGCTGGGAAAGGCTCGCCCATATCTAGCAGTCACCGACAAAATGCAAAGGGCTTTCTTGGAGGAAGCCAACGACTTTATCGCCAAAAAACTAAGGACCCTTGACAGAAAGCTGGGCAAGTAATGGCTGGCGAGCAATATCTAGATCTTGCGATCAAGAGTCTGCTCGATTACTTCGAGAGCAACCTTGGAACCTACATCACAGCGGTTGAAACTGCCAAGAGTTTGGACTTCGGTACAATCCCAACCCCGGACGATTTTATCCCAGCCAAGTATGACAAGGATCCCCAACCAAATCAGTTGTTAGTATACGCCGACAGTGGGGTTCCAATTGAGGAGGAGGCTACCTCCACAGATGACATAGTCACATACGAGTGTGACATACACTTTGAGTACACCAGCGATGCAGATGTTGAAACCGGGAAGCTCAGAATGAGAGAGTTTCTGACCGCGATGATCAACACACTCCATTCGGATAGGACACTCGGTGGTAATGTCGTGATGGCAATCCACACGGGTGACGAAATAGACGCAAGCAAGATCAACGATGCGACAACCCGCCATAGTGTAACCATGGGTGTTGCTGTAACTGTGCATGAAAACAGGTGAGGCAATGGCTTTTATGTTTCCGCCAAAAGGCGCAATCAACCTTGTCTACAATGGCCAAAAGGCAATTGAAGGTGAAATGATCCAAGTTTCTGACATCGATGTTGAGGCCCTCAAGTTGGAGGGTTGGAAGGAAGGAAGCAAGCTTGCTCCTCCTCCTGTGAAACTCGATGAATCTGAAAACACTCCAACCATCGATATCGACGATAGCGAGGTGTAATCATGGCCGTCACTGCAAACACAATCCCCGGTCAACTGCAACTCCATTGGATCAAGGAGCAAACAACCTTTGATTCGATTCTGGCCTATGCTGTAACGGATGCCGTGTCCGGACGCATTGACACCTACAAGATTGACGGTGAGCTCAACTATGAGGACCTAAACGAAGCGGTTGGAACCGCCTCCCATCAGGGAGAGGTCCAAACGGTTAGAGGCGGGAAATGGGCTGGCACCTTCCTAGTCAAACCAGCTGCAGCGGGAACAGCCCCAGACATCGGCCCCGCGTTGCTAAAGGCGGCCTTTGGTGTTGAGACAATCACGGGCGGGACCAGTGCGGTCTATACGCTTTCAAGTACTGTCAAAACTCCGTTGCAGGGGTGTTTGAATATCGCTAACCGTATGCAACACATTTTCTCCGGTGGTGTTTGCGAGGAGATGACAATTGAGATTCCTGCAAATGCACTCCCCACCATTTCCTTTGCTGGATCTTTCGCAAGGTTTGGCCACTGCTATGAACATGAGAATGATGAGGCAGAAGCGCAAACAGTAACTGAGATCGCGGTTGCAGACGATAACCGCGGGATGGTTTCGCCCGGTGCTGTGATTCAATTCGAGGATGATGACAACTCAAGCTCTGGCTACACTGTGACTGCAGTTGATTGGACTGCAGGAGCCGCACACTATGACATCACTCCAGGCATTGCCGGTGCTCCCGGTATTGGTGCCAATGAATGGGTCCGGCCTTTGGTGCCCTCTCAAACGGTTGGTGGGTCTGCAATTGCCGCGGTTGCTTGTGCCTTAGACATCGATGGGGTTTCTCTGGGCTTCAAAAAGGCAACTATCAAAATGACAACCGGCTGGGGTCTTCGAGAGCCAGAGGCGACCGCAAACAGAGCGGCGGGAATCATTCGGACTGGACCGCGACGCATCGAAGGGACGATCGAGTTTTATGCAATCGTTTCTGACACCGGAAACATGCCGCCCATGGGCAGAGAATGGGGTGAGTTGCTTACTCGAGATATCCAAATCCGTGTGGGTGCGGCAACAGCTGGCGAGCGTATGACTTTGGATTTCAACAAAGTGCTTTGCAAGCCTGCGGCTTTCACAATAGGGGCCGGAGCGGTTGAGGCGTCAATGGATTTCGTCGCACGTCAGAATTCAGCTGCCGAGGATGAGTTTTCGATGACATTTAACTAGGAGGAAAACGGAGCATGAAGGAAACGAGAATACACGCGCCGGGGGATGTCCGCCGGTACGTGCCCAAAGCAAGGGGCAACAGGGAAGATCCGGATCCTGTAGTGGTCTGGATAAAGCAACCAACGGAAAGGGATTATAGGGCCATTGCATGTCACGCAAAGGACGTTGCTGTCGATGGCGGCAATGGAGACGATCCCAGCAAAATGAGAATGTATTTCTCTGGGGACGATATCCAGGCAAAGCAGGATTATACCGTTGAGAGGTTTGTTGACAAGGTTGAAAATTACTCCGCAGACTACCGCGACAAGGACACGGGAGAGCTATTGCTTTCTGTCGAAATCGTAGATGGTGAAACCCTCGTGCAACATGGGAATCAAGCAATCGTCTCCGAAGTTGCCAGCGAGATCATGTGGGGTTCAAAACCAACCGAGGATTTTGCAAAAAAATTCGTAGCATTGTCTCCTGGTACTCAAGCGAAGACCATTCCGCCGGGTGGCAATGCAAAGAATGCAAAGAGCATGGGCTCGACGTCCAAAGAAACTGCTACGGTACAAACCCCAACTTTGTCCACGTAGCAAATGGAGTGGTTTTCGAAAGGTGTCCGCGCTCATGGTTTCAAAAGGAAGCCAGGAAAGAATCGGCAATTGTCAACGATGTGTTTTGGTTTCGCAGGTTCAATGTGTTGCCGAATGCTGGCGGGAAACTAGACCAATCACCGGAGTTCATTGCCGCGGTTGAAATTGTGGAGGAGGTTTTGAATAGTCATGGCAAAGCAGACCCACAATGTGGACATCAAGTTTCAAGCCCTAGACAAGGTATCTGGCCCCACCAAAAAGATGGGCGGGGCAGTCAAAAAAACCTCGGCTGATTTCAAAAAGGGTTCTGCAGCAATAAAGGGCTTTAGTCAAAACGCCTCACAAATGGGAGCGATGTTGCCAGGTGTTGGCGGAAACATCGCAATGATCGGTAGCAATATGGCCTTGTTGCCTGCAGCTGCAGCGCTTGCTGGCGCGGCAATGGTCAAATCTCTTTGGAATATTGGCCAGGCTGCAGCGGATGCCAATGACGAGATCTTCGATCTCTCGGTACGCTTTGGGATGGCCGCCGAGGAGGTATCTAAATGGGGATTTATTGCAGAGCAAAACGGTGCGACTGTCACCGATCTAGGTAATGCCTTCAAGACTCTCTCAAAGAATGCAGCAACTGACACGGCTGCATTTGCCAAGTGGGGCCTCGAGCTCAGAAAGAGCAACGGCGAAGTCAAAACCATGGATGAGCTTTTCAATGAGGCAATTCAACACGTAGCCGGAATTGAAAACAACGTTCTGAAGGCAGCTGCGGCACAAGATCTCTTTGGTAGGTCTGGCTCCAATATGCTGCAGATCTTGAGCCTGAATGAGGATCAGCTTGCAGCGGTTGGAGAGAAGGCTTCCGATTACGGTGCAATCATCTCTGAGGAAGCAGCGGTTGCCGGTAATCGTTTCAACAATGAGTTGCACGCTACCGAAACCTCCCTTGGAGCTCTCAAGAGAGTCTTGGGTGATGAGGTTTTGCCAGAGATGGAAAACTTCATAAAGGCAGTTGGTGAGGTAGCAAACAAAATCCGGTCAAACGAAAATGCTCTCAAGGCAATGGTTGCTTTGATTGCTCCGATCTCCTCCATCTCAAAAGCCTATCGTGAGTGGAAAGGTGAGGTTGAGGAAATCACTCTTGAGCTTGTTCCATTGGTAGAAACAACGGACAAGGCAACAGATTCTTACAACAAAAACACCGTTGCAGCCAAAAAGAATGCAGAAGGGAAAAGAGCAAAAGCAAAGGCTGATCGGGAGGAAGAGAAAGCCCAGCGGAAATTCTGGGCAGAGCAAAAGAAATGGATCGCAGAAGTAGAGAGGGAGCAAGTAGCACAGGAAAAGAAACGACAAGCCGCGATTAATGCCTCAATCGCCGATTTCCACAATTGGTTTACTGAAAGAGATGCCTCGATCGCCGAGTGGAACGCAAACATGCAAGCCCAATGGGACCAGCAAGTTGCCAATCAACAAGAGCTGGACACCATCATGCAAAACACTGCTCAAAGCATGGCGGCGGGCATGGGTCAGGCATTTGCCGCAATTGCATTGGGTGCCGATGATGCTGGGAAACAAATGTCAATGGCGGTCATCAACGCGGCAGAAACCGCAATCAATGCCTATGCGGTATCTGGAGCAGCTGCAGCTGCTTTCTCCCAAGCTGGTATTCCAATCCTCGGGCCCTTCCTTGCAATCACAGCTTCCTCGATGCTCTTTGGATTGATCAAGGGATTACTGGCTCAACTCCCATCATTCGAGCAAGGCGGTATTGTCCGAGGCGGTATCCCCTTCAAGGATTCTGTCCCGGTGATGGCCCAAGATGGTGAGGGCTTCCTTTCTCGAGATGACACCAAAACAATCCGGCACCTGATTAGTGCTGTGCGTGGTGGTGGGGGTGCAGCGGGAGGAATCACAATCAACGTGCAACAGCAAAATCTTGCCCCCCAAGCTGGTGCCGAAATGGCCAGGTCAGGGAAAGAGATTTCCAAAATACTCAAGCGTGCACAGAAGAGAGGTTTTTAATGGCTTGGAGCTCTGCAGCGCTTGCATCTAGGGAGACAACCGATTTTGCAGCGGATAAGCCCCTTGTTGCTGTCCAAAAGATTCCGGTGAGCCCAACTTATGCCAAATGGGTAGACGGTGGACAACTCGGGGCGGATGATCTTCCACTATGGACTGACCGCACGGATAGTGATTTCCCCATCAAATGCGCCTATGATGGCTTCCCGGATTTGATTACCAAACCAGACGCAACAGCAGACAATGATTGGTACCTTGCTTTTGATTTTGGTGAGGCAATCACCTTCGATTGTGCTTTCATCATTGGGAGCAACTTTGGAACCCTCGCATTGACTACGATTGATCTGCAAGTTTCCGATGATGATGAGTTTGACGGTGGCAGTCGCTTGACCACAGTTGCCAGCTTCTCGGCGTCCGATGATCGTCGCGCTGATTATACGATGAATGCAGGCAACAACAGAATTACAGCCCAGTTTGCCTGGTTGAAACTTGAAAGGGTTGCAAACTTCACTCCTGAGATCGGAGAGCTCATCCTAGGGAGGCGTCGCCAATGGCAATACAAACCTGACATGCCTTTTGGAGACAAGGACCTCAAACACACAACGGAAACAATCAGAAGTGAGGGAGGCAGAATCCAAAAGATTATTTACTCAAGGCGTGCCTTTCCTTTGTCCTGTAGATTCCCCTTGGATTCTTCAGACTACGTTGACGATATGGAGGGATTTTTTGAGGATTGCCGCGGTTCCTTTGTGTGGGTGTATGATCCAACCACTTCCCCCAATGCATGGCGTTTGATGATGTTGGAGGAAGACTCTTTGATTATGCCAATGACTCAACCTAATCGGTATGAAGTGGACCTAGCTGCTCTCGAGCAAGGTCCGGAAAACTTTTTTTTGAGTAACGAATAATGGCACTCTCACCATCAACAGCCTTTTTGGAAGCAATGACCGGATCAGAGTGTGAGGTCCGGTTTTACGTTGTGATCGATCACAATGATGGCTCCAGCCAATGGAAAGCAGTTGGTCCTGGATCAATGGATCCCAATTCCGATCTTTACGATCGGGCAGATATCCCCGCAGCAATCAAGGCAATCTCGCCGGTAGGTGTTGAGCTTGATCCCCTCACCCGTGAGACACAGATGGGTGAGCTATTCATCGACTTTGTTGATGGATTCATCCGCCCGATTCTGGTCAACAATCGTTTGAAGGGTCAGAAATGCACAGTCAAGGTTGGGGCGCGCTCATTGAATGAGGCGGATTTTCTCTCCTACTTTGTCGGACCGATTGAAGAGATTTTCCCCATGGATGGGGAAGTAGTCCGCTTCTCAGTTTTGGACCCATTCACTGTTTTGCAAAACACAAAGATCCTTGGCTACTGGGCCAACGTTCACCCACTGGAGGCGTTATACAACGGTACGGATGGCGTGTTAGATAAGTGTGATCTTGCTGCAGCACAAATTGACACTACTTCCTTCGATCCGGTTGATGCGGCCTACACGGGTGATATCTCTCATTTCATAGTTTCTCGTGGTGTTGGCTCGTTGATGTATGGGCTAGCAGTCTCCGACCCAACCCCAGCCTTTGACGTTGCCGCGGGCCTTGTCCGTTTGATGAATGGTCAGCTTGCAGTTGATGAAGACGGAGCGATGAGCTTCAAGCGTTTCGACGCAAGCGCATCGGCTGTCGATGATTGGGGAGTCAATGACATCCTGCCCGGTAGCTTCAAACAACCGGCCTTGGATGAAAACGTCATCAATCGGATGACTGCCTATTTTGCGCGCAATGTGCAAAACAAAAGACATGAGCACACATACGTTGCCGACGATACGACAAGCCAAGGCAATTACAAATATCCTGGACAAACCGAAAGGATTTTGACTGCTCCGGATTTAGTGAGTAACTGGCACGATCATCACGCATACCTACAAGGCAACATCAATGATGCAGTCAACAGCTTTGACATCATGGGGGGAAGCCCACACGCCTTTTGTGGGTTCAAGGATGGGAGTCCGGCAAACACAACGGTGAGCGCTGATCGCCCTTTGTATCTTATGCTGGATTCTTCATTCATTGCCGGAATCAACAATATCGAAATCATATCGGCAACAACTGTTTCAATTGCTTCAAGCTCAGAGAAAAACTATCCGACCACAGATCCCGATGATGGAACCGTCACGGTAGAGGCCTTTGATTCCTACGCAACGATCTCTAATGTCTCAAGGGGGCAAGTCAACACGAGTGCAAGCTCACACAAAGGCGCGTCTGATGCCGCGGCTGATAAGGCAATGCTCACAAAGGTCTATGATGTGACAATCTTTGTGATTCTCTTCAATGAGCTTCTGGCACGGTTTGCAGATGGTTGCCCGATTGTTGAATTGGAAACACTCTTCACAAAAATCAAATACCAAATCGGTGACCTAATCACTCTCACCTATCCGAAATATATGGCCTATGGAAAGGATGGGATCACAGACTCAGACAAGTGGGAGATTGTTGGCAAAGAGGCGGATTACATGGCCAGCCCCCCACGCATCAAATGGAAACTTGCTGCAGCTGGGGAAGTAGCAATCTCGATCGGAACAACCTTCCCGGGGAATAGTCGTGTGGGATCCAAGTCGATGCAAGCGGATGCATTGACCAACAATGATTTAATGCAACCCCATATTATTTGGGGGCTAGAGGTGGTCGACGCAGGCGGACTTGATGTCACTGTTGAGAAAGGCGAAGCGGCTGGGCACATGGCGCGGGCGATGCTTCAAGAGGACTGGACGAAACCTCTTGGAGCCAATAGGGACATTTATATTTATTTTGATTTGCTTGACGGTGGAATCATTCCCAGAGAGGTTCCGAATAACGATCCTGCCCCAACGAGTTTGGGCCATGAATTGTATTTAGACAAGGTTGTCACCGATGCCGCGGACATTACAAGCATCGGGTCTGTTACTCCAAACACTGCCCCTGTGGGTGAATTGACATCGATTGAAAACCGGACCCTTGACGATATCCAGGACGGATCAACATGGTATCGAGTCCAGGATGTGAGCGCGGCAAATGAAATCACAGACACATCGATTGAAAATGCCGCGGTTGTCGAGGCGAAGATTGGGCCTTTAGCGGTCACCGAAGGTAAGATCGGAGCCCTTGCTGTCACTTCCGGGAAGCTTGGAGCTGATTCGGTCATTGCCGGAAAGGTTGCGACTGGAGGAATTAGCGCGAGCGGGCAGTTAGCCGACAGTATTGTTGGGGTGAATCAGCGGGTAAATCAGACCCAGGGTTTTCACAATTTTTTCCTTGACGATTGGTCGGAGGGATAGAATTCGAAATGGGTACAAGTAATCCACCTAATGGTTGGGCCATTATCAGCGGCACATGGGGCGATGATGTAGATCAGGACACGTCCCAAACAGGGACTACGGGCGGGTTTTGTATGAAATTCTTGGAGACTGCTGTTTCCCCTGTTCGATTGGACTACCAGCTTATTCCAGCCGCACCAGGCCAGCCAATGTTGGCTTTTTACCGCTTCATGGCTCATGAAAATGGAGCCAATCAAAAAGTGTCTGCGGATATCCTTTGGTATGACGAGGATAAAAATTTTGATTCGTCAACAACGGTTTATTTTTCCCCTGTAGATACTGTTGATACATGGCAAACGGAGATGATGATTGTCACGTGTCCGACTGACTGCGCGTTTGCTGCCCCATCATTTACAAGAACAAATGCCGGGGCCGGTGACGAGTATTTTGCCTATCTTGACTATGCTGGGGTGATCCCGATCACGCGAAGCTTTCGCGCATTTCAAGACGGTAATACAGCATACGCGAGCGGTTCAGTGGTTGAATTCGACGCGGAGGAGTTTGACTACGTTGGCATGTATGACAACGCGGCTGATTACGATTGGACTTGTCCTGCGAGCGGGGTTTGGGTGCTTCAATCTGGAGCGGTAAACAACTCGGACTTGGACACAGATAACTACGCGGATCTGATCATGTATTGGAGTGATGACGATTGGACATCTTCCGATGTGCTGGCGTACGGCACAAAACCGCACGCCCCCTCGGATGATTATCAGGTCCACATGCTTTGTGGCTATATTGGCTATTTCAACCGCGGCGACAAGGTCAAAGTTTATTTTTACCACGGGAATGGTGGGAATCTAACTCTGCTCGGGACCGCAGCAGGGATACACACCTGGTTTAGTGGTTTTGAATTGGGGCAAAGATGAAAAAGCAGATCAAATATGAAACCAAGGTCCAACTTGAACCGATGCCTCCACCGATAGACTCTATTCGTCTTGAAAAACTCGCGATCGATTTGAAGCGCGGAACCGTAAAAATCGACATTCAACTGATCGACTCCGAAGCGAAGGGTGGAAAGGGCGCAGTTACCGAGCGCCGTCCAATCCATATGGGGTTAGCCGATCTCGAGAAAAGAGGCGTCAACATCGACAAACTAGAAAAAGAAACCCTTGACGCGGTTTTGGCAACGGACATTTTGCCAGACGGCGGCAAAATTGAGTAGGAGGCTATAGCCATGAAAAAACTGATTCTCTTTCTTCTCTTGGCCTTGGTTGTGGCCATTCCTGCAAGCGCATCAAACGATCAGCATAAGGTGTATGTGATTGGTGCAGTCCTCACCGATGTGGATTTAAGCGGCGCAGCTGCAACGCGGACCTTCTATGTGGGACCTCGAGTAACCGCAACGGATTACACGGACAATACGGAAGCCACAACCGGGGAACAGTTGCGGGGATTTGCCAAAATGGCAATTGAAGTGCAGTACTCCCACAACAACAATGGGGTTATCACAACCACGTGCACCGCATCATTGACTCGGGCGGGAACCTACAGCACACCCCAAACCTGCAAAGTGTCAGGAGGCACGTGCACTCTCAAAGATGGTTGGATCATGCAATCGGACGCAACACCATCGACTGACGCCGCGGACGCATTCTCCGGTGATGCAAACTATGTTCAATACATCGGACTGAATGGTGAGCCAGCAATCAAGTGTGTCTTGTCTCACGGAGGGACTCCAGACTCCTCCGATACAGTAACAGTCAACGTGTGGCTCATTGCTGATTAAAGGGGTTTGAAATGAAACTGTTATTGATACTGGCATTATCAACAGGTGATTGGATCGATCAAACCCTCTACCCGACTGCCGAGGTATCTGCCGGGGGTTCTGCGGGTGGTAGTACTTTGATCCATATGGATGATGATATCGTGGTCAGCTTCGGAAACACTTCCGCCGCTCCCGATTGTTGGTTTGAGTGGGACACAGGAGCAGCAACAGACAACTTCCGTTTGGTGTGCACAGATGTTGATGGCGGAGGCACGGACGGTGTAGTTTGGTATGTCAACACGAGCACTGATGACATAGTAGCCACTGGTAACTTCTCTGCTGCTGCTATCACTGGTAGTGCGGAAGCAAACTTTACCAACAACGCTGCAGCGGTAACCTTTGGGGCAGTTGGGACTGATGCTGACGTTGTGCTGGCCTTTGACGCGGTTACCGCGCAAGGATCGATCACCTACATGGAGGATGAAGACAGGTTTGATTTTGATAATGACATTGATGTGATTGCTGATTTGACTGCAGGCACGATCACGAGTGATGCGGGTGTGACGTTGGCGGCTGGATCTATGGTCAATTGGACAGGTCGCTCAGAAATAACCTCCCCCTCGGACGGTGAGCTAATCCATTGGAATGATGCTCAATCGGCTGGATATTGCATGTCGGCGGACACCAATGGCGCAGTTCGATTCTATGCTTCTGATTGCAGCACTCGTAGCAGTGGTGTCTATCTGGACGCGACTGAATACATCACAGAAGGTGGGTCTAATACGGTAGAGCTGCATGGCTATAACGGTGCTCGCGTCTATCAGGATGGGGATAGGAACAACTCTGGTGCCGCGTGGTTGAATTTCCCGGGAGCAGCTGCGCGCGAAATGACCGCCACAACAGGGACGCAATACCTGGTCCAGGCTACTCCTCATCTAAACCAGAGCGGGGATGCTGTCTATAAGGCTATCTATTTGGACGTGACGGATACCGCGAGCGGTTCGGGGCAGGATTATCTTTTAGATCTTAGTTGGGGCGGATCTCCGATGCTTTTGCTTCAAGACAATGGTGATATGTTCGTTACAGGCACAATCAAAACAGAAGTAGTCACCGCTGACGCCCCGTCAGAACCGCACGCCTGTGACGCGACTCATGCTGGCGTGATTGTCGCCATCGACGATACCAACAATACGGCATACGACGAACCTTGCATCTGTTTGAACCTTGATGGCACTGGTTACGACTGGCGCCAACTGAGCGACGTTACAGGCACCGCCTGTGTATTCTAGGAGATAATTATGCGCGCACTTTTACTCGCAGCAATTCTTGCTGCCTCTGGGGATGTGAATCTTTGGCTCAAGTTGTCCGAGCAAGTGATCGATGGATCGGATTTGACCAACCTGGCAAATGCAATCACAACCCAATACTCCGGTGCAACTCCCGCAACGGTGCGTGAATACACGGTACGGCGCACGCTGGATGAAAACCCGAGTGCCGCAAACCCGCTTGGGGTCAATGGTTGCTGGACTTACGGATCCTACGAGGTCACAAAAACACACGCGCAATTCTGGAGCGACAAAGAGGCTGAGCTTGTGCGGAAGTATTTGTCCAAAACTGACACGCATGTTACCTACTGGAGGAAAGCTCCGGAGAAGTATTGCAGCACCGCGGCCCGCAATGCTTGGGATACGTTTGTCAAAGGCGAATTCACTGGGATTGATTTCTATGACTCGGTGCAAATTAATTGCAAAAAACCAGGCGCCGGTGAAGATGTTACATGCCATGGGTCCTATGCCGACGAAGTCAACAAGGCAACGGGGTTGACCCTTCGCGACGCTGGGAGTGTGGTCAAATTCATTTCAATCAGTCCATGAAAAAAGAGCCTACCAGAAAGCAACAGTTGCTTTGGGCCCTGCTCCTTGCGGGTGGGGGTGCAATGGTGGGCTCTCTTGTCAAAGATGGAATTGTCCTCCCGTGGAATGCTCAAAGTACAGCTAAAGCTGAAGACCAACACAAAGAGATGGTTGTTGAGGCCAAAGAATATTTTGAGCCAGCCCATGAGCATGAAAAGGATGTGATTCTCATTCAACAGGATGTTGAGGATTTGGAGGAATCACACAAACACACAATTGAGTGGCAGGAAAAGAGAGAAGAGAGAGACAAACGTTTCGAAAGGACCCTCAACCGGGTAGCCGATAAACTGGGTGTCAGGTGATTGGTTTTGTTTGGAATATTAACAGCCCTCTTGGAGGATTCTCCGGAGATGGCCTTCTGGTTTTTGTGCGGTGCCGGATTGCTTGCAATCGGTATCGTTGCAGCAATTGCCAGTAGTGGCATGAAATGGAGCAAGCTCTTGACTCCTAAAGACCAGTTCAGCCAGGAGAAGGCGTCTCAAAAAACCATACACCTCCTAGAGAAGATCTTACGAGCCATTGAGAAGCTAGAGGATCAAATGGTTGAGCAAAGGATTGAGCAAGCAAAACTGATCGGTCGAATGAATGGGGGGAGAAAATGATCAAGGTAGGTCTGGATCCAGGTCATGGGGGAAGTTTAACAGGGGCCACCCGCCCATGGTTTCAGTTGTCGGAAGCTGATTACAACCTTTCATTTTCAAGGCAACTCAAAATTGCAATTGCCAATTCAGGCCTCCCTTTTGAGCCTCATTTGCTGCGCAATGCAAACAACAGCATGAGCCTGAGGGAGAGAGCTCGGCAGTCGATCGAGTTTGATTGTGATCTTGTAATCCACATCCATGTGAATGCAGCAAACAACCCAGAGTTTCACGGTGGAATGGTTTTCAACTGGCCGATGAATCAACGCACGGGATCAATGGGGGATGTGATTGCCCGGTCAATACCTGCCCCCCTCTTTCGTCGTGGTTGGAGTTGCTTGGAGGCAACCGATCTCCCTACTGCCGATGATGATTGGCTTGAAAGACCTCGGGACGTGATGCGATATCACCCAATGAACACGGTTTTGCTTGAACTTGGATACATGAGCAACAAATCCGATGCAGTCTACCTCATGGAGGACCCGATCAAAGCCGGTTGGGTTCAAGCGGTATTGGCTGGATTGGCTGACTATTGGAGGACCGAAAAATGAGCGCTTTGATTTTGTGTGCAGTATTGGCCCAGCCTGGTGAGTTGCCCCCAACCGCAATTGACAAGGTTGTCGATGTCTCTTCAATGCCTGGATCCTCGGAGGAGGCGGAAGGCTTTATCATGATTCCCGATGAGGGGGATGAGGTTGGTTTCGTCAAAGGGAGCATCCGCTACATTGCCAAAAAGTGGAAAGCCAAGGAATTTGGTCCGGCTATTGCTGCGATCATCATGTTGCTTTTGACCCTGGCCCACATGCTTGTGAGAAGACTCGGGAAATCCATCCAAAAAGAGTGGATGCCTCACATTTCGATTGCTTCCGGAATTGGTGTGGGTTTGGCGATTCAGCTTGCCAGCCTTGCAGCTGGAGCCGGGTTTGTCGATTGGCTTTCGGCCATTGGCCAAGGACTCCTTGTGGGCTTGGGTGCTGTGGGTGCCTGGGAGTGGCTTGGGAAGAGATTCTTGAAAGACAAGGTTGAGAAGGTCCAACCCAAGCCCCCTACCCCATGAATTGGTGGGGTGTAATTGCCACGGTGGTTGCTTGTGGGTTGGGGTGTCTCCTTGTGTGGAATTGGTGGGACTCTAGGCAACGTCGAAAACGACACCAGGAGCTAGCATTAAGGCACCTGGAGACGGTTGAGAGCAACAGCCGGGAAACGAGTCGAGCAGCTCGCGAAAACGCCTCGGAAGCCTTAAATGGGGCAGCGAAAGAAACCTCTAATGATATCAAGCATGATTCTGGTAGTCTTGCTGACTACCTCAACGATGGGGGAAGCTGAAGATCTGGTTACAATTCCGGACCTCATGACAGCTCCCAAAATCGCTCCTTTGCCCGATGGGTTGCCGGATGCCAGAGATGACGGAAAGGGAACATATTTGCCCTATCCACTCGATTTGGAGGTTTTAAGGCGTCTTAGGCTCCTGTATGCGTTGCCAGATCTCACACAACTGCAGATGAACAAACAGCGGGAGGTTGTGGAGTCTGATTGTCAGGGTAGGCTGGCAGTCACCGAAGCCAAGTTTTTAGCCGAGAGGGAGGCGGACTCCCCCGGGTGGTCAACCCTCGAAGTCATTGGGGCCGTTGCTATCGGGGTTGCTGCAGGTATTGGGATCGGTGTCGGGTTTCACGCGCTCGCCGAATAGCTCTGCAAGCTCCTTCCAGAGTCCTCCATCCAAAGCGGCTCTAATCCTTTTCACATTTGGACGGCATTGTGAGAGCGCAGGAAGCTTCCTCTTTTTGATTTGTTTGAGGGCTGTTTTGGGTTTCACTTGGCTTTGGCTTTGGCTCTGGTCTCGGCTCGGTGCTCGCGATCATACCGGTTATGACACCTTTGACACATTGCAAGCAAATTCTCGTGTTTTGAATTGGTGGGATCGTGGTCCAGATGGGCAACCGTGAGAATCACCTTCCCCTTTGCCCACTTTGCCGGTTGCCCGTTTCTTTCTTCACACCTTCTGTCGTGATGCAATCCACACTGGCCGGTACACTCACACCGATCCCTAGCTCTCACCCCGCGGATGTGACGGGAGATTGCAGGCCAGTTGCGGGGGTACTTGTTTTTGTTTTCTGGTCTGATTGGCATCAGGTTTCCTCTCTTGACACATACACAACAAACCAACCGGGAGATATTTCCTCAATCGCTTCCACCTTCCAAGCCTTGCCCTTCCAGTGGACTTGAGTCACCTGATTAAGATTGGAGACCTTGAAGGGTGAGCTTTTCTCCCGATGGTTGTCGATGTTGATGAGTTTGATAATCAAAACTCCCCCGCCGTGAGTGGTTTGGTCATTGCCAAACTCCGTTATCTGCTGCACTGTCTTCGCCCTTATAGTGCCCTTCCCATTCCAAATTACAATCGGGCCCACCCCAATATATCTTTTGGGCGTCGCGCATTCTTTCCAGGCACATGTCTGCCATTTGGTCCATACCGTCAAACACGTGTTTTCTGCATTGGCTGGGAGAGCACTCCATACTCTTGCCTATCACCAGGCCCAGCCCAAGCAATAGGGCCATTCTTGCCCATACATTCTGGTTTGGCTCGATCCAGAACGTACCCCTCCCACCCTTTAGCCCTGCAACCAAAGCGGGACGGCTCGTCTGACCGTGGCTCAAACTCTTCAGCCCAGCGACAATTACCACACCATTTCAACTCACCCATCTTCCGGCTCCTCTCTAAACCAATCCAGCACAAGTGCCTCCTCTATTTCTTCTGGCTCCTGCACTTCTGTTTCTGGCTGTAACTCTCGTTCTCGTTGCAGGTCTTGCTCTAATTCGTAAGCAATGCGCGCTTGTTCGCACTGCTCTTCAATGGTGCGAAGGTACGAGTTCCATGGATCGCAAATCCACACTGACTTGCGCTCTGGTCCTTCCTTGCTGTTATCCCAAAACTGGCAAGTCATCCTTCCGGCCCCTCGCTTTCGAGTTCTTTGATGCGCCTCAACGCACCACGGATAACAAATAACATGAAGCTACTTGCAACCTCCGTGTCCAATTGCTCCAACGCCTCCACAGCCACACCCAAGCGCGCACGGAGGGAGTCGCGTTCACCCCGCAACCGCTGGTTTTCTTCTTTCTCCTGGCGCAATAACTCAATGGCGTTTTGGAGCTCGGTTTCAAGTCTCAAGATCTTTTGTTCTGGTGTGTCTTTCATGGTTCCCCTAAATGGCGACCCACCCCCAGTGTCAGCCCCTTTTTCTTCTAGCAGGTGAAGTGAAAGGTTTCCGAGGGTGGGCCACAATTCAAAATGATTGCCTGTAGGTTGACTCCCGATCCTGCTTGATCTGCCGATTGACCAACACCTTCAAAAGCTGAGTCATCTCATGATCAACTTCCGATTGTGCGTCAATGGTTTGGCTATTACCCAAAACCCTTTCACTCATTGAAGTTACATGGAAGTGCACGCCAATAATCCAGACCATGAGAATCAAAAACAAAATTGTGAAATAAAAGCGATCACTCATCAAAATACCCCCTGATTGCCTTTACTACCGAAGCAAATTCCTCGACCTCCCCATATCTCTCAACAAATGTTTTCAGGAGATCTCGAGCGGATAGAATCTGAGCCCTCTTTCGTTGTTTCTCTCTTTCCTCAACTTCACGTTGAACCCTCAAAGCATCCGCCTTTTTCTTTTCCTCCAAGGCAATCGCTTCTTGTTTTGCGCGCTCCTCTCGTGCTTCCCGATCGGCTCTTTCCCGTGCTTCCCGTGCTTCCCTTTCTTGCTGGGCTATTCGCTCTCGTGCCTCTTTCTCTTCCGCTTCCAACTTTGCGCGCCGAGCCCTTTCCTCCTCCTCCCGTTTCTTCCTTTCAGCTTCCTCTTGGGCCTCCTGCTCTGCTTTCCTCTTGGCCAATTCAATCCTTTCAGCCTCAAGGCGGTCTTTTTCTTTCTCCCGATCGATTGCATCCTTCAAGAGTTGATTGAGCTTCTCAATGGTTTCATTGCGTGCCTTTTGTGCCACACCTTCAAACTCTTTCATTTGGGAGAGATCAAGAGCGTGGGTGCTATCAATGGCCTTCTCAATTGTCTCGGAATCTTGGCCAACATAGGAAATGGGGATTTGCCGAATATTCTCAATCTCGGTCCGGCACCTGTTGATCCTTTGCTCCTCGGCTTGCTTTGCTGCCTCCTCCTCCCGTTTCTTTTTGTCCTCCACTTCCTTGATCGCGTCTGCAATTGGGGTTTCGAGTTTCAAAAGCTCACCGGTGATCCGCTTGGCTTCCGAGTCGATCTCTTTGCAACGTTGGAGGGCTGGAGCTTTGATCCGTTTTCTCTCGGACTCCAGGTCAAGCCTCCATCTCCTGATCTCCCCCCTTGCATCCTTTGCGGCTTTCATTCTGTCAGGAGTATCGACAACCCAAACATCACAAGAAAACTTTTCCCGAAGCTCTTGGAGCTTTGCTTCCGTAATTTGGTATTCGGTGATTGCTGTTGTCATAGTCCGGGCTCCTCCTTGCTCTTCTCATCCCAAGCCTTTGGTCCGAAATCCTGCTCATCTTTGATTACTTCGCCTGTCTCCGGATCAACCGGTGGGGGAGGCCCATCCTCTTTGGCTTCCTTTTTCTCTTCCTCCTTGGAAACCCTCCTTCTTTTGTATTCTTCGCGGCACGCCTCAACCAAGGCTTGATTCTTTGCTTTCCACTTTTCCTTGGTTGGATCCTCAACACTCTTTTTCACAGCTTCCGCCAACCATTGCAGGTTTTCGTCATTGAGCTCTGAGAGTGGTTTGCCTTTCTGTTTTCCGAAGGGAGCGATCACTTCACTGCCTTGTTTGTCGTGCTCTTGAAAGTCAACACGTTTTTCAAGTTTGGTTACGTCAAGACCTAAATGTTTCAGCTCTTCTGGGGTGCGGAATCGCAAACCAAGGAGATCCCTCACTGCAACGCTTTTTAGGTTTTCCAGTACAGCCCGCCTCAAATCAGCTTCATTTTTGATGAAGCCCGTCATTAACCGATACCCCGTGAAGGCTTCCACCTTTCTACCGTCCTGCATCAGCCATGCTGTGCAAGTCGCAAGTTTGCCGTCCGGGGTATCTTCGATCGTGATGGTTTTCTCTCCCCAGTGAAGCCCAAAAGCCCTACGCAGGATTGTGTCGGCACAACCCCCTGTGGGGTACAACGACTCGCCAAACATCACCCATTGATGTTGGCCGGTGAGCTTGATTGCAATCTTGAGCATCTCCTCCTGATTTTCGACCCGCTTGCGCATCAAAGCGACTGCATGATCGCTTGCGTCTCTCACATCCAATGTTGCAATTTCTTTCGTCTCTACTGGTTTTGCTTCTTTCTCTGACATGATGTCTCCTAGCTCTAAGCTCGAGCAGAGCACGCCGGAAGGTCCGCCCGGCGTTTGCGGTTACTCCAAGTTGTACCTTTTTGGACTCTTTGAATTGTGCATGGGTGAACACCAAACTTTTTAGCCAATGCTTTGGTTTGCCCACGCACTCCCCTTGGCTGTTTTCTAATCCAGTCTGCTTGTTTTTAGTCAGTACGGATGCATGGTTATCTTCGCCAAATCTGACACCGTTTCTGACTCTTCCGGATTTTTTGCAATGCTGCATATTCTCTTTTTGTGTTCCAAGTTTCAAATGTGCCGGATTGACGCAAGCAGGGTTGTTGCATAAGTGCATGATAATTTTCCCTCTGGGTTGTGTGCGGCCCGTTGCAAGCATCCAAGCAACTCGGTGGGCGGCTATTGGTCTGCCACCCGTACCCCCAACACCGAATTGACCATAACCATGAATTCTTTTTGATGCTGTCCAAATCCAACAATCTCCAGTTTTGTTGACTTTGGGCCAAAAACGCTCCGCATCTTTTTCAGTCAATTTAGGAACAGGCCATGAGGCATACCGCATACATTTTTTCATAGCTAACTCACAGGTCCGGCCAGCGCCGACGTAGACCCCTGCGAGAGTTACGCCAGCAACCGACCGGACCAATATATGTTTGTGTGTTTCGCAGGGGTCATTTCCTTGTTGGTAACTCAATTTGTCGGGTTGGTCAACCTCTCAACAACGATCCGTTGTCCGTTGCCATGTTTCTTTTTTGTAATCAGAAACTCACCGTTACCGCCAGCAACGAATCTGTCCCCTTTCGTATTTAGGAATCTCTCTTTGATTGAATCATCGAGTTGTTTCCATCTCCTACGCTTTGGATCTAACCTCTCATGCTCCTCCAATTCCTCGAGAAGCTTTGCATCCTCAACCAAAAACAGGGGATCAATGGGCTCTTCAGCTGGAAGACAAACAGAGTCACGAAATGGACACGCCTTGCATTCCGATCGATCGGCCAACCTTTCAGGCAACGTTCCAGCCTCAACGTGTGCTTTGATTCTTTCGGCTTTCTTCAAGAGCTCTTCTGCATGTGCATAGTCAAGCTCAACCGGGACAGGTGTTAGCTTGCCTGTGATTTTGTTTTTGAAAATGAAAAGCCCATATGGCGAGTCAGTCAGGAACAAGTAGAGCTGAAAACTATCGTAGTACCTTCGATATAATTCAGGCCCATGCTTCATTGCGTATTGATCTTCTGGAGGATTGCCCGAAATGCTCTTGATTTCGGTTGGCACCCTTTCAGCCCGGTGATCTGATTCATCAACAGAAAGCTTCCCATCAATCTTACCTGACACATCAATTGAAGAATCACGGAAAGACCGCTCAGCCTCCAATACCTCAAACCCAAGCTCACTCAGTTTGCGCCTAACGTCAGAATGGTGGAGATCTCCTTCTTGGAAGATACTCGCTAAATCTTCCCCGATAGGGTCCGCCATCTCCGGACGTGTCCGCGCATAGACTGTACGCCTTTCACAACGGTAGCCGATAGCTGAGACGTTGGTTGATCTTGGAGCGTAGACTCTTTGAGCCCTCTCTTTGAGTTTTGCCTTTTGAGCCTCAGTAATTCTTTCGGCTAGGGCTTGGACAGCTTCAAACATTTCCACACACCTCACACAACCAAAATGCAGTGTTGTCGTGGAAAACGATTGATACGGGTCTGTCAGTCATTGGGCAGCAAGGCACTTCTCGCACTCCCCAAAGGATTGAGCGGATAGCTTGAGCTTTGGCTTTCTCTATTTTTTCGTCGTACCAAGAAACAAACGCCTTCATTTCGCTTGATTTAGCGTGAGCCTTGCAATAGGAATTGTACGTCACGAACTCCCCACCGATTTTGATAGGAACCCTTTTGTGCCATTTGCAGCGGTCGGGAAGTATTGAAACGTTGGCATCACCGACGGCATCAACCATGATCTCGTTCGGTTTGAAGATTACGGGTTCCGCGTATCTCTCAAGGTGTTTTGCGCACATATCCAAAAGATCCGACATTTCCTTAGGCACCAAACTCTCATGGGATAGCACAAAACCTTTTGAATAATCTGGTGCCGGTGGGGGCGGTGTTGGTTTGGGCTCGGTGACTCCCCCGCTGTACTTGTGCAACTTGATTCCATCCTCAGAATCAAAATCCAATCTACATCTTGGGCACACGCATTGCTCTGGGGATTTCCATTGGATGGAGTATTTGTCCATTGTGTGATCGCACCAAGGGCAACGCATCATTCCAGTGTCTTTTGCTTGTTGTGGAGTGTTGTTTGATAATTCTTCCCGTGGAAAATTCTTCCCACAAAGATCACACTCGTAATCTCTTTGAAATAGTCTACAACTCAACTTATGACCACAATTTGGACACAAAGGCCGTTCAATAGTTCCGCTGATCATTCCACTACCTCACAATTCTCACACTCAATTGCGTGACTCTTGATTTTGTTTTTTCTCAAATCCTTTTTGAGGATTCTTCTGGCTCTGCGGATTGCCTCATGCGAGGACACAGCCTCAATCATTGCTTCCACGTGTTGCAACCCATCGGGCGTTGTGACCCCGAATGTCAAAAGATACTCTCTCATTTGAAAACCCTCCGAAAGTGCCAGGCCACCGAGGGAGGTTGAGTCGGACCGCCCCTCGGTGGCCTGGCAGACCGCGCGCGGTCAACTTGCGTTTTGTGTTGAAAGACTCATTGACTCGAAAATCACTCTAAACTGAGACTCCGACATTTCCAAGAAAAAAATTTCGATAGAAAAGGCACTCTCAACTCGAAAAGTACGTGTGCACCAAAATGGAGCAGATTTTTTTCAGTTTTCCCTAGACATTAAATCGGGATTTTGAGACAACATCCGGCGTGCAGACTTGGACTCACATAGGATTTTGAGCTTCCACCGGTCGCCCACTGGGTGACTCTTTGCCGAGTCTGCACAGCCCTTTGGGCGCCGGTGGGGATTTGAGGCGATTATGGCCAAATGGGAAATGGAAGCATTGCAGATTTACCCAAACAAAGATGGTGGGGTTACGATTGAGCAGTCGTGCGGCTGGGATGATCCGGACAGAATTTTTTTAACCCTTGAGCAGGTCCCAACGCTGATTGACTGGCTCAAAGATGTCGTGGTCCATATCGCAGAGAATGGAAGCCCAAAAAATGGCCAGATATCGCAAGATTGATGTCCGAATGTGGGGGGACGCGAAGTTCCGCTCCCTTTCCAAACCACAACCAAATGCTCAGACATTGTGGGTTTTTTTGCTTACAAATAAACACACAACAAACATCCCGGGGCTTTACGAAGTGAGCGAGGACGAAATATCCAATAGACTCGGGTGGGTAGTTAAAGGGTTTCGTGAAGCCTTTCGGGAACTATCCCAGAAGGGTATGGCAAAGGCAGATTGGAGTGCCCCTTTGGTGTGGATTCCCAATGCAATTAGGTACAACAAACCCGAAAATCCTAACGTTGTAAAAAGCTGGCGAGGCACCTGGGATGAACTGCCCGAATGCAGTCTAAAAATTGAGGCTTATCATGCACTTAAAGGGTATCTGAAACGGTTAGGGAAAGGGTATCTGAAACCCTTCGCGGATGGTTGCCGAAAGGGTATGCCGAATCAGGAACAGGAACAGGAACAGGAACAGGAACAGGAACAGGAACAGGAAATAGGAGTTGCAGAATCCAAAAATCACAAAGAAGAGATTTTAGCGGTTTTCAATCACTACAAAAAACACCATCCAAAAGCCCACCCAAGGCCAAAATCGTCAGGGAAAGAATGGAAACTTATCAAGGAAAGGCTTTCGGAGGGTTATTCGGTTGAGGATTTATGCAAGGCAATAGATGGAAACCACGCCTCACCATGGTACCAAGGCGAAAACGACAGAAACACAAAGTTTGATCGTCTAGACCTGATTGTCCGCAATTCAAGCAAAGTGACTGAATTTATAGAGCTTGCCGAAAACCCACCAAAACCGAAACAACAATCATTGGATCCAGTCCCCTGTTACATGAAAGAGGCTGTGCCTCCTGAAAGGGATTACTGATGGACACCTATCTTGAAGAATCTGTCCTTGGGTGCATGTTGCTCAAAGAGACGAATTGGCCTCCCGAGGTTTTGGCCTTGGAGCCGGAGTTTTTCTCAAACCCCAAACTTGCTCAAGTGTATGACGCCTCGATTTCAGTCTACGAAAAAGGCCTCCCAGTGGATGAGATTGCAGTCAATGAGCAACTCAAAGAATGGGGGGAAAAGAGCCAAACCCGGTGGTTGTCGGATTTGGTGTACAACACCCCAGCAAGTGAAAACCTCGCAATTTGGGCAACACGGTTGCTTGAGCAAGGGCAACAAGCAGCAATGAAGCGGAAGGTTGCTGAAGTGATCAAGCAAGCGGATGAATCAATGCCAGCTGAGGAAATGGCAAACCTACTCAACCAAACCGTCAAAAGTGCAAGTCAGGGGGTTGGGAAGCAAGGACTCACACCAGTGAAGGACTTGATTCCCAAAGTGATGCATGAACTCGAGGAGAGATACCAAGATCCAGACGGGGCAAGAATTGCAGCAACAGGGATTAGGGCAGTTGATAGCATGGTTGAGTTGAGCCAGGGAGATCTGACAATCATTGCGGGTAGGCCTTCAATGGGGAAATCAGCCCTTGCTGGAAACGTTGCAGGGTACTGTGCAC
>Ga0180431_10001672_pt1 | contig 30614 bp, 29 predicted proteins | sample SS_ome_11_FD_132459 | JGI IMG/M metagenome (GOLD analysis project Ga0180431, IMG submission 132459) | Hypersaline lake sediment archaeal communities from the Salton Sea, California, USA - SS_1_MS_1 metaG | ecosystem: Environmental > Aquatic > Non-marine Saline and Alkaline > Hypersaline >... | reverse complement strand
TGACGGTCCCTTTCTTGAACGACCCTTCGTATCGCGACACATCAGTGCCTTTCCGTCGCCCTTTTTGTATAATATGACTATCGGGGAAGCGGCACGGTATTATCGGGGAGCATATCGGAAGCAGGTGAAACTGCTCGTTGTTCCCCTTGAGAACTATTGCCGTGAGCAATCGTATATTCGGACAATGCTTCCCTGGGTGCCCCCCTCGCCGAATCTGCCGACCTATGAGTCCTCTGTGGTGTATACCGCCATGGTCTTTCTGGAGGGCATTAACGTGTCGGTTGGCCGGGGGACGGCGAAGCCCTTCGAGTATATCGGAGCGCCGTGGATCGATCCGCACGCTCTGTGCGATCGGTTGAAGAATCTCAAATTACGGAGCTTCAGATTCCGGCCGGTGTACTTCAAGCCGACATTCTCCAAGTATCGGTGGAAAAAATGCGGCGGTGTTCATCTGTTCTATGTGGGGGGCAGGTTCAGCCCGACCGAGATGGCATACCGGATGATAGCGATCATTCGCGAAATGTATCCCGCCCGGTTCAGATGGGAGCGCTACGGACGCATGTACGATATCGATTATCTTGCAGGCACCGACACATTCAGAAGAGCGTTAGATACCGGCAGAAGCTTTGCAGACTTCAGGAAGGGAATAATGCCAGGCGTTGAGAGGTTCGAAGAGAAGCGGGAGAAGTTTCTCCTCTACTGAACGGGTGCTATTGCAAATACCGGTTGATAAAATCAGACAACCCCTTCCTGTACAGCTCGGCCGATTCCAGAAATCCGCTGTTGTGAGATCCGTGAATACGGAGGAATGCCTTCGGTTCCCGTGCACACTGAAAGAGCCGCTCACCCTGCTCGAAGGGGATGAGCTCGTCTTCCGGGCTGTGTATCAACAGAACCGGACAGCGGACGTTTTTGATCAACCGGCATGTCGGGTAGGTGTTGCCAAAGAGAATTCCCGCTGCACAGCAGGAGGTGAGATGCGCGGCTGCATCGGCAACTGACGTGAAGGTTGATTCGATGATGAGCATCCCTGGTGTATGTTCATGGGCGAGCCAGGTAGCGATAGCTCCTCCCAGCGATCTCCCGAATACGATTATACGGGAGGGCTCGATATGCTGATTGCGAAGGTGCTGCCATGCGGCCTCAACATCACGATAGGTGTCCCGTTCCGAAGGGCTGCCGGAACTTCTGCCATAGCCGCTATAGTCAAAAATGAGAACATGTAATTTCAGGTGATGAAAAACCGTAATTGATTCCAAACGGTTTGATATGTTGCCGGCATTGCCATGGCAGAAGAGAACGGTCCCCCGTCCTTCAGTTGCGGGAATCCACCAGGCGGCGAGCTGCATCCCGTCGCTCCGGGTGAGGGAGATCGATTTGAAATCGAGACCCCTATCGGCAGGAGTTTGAGCTATCTTTTTATCCGGATAGTATATGAGTGTATTGAGGCAGCCGGTTATTACCGTGAACAGCATAAAGATGAGTGAAGAAAAGGAGATGAATTTTTTCATGGTATTTACCGGCACATCTCAGGCGATACGGCAACCTGTTATCCGGAGTAAGAGCTGGCTTTTGAACTACCGCTCCAGAAATTCCATGAATTTTTGCAGATCCTCAGGGAGATTGCCATTCTCGTCTTCGTACTTCTTGAAGCGCCGTTCAAAGCCCACCTTTGTTCGGCTATGAACATTTTTGAACCTGTTTGCAATCTCGCTGAAGGCAGGCATGTTCTCCAGCCTGGCGCGTACCTCTTTCGTAAAGGGGATGTTCTTGTAGAAGATGTCCCGTACCACATTGTTGAGCTTGGGTATACCGTCCTTTTCATAGAGGACCCACATAATATAATCGTCAGCGAACTTGTTCCGGTCGTCGCGAAGGCTCTTGAATCGCTCGGCGATCTTCTCCTTCGCTTCAATGGAGAGCTTGGGATTCTTCTTGAAGAATTGGACATAATCAAGATAAACACCGGTAAGTCCCCCCTCAACCGGATCGCGCCACATCGCACCCTTAATAGTTCGGTTGAGCTCATAGCGAAAGGTTGCGAAGGTGTGGGCGAGGCTCCGTTGCAGATCACCGAGAAAGAGAATGGGGACGACAATCCTCCCCCGTGTCTTTCGGTTAATGCCATCCAGCTCCTGCCAGAGCATGGTTTTGGCACCGAAGACCGGTATGAGGATGAAGTTGGGAATCACCTCTTCCTGAATGATCTCTCTCTTGTCGTTGAGCTTGAAAACCGTTTCCCGGTAGAAGACCGAAAAATCGATGTCTCTGAGATTATATACCATCGATTCCAGCTTTTTCTTTGAGGTGTAGAGATTCGGAAGATTTCCCCTGACCTGCATGGAGGTGAGAATCGGAAAGGCGGTTGCCGTGGAACCGGAACAGACGGCGACTGTTCGTGTAATGCGCTGTGATACCTCGTAGATCACCTTGTTGATCTTCTCGTCGTCAGGGTCTGTCTTGAGGGTCGTTTCCTTTCTCTTGCGAGTGCTCTCGTCTCGCATATGGACTTCATAGCTCTGTCCCATCTCATTGATGCTCGGCGTTTCTTCACCGCTATATATTTTCGTGAGAAACTCCTCTTCGAAGTAAATGGGAATTTCCGTCTCCTCTTCCCGCTTGGTGAGCAGATCGTGAATATCCGATATCTGATTTTCCTCGACGAGCTTCTCGTCGAAATACCCGAAGGTGAGCATCGCCTTAGCCGGAAGCGGGATGGTACTCTCCGTCTTGCTTCTCAGAAAGACCTGTTTGTAAAGATCCCAGTAGAGTCGCGTAATATTTCTCCGTAATTTCCTCCCCTCGGCTTCGGTATCAAAGGGATTTTTCGCCGATTTAAAGTCGTTGATAAGCTTGAGAAAGTTCTTTTGAAACTCCTTGTCAATGACAGCGAATTCGAATATCTGCTGAGGTGAGTTTACGTAGTTCTTGTTGATAGAACCTGCTTTGGCAGCCGGGCGCGCCGGTTCTTTTTTTATCTCATCTTTCTTAGAGAGATAAAACTGATGGATTTTCTTGAATCCGGGATACTTGTTTGACAGTTTCTCACCCGATATGTCTTCATAAAATGAGTGTATTTTCACTGCCATGGCGAGGAAATTCTTCAGGAAATCGGCAGCAACGGTACCGCTTTTCTGCCACTGACTGATAATTCCTCTGGTGACCAGAATATCCGCCCAGCTCGCCTCGTCATCAAAGAGGATGGATATTTCTTCGTCAATCTCGTTGTGAACAGCCTCTATCCTGTCAAGGAGCCTGAGAAGGTTTTCTGAGAGAATTTCATACATATACGTTAAAATCGAAAAATCAGCGCGCACAACGGTTTTCAGGAGATTGGTGTCCAGCTTTAATAATTTTTTGAAGAAGTTAATCTCTCTGGTATCAACAAGAGATTCCAGGGGAAGTCCGGGAAAGGAATAGTTTCTCTTAAGGAGATTGCTGTGATCGGCAATGATATACTTTCCATCAAAGACCGAAGGGAATTCACCACCGTTATTGACATATGCCTTATGAAGACTATCTGCTCTGCTGTTCGCTCTTTCGGGGATTTCATTCTCTGAGAGTACCTTGAAGATGAGGCAGATATTGTCGTTAATCCTGTTCAGATTCTGATAGAGTTTGGTATACTTCGATGCATCTGAGATTGAGAGTTCTATTCGCTTGAAGAGATGGCCGAGTATATTAATTCCCAGATCCGCGTCCTCACGAGCTATATCCTTGAAGCCGCCTTCCCGTATGGGGTACTTGATAACATGGCACTCCTCGAGGGCACGGATTGACTTTTTATACGGTTCGGTAAAAAGGAGACTGAGACCGGAGATGAGCGATTTCTCGTTGATAATACCTACCCGTTTACTCTTTGACACAATGAGTTCGGGATTCACTCCATCGAATTCTTCGGGAGCCGAGAGTATTTCCATGGACCCCTTGCTCAGATAGTGGATGAACTTCGGCTCGGTTCCCTGCACGATGAGGAGCTGTCCCGGTTTAACTGTTTCTTCGCTCTTTCCTGCCATCAGTTTTGTTTCGAAAAGATTCGCTTTGTATCTTCTGAGGACGTCTGTACCTTAAGGAATAATATCTGGACTACTGAGTTTTTGCTAAACGCTGTATATATTCGTCCCACTCGGGAGGGAGCAAATATTTTTTTTTCGTATTACACTCTTTGCATGCGGGCACGATGTTGAATCGCTCCGAAGTGCCCCCCCGTGAGAGCGGTATTTTGTGATCCATCGTTAATTCTTGAGGGTTGAATTTTCTTCCGCAGTAGTGGCAGATCCCCGTTGCAATCTTTCTTCTCCACCAGGAGGTAGTGCGCAGCGAACGCGCTTTCCTCTTCTCAACCGCAATATGGTTTGCAAGTTGAGAGGGAATAGTTTTCTCCTCACGCATCTTTTTCGTTTTGTTCTTTCCCCCGCTATTCATCATGCGAATAATATTATAAAAAGGACGAATGTTGTCAATAACTATTGGGGTATAAATGCCGTTTTTGAGCTGAAGGTGGAGAAATGTCGATTCGTTTTTCGACATGAGAACCATGCATTCTCATTCGCCGTCGAGAAGGGAGGCAGGCTCTGACTCTTCCATTGACATTATTGAAAAAAATCGCCCTCCTTCAATCGGTAACCGTTGATGAATGAGCGGGCATCCATCACCTTTCTGGTCTCTGGCTGGAGCTCCAGAATCTCGAGAGGGCCATCGCCTGTTTCGACTATCAATCGCTTCTTCTGATATGCTGTGAGGTATCCATGAGCTCCCGATACCGGAATCTCTTCTTCGATGATAGCTGTTCTCCATATGCGAATGGTTGTATCCCGAAAGGTTGTCCAGGCGACCGGGCTGGGATTGAGGCCTCGTACGAGATTGTGGATCTGTCCCGCCTTCGTATTCCAGTTGATTCTTGCAAGCTCCTTGTCGAGCTTGTCACAATAGGTTGCTTCTTCCTCGTTCTGTTTGACGGGAGTAATGTGGTTCCTGGCCATCTGATCAATGGTATCGATGAGGAATTCGGCACCCCGGTTCATCATAATTCGAGAGAGTTCTCCGGCCGTTACGTCTCTGTCGATGGGGATCTCCTTTTGTGAAAGTATATCACCGGCGTCCAGCTTCTCGTTCATCAGCTGTACCGTTATGCCGGTTTCCTGATCACCGCAGATGATTGCCCACTGAATTGGCGCGGCGCCCCGGTACTTTGGAAGGAGGGAGGGATGCAGATTTATGGTCTTCAGGGGGGGGAGCGTAAATACTTCTGAAGGAATTATCTTCCCGTAGGCGACGACAACGAAGAGATCCGCGCCGGCACTGCTGATCGCATCTATGAAAGCCTGATCGCCGAGCATCGATGGTTGATAAAGGGGAATGCCCTCGCCGACGGCGATCTCCTTGACCGGGCTGAAATGTACATTTCTATGCCGGCCGCTCGGCTTATCCTCGGCAGTTACAATAAAAGCGATGGTGTATTTCTCGATGAGTCTCGTCAGGAAGAATGCGGCGAAATCGGGTGTACCGAAAAAGCCGATTTTCATGCCCCTCACCCTGATCTGTTGAGTTTTTTAATTTTCTTAAGTTTGCCGGTGAGCTCTTTCCGTTGATAATCTTCAAGATGATCGATGAAGAGAATACCATTGAGATGGTCAAGCTCATGCTGAATAACGCGTGCGAGAAGCCCTTCAGCTTCGAGCTGTACTTCGCGTTCATCCGGTGAGAGTGCGGTGAGTGATATTTGAGAGGGGCGATAGATTTCTCCTGTTATATCGGGAAGGGAGAGGCAGCCCTCGTCATAGGATTCCGTTTCGGAAGAGTTCGTTGTAATCCGCGGGTTGATGAGAGCCATTCGTGGTCCGCCATACATTTCAATATCGAGCACAAATATTCTTTTAGGAATATCTACCTGCGGTGCTGCAAGTCCAATCCCCCTTGCGCTGTACATGATGTTGAACATCGTATCGATGAGAGAGAGGGTCTCCTGATCTATTTGTGAGACCTCCTCCGCTTTTTCTCTGAGCGTTTTATTACCATAGTAGACAAGATTATAAACCATGACGTCTCGATCCTTTTACAATCTCTTTACACCCTATCACCGTTCAAGAAGAAATCAATTATAAATTTACTCGTCAATGCATTTTTCGTATTTATACCCGACGGGAACGTGGTAATAGTTGAATGGCTGCTGGCTGAGCCAGCAGAGGGTGCTTTCTTTGTCCTCGAAGAAATCCTTCACCACTTCCATGAAATTGATCGAAATGCCGACAAACCAGTAGCGCTTCTTATCTGTTTCGCCGATGTATCTGTCCTGCGAGGTATATCCTCTGGTGTAGTAGCCGACATCAAACATCAGGTATCTGAAGAATTCGGGCACATCCCAACCGAGATAGTGGAATCCTGCCAGCTTGAAATTCATCATGACTTTATATCCGCTGTAATCGCTCGCGGCGTCGAGGTATCCTTTATTCGGGTCTTTCCGCAATCCCTCCGATGGCCAGTATTCAAAGCTGAAACCGAAGAATGAATCGAGAACCGGCGAGTAGTCGAGCAGCGCACCGAGTGCTATTCCCACGTAATCGATAATGAGATCCTCATAGGAGAATCCATAATGGCCACTGAAGGCATCCCCGACCTCGATAAGGGTCCCCATCGTAACGGAGGTGAGGAGCGAGTAGGTCCACTTGTTCGGTCTGCCGTTTTCCGTGTAGTCAAAAACATTATAGCTGATTCTCTGGATTGCATAGTGGGCAAATCCGTGTCCGATCTTATCGGCACCGCCCGAATCGGTGCTCCGCTTGAACCAGCGCTCGCTTCCCCATTGCCAGCTGTGGTTTTTGCCCCACCCCCAGGCATTCGCTCCGTATACGATGGTTATGATGGGGGAGCCAATCAGGATTGAATATCTGATGATCCCTTTATGCGTTTCGTCTTCCGGTTCCTCTTTCGGGAGGCTGGGCACTGATGCGGTTGGCTCACGTTCTTCATCTTCCCTGATCTCTTTTTCTGAGATGACTTCCTTATCCTTCTGTATCACCTCGCGGGGGGGCGTGTCCTGAGCATAACCGGGAATGTTCAGAAGCACCATCATCAGAATAGTGATGGCTGTTAATGATCTTTTCATTATATCACTGTCCCCTTTTTCTCATCTTCGTGTTTCACTGCTGCTCTTCTCGCAAAAAAGCGAGCAACTATCCGAAATGGTGCTCATCAAGAAATGTTCTCTCGGGCTCTCTATACGTAGAGGGGGATCGGAGCAATCAGGGGACAGGAAAATGTCTGAATGCTTATTTGTAAATAAAAAAATTGTATCTCGGTGACGATATATTCACTGCCGATGGGATTCGGTCTGTGAATGCATTCTCGGGGGCTCGCCATTCCAGAGAAAGGGATAGCGGAGTTGATGATGAATGTCCAGCGTTGTTTCAAAGCGCTGCTTCTCGTGATTGCGTGACAGGATATGGACCTCCCGAGAACCGACGGCAAAAAAGAATATGCATGATTCAATATTGGTGAAAATATCCTTCCGGATAGCAGAGACGTCGATGAAGAGGGTCTCCTCATTTCGTGATTCCATTGTTTTGCCGGGAAGATAGTGTGGGAAATGGGTGTGCCCGCTTATCCAGATATCAACCCGATACTTTTTGAGAACTTCAGTGAATCGGTCCGAATCTCTGATGATGAGCTTGTCGAGAGACGAGCCGAGGAGATTGCTCTGTTCGAGGAGTCCATGAGTGACGGTGATGATGTTTTTATTCTGATTGGTTATAACCTGCTCCTTCCACCAGGTGAAGGCCTTTTCGGAGATATCGGTTGGCGGGCTGTTTACCTCGTCGGAGAGAAAGAGGATAACGATATTTCCTATCCGGACGCTGTAGAAGAGCGGTTTCCCTATATATCGGTAATACTGGGGGAAGTTCTTTGCTTCGTGATTGCCCGCGATCTCGTACCAGTGATTAATAGCGGCTCGTTTCCTTATCTTGAGAAACCATTCGTAGACGTCACGTGACCGTTTCTTCTGAACGATGTCACCTGCAACGATGGCCAATGAGATGCCAGCCACATTTTTTCTGATATCGCGAATTGCCCGCTCATAGTGAACCCATTCCGATCTGCCTCGCGGTTGAATATCTGAATGCACCCACATCTTCAGAATCCTCTGTGGATGTGTGGCGTCCGGTGGAATTGATACCTTCTCCTGATGAGAGCATCCGTGCAGAAGAATTGCAGCAAGGGCGACTGTACAGATATGTTGTGAGAATTTCATGATCTGTTCCAGAGGAGCGTTCATCAATTATCGGGATTCCCACTATTACGTCTATCACAAAATCTGATTGAGGCAAATTAATAGTGAATCGCAATCCGATAGAACGTGTACATCATCCTTGAAACATCTCAGAGATGTTCGATGGAATACATTTTACAATGTATTCAGAACCACGGTCTCTGTACGGGTGGTTCAACGTGCGGGATTGAGCTTCGTTCGAGCGGTGAACATGCGTTCAGCCCGATTGCCACACGGTTATTTAAAAAAATTGTTGACACGGGTGAAATCCTGAGGAGTACACTGGATTCAATTTTTTTCATCATGAACAATCCTCCCCGGTGCAGGGAGATTCGCATAGTCCTCTCGGCGAGGAGAAATGTGATGAGCCAGTGTATTTATCGGGAGTGAGCCATTGAAGCTGTCGGGTGCAGAAATACTTGTTGAGTGCCTTAAGCGAGAGGGTGTTGAGTTTATGTTTGGGTATCCTGGCGGGGTGGTTATACCCATCTTCCACCATCTCTTTAATGCGCCGTTTAAATTTGTGCTCGCGCGCCATGAACAGGGAGCGATGCATGCTGCGGATGGATATGCTCGGGCATCCGGTAAGGTCGGTGTGGTAATAGCGACTTCGGGGCCCGGTGCGACGAATCTTGTCACCGGCATTGCAACTGCTCACATGGACTCGATCCCCGTTGTTATTTTTACCGGGCAGGTTTCCACTGAGATGATCGGCAACGATGCTTTTCAGGAAGCTGATGTAACGGGTATCACGCGACCGATTACCAAGCACAATTATCTGGTTCAGGATGTCGATGAGCTCGCACAAACCATAAAGGAAGCATTTTATATCGCATCAACCGGCCGGCCGGGGCCCGTTCTCATCGATGTGCCGGTTAATATCTCGAATGCGAAAACGACCTTTCAGTGTCCCGAGAAGGTTAATCTCAGAGGATATAAACCGGTGTACAAGGGACATCCGGTACAGATAAAGAAGGCCTGCAAGCTCATTGAGTCGTCAAAGCGACCCGTTATCTACTCCGGAGGAGGGGTAATCATTTCCAACGCTTCAAAAGAGCTCCGTGAATTCGTTAAGAAAACAAGTATCCCCATTACAACAACTCTCCTTGGCATGGGTGCCTATCCGGAAAACAGCCCCCTCTCTCTCGAAATGCTCGGGATGCATGGGACATATTATGCGAACCATGCGGTGAGTGAATCGGATCTGCTCATTGCTATCGGTGCCCGTTTTGATGACCGGGTAACGGGAAAGATAACGGAGTTTATTCCGCATGCACAGGTTATACATATCGATATCGATCCTGCCTCGGTGAGCAAGAACGTCAAGGTGGACGTCCCGATTGTCGGGGATTGCAAAGATGTTTTGAGGGAGATGAACAAGATTATCAAGGCGCCTCATATCGATGAGTGGATCCGCCAAATACAAGAAGTGAAGGAGAAGCACCCGTTAACCTATCGTGATAGCGAAAAAACCATTAAACCGCAGTACGTCGTTGAGAAATTATATGAGCTGACAAAGGGTGATGCGATTATCTGCACCGAGGTGGGACAGAACCAGATGTGGGCGGCTCAGTTTTATAAGTATACCAAGCCGAGAACCTTTATCTCTTCAGGGGGGCTGGGGACCATGGGATATGGCTTCCCCGCCTCGATAGGCGCACAGTTGGCGCGACCGGATAAGCGCGTTATTGACATTGCAGGAGACGGTTCTATTCAGATGAATATTCAGGAGATGATCGTTGCCGTACAGCATAAGCTTCCCGTCATCGTGGCGATCCTGAATAACGGTTTTCTCGGCATGGTCCGGCAGTGGCAGCAGCTCTTCTACGAGCGAAGGTATTCCCATACCTGTATTGATTTCGCGCCGGATTTCGTCAAGCTGGCTGAAGCCTATGGGGCGGTCGGCATTCGCGTTGAGAAGAAGGATGAGGTGGTGACGGCAATTAAAAAGGCGCTCGGAATAAAGGATCGGCCGATCGTTATAGACTTCGTCGTTGAGCAGGAGGAGAACGTTTACCCCATGATTCCGTCAGGGAAGTCAATCAAGGAGACCATTATGAGGGAGCTCGCATGAGCCGGCATGTTATCTCGGTGAAAGTTGAGAACAGATCCGGAGTGCTCGCCAGGGTGGCCGGCCTTTTTTCTGCACGTGGCTACAACATCGACTCCCTCACCGTCAGCGAGACCGAAGTTGATGATATTTCAATCATGACCATCGTGGTCAGAGGTGATGACCGGATTATCGAACAGATCAGGAAGCAGTTGAACAAGCTCGTAGATGTTATCAAAGTCATGGAGCATGCCCCCTCATTATCGGTACAGCGGGAACTGTCACTTATCAAGATTAATGTGCAGCCATCGAGGAGACCCGAGATATTTCAGCTTGCAGAAATTTTCAAAGCTGAGATAGTTGATATTTCAAAAAAGACATTGATGGTTGGTGTTACGGGAGAGCCTGAAAAAATAGATAATTTAATCGAGCTGCTGAGGCCCTACTCAATCAAGGAGTTGATTCGAACCGGACGGATCTCGCTGCTCAAGGAATGAGCAGCACATCTCATTTCCGACAGGTGCGGTACAACAGCTTCTTGTCAATAATTTCCCTTCATGTCCTGCTGATGCTATTGTGCATTTCGGCAGAGGTATAGTAATTTCTGAGAAAGGAGAAGTTCAATGGCAAAGATGTACTATGATGACGACGCTGATCTCGGCATCTTGGGCGATACGACGATTGCGGTGATAGGCTACGGGAGCCAGGGACATGCCCAGGCTCAGAATCTCAGGGATAGCGGTATCGATGTTATCGTTGCCGAGCTGCCGGGAACGGAAAATTATGAGCTCGCGCTCGCTCACAAGTTCAAGCCGGTCTCGGCGAAGGAGGCGGCATCGAAGGCTGATATCATACAGATCCTTGCACAGGATGATGTGCAGGCGCAGCTGTACGATTCCGAAGTCAGCCCTGGCATGACTGCGGGGAAAGCGCTGGTCTTCTCCCACGGCTTCAATATTCACTTCGGGCAGATAGTGCCTCCCGAAGACGTTGATGTGATTCTCGTTGCCCCCAAGGGGCCGGGGCATCTCGTTCGGAGCGAGTACGTTCGCGGTGGTGGCGTCCCCTGCCTCGTTGCCGTTCACAACGATGCTTCCGGGAAGGCAATGGACAGAGCCCTTGCCTATGCGAAGGGGCTTGGTGCAACACGAGCAGGTGTCATTGAGACGAGCTTTAAGGAAGAGACCGAAACCGATCTCTTCGGTGAGCAGTGCGTCCTCTGCGGTGGGGTTTCCGAGCTTGTCAAGGCTGGATTTGATACACTTGTCGAGGCCGGCTATCAGCCGGAGATTGCTTATTTCGAGTGTCTTCACGAGCTGAAGCTCATTGTCGATCTCTTCTATCAGGGGGGGATAAACTACATGCGATATTCGGTTTCAGACACTGCGGAATACGGAGACTATATGGTTGGCAAGCGAATTATCACCGAGGAAACCCGAAACGTGATGAAAAAGGTACTGCAGGAGGTTCAGGATGGCTCCTTTGCACGTCAGTGGATTCTTGAGAACAGAGCGGGCAGACCGCAGTTTAAGGCGATGAAGAGAATGCAGCGGGAGCACCCCCTGGAGAAGGTTGGTGCGGAACTGAGAAAGATGATGAAATGGATTGAAAGCAAATAGTGAATGCCTGTAATACGCGAAGATTAAACGCGCAAACGTTTGAAACAAATTGAACATTCGGGTATTATTGTATCAATATTAAGTGATTCTTTTATAAGCGCACTTTTTAATGTGCTGGGACAAAGGTTTCCCCCGCCTTCGGCGGGGGAGGCGCACCTATTACGTTTATATCTTTGAAGGAGGCTTATGGAAAATAGAAGAAAACATGATAGGATTGGGAAAGAAGTTAAGTCAGAAGTGCATACCGACGAGGGTATGACCTTCAGCACATCGCAGGATTTGAGCCAGGGCGGAATCTATATATCAACCCCCGAACCTGTTGAAGCGGGATCTCCTGTTGATTTAACCCTCGACATAAAGGGAGAAGAGCCTGTTCATGTCAAGGGAATTGTGCGCTGGATTAAAAGTGAAGAAGATACGAGTAAAAAAGCGGGAATGGGGATCGAGTTCATTGATATATCAGACAGTCAGTTAATGATTATTAAAAAAATCATAACATAGGAACTGCCGTCTTTACGGAAAGACCGTCGAGTGCAATTGCATCGGATTGTGATAGGGCATCAGCCATCCCACAATGAAAATTTCTTGATGGTGTTCAGCGCCAGTTTCGATCCTTCCATCGCGTCTGCTTTTGTCAGGTTGCAGTCATTGTACAGTGAATCGGCGATGAATTTCCTCATCGCAAGATAAACATCTTCCGTAAGATAGAAAATAAAGGAATAATTATAACCGGTTGGCTCAAGTATGGTGAATGACGAGTAGAGCATTACCGGTTCAAGGGAGACCATTATCTTTTCCTGTCTTTTGCCGGTAAGGACCTCCATCTCATTGAAACGGTAGGGGATGGATCTCCCTTCCTCCCGGTGCACCGGCTCAATATGCCTCTTTGAATAGGTAGCTGGCTCAACCAGCATGTGCGCCCGGTTTCCGTCAGTTTTAAATACCCACCCCTCCGGAGAATGATAGATGTCTTTGACATTGACGTAGGCTGTTATCTCAAATATGGAATAGGTGGAGTCCGGATCGAAATTCCCTGAAATGATAAATCCGCCTTTTTCGGGAAGCTCGTTGTTCTGATATGCGGTGATGAGGGAAGTTGCCTTTGCCATTTAACCGTACCTCGCTTATTCTTCGAAGAAATTCCCCACAGGAAAGAATCGGGTGATATTTTCCGGACATGCTCGTTTTGGAAACGCGTTACTCATACCCGGGAGAAAAAACAGCACGCAAAAAGAAAAGGCCTATATCATCTCGCGCCGAAAGGACTGGAAAATCTCTGGACTCTGTGGAATTCCAATTTCAGAATACTCCGGCTGGTAAAAATGTCAATAAACTTTTATGGCGTTCCGTAGGCTTCGCGTTAATGGGCCTCGTCCCAGTTTTTACCACAGACAATATCAACCACAATGGGAACGCTGAGTTCCAGAGCTCCCTCCATCTCGCACCTGACGAGCTTCTCAATGGTAGCGAGTTCGCTCTCGGGAAACTCAAAAACCAGTTCGTCGTGCACCTGCAAGATTATTTTTGTTCGGTATCCTTCTTCCATGATCTTGTTCTGGATGTTAATCATTGCTATCTTGATGAGATCGGCGGCGGTACCCTGTATGGGGGTGTTGATGGCTACCCGTTTCGCCCCCTCCTTGCGGAAGGAGATGCTTGAATTGATGTCAGGGATTGGCCTCTTCCTTCCGAGCAGGGTGGTAACGTATCCTTTTGATTCGGCGAAAGCAACGGTGACGTCTATGTACTTTTTGAACCCGGGATAGGCCTCAAAGTATTTGGTGATGAATTCAGAAGCTTCCTGCATGGAGATGTCGGCCTGCTGGGAGAGGCCGAAGGGGGAGACGCCGTAAATGGTTGCGAAATTGATTATTTTCGCCTTTCTCCGCAGATCCGGTGTGATCTCGTCGAGGGGTTTGCCGAAAACAGATGAAGCGGTGAGATTATGAATATCGGTGCCTGCCTTGAAGGCGTTAATCATATTCTCATCATCGGAAAGATGGGCAGCGAGCCTGAGCTCTATCTGCGAGTAGTCAGCTGACATGAGGAGGCAGCCCTCGTCGGCGATGAATCCCTTTCGAATCTTTCGGCCGAACTCATCGCGAATCGGTATGTTCTGCAGATTGGGATCGGAGGAGGAGAGCCTTCCTGTTGCGACAATCGTTTGATTATAGGAGGTGTGTATTCTGCCGGTTTTCTCTGAGATGAGCTTGGGAAGCGTGTCGATGTAGGTCGTCTTGAGCTTGTTGAGCGTGCGGTACTGTATCAGATGATCAATTATCTCATGCTTCCCCCTGAGCGCTTCGAGAACCTGAATGTCGGTAGAGTAGCCGGTCTTCGTCTTCTTTACCGGCGTGAGGCCGATCTCGTTGAAGAGAACCTCTGCGAGCTCGCGGGTTGAGTTAATGTTGAAGCGCCTCCCGGCAACCTGATATACCTCCTCCTCGACATGACTGAGCATTTTCTGGTTCTCTTTGGCGAGACGCTTGAAATAGGCAACGTCTATCTTGACCCCGTTCAGCTCGATCTGTGCGAGCAGTGGAACGAGCGGCATCTCAATATCTCTGAAGAGTGTTCCCAGACCCTCATCACGAATCTTCGGAGACAGGATCTGATAGAGCCGATAGGTAATATCAGCATCTTCGATGGCATACTCTGCCAGATCATCCAGGGGCACGTCGGTGATGGGAATTGCCTTTTTCCCCTTTCCGACGATTTCATCGAAGTGTATGGTCTTATAGCCAAGATATCTTTCGGCCATATCGTTCAGGTTGTGACGCCGATCGGCTGGATTCAGGAGGTAGGAAGCTACCATGGTGTCAAACCATATCCCCCGGAGGGTGATCCCCGCATTTGTCAGAACAATAGTGTCGTATTTAATATTCTGACCGATTTTTTTTATGTCGGGATTTTCCAGGAGGGGCTTCAGGAGTGCAAGGGAGATGTTTCTGTCGAGGTGTTCCACGTCATGGAGAGACCCTCCGCAGAGCGGTATATACCAGCCGGCCTTCTCCTTGATGGAGAGGGAGATGCCCACCAGCTCGGCATCGACGGGATGTATCGAGGTGGTTTCGGTGTCGATAGAGACTTCTCCATGTTTCTCGATACGTTCCAGCACACTGTTGAACTCTTCCTCTGTTCTGATGATGCGGTAATCCTTTGGCTGCCGCTTTTCTTGCTGTGCCGATTCCGCCTCTTCTTCTTTGAAGATCTCCTCGACGATTGATTTCATTTCGAGCTTTTCGAAATACTCCTTCACCGCTTCGGTTCGCATATCGGGGGTTTTCGCTTCGGGAAGATCGATTTCCAGAGGGACGTCGGTCCGTATAGTCACCAGGTCACGGCTGAGGAAAGCGGTATCCCTGTCGCTCTTCAGGTTCTCCCGAATCTTTCCCTGTATCTCATCAATATGCTCGTAGAGATCCTCCAGCGTTTTGTATTCTGAAATCAGCTTCAGTGCGGTCTTCTCGCCGACGCCCCGAACGCCGGGGACATTATCTGATGTGTCGCCGGTGAGCGCCATAAAATCAATTACCTGCTCGGGGGGTATGCCGAGTTTCTCTTTCACTTTCTTGGCATCATAGAGCTCGAATTCGGTGATTCCCTTTTTGTTGGCGTAAATTTTGGTGTGATCGTCAACCAGTTGAAAGGCGTCCTTGTCGCCGGTTACGAGAACCACCTCGAGATCTTCGGCGCCGTACTTTTGCGTAATCGTCCCCAGGATATCGTCTGCTTCGAAATCATTGTGTTCCAGACGCGGAATTCCCAGGGTCGTCACCATGTGTTTGATCTCATCTATTTGGGATCGGAGGTCATCAGGCATCTTTTCGCGATTTGCCTTGTATTCGGGATAGAGGTCGAAGCGGAATGACTTTTTTGGCGGATCGAACGCGACGACGAGATAGTCGGGTTTCTGCTCGCTTATCAGCTTCAGGAGCATCCGGGTGAAACCGAAAATTGCTGATGTGTTCTGTCCCTGTGAATTGATCAGCGGATTCCGTATAAAGGCGAAATAAGCACGATAACAGAGGGCGTGACCGTCAATGACATAGAGGCTCTCTTTCACGGAAGTTCTCCTCTTTATGATATTCTCGCCCGAAGTTATTGAAACAAAACCTCTTTCACTTCTCTCTTTTGCGAGATCCGGGTGATTCGATCTCATACGAAGATCGACAGGATTATCACTGGTCTCCCTGTAGCCGAATCCGCCGATTAAGACAAGTATTATTTGTCAGCACCTTTCAGTCGGGCTGTGAACCCGGCACCGGGGGGCCTCCTCGGTCAGGCGCACGATCTGCGGATATCGATATTCCCGCGGTGCGGAATCTTGCGTGAGATTGTAAAGGAGCAGAAAAGTATTTGATTTCACCCTGATTGAATCGCGGGCGCCACTCTCGTATGACCTCAAAAACGGGAGTGCTTTATCTGTTTGACATACCGCCGCTTAAAATCGACTCGATCCTGCTGAGATCCTTTTCTTTCAGAAGTTGCCCGTTGACCACCACCGCGGGTGCTTTTGCAACGCCAAAGTATCTCATGACCATTTTAACCATCTCGATGTCGCTCTCGGCAGGCATGGAGAAGAGCCAGAGATTGTCCCCGTATTTAGCGTTCAACCGGTTGAGCTCCTCGGTATAGGGAAGGCATTCGGGGCAGTTATAGGGGTAGAAGTAGAGGACATAGTTGCGCCGGTTGAAGCATATCTTGTTGTATTTGATAAGCCGAAGCCAGAGCTCCATGTTGAGAAACACCCACTCCTTCTGGATTTCCCTGAACTCTTCGGTGTTCTTCTCTTCGGCGCGCATCTTCTCAATGTGCAGGCCGGTTTCAAAGACCCGGTCCGAGAGCCCGGTGAGATAGGAATCGATGAGCTCGCAGACACTGGTGTCCCGGGAAAACTCATCGAAGAAGGCGATGAAGAGCTTCTCCTGATTGATGCTGTCCCTCAGATTCGCGATAGTGCTGTCGAGCCGGTTGATCTTGCGCTCATAGAGCACCTGAGCAAAGAGGAGCGAGAAGAACATGATGCCGAAGGTGATGGCGAGCGCCTTGTAGATCAGATTTTTTTTATTCGGTTCCATTACCGCCACCGCACGCTGAATCTCGTTGTCTGAAGGACGACCGCCGAGAACCAGAAGATGATCATGGCGGGATTGTAGATGAAAGGAGTGAGTATCAGGAACATGAGGTATTTAAACCGCATCTTTTCCCTGCTTTCAATGAATCCGAAACCATTGACCAGAAAATAGAGAATCATGATGGTAAGGACGATAAGCGCATGGTATGGCGATCTGATTATGTTTTCAGTGAAAAGTGAGCCGAGGAGAGAGAGACTCGGTGAAATGCCAGCTTTCAGGACCAAGTAAAAATCAATCACGGCTGATAGCGCGAACGACATGACTCTGAACAGCAGGGACAGGATGATGACACCGACCATTGCTATCATGATCGTCGACGTAGGCATGACGAACATGCTGAACAATCCGAAACGGGAGTCGAGGAACATATCGCGGTGCATCCAGAAGTTTATCAGCGTTCCCCGGTTCCACCGTATGCGTTGCCAGAAGAGCTGCTTCCAGGTATGCATTACGGAGGTATACACCTTCGCCCCCTCGCACCCCTTTATTTTATACCCGGCTTTCCGTATCCGGAAGGTTATTTCCATATCCTCCGTGGGCGTCATGCGCGCGGGGAGGAACCCGCCAATCTGCACGAGCACCTCCTTGCGGTACAGGCTCAGGGGCCCCCGGGTGATGAATATCGAGTCCATCGCATCAAAGGCCATCAGGATGAAGTTTGAGTACATGTACTCAATGTGCTGGAACCATTCAACGAGATTTCCCGGCTTGTTCACGACGAGCTTGGTGGTAACCGCGCCCACGGCGAGATCATCAAATCCCCTGACGACGTGGCTCAGTGAATCGGGCTGCGGGTATGAATCGGCGTCAACGCACCCGACCAGATCGAATCGGGCGAGGGCGATGCCCTGATTCAGGCTCTCGCTCTTGCCCCGATCGGTTTCCTTCGAGTAGAGCCGGATGCAGCTGTGTTTGTCGGCGTATCCGGTGACAATATCGGCGCTGTTGTCCGTGGAAAAGTCATCGATGACGATGATCTCCATTTCGCCGTGATATTCGTTTTTCATTTCGAGGAGGGCGTCAAGGGTATGCCCGATGGTTTCCCCCTCGTTCCACATGGGCACGATGAGAGAAACGCCGGGCCAGCTGTTGATGCCGGTGATCTTTTTCGTCTTCCGCTCCTGATACGCGAGGAGATATACGGTGGTGCAGAAGATGACGATGAAAGATGAAAACAGAAAAAAATAATCGAAGTACATTTTGTCCTCAGTTTAGGGTGTTCAAATGGCCGTTAATTCTGATAAAAAATGTCGGCAAATCCCCTGAGAAGGACGAGAGAAAATAATCGGGGGGAAAGTCAACTCAATTTTAAAATAATTGTTGGGCTCCTCCATCACTCAAAAGAGAGAATGGAAGCGGATATACCGAAGGGGACGACACTGCTCATGGTGAAAAAGGGGATAGTTATCGGTACGGGCAGTATCGTTGGGAATGAGATAAAGAGGATGTTCGTCGTACGGGAGGAGCAGGGGAAGGGGTACGGCGGCATGCAGTTGGCGGAGTTCGAAAGGAGAGCGTCCGAAGCGTATTCTGATGTTGTTCTGGATGCATCGCTCGGCTCCTATGAAATGTACAGGCATCTGGGGTATTCTCTGCTGGAATATATCCCGATGCAATTGCCGGCCGGGGAATATTTGTGTTATTTCAGAATGTCCAAGAACATCGCATCGAAGGCGAAGTATCAAATCACCTATGACAACCGTTCCTTTCATCCCTTGAGCAGCTCGGTTGCCGGTGAGATTGACGCCGATACTATCTTCACGTATCATCAGCGGGATGATATCGTCTGGGCGGAATACTGCGGCGGCGCCATCGAGCGGGGATTTCTGGTCGGGACCGCTGATGTCAACGGAGTTATAAATTTCACCTGCGTACACATCAACAGGGAGCGGGATACGCGTACCGGTATCCGCACCTCGCGTCCAGAGATGCTCCCCGACGGCAGGATGCAGTTGCATGAAGAGTGGCAGTGGTCTGATGGTGATCGATCCCGCGGAGAGTCGATTCTCATTGAGAGGGAGTGATGATATAAACCCCGTAGCGCCCAGCGGTGAGTTCAGAGCTGCGTGCGATGCACGGATTATTCCTGTAGAAGACAGGGGCATTCTCAGAAGAGAGCTCGCGATATGATGATATCTGCAGAAAGAAATTCCCCGATGAAGTATATCGACAGCTGAAGCGAGCCTCTTACATGGAAAGAGAAAAGCTGGACAGGGAGCACGAAATATATCGGGCCGGGAAAGAGTACTGTGCCGAGAATCAGTGTTTCTATGTGTGGATGTTACTTGACAAGTTGCTGGGATCGGTGTGATGTTGATTATGTAAACTCGCCACTGTTCATGTTTAATATGCCTGGAGGTAATTCGGTGAAAAAGATATTGTTGATTATCTGTATCGTTGCAACCGTTTTTGCGCTCGCGACACCTTCCGAAGCGCTGGAGCTCATTGCAGGGGCGAAGATCTGGTATGCGAACTGGGTACCCTGGCTTCGTGATTCGGGTCAGACCGCTGGGGACCGCTATTTCGGCATGCAGAATGTGGAGACCGGCGGCGGCTGGATGTACGGCGTCAGCGCTTCGATGCGCTTTACCGATACCCTTAGCCTCAGCGTTGCCTATCTCTACGGTGTTCTCGATTCGAGCTTTGAGCATGAGGATCGGGGGATCGTCAACGGAGATGATATCGCGTTCTATCAGAACGGGACTGCGGAGATCACCCGGCAGGATCTCGATACGGCTCTGAACTATTCGATAACGAGCTGGCTCAAGGTCTTCGTGGGCTACAAGTATCAACCAATTGAATTGGATATCGATCAGGTTGGCGCCGAGCGGAATATTAGTGATAACAAACAGTACTTCAAAAAGACGACTCAGACTATCGAGATAGAGAATCACTGTCCCGCGCTCGGCTTCGGGGTCTCATTTCCGCTCACGGATACGTTTGTCCTGAACGCGAACGTCTCGCTCCTCTACCTGGCCGGTTCAATGGATTATACATTGAAGATGCTGTATTATGAGAATGCCGATATATCTGCTCCACCTGTCAGCAGTGACGATATCAAGGGTGAGATGGACCTCGACGGCTGGGGCTTCAGCATCGATCCCTCGCTGATGGTTCTCCTGAAGGGGAATATCATCCTCGTGGTCGGCTTCCGGTATCAGATGATATCGGTTGATGGAGAATACAAAACAATCGGTACCGGTGAGGAGATAACCTATACCGATATGCGGGATCATGTCTACGGCGCTTATCTGAGCGCCATGTACCGCTTCATGTAGCCCAGAAAAACGACAAATATAATATACACCTCATATGTTGAATGGTGGGAGATTAAGTGCTTGAGTAATGCTATACAATACTATACATTTTAATATAATATAATACAAATTAATACATGCTAATACAGTAGAATACATTTTAATATGATTAAATACAATGGGATAGTTGAGCTGTTCCATACGATATTGAATTTCGGGATTTTCTGTAACCGATTTTCTGATGGGCCTCTTTCTCTATACCGATATTGAAAAATAAGCTGTATCCGGAAGTCATGCTCAATGCCAATCGCTTTATGATTATTTGCAATCGTGACCGGTATGTACAAATCGAGCTCGGATTGTTCGGAGCGAAAAGCCGGGGAATAACCGGAGATACAATCGCACACGGTGAGTAATGTTTCTGGTGATGAGTTGAAAAAAGAGAGATTCGGAATGGACCTTTCAGAAGAAGAGCTCTCAAAGATGCACTGGAAGGAGCGGTGGGAATATGAAGCGGGAAGGGTTAATCGCGAGCTTTCCGCTCTGGATGAGGAGAAGCTTCTCCAGCGTATCGAGGGAGGGCATGAAGATGGATTCTTCCAGATCTGGCATGTTATCGGGGAAAAGGGAACTGTTGAGCGTTCGGCGATAGTTCTCTGGCAGTATCTGAAAGATCATCCTGGCGAGGGATATATGCTTCCCCGCTATCACTGTACCGCGGCGCTTTTTCAAATACTGGGGATGCCCGATCCGGAATGCAAGAACGAGCTCCGCTGCCGCGTGCAGTGGGATCATGCCGGCGAGGAGGAGCGTCAGAAGGCGCTCCGTGAGCTGCAAAATCTTATCCAGGGCAGAATATCCGGGGATGACGGTGACCATCGATAACCACACCTCTGCAGCAATAAATCACTTTTGTTATTTTCTGAAGCTCGTTCAGAGCTGCTCTACCCTGCACAGGAGCGATTTCAACCCTGTCGATCCGGTAATGGGATCGAATGCCCGGTGATCGGTGAGGATGTTGCAGTTGCTCTCGGCAAATCCGAAATAGAGATGGACCACCCGCGGATCGATGCGATCGGTCACCTTCGCGGGACAGGTAATCCTTCCGCGCGGCGACTCGACACGAACCGTCATTCCGTTTCTGATTCCGAGCTTCTTAGCGGTTCGGGGATTGATCTCAAGGAGATTGTGGGGGCACTCCTTGCGCAATCCCGGAATATTGCGCATCATCGAGTGCGTGTACATCTCCAGCTTGGTGCCGGCTATCAGTATGAGCGGAAATTTCTTCGCCAGAACGGGTTGCGAGACGGGGCTCTCGGCCGGCTCGTGATACACCGGCAGAGGATCATGACCGTACTCCTTTAGCCGCTCGGAGTATATCTCGATTTTCTTCGAAGGGGTCATAAAACCGTCGAGGAGCGTCTCGTATTTTTTGTACATGTCGGGGTAGTCCCGCAGCTTGGTCATGCCGAGAATTTTTCTTAGGATTCCCCCGAAGAATCCGCTGAACTTTTTGTAGAGGATGGGGGGAATATCGATGATGATTCCCTCGGGATGCGCTCTGAGCTCGTCGACAGTGACGCCGAGCGGAGAGAGCTGATAGTCAATGGCTTCCTCCTCTGTCTTCCAGGGGAAGTACTCGGCGTATCCCATCTTCCTCCCGAGCTCGCAGAGGATCTTCCAGTCCGACCAGGACTCGCCGACCGGCTCGACCACCTTCGGACTGAGAACCAGCCGTGAGGTCTGATTCCATCCGTGATCGGCATGGGTATCGTAAGTGGTGAACCGCGTTCGCTCAAGGAAGGTGCATGCCGGCAGAACAATATCCGCGAGCTCCGCGGTGGGCGTCATGAACCAGTCGGTAACCACCAGGAAGTCCAGTTTCTTCAATGCCCTCTGCACAATATTCGTATTGGCACAGGTGAGGACGGGATTTGCTGCCATAACAAACATTCCCTTTACGAAATAGGGATTCCCTTCAAGGATTGCATCCCACACCGCGGGCGTGTGCGCGGAGGGCCAGTACTGAGAAAGCTTTGAATAGAGCGAGGTGTCTGCGCCGAGCTTTTTTGCTGCCATTTCCAGGGGCAGCTTCTCATAGAGCTTCAGGTCTTCCAGTCCCAGTGATATGGGAACGATGATGAGATTGCCACCCTTCACATCTATATTACCGGTAATGGCCATGAGAATGTTGATGGCGCGGATGGCACAGGAGGCGTTCGTATGCTGGTCAAGTGCGTTGCGCGGGCTGATGCAGGACGGTTTGTTCGTGGCGTACATACGTGCCATTTTTCGAATGGTCTCAGCGGGCACCCAGGTGATATCCTCCACCTTTTCAGGAGTATAGGATTCGACATGTTTCTTCAATTGCTCGAAGCCGTAAGTCCATTTCTGAACAAACTTTCGGTCGTAGAGGTCTTCAGTGATAATCACATTGAGCATGCCCAGTGCGAGCGCGCCGTCGGTGCCGGGCCGCAACTGTGCGTGAATATCCGCATCCTCCGCGTATGCGATACGGCGCGGGTCGATAACGATGAGCTTCACTCCCCTTTCTCGGGCTTCTCTCAGCGCAATCTCCTGCGGTTTATTCGTTGCCCGGGGGTTTCCTCCCCAGAGAATGATGCATTTCGTGTTGGGGATATCCGGTGGGACAACGGCGCCGAGATCGAAGTTGTACTGGAGAAAAACGCGCGGCATATGACAGACATAGCTCGGATTGGAAACATTCGGTGTTCCGATCAGGTTCGCGAGCCTCGGCAGAAAGCTGCCGAGAATATCACCGCTGTGATAGTGGCCGTGGATGAAATGTATCGCCTCGGCTCCATCTTCCTGCTTTATCTTCGACAACCGGTTCGCAACGGTTGTCAGGGCTTCATCCCATGAGATCCGCTCCCACTGTCCGGAACCCCGCTTCCCCTTCCGTTTCAGGGGATGGGTAAGCCGATCCGGGGTATAGAGTATTTCCAGCATGTGCTTGTCCCTGCTGGTGAGCTCTCCCTTGCTCTCGGGATCCTTCGGATTGCCGCTGATTTTTATTGCCTTCCCCTCAGTAAGCTCTATACGCATGCTGCACTGCGAGTGCGCATCCACATCGCTGATTGCAATTATGGTTCCGTCGGATGTTGGGAGGCTCCCTTCTCCCTCAAGCAGATTTGACGGTTTGAATTTGCATGAGGGGAGGAACTCCCCCAGGGTGATTGTTGCGCCGGTGAGAGCGGTCACTTTTATGAAGTTTCTACGGGTGGTCTGCATGGCGTTCCTCCTGATTCGTACAAAAGGATTTGCGTGCTTCAATGAGATGACATCGTGTTGATATTCCTCTCACGTGTCAATTGTAAAATATGAATAATATTCATGTTTGTCAACAAAAAATATGAGAAAAATTCATATTTTTTTTGACATTTCCGAGGGGGGATGCAAATTTATTAATTGGAGGTGAATATGAAGGTAAATAACAGAGTGCGAATCCCGAAGCAGGATCGAAGCATAGCGAAGAAGAACCGTCTTCTCGATGCCGGCATGGATCTCTTCATCTCGAAGGGATATGAGGAGACCAGCACCAGGGAGATTGCAGAGCAGGCCGGTGTTTCCGTCGGAACATTTTACAGCTATTTTGCGGATAAGAAGGCGCTCTTTATTGATATAATTAAGCGGAACAAGGATCGATCCATTGCCGCTATGCTTCAGCGTGCTGAGCGTTCGGGGAAACAGAATGATTTACCGAAAACAACCTATTCTCTTATAGAGGGTATCATGAAAAAGCGAGATCTGCCGCAGGCGTTCATGCGACAAGCCTATGCGCTCAGATGTCTGGATACGGAGGTTGAGCGCTTCTATCACAATGAGGAAAAGGTGACCCTGGAGCTGATCAGGGATGTTCTCATACGGTTTGAGGGCTCATTGCGGAAGGATGTCGATATTGCGGCGCGGATGGTGCTTATCACTCTGAAAGAGGTTATGAACGCCTACGCCATTTTTCAGCATGACATAAAGAAGGATACGCTGATCGATGAGCTCTCTGATATGATTGATCGATATCTCTTCCAATGAGCGAACAACTGAGAAGCTCATCAGCATCGCCCACCCTGATTTCAGAGACGATCTGATACGTGAGGCCGAGCGGATGAGAATATGGCGCCGATCAAATAAGATCGCGTGACAGCAAAATGAGCTCAAAACGCTCCCGCCAGCCTGTCTTCTGCCAGAATGATAGTGCGGTATTTGTCATAAAGACGAAGAGGTGACATTTCTTGATGCCCCGCTTCCGAAGGGCGATGATAGAGCGATTGACGAGTGCCGTGCCGATGCCGTTCTGGCGGAATTTCTGAGCGACCGCGAGGTGATGAATAGAGCCGCGCCGACTATTCTCCCCGCAGAGGATGGCACCGGCAATCGCATCATCCATTGCAGCGATGAAGCTGAGACCTGAATTTCGATTCAGAAAACGCTCTGTGCTTGTCTTATTATCAGCGCTGCTGAGCCCGATTCCCTCAGACTCCCCCCAGAGCCTTCTAACCGCATCGTAATGTTCGATCATCATTGTTTCGATGGCTGCTTTCATGGCGAATATTCCTATCAGACAGTATACAGGATGTAAAGGTATTTTACCGCTTTTATAGTGCCCTTCATATCCCGGCCTGAGAAGGGCGAATGCAGAGAATTTCACTTGATCATCTCTGCAGGTAATATACAGTGTTAATCATAGTGGCAATTTCTTGCGCGTCCGGTATTGATGGACGATATGGTAATTTAGTGAGAATTACTATAACAAAGAGATTTATAGAAGTATCCTTTTCTGGCTTCGTAGTTTTAAAAAGCGCCCGTAAAGGTTGCATGGGGAGTCGGTGCGTATTTGACGAGCCTATAACGAGAAGGGAGTGATATCTTATGAAAAGTTTAAGGAATATTTTATTATTCAAGATAGTGCTCGCCGCACTAATCTCAGTTGCCCTGATAGCGCTTTTCGGCATTCCCCTCGATCCTTCAGCACCGCCACTCGGGGTGCTCCTCTTTCCTGGGAGCGGCATATGGGAGGTTCCGGCCGGCTATTCATCTGAAGAGTGGGCTGTTGACGGGCTCGGAGATGATGTCACGGTGTACCGTGACGAGTGGGGAATTCCGCATATCTACGGGAAAAATCAGAACGATATCGCCTTTGCCATGGGCTACACACAGGCCGAGGATCGTCTCTTCTTTATGGATCTGGCGCGTCGCTTTGCGCGGGGGCAGCTCTCGGAGATTCTCGGACTCAGCACCCTCGGCACTGACATGGTGACGAAGAACAAGCTCCTCGAATACAGTGCCGAGAAGATGTATCACTCCCTGCAATCATCGTCCGATCCGGAGCATCGCGCCTATTACGAATACGTTGAGCGCTTTGTTCGGGGAGTGAACTTCTACGTAAAGACCCATCCCGATCTTCCCCTCGAATTCCGCCTGCTTGATTACGAGTTCAGACCCTGGACCAGCCTCGATTGCATGGCAATCGCTTATTTCATGCTCGAGGGCGGCCCCTGGGGATACTGGGATATTGACCGGCTCGTCGTTCTCTCGGCCTTTATCAAGAAGTATGGAGAGCACAATGGCGTTGAGTACTTTTCCCAGCTCTTCGGGAATCCGGGCGCGGGGATCATGCTTCCCCATCAGATTCCCGTCAATCCGGGATACGGGGAGTATCCCGATATCGTTTCAACCGGGAAGAGGATGGCACGCGCAAACAGAGAAGCATCCGATATACATGAACTCGCGGCGAATTTCTCCCGCTTACTTGCGGCAATTGAGGAGATGCCCTTTGAAAATCGGTATATTGATACTGCCTTTTCGGGATCGAACAGCTGGTCGGTGCACGGAAAGAGAACGAAGTCGGGAAAGCCGCTCGCCTGCTCCGATTCGCATGAGCCGTGGCAGCTTCCGAATATCTACTACGAAACCCATGTTGTGAATATGAAAACCGGCATGAACTTCTACGGCTACTATGTCGCAGGCGGAGCCGGCACTCCCGTTGATGGTCACAATCAGTATCTCGCCTATGGTCTTACCGTCTGCCACTGGGATCAGATTGACTGGTACTATTACGAGAAGGTTGACGATAACCACTATCTCTATCGGGGAAGACCGAAGGCGTACGAGGAGCCGATTACCGTTGATATCAAGGTCAAAGGGCGTGAGCCGGTTCAGCATACCGTCAGGCGGACGGTGCACGGCCCGGTCTTTTCCGATCTGGCGAAGGACACGCCCGCAGCATTTAAAAACCTCCCCGCGGCGTACAAGGACATGATCATCGCCGCCCGATGGCTCTCTCACGGCTCGCCGAAGGTGATCAAGCTGGGAACCTCACTCCTGGGGATGAGCGAGGCGCGGAACCTGAGAGAATTTCGAGAAGCGCTCGAGAGCTTCGAAGCTCCGCCGAATCATGTCACCTATGCGGATGTGGAGGGGAATGTCTACGTTCATTCCATGGGGGGCTTTCCGATTCGAGACAACAGAAACCTCCCCTCCTGGCATCTCGGGAACGGTTTTCTCCCCTATAACGGCTCAAAGGGTGAGGGTGAGTGGATCGGGATGGTCTCCTTTGAGGATCTGCCGCATACAAAGAATCCTCCCGGGGGATATGTGGTCGGCGCCAATCAGATTGCCGCGGGACCGCGGTACTTTCAAAAGCATGCCGGTCAGTTCCGCTACCGCGAGGGGTACCGCGCACGGCGTATCAATGAGGTGCTCTCCTCGCGGCACAATTTCACGGCAGGGGATATGATGAAGCTGCAGGCGGATGCAAAGAGCATCCGGGCGGAGGATTTTGTTCCCCACCTTCTGAAGGCGCTGGCGACAAAAAAGGAGCAGACGCCCCTCGAGGAGCGAACCTTTGATATTCTCACTGACTGGGATTTCAGAATGGACAAGGAAGCAGTGGCACCGAGCATATTCAAGGCGTGGGTGGAGTATTTTTCCGAGAATACCTTCCGAGATGAGTGGGCGATGCTCGGGCTGGACGATCGCCTCTATCCGCTGGATCCCATTTTGGAGAAGCTCGTTCGTACCGATCCCGGCTCGCACTGGTTCGATGATGTCAGCACTCCCGGGGTTGAAGGGGCCCGCGATATCATACTCCGCTCACTTGAAAAGGCGCTCGCTGCTCTCAAGGGCTATTTCAAAACTGATGATATATCACAGTGGAAATGGGGGAAGATCCATCAACTCCAATTCGTGCATATGACAGAGCTTAAAGCGCTCGCCTACGGCCCGGTGCCGATTAACGGCTCCTCCAATACGGTTACGGCGCCGCACAATACCCTGTTGCAGGAGGGCGAATTCAAGCCCGCGCATGTGACCCATGGCGCTCATCATCGCATGGTGGTCGACTTCGGCGATCTGCGCAACTGTCGCTCGGTTCTTCCCGGAGGAGTGAGCGGTCTCACAACGCTCGGTTCCCCCTATAATCAGTTCGACCTCTTCACGAGCGATGCCTATCACACCGAGCATTTCACGGCGGCGACGCCGGAGCGCTTCCTGCAGGAGTGTAAATCGGTGACGTCGGTTATTGTCTTCAGAAAGGGGGCAAGGTGATGAAAGTGACTGCAGTACTGCAACGATATGCTCGGTGGATGCCCGGTGGAGTGAGCTTTCTTCTCGCGCTCCTTTTTGCGCTGACTCCCTTCTGGTATCTGGTTCTCCTCGCCGGTGTCGCCGGCGGCTGGTTTACCCGGAAGATGCGCTGGGGGGCGCTGAGCGCGGCTCTGGGGGTCTCCCTTGCGTGGCCTGCTCTATATTCTGGTACAGGGCAGATGGACCCTTCTCGAGCAGGTTGGCGGGATAGTTATCGGTGGCACCGGAAAGGGGCTTGTGATTGCCGTGATTGTTGTCATCCTCGGCGGCATTCTCGGTGCCCTGGGGGGATATATCGGAAGCGGCATTCGATTGCTCGTCAGCTCCGAAATATCCGGCAAGGAGAGATGAGTATTCGGCGACCTCGTAAAAACCAGGGATAGTTTGCAGGAGTGCTATTTATCATGCTCGTTAAATGATGCTCCTGCTTGATGCGAACCTGTTGTATGGATTCAAAGTGATGTTAGAAGATTTGACGCGAAAGATATGGGCATGCGGTAACTCCCCCGAAGCACCTACTCCCTGGTACAGAGATACGTTATTGTTCTCGGCTGGGATGCCCTTTAGCCGGACCGGCTCAATGTGAATGTCGCGCGATACGTCGCCGGGGAGCTTGGAATTAGGGAGACTGTTCTTGCATTTTGAGTATCTCTCATATTCATACCATTTCTCGACTTGATACTGCCGTATATCATCGATACGCCGTGCTTGTTCAGATCCATACTCTCCCTTAAATTATTTGACACCGGTGAACAGCTTCAATATAATGAGTTTCAATATATCCTTTTATCACAACAGATCATTCTCTCTTCAATGGTCACCTTCATGAAAAAACGAATTGCCGACAGAGAGCACTGTTTCAAAAATATCATGGCCTGGGCAGAGATAACAGCACTCTGCCTTGAGCTGAGAAAATCGGTCCTGAAACGGAAGCGTGGAATTGATGATGATGAAGAGCTGACCAGAATGGTTTTCTCGGAAATAGTTCTCATGAAGGAGAAAAAGTGGGAATCAGTGAATCACTGATTGACCATCTGCGCATTATCCTGAGAGCGCTGCAGGAAATAGGTGTTGACCATGCCCTCGCGGGAGGGCTTGCTTTCAGTGCTCTTGTCGAACCGCGGGCCACGGTGGATATCGATATGATCATCATGCTGAAGGAGGAAGAAACGAAAAGCTTTTTTCCACTGCTGGAGAAATACTTTGACACCCTGATTGTTCACAGCGAACCTCTAAGATTTCAAGCGGTGACAATATGGCGAGCCGTAAGCGTTCAAAACAGTCGTGAAATTATTCTTGATTTTATGCTTGCTGAAACCCCGTTTCACCGGAATGCAATTGAACGGGCCATGGAGCTCGATTTTTTCGGACTGAGACTCAAGGTTGTCACGCCGGAAGACCTTATCATTCTAAAAAAATGCGCTCATCGTCCGCAGGATATGCTCGATATTGCCACCATATATAAATACTTCGGCGATGATATCGATGACGATTATATTGAACGGTGTATGAAGGAACTGGATATCGACGAAATATAGAGTACAGCAATCCCACCGTACAATGCGCTCTGCGTGCATTCTGCCCGTCAGCCGTACCGGCTCAATGTGAATGTCGCGCGATACGTCGCCGGGGAGCTTGAAATTACAGTGACGATTCCCTTTCCAAACTGTGATTGACTTTTACTGCATTCGTGTTTATGATAAGGCATTATGCCTCGAGACGAGCCCCGGAATGGAGTCCATGCTGCTATAAACAGCAGAGGGGGACACCTGCGATGCGGGCTCACCATGTAACAGAATACTCCGTTGCCGCTTGCATCGACTGCGATACAACCGGCAGCATGCTGCGGGGTCATTTTTTTCTCTGTTCATCCACTCTGGAAAAGTATAACCAGTGAATCTGTATGATTTCATCGTCCTCTTCTCCTCCGGAGTCGCCGTTCTGATGGTACTCAGCCTTCTGATGCGCCCTTTGAAATTCCGAAATGCCGTGGTATCAATTCTCCTGCTCTTTGCCGGTTATATGCAGTTCTTTGCATATCTCTTCGAATCGAGAATGATATTCGATATGCCCCATATACTGTTCATGCAGTTGCCGGTGGGATACTCGCTGGGGCCGCTCTTCTACTTATACGTGCAGAGCATCATCAATGATGCGAGGAAGATGCAGATACGGGATTGGCTGCACTTTGTGCCCGTGGGAACGATGCTTCTCTAATTTCGATCTTGAAGATGTGGCTGAAGGACTCGGGGCAGGTGCTGTTCTCGTGATGAAATGACCGGACTGGATTTGCCGGTTTTCCGTGTTCAGTATGCCGATCCTGCATGCCTACAGGCCTGCCCGAACAGCGCGCTTTCAAAGGATGATGCATGATGTGAAACTATAAAGAGAGGAACGAATTATGCGACAGAAAAATAATGGAGAGGATCCGGGAATAGAGATGCAAATCAGCGATCAATGTATTGCCTGTGGTAAATGTGTTGAAGTTTGTCCCATGGGGGTATTGTCATATGAAATTGGCCCTTCACCATCAAAGAAACCGATAATTACCGATCCGTCAGTATGTATTCGCTGTGGACAGTGCATTGCTGTATGTCCAAAAGATGCTATTGCAAATAGCCATCTTGTATTGGAAGACTTTCCGGAAATAGATACCGCGCCAAACGTAGAATGGAATCAGTT
>Ga0180431_10001671_pt1 | contig 30618 bp, 42 predicted proteins | sample SS_ome_11_FD_132459 | JGI IMG/M metagenome (GOLD analysis project Ga0180431, IMG submission 132459) | Hypersaline lake sediment archaeal communities from the Salton Sea, California, USA - SS_1_MS_1 metaG | ecosystem: Environmental > Aquatic > Non-marine Saline and Alkaline > Hypersaline >... | reverse complement strand
CTCACACTATCGCCACAAGGTGACACCCACACATGGCCATCGTGCTCGTATCGCCCCTGCCGGGCCACGAGAGGAGGAGGAGAGTGACAGACGAGATCTGCGGAATCCGCACCACCGACATTGCCGTGCTCGCGTGGCCGTCCGACCACGGACGTCGCGCGGGCAAGCGCCTCGAGGAGCTGGGGCTCTTGGTCTGGGACGCCGGCCTCGCTGCCTGGCGACAGACCCCCCGAGGCCAGACAAAGCTCTACGAGATCCTCACCACTCACGGATTGCGGCAGCAGTACACCGAGGACGGTCTGATGTGGGTCGTCGAGGGGCGGTCGCTGCACTGTGGAGACATGCTGGAGACACTGCTTGCGGATGGGACGTGGCTCGGTTTGCGCTTCGAGCTCGCCTACCGACGAGGGGCCAGGCGTCCGGTCTTCTACCTCACGACGGCTGCGGGGCCTCCTTTTCTCTGCGAGCTCGAGGGTGCCCTCGAGAGCGCGATCTTCCGGGTCGCGGACGACGAGCCGGAGCTTTCGCAGTGTTGAGTGCCTCGGCAAGCGGGCGGAGTCTCCGCCTGACCTGCGGGGCCCCCGGCTGCCGCAACACCCACAACCTGCCTGGAGGCACGAGGTGTGCAGAGTGTCGCCGTCGAGCTGCTCGTCACCTCGCGGCGGGGTGGGCCATCGTCCACTATCCGGATCACGACGAGCGGGTACGGGTGGTCGACGTCAAGCGACGGTCCGTCGCGATCCTATTCGGCGAGGGGGACGAGGCTGCCATATTCGTGCGTGAGGGAGGTGGCCTCCTCTGGCGACAGGTCGGCGTCGACGGACCGACGGTCCATCTCACGATGGGCAGCGGTCGTGAGTGCGACTGACAGCGCAAGGCAAGGAGAAGACATGGAGCTCGATAAGAAGAGAATCGCATGGGGAGAGCCTCTTCGGCCTTTATACGGCGCCACGGGCGAGATTGTCGTCCGGTTCGGCGCCGAGGGCGAGACGTATATCCGGGGCGACGTGGAGGTGGAGACCGGCAACGCGGCGGACGAGTGGATCTTCAGGCACGTGAGCTGCCTCGTCCGCTGGGAGCCTTGGCTGCGCAAGGCCAGGAAGGCGACGCTCGTCTGGCTCGCGTCCCAGGACGGGCGCCTGGCGGCCGGAGAGATCAAGGCCTCGCAGGCGGTCCTGTCACAGCTGCGGAGCGCCGGTCTGGTGGTCCCCTCCGACTACTGGGGGGACTGTGTCACCGAGGACGGGGAGCTACTCGCCCTTTGGGCAGCGTTCGAGCTGGAGAGGAGAAGATCATGAGCAGGAGTCTGCTATTCTGGAGCGAAGAGATGGAAATCGAGGTCATAGACGCCACGCAGTGGGACCAGTCGCCCACGCGGCAGATTCTGATTGCGCTTCTGGTGGGCGAGGCCAAGGTCGTCGGGCCGCTGAAGGACGAGATCCTGCACGCCGAGCACGCCGGCCTGCTTTTGGCCTCCCCCCTCGAGGAGCAGCCGAGCACCGAGGGCACCTACGCTTGGCGCGTGAGGCCGACGTTGGTCGGGCGCAGTCTGGCGCTCCGGATCAGCAAGAGTGACGAGCTGTGCGAGGTGCTCGACTGCCTCTTGTCCGTTGGGGCAGCCGACTGGCGCGGGATCGACGCCAAGGAGATCATGGCGGAGCTGGATCTGCGCGACGGTGGAACGGGTCACGTGGCGAGCTGGCCGGAGTGGGCCGTCTCGCGCGGTCGCGACTACGTGAGCGGGCTCCCCCGCCGTCTGGGGGGCGCACCGTGAGCCCGGACAGGATCGAGGCCATATTCGACGAGATCGGCCTGCTGGCGCGCGAGGTGCACGCCATCCAGGACGGCCTGGAGACCACATTCGGCGAGCAGAGGCGTCAGGAGCGAGAGCTTTTGCTCGAGCTGCTCGAAAAGGTGCGACCCGCGTTCCGCGTGTTGGCGGATCACACGGGGCCGGTCATCGGCCTGGCTGGAGGTCGGAGAGATCTCCGCCAGGTGAGCCTGGACTCTTTCCGCGAGGGAGGCCGACGCGGGAGGTGGCTCGCCGCGGATCACCACGAGCTCGGCCTGGTGATCACCAGCAAGATGGACGGCGAGGCCGCGCGTCTCGTGTGGCCGTCTGGAGAGATCCCCCCCGCGCGCGACGGTGGCCCACGTCTCGTGTCCGTGCTCGCCGAGCTCGCCGACCGCCTCGTGCGTCACGCCGAGGGGAACGGCCCGCGTCGACGCCGCGAGTCGGCACGGATGGTCGAGGTGCTCCAGGCGATCCGCACCCTGCTGGAGCACGCCTAGAACGGCACCCCGCCGCAGCGGTTCCAGATCTCCCTGTAGTAGCCAGCACGGCGCAGGACGCCCTTGACGTAGCTCCGCGTCTGCGAGGGCCAGTCCGACTTGGGGGTATCCGGGCGGACACGAGAGCCGCCGGCGTTGTAGGCTGCGAGGGCATTTTCGACCTCGCGCCGCTTGAGCATGTCGGCCATGTGATAGGCCGCCATCCATGCCGACTGCTCGGGGTCTTTCCGGTCGAGCTCCAAGAAGGGCCACTCTCCGGCGTCGACGAGCTTGTTATGCAGGGACTTCGCGGTATTGGGCATGATCTGCACGAGCCCGACGGCTCCTGCCGAGCTCTCGGCGTGCGGCTGGAATGTGCTCTCGGTGTGGGCCATGCCCATCAAGAGCTCGGGCGGTGCGCCGAAGTGGAGCGCGGCGTTGACGAGGATCGGCTCGTACTCCCAGGCCCTTCTCGCGACCTTGGCTTTGCCGTCGTGCTCGGCCACGAGCACCTGCTCGTAGATCTCGACCGGGCAGGCGCGATCCCCATAGGGGAACCGCACACGCATGGTGCGAAAGCCCAGCGCCCATGTGACGAGGCCCAAAAAGGCCATGCCCCCGGCGGCGACGTAACGCCATTCCTCGTCGGAGAGTTTGGTTGCGAGTCTGTCGAGCGCGCCCACGGCCTCGATGATAGCTCGTGTAGCTATCTCTCGGCCAGGTGGGCACGATAACCGGCGTAGCCGAGCGTCCCGGCCCCCAGAAGCATTCCTGCCGCGATCTGGTTCTCCCGCGCTCGATACCACGGGACGTCGGCCATGGTGGCAACCAAAAGGCCTGGTGGACCTCCCTTTGGATCCGAGCTCTCGGGAGGTGGTGCCGCTTCGGGATCCAGAGGAGCAAACTCCGTGGCGGTTTTCAGTGGAAACTCCGGCGCCAGGCGCTTGGAGGCCTTGAGCTTGTCCGCGTACGGGGGGTCTACCGCGCGAACGTCGGCGTCTCTGGTCTTGTAGCGGTCCATGTGCTCGAGGAATCTGGCTCGCATGGCGTCACATCGAGCGCGAAGTTGATCGCCCCATGATTTCACGCCCGAGTCCTTGTAGTGCGGAAGGCTCGGATCCGGCGGTCCTGAATCCCGAAAAGCGGCAAACGCCTCCAGGTTTCCGACCTTTCGCGGGCGCACGTAGGCACAGGCCAGACTGTGAGCGAGGCACGCCATCTGGCGCTTTCGCAGATTCTGCAGCGTCGGCGAGATGACGGCGTCGCTCACCTTCTGGAAGCGGATTCCAGGATGGAAGCCCATGCCGCCCGGGTTTTCGAAGAGCTCGGGTGTCGTGAACGCTGCGATGTTCTCGCTCAGGATCGGGCTGTCGGGTGGATAGGCCGGGAAGTGCTCGTAGGGTAGCGGCTGTGGGTCGGTGCGGAAAATGCCCTGCCAGATTGCCTTGGCCAGCAGCCGCTCCGAGCGCTGGTTGCCCTCGAGGGTCTCCTTCTTGTGATGCTCTTGGGATCTCAGCCACTGCAAGTGAGCAAAGCCGTCCGCGAAGTAGGCGTCGAAGTACGCGTTCCACTTCCGCTCGAGCCATGCCGGCTGGATCTTGTACATGTCCGCGGATCCGGTGCGGTTGACGAAGTTTTCGGCCGCCGTTGCGAACTGCGAGACCGACGGATAGAAGGTCCCGATGTTGGTGATCGCGTCCGGGCCGAGCTTCTTGTAGCCGTCGCGCTGGGCTGCCCAGAGCTGAATCACCTCGGTGATCTGCTGGGTGCCGGGCATGAAACCATAGCCATCCGCAAATTCGGGCTCGCCGCGGTCGGCGGACAGCCGACGGAAGGCCCCGAATGCTCGCGTCATCTTCCCCTTGTCGGTGTGTGCGAGGAAGAAGCCGACATCCGGGTCCAGCGCGGGGGCGAAAAGCGGCGTCCAGTTCACCGAGGCCATCATGTCCGTGACCATTCCGGGGAGGTTGATGAGGTCCTCATCGACGTCGCGGGAGTATTCGCGCCATGGTACGACCATGAGCCGGTCCTCCTCGTCGGACGTGAGGAGGGCGTAGAAGAGGCGGCCGATGGTGACGGCCGCCTGCAGGATCAGGCCCCAGACGCCGGTACGCTCGCCGAGGAAGTCGATGGCCTTGTTGAAGGCGACGCCGCGCATGTCCTGCAAGAAGTCGCTCTCGTCGGTCGAGGGGCTGAATGTCACCTCGGCGAAGAGGCCGTCCCAGACCGGATTGCCGAAGCTGTCCTCGGCGGGGATGATGATCTTCTCGAGCCACTGCTCTCGCATACCCCCGGCCTCACGGCTCGTCACCAGGGCTTTCATGCAGATCCGAACCGCGGTCTGCCAGGCACGGGCCTGCGAAGCAGCCAGATTCTTCTCCCCGCCTCCGAGGGCGTCGAACTTGGCCATCTGCTTCTCGGAGTCGTCGCTCGGAAAAGGACTCTTGAACTCTCCCGGCGACGGCACTCCGCGCAGCGCTGCGGCGTTGGCTTCTAGGACTGGCATGTAGACAGACTATCATGGCCGTACGCACGGCGCGCGGGGTGTGATAGGCTGTTCTCCATGGCCGCTCACAGAGTGCTCCTCGTCGCAGGCGCCCTTGCGGCCGTCGGTGCCGGGATCGCTGCTTGGGCGCTGTGGCCGAAAGAGGAAGAGATGCTCGTTCGGGCGCTCGGACGCGTCAGAAGTGATGGGTTCGACGTTGCCCTTCAAGGGTGTCGCAGCCAGGAGACCGTCGACGATGTGTTGCGCTGCGTCGCGGCCGAGCTCTACCCCGAGGCCTCCTGGCCCCCGCCGGACAACGCGTCGGCGTGGCAGCGAGAGACGTGGAGGGTGCTCGACGAACGTGTGAGAGAGGCGCTCGGGCTACCACCGAAGGTAAGGCTGGCGGCACTCAAGCTGTAACAGCGGAGGAAGAGATGTCATCAATCGACTACGCAGAGCTCGAAGGAATGCCGAAGGGCTGCACGACCACGGCCCCGTGGGGCTACTCTCCCGTCGCTGTCCTCGTGCCCTACGGTCCCGTGAATGATCACGTTGTCCAGCTCGCGCCGGTCGTGAGCAGCGATTGGCCCGCGCACGCGTTCATGTCGCCGGAGTCGGCCTACTTCACGGACGTCAAACCCGGGGCGACGCTCAGCTACCCCAATGGGGGTCTCGGCTACGAGAGCTCGGAAGAGACAGCCGCCCGCAACAAGCTGAAGGCGATTGCCAGGGCCACGGCCAGCGACACGGCCAAGTACCACCCCGATGCACTCGAGAGCATCGTGGGTCTCGCGTCCAAGGCGAAAGACCTGCTCGCCGGCATTCCCGCCAAGTACGAGGATTTCCATGAGGGCGGCATCGTGTATCGTCTGAAAGACGAAGGGATGCGGGAGCCGGTCTACAAATCGTTCCCGCTTTCGGTTCCGGATGACGAGGTAGCGGCTGCGATTGCAACGGATGCGGCTCCGCACTGGAAGGACTACCGCAAGGCTGCGCGGGAGCAGATCCGTCTGCGCTTTCACAAGGCGATCCGGCTTCTGTGGTGTGCTCTCTACGGCAAGGCGCAGTCCGAGTCGTGGAAAGAGAACAAGAAGATCTACGACCAGCGCTACAAGAAGACCGGCATGGGTCTCGCGGCCGGCCCGACGGCCCCTCCGCCCGTCGAGCCTGGCGAGTTTCTGCCCCCCCTGAAGACCGGGTATGAGCCCGAGCCGTGGGAGGAGCCACCTCCGACGCCAGAGGGCGAGGGGGCGCCAACGACCGAGGGTGCCGGTGAAGTCATTCCAGAGAACGTCCCCACGCCTACGCCCGAAGGTCTCCCAGTTCCGGCCGGTATGCCGCTCGCCAGCAAGATCATGCTGGGCGCGTCTGTAGCCCTGGCTCTCGGTGCGGGGGGTGCCTACGCCTACAAGCGACTGCGCGCCTGATGGCCGTCGCGAAGTCGCTGAAAGTCACCGGGTCGAGATCGGCCCTGAGGGCCTTGCGGCATCGCGCGGTCGTGGATCAGCACAAGCGTTCCTTGCGACGACGACGACGCAATGCCGTGGCCGTGCTGATCCCATGCGCGCAGGAAAAGCCCTATCGCGAGAGTCGAAGCCACGCAGACGGCTACCTCCCCGCGCTCGAGGACAAGAATGTCGACGTGTGGGTCGTAAGCGAGCCGATGGGAGTGATCCCCTACGAGTGGAGTGACGAGTACCCCAACGACAGCTACGATTTTGCGCCGAAGCACGTGAAGGGAGAGGCGAGACGGATCCTCGTCGAGCGGATAGCGGCGTGGCTCGACCGCTTCGGGGACGGCTACGACGAGATCTACCTGGCCCTGAGCGGTCATCACATGGGGATGGTTTTGGACGCGGCGAGCCAGACGGAGGCCGACCCCGAGCTCTTCGATGCGAGCATTTCAGCCTGCAGAGAGCTCGGGTATTGCCCAAAGACGCACTACCGTCCCACATCCACTGCCTACGTGGACTACCTGCGGCGGTCGATTCCAGGCTAGACTCTACATCGTGTTCTTCTGGTCGCAGAGCATCTTTCTTCGCCAACTGCTGGCATCGGTCGCCCAAAGGACCGTCGAGAGTCTTCCGCCGAGGGCAACGAGGTGGCCCGACTACTTCGACAACACAGAGGGGATCGGCGCGATCCGAAGGCCGGCCTTCTACCGGGACAGGCGAAGCGGTGTTCTTCTGCCCTACAAGGGAAGGGCCGCATTCGTGCCCCCCGAGCAGAAGATCGGCATCGAGGCCCACATCACGGCCGTGGCCTTCGGTACCACGCGAAAAGCGAGGGCACGCTGGAGAAAGCGGATCGCCGAGGGAAAGCTGCCGGTCGACCTGCTGCGAAAGTACGGTCTCGCGGATTCGGAGCCAGAGACGGCCGGAGCCGTGGCGGAGAGACTCGCGCTGCACGAACGGTTCTGGAAGGTACCCTATCACTGGGTCGGCCTTCTGAACGGGGACGTCCTGCGCAACAACGACATCACCCGCTACACCTACCACGGCGATCACGGCAACGGTCCGCTGATCGGTGTGGCCGCCGAAGGCAACATGCCCGGGCTCGAGAAGAACCGGAAGAAGAAGCACCACGGCCTGGACGAGCACTTCATCGAGACGAATCGCGCTGCTCTCAGGCTCGCGGTGCACAAAGGGCGCGAAGCAGGGGCGCCCGTGGGGAGACTGTACGCGCACAGGCAGTACTCGAACGGGAGGATCGGCGATCCCGGCGAGGGCTGGTGGAAAGAGGTCGGCATTCCCATGGCAACCGAGCTCAGGCTCAAGAGAATGGTGCATTTCATGGACGGGGTGGGGCGCGAGATCTGCAGGGAGTGGGATGAAGATGGGCGCGTCGACTACCGTGGCTCGGTGCTTTGATGGTGATCTCCGTAGATTTCGACGAGACCTGGACAAAAGATCCGGAGGCCTGGAGGACGTTCGCTCGTCTCTTTCGTGGTCGTGGGCACACGATCATCGTGACGACCAATCGCGACGACATCCCCGGGTTCTCCGATCTCGTGCGCAGGGCCGTTGGTACGCGCGCCGTCAAGGAAGTCATCTTCGCAGGCGCCAAGCCGAAGCGCAGAGCCGCCAGCGAGCGTGGCTACGACGTGGACGTGTGGATCGACGACCATCCCGAGATGGTGGTCTGGGGGCGCTACCATCCACTCCATACCCACTGCGAGTGCAGGGATTGGCCCGGGCCACGGCCGCCGGGGCACCACCATCCCCTCTGCCCTACGCGCAGCCGCTCCGTGGTAGGCTAGAGCGATGCGGACCATCTCACTGATCCTCGCCATCACCTGTTCTGGCTGTGCCGGCGCCAAGTTGGAGCGCTACGGCGACCGCATGATCCGGGTGGAGCGCGCGACCGAGGGGGTCGTCCGGGGGGTGCACCAGACGAAGGAGCTGATCAAGAGCGATTGCGAACAACAGGAGGCGGCAGGAAAGCTGCAGACAGAGGCCGAGCGCATGAAGTGCATCGAGGGGGCGCTCGAGCTCGTTCGCGGCAGTAAGGTGGCTGTTCAGGCGGTAAAGGCAGCGCTCGTTTCGTTCTGGGTCCTGTACCCGGTGCTAGAGGCCAAGATCGAACACGGCGAGAAGCTCGACGCCCGCGATTTCGCGATGCTCGCGTCCAAGGCGGGGGCGGTCACAACCGCGTATCAGGACCTGATCCGCTACACGAAGGAGATCAAGCCGTGAACTGGAAAAAGCTACTCGAAAGAGCGGTGCCCATCGCGATGGACGTGGCCACGGAGATTGTCGATGGCATCATGAACGGTGCTACCGACGAGGAGATCCGTGAAAGAGTCGCTGCGCCAGGTGGAATCCTCGACAAGTCACTCAAGCAGCTTCGTGATGACGAGGAAGACCTCCTCGACTTCGCCCGCGGATGATGAGCCAGAGAGCACCAAGAAACTGGGCCGTCACCGACTACGTCCTTTTGGCGACAGGGGTGCTCGCTGGAGCGGCCCTCGGTGCCGGTGCGACCAGAATGCTCATGCGACGCGGCCAAGGCTCGAATGGAGTCGACGCGAACCCCGAGAGCTGGCCGTCCCTGGAAGACGAGGCCACCTCGTGGCGTCCGCGACGACGGCAAAACCCGGAACGCTTCGAGGAGGAGCTCGAGCCGGACGAGAACTGGGAAGTCGCATACCAGCAACGCTTCGACGCGGCACTCCAGGCGTGTCGGGGCGACGAGCGTATCGTCTCGTTCGACCAGTGTGTGATCTCACTGTTGGAGAGAATCTTCCCCGACGCGGGGACTTTCATGATTGGTTCCGGAACTGGCGCCTGGAAGAAAGCGGCCAGAAAACGAGCGAGAGCAGATCTCACGCAGGCCCTCGGACCGACCGAGATGCATGCCAGGGCGGTCCTCACCAGAGAAGTGGGCATGAGGGCACGCCGGCAGGGCGCTGATGTGGGCCAGGCAGTGCGCACCATGGCCGAGCATGCGTGGCCGAGTGCCAACTGGGGAGAGGTCAAACGCGCTCCCTGGCAAGCGTCATTCGCGCGTATTGCCAGCTCTGTAATCCAAAGCTGAAAACTCCGGATCTGGCGCGTATCCGGTCGGACATGGTAGAAGTGGCCATGCCCGAGCCAGAGCCCGCTGCGGCGGACGCTGAAACTACGCCCGCGCCGGAGACAGTCGGCCGGCCGACCATCCTTCCCAGCCAGAGCACGGATCACTGCACGCCGCCCGCTGTTCTCGATGGTGTGGTGTACCCGGTGCTCGGTGATCCGGTCGATCTTGATCCGTGCAGCAACGAAAACAGCATCGTCCGCGCTCGCCGTGCAGTATCGCTTCCCGAGGACGGCCTCGCCATCGATTGGCACGGCACCGTGTTTTGCAATCCTCCGTACGGCGTCCCCGAGATCGAGAAATGGATAGCGAAATGCGTGGTGTCGTACCGATTGAATGGGGCTGAAATCATCGGCCTGTTTCCGGCCAACGTGTCCAGCGAGTGGTTCGATACCATAGTCGCCACCTCGCAGGCGGCCTTCTTCTGGGGACCTGGTGAGGGCGGTCGCAGGGTGCACTTCATCGGCACGAAGTTCAACGCGGCCTTCGCCAGCGTGCTCGTGTACTGGGGCCCGCACCTGACGACGTTCGTCCGGCACGCGATCCGTCACTGTCATCCCTGGTATCCCCAGTACGACCTGCGGCTGACTCGGGCCATGCTGGGCGACGGGGGAGGCTCTGGGGACGCCCTGACAGGACTCGACATCGCCGATGAGCTTCTGTTGCAGAGCCGGCACGACGTGCTCGGGGCGGCGCTCGTGGCTCTTGGCGACACCACGCTCGGCCAGATCATGGACTGCGGAGACAGCGCCCTGCTTCACGCGTTGCGAGGGCTATCCGCGTACGAGCTCGCGTCCGCGCTCATCTGCTCGACACGGCCAGGTACGCACTGGTTCGAGCGTCGTCTGGCCAGGACTCTCCCACCGGCGGATCCACGACAGACGAAGCTTCCGTTTACCGGGGCGCCTCCTGCGTCTTTGACGCGGTATTCCAACGAGAGGCTCGAGGATTTCGTCTTGCGGCTTTGCGCGCACTCCATGGACGGCCTAGGCATCGCGGAGCTGATCAAGCTCACTGGAGAGACGCGTGGTCGGCTGAGATTGGCCCTCGACAAGTTGCGCGGGGGCAAAAGAGTGATCAAGAAGGGAACAACCAAGGACGCCGCGTACCTCGCGGCCCGAGAAGAAGGGTGACCGTAACCATGGTAGGACAAGGAAGCACACGCAAGAGACGAAAAGAGGCGCGCAGGAAGCGCTTCCATCAGCAGGCGTCCCGCCGGGATGCAGCGCCGCAGGCACCGCAACAGCCTGCACAACAGCAGCCAGCATCTGTGATGGAGACGCGACCTGGGCAAGTAGGCACGATCCCGCAGGCACAGGTCCAGCCTCACCAGGTGGTAAGGCGCAGCGGTCTTCCTGGCACGCAGCCCGAGCTCCACGAGGGGACCTACGCTCCCCAGTCGGGTCAACGGATCCCCGTGCCCGCACATCTGCCACACGAGGAGAAGATCATCCAGCCACGGCAGCCCGATGTTTCAGCTCACCAGCAAGCCGACGTGACGGTGATCCTGTACTCGTCCGGAGAGGCCGCGGTTCTTCTCACCGCTCAGCTACAGGCGCTGAGGCGTCAGACGGTGCAGCCGAGGACCGTGTACGTGCACGCCGACGGGGCGTCGAGGCACGACGAGCCGACGCTCGCCAAGCTCCATCCATTCAGGACGCCCACCAGAGTCGGGAGACAACACAGGCTGGCCATCGCCCGTGAGGTCGAGACGTCGTACGTCGCAATCCTCGAGGAGGACACGATGCCCGGTGCGCGCTGGCTGGAGCGGGCCATGCAGGCGATGACGGACGCGGATTCCGAGGAATACCCATACGGGCCCGCCGTGATCGCCTGTTCCGGTGTTCTCCAAGGGAGCCCCAACCCGGCGGACGCACACATCGTCGGTCCTCAGCTCCCCCGTGGCGAGCAGTCCATGGAGGTTGACTTTGGTCGTCAGGGATGGCTCTTTGCCGCGGATTTCGTACGAAAAGCTCAGGGGTTGCCGTACGAAGGAGACTCTTCGGACAGCCTCGGGATCCTTCTGGCGGCTGCAGCTCAGGACGCCGGCATTCCCACCGTGGTCCTGGACTACGGGGTGGACAAGGAGAACTGGGGGGCTCTTGGTGCCGCCACCCAGGGTGTCGATCCGTACGATGCCGCTGAGGCGTTCCAGGCGTACCTGGCGATGGGGTGGGAGCCCGCCTATCACGGGGCCGGCCTCGCTCAGCCGAAACAGGATCCTCAGTCCGACGCGCCAACGAGGGCAAGTCTGCCGTCCGGCCTACAACCGGGGAAGGTCATAGAACGGCACGGGATGGGCATCACCACCCGCGAGTTCATCCCCGAGCAACAGACTCCTGCCCCGAGCAGCAAAAACGAGAAGATTCTGTCTCCGGAGGAGCAGACTCCGCCACCACAGAGCGCGTCGACGGAGACGGTGATGGATCAGCCCTCGCCTCCCCCGGAGAGCGCCAAGACCGAGGTCATCCCCGAGCCGTCGCAACCTCCACAGAGCGACACGGGGAAAAAGTAGGCGGTGGCTCGCACCCACCGTGGTGACTTCGCGTCGGATCTGGAGCGCTTTCTTCACCCGAAGGCGCCCCTTGCTTTGGCGCGGTTCCACGACGGCGAGTACCACATTCTGCGCGGCGAGCCCTACAAGGCGAAGAGCAACTGGTCGGTCTACGAGCCGAGCTGGCTGAGGGATCGGTTGCTCGCGGCACTCGAGGCCGACCTGGAGGGGTACTGGGTAGGGATCTCGCCGCCGTGTTGCTTTCCACAGGCGACCGCGTACTTCCGATCCCAGGTCAACACGCACCTATTGACCTACGCCACGGTGTTCTGGTTTGCCAACTTCTCACGCACGCGGAAGACGCTGTACGAGAGAGTGAATGCGGGACGCTGCGCCACGGTGGGCTGCACGGCGCGTTGCGACTACCGGATCCCGGCGAATGGTGTGGCGAGCCCTTGGGATCTCGATGGACTGGTTGGGAGACTGCTCGACGAAGAAAGGCCTATCCTGCTCGCGGCCGGACCCTCGGCGTGCATCATCGCTCACGAGTACTGGAAGAGGGCACCCGCAGACAGTCGCCAGACAATCCTCGATGTGGGTGCTGCGATGGATCCTCTGCTGCACGGAAAGCCCACCAGGCATTTCCAGGAGGGCTCCTCGAACCTCAGGACACACCGGTGCTCCTGGACTCAATCTGCACCGTGGTCACCGTCGATGGGACGCAAGGTGAAAGGGGACACGGCCAGGCGTGCAAAGCGAAGGACCCGTTTCGGTGGAAAGGTGAAGGACAAGTGAGCGGCAAAGACTGGATTGCGTCGCACAAGCGCAGACAGGAGGAAAAAAGGGAGAAGCGGCGGCAGAAGTATTCCCCCGGCTACACGACGTACGCCGCGACGGTGCCGGAGTCACGGGATCTCCTTTGTCCTCTGGACCTCAGCGACGACATGGTCGCGGTCAGCGTGTCGGTCTTCAAGACGCAGGTGAGGCTGATCGAGCGGGCGGTAGGCAGCATCCTGAACGGAAGCCATCGCAACGTGAGAGTCGTCGTGACGAGTGACGGTGACGGGCGCTCTTATCGGGAGAAGATGAGCAAGGAAATTGCGGACGACCCGAGATTGGTCGAGCTTTCTTCCCCCGAGAACCATGGGCCGTACTTCAATCACGATGTGGTCCTCAGAGCCACGTCAGCGCCTTTCTTCGCGGTGCAGGACAGCGACGACGTCAGCCACCACACCCGCCTCGCGAAGCAACTCGAGACGTTGCATACGATGAGGGCCGAGGCAGTGCACAGCCCGATCTACGAGTGTGATCAGCGCGGGAGGAAGAGGGTCGCACGGTGTAACGCGGCGCCGCCGGATCACTGGGGACACCGAGCCGACCACTTCGGGGTGTATGCGCGCGCTGTTTTGCTTGCGCTCGGTGGCTACCATGCCGGGTTTCGCATGGGATACGACACCAACCTGACGGCCTTCATCAACCTGCTGGCCAAGACCACGGTCACAAAGCAGCCGTTGTACACGCGTCACCGTCACCACGGTTCTCTGACGTCAGACAGCAAAAGGGGATACGGAAGCAAGGAAAGAGAAGACGCGAAGGTGGATCTCAAGAAGATGTGGGGGATGGCCGCGAAGGCCTACCGCACCTCTCGGAGAGCCGCGGTCGAAGAGATCCGCTCTTTCGCCGTGACACGAGCGGCAAAACACGGAAGCCGGAAGCTACGGGACGACCTGGTTGCCGAGCTCAGGAAGAAGCTGGATGCTGTGGAGCTCGTCCGTCCGCCGCTTGGACGCGAGCACCTCGAGAGGCTCGTCAACGCGTGTCATCGCGAGAAGAGAGAACAACTGCTGGTGAAGAAGGCCTACCGCCTCCTGGAGGCCGTGAGGCCGCCCAAGGTGACCGTCCTCGGAGCGGTGGGCGTGACGCCCGTCGTGGTGTACGGGCACAGGTTTGCTGCGGACGCTTGCTGCCGGGAGCCGGACAGCAGACTTCTCTCGGCTTCCGCAAAAGCCCTCGCTGAGGTCGGATTTGGCCATGCTTTGATTGAGCAGAGGGCCGATGTTTCGGCCGACCCGGGCGTCTTGGTCATGCTCGGAGATGGGCCACCACTGGCCACGGTTGGGCCCCTGGTCCCGGGCACCGAGGTGTGGCTTCCGGAGCGACGCTTGGCAGAGCAACAGGCGGAGCTCCCGGCCAGGAATGTGGCGAGCGACGAGGGGCTCCTTCGCGTTACCATAGGATCCTAATGGGTGAGCTCGTCATCACGATCCTCGGGGGCAGGCGTCCGAGGTTGCTCGAAAGGACGCTTTGCTCCGTGGAACGGCACAGCCGGTCCCTGTTGCAGAAATCCCGCGTAGTAGCGCTCATCAACGGTGGCGATGGAGAGTCGGCAAGGCTGGTGAAGAAGCGCAATTGGGTCGACGAACTGTTGCAGGTCGGGCCGGAGCTCATGCCCATTGGCGACGCGGTCAGCAGACTGTGGGATGCAGCGGACGTATCCAGTTCGGCATATATGATGCACCTGGAGGACGACTGGGAGTGTACGGGACCATGGTTCCGGTTTGCTCGCACGATCCTCGAGCGTGACGAAAGGATAGGCCAGGTCCGCGTGCGTCGTCACGCACCTCAGTCGGCGGTAGGCCACGCTGTGATGCGATACCACATGCTCACGCACCGGAGACTGCAGTGGAAGAAAAGGAAAGTCGGCGGCGTAGAGTACCTGGCATCCAGGGCCCATTTCACGTTCAATCCTGGCGTGATGAAAGGATCTACCGCGGCTCGACTCGTTCCATGTAGATCCGAGATGGACGCAGCCGGTATGTTTCACGCCATGTGTTGCGAAAGTGCTCAAGTGTTGCCCGGAGCCTTCCTACATCTTGGCGGTGGTGACGAGAGTCTCCGCGCCAGGATCGAATTGGCATCGACCGCAAACTGAACGGCACATGTCTGAACAGGGTCCAGAATACTACGATGCCCACATGGAGCTCGTCGGCTTGCCGTTGGAGAAAAGCCCCTGGCGGAAGCTCTATACCCTGGCTGCGGAAGCGTGCCTATCGTCCGACGCAGATGTGCAGATCAGCGACCTTGGCTGCGGTGCGGGCAGGTTTGCCAGGCTTCTGTTCGAGCGTGGTCATCGTAGGTATGTGGGCGTTGACTTTTCTTCCGTGCGCATAGAAGAAGCTCGACGCTACGTTCCGAAGTTCTGTTTTGTGTGCGCCGACCTGCTCGGCAGTCGTGTTCCGGACAGCGTGTGGCAGGGGGGATGTGTTCACGGCTCTCGAGCTTTTGGAGCATGTGACCGCTGACGTTGACTTACTGGAGAGGATTCCAAGCGGACGGAAAGTTGTGTTTTCCGTTCCGAGTTACATGTCGGCAGGACATGTGCGCAAGTTCAAGAGCGTGGATGCGGTTTGCAGTCGCTACGAGAGATGTCTGGCCTTCGACAATGTTGGCGTTCTCCACTTGAAAAAGAGCCGGGCAATTTTCGTTGTCGCCGGTACCAGACTGTAGGTCACCAAGCGTAGCCATAGAACTGGAGCTCATGGCCAGCCCAGCGCTGGAACTCGGCCCGAGTGGTTGCATTCCAACTCTGCCACGGTGGCATCACATGTTTCTGTGTGACGTTTACACGTGGAAGTGTCACGACGCGGTGCAGCGGAAGTCCTATTTTCTCGAGCGGCAAACCATTGTCGACCAAATCTTCGAACCGTATGAGCTCGTCCGCATCGGCTGCGATACGGGACTGTTGGACGCTCCACAACCAAGCGATTTTCGCAAGTCGTGACGTGGCGGCCTGGGGTGGATTCCAGCGGTCGCGGGACCACGACCACTCGCGTGCGAGATAGCGACGGTCCCCCTTGAACCACGGACGAGCCATGCCAGAGCGCACGAAATCGCGGCCATCGCGAACAAGATGGACGATCCGCGCTCCTGGGAAAGCGCTCTTCAGAACTCCCCCCAGGCTGGACAAGAACCACGTGCACTCCACGTAGTGCATGCCGCTTGCTACGGTATTGCGGATGATCTTGGCTCTGGCGTCCAGTACGACACGCGCAGGATGTTTGAGGTCGCCGCGGTAGTGAAGGCAGTTGGCGCGCTCGATCTGCGGCTTTGCTCCGTGAATCGACAGAATACCGGGGAGGTTCAGTGCCGATGCCACGGACTTGGATCCAGAGCGTCCGGAGCTGGAAATGAAAATGACGCGAGGTTCCATTCAGACCTGTGAGACATGCCAGTGGCACGGGTGAACCAGCAGCTGAAGGGTTGCATCCGGTTCTTGATTGAAGAGCTTGATCACGCGCTGTCCAGGATTGTCCGCGCGCAACCGCATGCGTTCGAACGGCCTCGGAAGCTCCTTGGCCCACGATGCCCATACCTTGGCCGAATCCGTCAGATAGTGATCGTGCTTTAGGAAGTAAGCCTCGTACTCGAGCCCAAAAACCGAAAGAGAGAGGGGCTCCGTGACGCGAGGACCTCCGCCTGCCTCGTTCTTGGACGGATCAAACTCATACCAGAGCTCGTAGTTCCGAAAGCCAAAACGGTAGCCGTCTACGCTACCGTGGGCAGACACCGCGGTGACTGGTCCGCCAATGACATCCAGAGCGCGGCGGAGCATGTCGGATGCAGGCTCTGTGCTGCCGGCCGCCACAGACGTCAGAATGTCGTGGTGGAGCCCGACTTCATGTCCGAGATCACGCAACTCTGAAGCAGCGCTACGGACCATGGCCGGTGTGAAATAAGGGGCGGTGTGCAGAAGAAAGTAGGCGGCCTGCACACCGATTGATTTCTCCATGCGAGCAAAGAGGAGAGCTCTTTCAAGACTGTGGTCCACGTCGTGACGCACTGCGTATCGTCGGCCACAGGCGTGGGTCTGCAACTGCGAGAGCGGGACCCTACGGGCGCGAATCCTTGCCAAAAGATTCGTGTAGTGGGTTCCTCCATACCGAAAGACAGCCTCGTTCACTCGTTGGCACACTCCTGTTGCATGGCGAACTCAAGAGCCGATAGATCGAGATCGGAGAAGTGACGCAAGGCTTCCTGCGGAGAGCAGTCTGCACACTTCTCCGACCTGGACAGTCGGTCAAAGTTCCAGAGATTCGTCGATGTTTTGACATCTATCGCAGTAGCGTCCTGTCCTACCTCAGCCATCTCGCCGATCCAGGGCTTGCTGACACCTGGTTGCATGGCCGACAACCTTCGTTTCATCCCATTGTCCAGAGAACGGTTGAGCTGCTCGGGCCACAGTTGCCACTGCAGGCGTTCTACGACGTCGCGACGAAGCATGCATCCCACTCCTGTCAAGCCGCGAAAACGTGAGCAGCGGCGGGTCTCGGCGTCCAGCAGATACAGATCGCACAGAGACACGTGATCGTGCCCGTCACGGAGAAGACGCGCGTAGCCGGACAGCATCCCGTGGGATAGCCAATCGTCGGATCCTATGACGAGCACGGCGTCCGGCCTCTGCTCGCGTAAAAGAGCCACGGCTGCGTTCCACTTTTTTGCGAGTGGACGATTGGGTGACGAGGTGTAGAGGAAACCAGCATCCAAACAGGGAGAGCGCAGGTCATCGTCTTCGGATCCAGCGACGGCGCCAGTCAGGACGACGCCATGGGAATCCAGCGCCTCTGCGGCGCGCTTGTAGTACTCCAGCATTGCGCGAGTCAAATGTGGGCGACGCCAGACGCAGGTGGCGATGGCGATGTGGGCGCGCTCGCTTGTCGGGAGGATCATGCGCCAGTTCCAAAGGAAGACGGGGGAGAACGCTGGCGCGTGAAAAGCGCAGCGTAGGATGAAGAACTCGGGGTGGTCGCTCGCATGAGGCTAGGCCAGGACCTCGCTGAGCAGGTTATCTGGGTCCAGGGCTGTGTGGCACAGTATACCGCGTATGCCAAAGCTCTCCACGGCACAGGAGAAGGCCTGGGTGAGGGCAGGCTCTCGTGCGAAAAAAAAGAAAAAGGAGAAGCGCGAGAAGAAAAGAAAGGCCCACATGGCCGCGAAGACGGCGACCAGCACGAGCAAGCGTCGTGCGGTCCGCCGGAACACGAGGAACGCAAGAGCGAGAGACCTAGGTGGCGATGCTGCGTCACCGACTATTGCGTCGCTCGCGAGTGTTCCCCATCGCGCTGACATGCTGGAACAGGTCGTGAACAGTCTGTACGGTCAGGTTGATCGGATCAACGTGTTTCTGAACGGCTACAGCTCGGTGCCGACGTTCCTGTTGCGACCACAAATCCACGTTGGTCGTAGCCAGGAGCACGGGGACAGAGGCGATGCCGGCAAGTTTCACTGGGCTGGGGAGCTGGGCGATTGTTACCATCTGACCTGTGACGACGACCTCGTTTACCCGGGGGACTACGCGGCCACCATGAAAAGGAAGATTGAACGATACGAACGCAACGCCGTCGTCGGCTTGCACGGCGTCGTCCTGGTAGCCAGACCGCGTCGGTCCTACTATCGCGAGCGTCGCGTGTACAGGTGCACACGAAGCGTCGGGCGGGATACCGTAGTCAACATCCTCGGAACCGGTGTCTGCGCCTACCACACTTCGACGTTGCGTGTGGATCGGTCCATGTTCAGAAAGGCAAACATGGCGGACATCTGGCTGGGAATCGCCGCGATGCGCCAGAGCGTGCCGATGATCGTGATCCGGCACGGTGCCAACTGGCTGAAGGAGCTCCCCGACCCGAGACCCGAACGCTCGGTTTTCGCGCGGTACAGGGGGCGCGACTCGGAACAGTTTCAGGTCGTCAGATCTGTTGCGCCATGGCCACGCCCTAGGCCGTTCAGAGGAGCGGTTGCCGGCTGTCTTCAATGACCTCGAAAAGAGGGACAACGCGGATCATGGGACAAAACGAGCAGAGATTCTGGAAGCGCAGATTCGAGAAGATAGGCGGCATTCGTGCGGTTGGAAGACGAGACTTTTCGGTCGCCACGAACAGACGGCAGTACGCGGAGGCGGCGGAGGTGTTCAGCGACATGGTGAAGAAGGACCTTCCGATGGCACAGAGACGAGAAGTTCTCGACCTGGGATCCGGTCTTGGTCACTACGCGCATCTGTGCAAGAAGCTCGGGTTTGCGTCGTACGTGGGGCTGGACTTCGCGTCCAAGGCCAAGCCGAAGCTCGGTCTTGGCTATGCGTTCAGACACCAGGATATTGGTGAGTCGTTTGATCTGGGGCGTCGGTTCGATCTCGTGCTAGCCATCGACGTAATCTATCATCTGCTGACGGAGGAGGAGTTCGATACATGCCTGGACAACATGCGAAAGCACGCGCGCAGGTGGATCTACGTCACCGGACTATTCGACGGGTTTCACGTGGCGCACTGCTGGCATCGTAAACTCGGAAGGTTCGAAAGCCTCGGCAGGTTTGTGGACATGCGCCCCTGGAGAGACAACAAGATAGTGAGGTTTGCGGTCGACTAGCTACGCACCGGCCATCGACCGATGTGAGATTGTGGCACCTTGGCGTCGAAAAGAACCGCCCCTTCGCGTGGCATCTCCTTCCTCCACGTGCCAACGCGAGGCTTACCAGATGAGGGATTCCATCCGACCGCTCCCGGAAGTTGTACCTTGGCGACCATCTTCATTTCCAACTTCCGCGCAATCCGGCGAACGACGGCATGTGGATCGTGGACAAGGTGCTCGTAGCGCACGATGATGGCGCCTGTCTTGTGCCAGGCGGCGACGTGGTCACGCCAATGGTCGAAGATGGTATAGCCGCGCCTTGGCTGCCACTTTCGGCCTGGCGTTCCTCGCCAGTCTATGTCGACGCGCAAGAAGTCCATGAGGGGCAAATCTGCCTGGTCTGGGTGCCGAAGGTTGGGCCACCTGTAGAAACTCATGGCCACGTCCCTGCCATCACGCATGATGTAGACAGTTCGCGCATGGTGACGTCCAGAGGGGAAGTTGTGAGTCCCAAGCACGGCAAAGTAGGGAATCTCCACCGTTTCTGGCTTGGATCTCCCGCGCGCGCTCTTGTAGTTGGCCGGCAGACCCCTCTGGCTCCAGTGTCCGGTGCTACGGTTGGGGATCACCTTGCCGGGAAGACCGGGTGACAGCGCAGCGTGAAGTACGGACGCCAGAAGATGATTTCCACTTCTGGGGTGTCCCATCACGCGAAACGGGATAGCCACGATCTAGGCTCCATCCTTCTGGCCGGTCTCCGGGCGTGAAAAGACCGCTAGAAGCTCGCGACATTTGCGCCTGCTGTTGCGGTAGCCTGTGGTTTCGACGTGCAGACCTGCAGCGCACGCCTCCGCGCGCAGGGCGGGTGGCGAAAGCCAGACGTCATAGTGGCCTGGTTTACGGCGAAGGAAGGGCTCGTGCATGGCTCCGGCGCTGACGTAACCGATGCCAATCGCGGCAACGGGCGCCATCCGCAGCATCGCGAGCGTCATCGGCATCCAGTGCGCCTGGTGCTGGACGACTCCTCGACAGAGCGCTATGTCGCCGGTTGGGAGATTGTTGTTCGCAGCGAACGCGACGAAATCGCCCGTTGTTACTCGTGCATCGATGCCGGCGTTATCACAGCGCGCCTTGGTCGCTTGCGCTCCTGCCGCAGACATCTCGAAGCCGAAGAACTTCCCGCGCCAACCTGTGTTGATCAGCGCCTGAACGAAATGGCCCCAGCCACACCCGACCTCGCAAACCCGCGTGTGCCCCTTGGCCAACGCGATCAACTGAAGAGTCATGGGAGAGTTGTGGTGTTTGGCCCACATGCCGTCCCAGAAACCGCCGGCACTGGTTTTCCAGACTTTTCCGAAGCTCATGATCATTTGATATCTCGGCGAGGCACCTTGGTCAAGATCGCGAAGAGCTCGTGCGTATCGTAGTCGGTGGACGAGGAGGCCACGGACGGGTAGATTGGCTGGGTGGCATCTCCCAGAGCACGGGTAGGGGTCTTCGCGTACGACTTTCCACACCGCAAGACATACGACGTGCTCATCAGGCTGTTCTTGGAAGCGCGCGATGTGAAGATCGTCGTAGGTGCGCCTTACAGGAAGCTCGACATCCCAGAGGCGACCGTCCGTACGAAGGTTCGCCACATGCCGTCCATGCACCCGCGCACTCTGTCGGAGCGCCTCGGGTTCGACTATCTCGACATCGCGCACGAGGACGCAAATCTACCGACAATAGTCAAGCGGATGAGGCTCGACGTCGGGGTCATCGCCGGCGCGAGGATACTGAAAGGCCCGATCCTCGACGCTTTTCCCAACGGCATCATCAATCTACACCCCGGGGCAATCCCCGAAACGCGCGGTCTGGACGCCATGTTGTGGGCGGTGCGGAACGACGTCCCTCAAGCGGTGACCGCACATCTGATTGACCGGCGGGTCGATGCAGGCAAGATTCTGACGTCGACCAGGATCGTCCTACGTCCGGACGATACCCCATTTGATGTGCAGGAACGACTTTACGAGAAGCAGCTCGACATTCTCGGAGATGCAATCGTGGCGGCCATGGGAGGAAACGGCCGGGCGGTTCCTGTTGATTGTCCTCCGTACAACCGAAAGATGAGCCCGGAGTTGGAGAGAAGCACGCTCGAGATGTTCGGCGGATACCTTCGGCGTCACGCTTCGGAGTGAGTGTCTTGGTAATCTCGGGTGGTTCTGGATGTCTCTGCCCAGCGTGCAACGGCTTCGATGACGGCATGATTCTCTTCATCGGTAATCGTCGCCGAGATTGGCAAGCACAGGACCTTGTTGGCTGCCTCTTCTGTTTGCGGAAGATGGACAGAAGAACGGAAGGCGGCGGTCTGATGGAGTCCGGACGGGTAGAAGACGGCGGCATCGATCCCAGCGCCGCGAAGTGAGGTCAGAAGGTCGTCTCGGCGCGGACAGCGTATGGCGTAAAGAGCCCACGCATGTCCTGGATGGGGCGCTGGCGGAGTCACAAGTGAGGCAAGGGCGCGCTCGTACGTGGCAGCTTGGCTTTCCCGTCGACGACGCCAGCGCTGTACAAAAGGAAGTTTTGCTCGCAGGATGGCGGCCTGCATGGCATCCAAACGTGAGTTGCGACCAGGAAAGGACGGGAAGTGTTTCCGATCCGTGACCCCGTGGCGGCCGATGGCCCGTACGCGCGCTGCCAACTCGAGATCGGACGTCACCACCATTCCCCCGTCTCCCATGCAGCCGAGCGGCTTGGTTGGAAAGAAACTGAATGCGGTCAAGGTCGCACGTCTTCCGGATGAGTCCTGGTCGACGCCAGCGCCGAAGGATTGACAAGCGTCCTCCACCACTGGCAACTCGCGCTCCGCTGCCACCGCGAAAATGCGTTTGTCCAGCGGCCTTCCATACAAAGACACGGGCAGAACGGCCGACACCTCACTCGTGATGGTGCGGCGCAGGGCGTCCGGGCAGATCTGCATGGTGGTCTGGTCGATGTCCACGAACATGGGTCTCAGGCCGGCCGCGACGATGGCCGACGCTGTTGCTGCAAACGTGAACGCAGTGGTGGCGACGAGCGATCCCGACGGCAGGCCGAGCGACCTCAGAGCCAGCTCGATGGCATCGGTTCCCGAGGCGCACGCAACAGCCGCTTGGCATCCGAGGTATCGCTCACACTCGCACTCGAAGCACTCGACCTCCGCTCCACCGATATAGCAGCCACTTGTGATCACCCTCTGGATGGCCGAGTGAATCGCGACGCCAAGCTCGCTGGCCGTTCTCTGGGCTGTAAATCTGGATACGTTCATGGGTCGAGTGAAGCAAGCTTGTGATTGATGTATTGCCTCATCGCACTACGGTCGCGTCGATGGGTCAAGCTCTTGCAGCCATCGTGAACCCGGTATCCGGTCGTGACGGCGTCAACGGCCCGAAAGGAATATCCGAGTTTCAGAAGACGAAGATGAAACTCCCACTCCTCGCCGGTGGGTAAGTTGGTATCGAATCCGCCCACGTCGCGGCATTCCGGAAGTCGGTAAAGCATGGACGAACCGTGCACCATCAAACCATCGCCGCGTTCGATATGCTTCCATGTGACGACTGGGTGGGACAGAAGGAAGCTACGCAGGCTCTTTGGAGCAGCGATAGTACTGCCTCGCTCGTCGAAGTAGCGAGGAAGAGAATAGGCGGCCACGGCATCCTGATGGGCGTCGAGACACGGACACAAAACCTCGAGTTTGTTTGGAAGAACGGTGTCGTCGTCGGCGCAGAACGTCCAGTACTCGCCGCGGGCCATCTTCAGCCCTCTGTTCATCGCCGCGGAAAAACCGGCGTGTTCGATGCTGGCATAGGAGAGCGTTTCCTGACGACCTGGCCACCATCGCCTGACGAGCTTGCGGTTGACTCCTCTGCCTCCGTCGTTGACGACGATGACCTCATATCCGCCAGGTGGTGCACGAACTGCAGCGACGGATCGGAGCGCTTCTTGGAGCATGCGCGGTCTCTGGTACGTCGGGATGATGATGGAAACCTTCATTCGACCACTGGTATGCCTTCGTCAAGAGCGATACGGGCACCGCACTCACAGGGCAGATGGTCCAACCCGTCCGCGACCGAGAGCGACCGCCCGCATCGACAGACCCACGAGACGCGCCTGGCTGGTAAACCGATCACGAGCGCGTGGGGTGCCACATCGCGCGTGACCACGGCACCAGCCCCAACAAAGGCCCATTCACCGATCCTGACTCCACAGCGCACGGTGGCATTGGCGCCGACGGACGCGCCGCGGCAGACACGAGTTGAGGCGTACTCGGACGGATTCTGAGGGTACGGAGAGCGTGGCCGGGACACGTTCGTGAACACGCAACTCGGGCCCAGGAAGACGTCGTCCTCGACGGTCACACCTCGGTAAACGGAGACGTTGTTCTGTATCTTGACGCGATCCCCGATGACGACCCCTGCGTCCACGTAGACGCCCTGTCCCAGCACACAGTCACGGCCGATGACGGCGTTTTCGCGCACGTGACAGAAGTGCCAGACAGTGGTGCCAACTCCGATGATGGCGCCGTCATCGATACAAGAAGTTCGGTGTATCACAGGAGTCCCCCAGATTGATTCACGCGGTGGACCAGATCTATGCCTAATCGGGCATCACTAGCCCTCGGTGCGGCCCCGGCGATCACCGATCTGTAGAGCTCGGTGTGCAGGTTGTCGAACCCAGACGATGCGTCGAGCTCTGAGCCGTTGACCTTGAATAAACGCAGCGGACCATCGTGGTCAGACTCAAGGTCGCGGGCATCCGTGGAGAGAAACCACTCGAATGTCCCTCGCTCGCATCGGACGATGCCAGCGCCACGAGTAGGGGACAGGTGCTCGACCTCCACATCGCGGGGTTCGCCCAAGAGCCACGCCGCGATGTCAAACAGATGGATGCCGACGTTCATGCACACGCCACCGCTCTTCTGGAAGTCGCCCTTCCAGGAAGCAGCGTACCATTTACCGCGCGGAGTGACGTAGCGAATCTGTGCATGGTTTCCACGGCGAGCCTTGAGTTGCCCGTGCAGACCAGCAAAGACGGGATGGAGCCGCATCTGTAAGACGACGAAGACGCTCTGTCCGGTCTCACGCTCGAGTGCGACGAGTTGGTCAACGTTCCACGGCCGGAGAGCGAGCGGCTTCTCGCAAATGGCGTTGGCTCCGCTCCTGAGAGCCATGCGACAGTGGGCGTCGTGTAGATGATTCGGCGAACAGATCGACACCACGTCGATGGTGCCCCTGTTCTTCCACAGAAAGCGGTCGAATCGCTCCGGCTCGGTGAAAAAACGCGCGTCACGATTGTAACGGTCCAACAGGCCCACCGAGTCGTGCGGGTCGAGGGCCCCTACCAACTGGCCGCCGACCTCTGAAATGGCACGAAGATGGCGCGGGGCAACGAATCCAGCAGCTCCGGTCACGGCGAACTTCATTGGTTATCTCGGGGCACGAGTGGACGATCCCATGGAGCGGCATCTCTGACAAGCGACGATTGGATGCGGTCACTGTCGCGATAGCGTGCGTACACCGAGCGCTGTGGATGAGGATCTGGAATGTGACGCAGCCAACGTGCAGAGTGCCGGATGACCATCACTGGCACGCGCTGTTTCTTGGCAGCCAACGCGACCCAGATGTCCGCCATGTTCGGGCGTCGAAACATGTCCGGCGCGATCTGCAGTGCAGAAGTATGGTAGGCCATGACACCGGTTCCTGGGATGTGGACCGGCGTGTCGTTGGCCACGGCCTTGGTGCAGCGCAAAAGTGATTGACGCTCTCGATAGTAGGATCCGGACGGATGTCTACTCATAACGGAGCCATGAAGACTGATGAGCGGAGCTCGGTCGTACTGCTCTATGGCGCGACACATCGTGGCGGCATAGTCTTTCGGATACAAGAGGTCGTCGTCGCAAGTGAGGTGGTAACAATCCGGATCGAGCTCAGCGGCCCAGAAAAACTTGCCTGCATCACCCCTGTCGCCGTGTTGTTGACTGCGGGCGACACGTATCCTCGGTTCGAGGAGGAATCTGGGGACAGATTCGTAGCCATTGAGGTAGACGTTGATCAGATCTGCTTGCCAGTACAGAGATTTGATCACCTTGCGGAGCATCTCGGCCCGGTAAGCCATGCTCGCGATGGACACCACGACTGGTACAGGCTCCTCGATCAGGCAGCGGTGGAGTTTTTCACCGTCCACGAAGTCGACGGCACGAAGAGGGTTCTCAGCCCGGGCCTCCGGGTTCATGCGCGAGTCGGTCACTCCGCAATGCACGACGAGCGACTGGCGAACGCTGTACATGGAGAGCCCAGCACGATGAAAAAAACTCGATAGGATCATGCCTACCCCGGATCCCTTGCTCTTGTCGGTCAGCCAGCGATTCGGTGAAACAGGCGGGCATGAGAAAGAAAGCTCCTCGAGGTAGCGCCGGGGACAGATGGCAGCGAGATCCACGCAGCCGGTCAGCATGACGCTTCCGGCCTTTTTCGAGCGACCACCTGTCCAAGCCCGGTTGCCTCCTGTGTCGACAAGCGGAGACAGGGATATCTTCTTGGGATCCTTGATCTTCGTCCACAGTGTGAACAGGCGCCGGAAGAAGTTCGCGCAGAGACGGGCGTCATCAGGTAGGAACAAGAAGAAACGTTCGGGACGCGCTCGCTGCATGGCATGGATATTCGCGATCCAGCGCCAGAAGTTACGCTTGCCGTAGTGTTTCTTTGCCCTGACGTAGTCCCAGCCGTGAGCTTTCAGGAGTCGCCTTGGTTCCGAGTAGTCTGCCTTGGAGTCATCGTCATAGACACCGACAGAGATGCGGTACGGTCCGCTCCACGCGAGAATGTCACGGAGAAGGTGGAGTAGCCTCCCCGGTCTCTCGTAAGTGAAAATGACGACCCGCAGATGATTGGGATGTCCGGAAGGGAGAGATGCACGTGACGAACGCGGCTCGCGTTTGGGCGCCGACGTAGTGGAGGCGGACTTTTTGTGGCTCCTCTTCGTCTTCTTCTTGGCGTTTTTTTTCTCGCGCCTGGTTCTGTATCTTTGGCCAGCGCGGCGCCAAGCCTCTTGCTCCTCTCTCGTCAGGCCCTGGATGGAGCGTTTGGACTTGGGCATGCCTTGAAGTGTGCCACACGCGACGCGGAAATGACGACAATAGGGCCGTTGATCACGACAGCCCGCGAGAAGCGCGTTTCGCCCTGGCTTCTCGCTCGGCTTCTTTGCGTTTTCGCGCAAGAAGCCAGCGCCTGAGATCTGGCGGAGGCCAGATCCTCGGTACCAGGCGGTCCATTGCCTGCTGTCTTCTGGCGCACGCTCGGCAGTGCGGCAGCCCGACGGCCTTGGTGACGCGGCGGATGGCTGTTCCCAGGCCTACATTCTTGCTCATGGGGGAATCCTAGCAGGATGAATCTGCCCAAGGAAGGGCAGCGGTGGTAGGATGACAGACGATGTCCGTCTATCAGACCAACGCGCTTGAGTTCACGATCACGAGCCGTCTCGGTGGGACGCGACGCAACGCGCTGTTCTCCGTCGATGAGGAAGACGACGACTACGCACCCCCAGACGACCACAACATCCGTCACTTCACGGTCGACGAGCTCGGGGTGATCGATCTGAGCCTGGTACCGGGCTCGACCAGCATCGGGGCCAGGTTCGTGCCGTGGATCTGGCTGAACGCTCCGGCGGCGCCCACCGCCGGCGCATGTGAGATCGTCGACGCCCAGACGCTCAGGGTCATGAGGGAAGTGTTCGGAAGCACATCAGGATCGGAGATGTTTCGCGCTGGGGTCGTCGTGCCGCAGGGGGCGGCGCTCAAGTTCGGGACCTGGGAGGTCCCCGCAGGGGGCCGACCGATTCGGTTGCGCATCGGCCTGGCACCTCCCGCCAACACGCTCCAGTGGGCCATGCTGAAGCAGGCCTTCTGCTGTCTCGAGAGCGCCTTTGCGCCATACATGGCCGCGTGAGAGGAGCTACCGATGCCTTCTGTTGAAAAGCGCGTTCCCTTCCAGCAGCTCACCGTCGAGTTTCGGGTGACTGGAGATCTGGACGGAGTCACTCCGGCTCCGGCCGTGGTGCTCGATCCGAACGACGACGACTACAACGAGCCGGACTCTCGCGGGATCCACGTGGTGGACGTTTTCGGGGATCTGGGTCTCATCGACCCGGATCTCGGTGGCGATGCTGCGATGGGCGACAGGTGCATCCCCTGGATCTACCTCGACACGCAGGGTCTCGGAGGTGCGGCCGGAGCCCGCATTGCAGTGCTCGACAACGTCGACCGTGACAACGACGTGCCGGTGCCGCGGTCCCAGTACACGGCCTTCCCCACCGGGGGGGCCCCTGTCTTCTTCACCGACAACTCGACCTATGTGTTTCAGGGGAGCTGTCTGGGCATCATCGGCTACAGCGGTGCAGGGGTGAAGACGATCCGACTCAACATCGTCGCGCCGCATGACGCCGAGGAGTTTGCGGCGATTCTCGAGGCGTGCTGCTGTTCTTCTGCGGAGTGCGAAGATCCTCCCGAGGTCGATGACATCAACTTCGACCGCCTGTTCACGCAGGAGCCCGAGGACGTCACGTTCGACACGAGCGGCGGCTATCCGGATGCGGGCAATCCCCCCAACCTATACCTGATCCAGAGAACGGACGGAGAGGGTGAGGACGAGGCGGGCGGTGCAGTCGAGGCGGAGTTTGTCTCTCAGGTCGTCGGTGTCTCGGCGACGTTTCGCGTCACGCCACCGGCGGACACGCCACCCGGAAGCTACCAGCCGCTCGTCTTCGATCCGCGAGACCAGACGTGCAGCAACGCCGGTCAGTCGGGTGTACCGACGCTCCTGATCTGGCCACAGGGCTGTCCCGTGCTTGATGATCCGCAGGCTGGCGCCCCCCACAACATCACACTGGGTGGCGGTGCCCAAAACTTCACGTTGTCCGGCGAAAACTTCGCAGGGCCCACGGTCGGACAGATCGTTCTTGTCCACCAGGCGACCGGGGTGGAGATGGGGAACGTGACGTTCGTGACCGACAGCGATATTCAGCTCACGGTGACGGCGACTCCAGTGGCGCCGGATCCGGACGGTCTCTACGATGTGGTGATGGTGCCGCTCGGCGCCTCGTGCCCCACCCAGAAAGTGGTCGGCGTGGTACAGGTGCTGGTCGCATAGGTGCTGCCGTGAGCCCCGCGGACATCGCCGTCGACATGCTGGCCCAGACCGCCGACTGGATGGTGGAGGAGGGGAAAAAGGAGCAGATCCCCGTCGGGCTGACGTGGGCCCCTCTCGTGGAGGCGGACACTGGAAGCTTCGACCAGAACGCATTGGACAGGGCGAACGGTCAGGCCATGGAAGCGATCCTCGAGGACATCGAGGATGCCGAGTACGACACGGTCGCCGGCCATCTCGTGGTGAGGATTCTGGACGACAAGGGCCACGTCACGCCGGAGGGGCTGGTCTCGGCCGAGGTGATGGCCGCGCTTTCCGACTACCCCGTCATCAACGAAGAGATCCTCTCCGAGGTCGAGCAACTCGGCGTGGACGCCGAGGTCGAGGAGCTCGAGCGGGAGCTCGAGAGGGGGTATCTGTGGGTGTGGGACGGGCGCCGAAACACCCAGCTCGACCTCGGCGACGGCCCCACCGAGAAGCAGATCGGGAGCATGTGGGAGCGCTATTACCGCAGGGAGTCCGAGACACCCTACGACGACCGTGGCTATGCTGGCATCGACCGGGCCCTGGTGGCGAGAATCTTGGACGAGATGGGCCTCGTGCTCCCCCCAGAGGCCAATCCTCGCCTAGGCCGACCGGTCAGGCGTCGTAGGCGGCGGCTCTTCTGGTAAGCTCCCAGGGCGCCTGAAGGGGATCGGAGCCGACGGCTCTTGCTCCAGAAGGCTGCGAAACGACAGGCGCCTCATGGTCACGCGGAGAAGGCGCATGTCGTCGACCGCCTGTTCTGGAGTCGTTTTCGGCTTGCCCACGTAGAGGGGATCTCCGCCTCTCCCCACGATCCTGACGAGGTAGCCGCTCGCCGTTCGGCAGAGCTGAGCCTTTGCTCTGGGTACAGCGTCCTCACCTGGTACGCCCGCTTCGGTCTCTTTCAAGATCTGCATGGTCGAGATCCTGTGTACCAGGGATTACTGCGCAAGTCACGAGCCAGAACGAGCGAAAACGTATGCCGGATAGCTAGATCTGGCTGGACACCGCCGGGCTTTCCGGCTACGGTGTCTTGGCCCAAGCTCTTGCTACGAGGGAGAGTACCACTCCCGAAAGGACGACAGAGATGGAGCGCCGCGCATTCCTGCAGAGCCTTCTGGCCGGTACGGTCGCGCTGACACTGCCGAAGAGAGTTCTGGGCGTATCCGAGAAAGAGAGCCCCGCCGGGGTCCCGGAGCGTCACTACGAGTTCGAGATCCCCCCGGGCGACTGGGCGGGCGGGACTCTGGGGTGTCGACTCGAGGTGCCAGGCAGTGGACGTGCGGTCGCCACCTTCAAGGTGGAGGAGGGACACGCGGTCAGGCTGACCGGCATCGCCACGATGGTTGCGAGCGGCCTCCCGGTGATGGTGGAGGTGAAAAACGGCTTCGCGATGCCCATGCCGTGTACCCAGCTCGAGCAGATGACGGAGCTTTGTGGTCCGGTGGTGAGGCACGAGATGCCGCTCGTGCTGGATCTTCACGCGACGTCTCCCGAGTCGACGGACCTCGTTGTCGCGCTCACCTTCTTTGGTGGCCCCGTCGAGAAGGATCCGCCTCACGTATACCGCGGGCAGAAGCCCTGGCGGAAGCAACTGGGAGAGCAAGATGGCGAGTGACGAGCTTCCCTATCCTGACGCGAGCGCGGACGACTATGCCGTTGCCGTTGCCGTCGGCCCGAACCACACGCCTCGGACGTCGGCGCAGGCGACGCTAGCAAAGTTGGCTCAGCAGGGGCGCACGGTGACGCTCGACGCCGAGGACGTGGCCGACATTGCGAAGCTTCTGGAGGATGCGTCGACGACGATGCTCTACGACATAGGACAAGACGACGGCTACTCCATGGAGTGGTCCGAGATCTCGCGTGGCCACCGCAGGTGGCTGGATCTCTATATCGAGCTTGGCGACAGGCTCTTCAGTAAAGGGGTGAAGACATGAGGTACGTGCTAGCAGCAGCGCTTCTTTTGTGTGGATGTTTCCAGGACGACGGAGGACATCCGCCCGACGGCACCGAGACCGGAGGCTCGGCCACGGACGAGACGAGCTCGGGAGTCTCCGACGATACCGAGGACACCGGGGACTCCAACGACACCGGGACCGGAGGCTCGGCCACGGACACGAGCACGCCAGACGACGGTACGAGCTCGACCTCCAGCGCAGAGGCCTGCACGGTCGGCAGTTGCCCAGACGGCGAGTTTTGCGTCGACG